>PVMJ01000235.1_pt1 | contig 157372 bp, 163 predicted proteins | sample 1853361 | NCBI WGS metagenome assembly PVMJ01 (sample SAMN08533506, study PRJNA380276) | Synthetic metagenome, whole genome shotgun sequencing project. | isolation source: mock microbial community containing genomic DNA from 20 ATCC strains | collected 2017 | reverse complement strand
GGTTCAGTTGCTACGGTTACTGTCAGGTTTCGGTTATGTTGGAATTTCGGGAAACTTATGAATCGTCATTCCCGCGCAGGCGGGAATCTGGAATTTCAATGCCTCAAGAATTTATCGGAAAAAACCAAAACCCTTCCGTCATCATTCCCGCAAAAGCGGGAATCTAGAAATGAAAAGCAACAGGAATTTATCGGAAATGACCGAAACTGAACGGACTGGATTCCCTCTTTTGCGGGAATGACGGCGACAGGGTTGCTGTTATAGTGGATGAACAAAAACCGGTACGGCGTTGTCTCGCCTTAGTTCGAAGAGAACGATTCTCTAAGGTGCTGAAGCACCAAGTGAATCGGTTCCGTACTATCTGTACTTTCTGCGGCTTCGTCGTCTTGTCCTGATTTTTGTTAATTCACTATATCGACATCGCCAAACGAAACTTCGTCATCGCCGTTTCGTCTTTGTCTAAAACCAAAACCGAAACCAACAACCCCAAAGGTATCGCCCATACTATCGAATACCTTAAAAAACACAAGGTCGAGACCTTTGCAAAATTCCCCAAAATCCCCTAAATTCCCACCAAGACATTTAGGGGATTTCTCATGAGCACCTTCTTTCAACAAACCGCCCAAGCCATGATTGCCAAACACATCGACCGCTTCCCGCTATTGAAGTTGGACCAGGTGATTGATTGGCAGCCGATCGAACAATACCTGAACCGTCAAAAAACCCGTTACCTCCGAGACCACCGCGGTCGTCCCGCCTGTCCCCTGTTGTCCATGTTCAAAGCCGTCCTGCTCGGACAATGGCACAACCTCTCCGATCCCGAACTCGAACACAGCCTCATCACCCGCATCGACTTCAACCTGTTTTGCCGTTTTGACGAACTGAGCATCCCCGATTACAGCACCTTATGCCGCTACCGCAACCGGCTGGCGCAAGACGACACCCTGTCCGAACTGTTGGAACTGATTAACCGCCAACTGACCGAAAAAGGCTTAAAAGTAGAGAAAGCATCCGCCGCCGTCGTTGACGCCACCATTATTCAGACCGTCGGCAGCAAACAGCGCCAGGCCATAGAAGTCGATGAAGAGGGACAAGTCAGCGGTCAAACCACACTGAGTAAGGACAAAAATGCCCGTTGGACAAAGAAAAACAGCCTCTACAAACTCGGTTACAAACAACATACACGTACCGATGCGGAAGGCTATATCGAGAAACTGCACATTACTCCCGCCAATGCCCATGAGTGCAAACACCTGTCGCCGTTGTTGGAAGGGTTACCCGAAGGTACGACCATCTATGCCGACAAAGGCTACGACAGTGCGGAAAACCGGCAACATCTGGAAGAACATCAGTTGCAGGACGGCATTATGCGCAAAGCCTGCCGCAACCGTCCGCTGACGGAAACGCAAACCAAACGCAACCGGTATTTATCTAAGACCCGTTATGTGGTCGAACAAAGCTTCGGTACGCTGCACCGTAAATTCCGCTACGCCCGGGCGGCCTATTTCGGACTGATTTGCGCCCGCTGCCGCCTAAAAGGCAGCCCGGATGCCTGATTATCGGGTATCCGGGGAGGATTAAGGGGGTATTTGGGTAAAATTAGGAGGTATTTGGGGCGAAAACAGCTGAAAACCTGTGTTTGGGTTTCGGCTGTCGGGAGGGAAAGGAATTTTGCAAAGGTCTCAACTTGAACAAAAAAGAACCGCCCCGAATCAGGGCGGTTTTGCTTTGTGGCGGAAACGGTGGGATTCGACTAAATTTTATTTCATTGATTTAAATATATTTATTTCTTATGAAAATTTAATTTACCATAAAAACAGCCATATACAAAAATCTTGGAGTAACTATTGCATTACACTATTAGAAGAATGCCGTCTGAAGTGTTTTCGGACGGCATTTCCCAAGCTGCCGGAAAAAAGCTAAAATGCCCGCAAACAGACAAGGAGCAGCGATGCAAAACCAAAATACACGCCCCGTCAAAATCGAGCTTAAAGGCGAAGCAGGCAAACGCGTACTGCTTGCCGCCGCCCGCCGCATTGCCAAAACCCATCAAAAAGCCGTCAAGGCACTTGCCGACAAATGATAGACGGCGAACTGGTCGCGCTTATCCATCAAACCGTATTGGCGGATGAAGCGGGTTTGAAAGGGCGGGCGGATATGGCGCGCTTGGACGGCGCATTGTCGCGGATTGCCAACTGGCGGCAGTATGAAAACCTTGAGGACATCTACGAAATCGCCGCCCTCTATGCACAAGCCATAGCCAAAGCCCACGCCTTTCCCGACGGCAACAAGCGCACCGCGCTTTTAACAATGTTGACCTATCTGGATTTGCAGGGCATCAGCATTGCCGCCGACCAAGGGCTTGACGACTTGATTGTCAGTTTGGCGGCGGGAGAAACCGACTTCAAACAGCTCGCCGAAACCCTGCGCCGGCTGGATAAGGAATAGGCATATCCGACAACAATGCCGTCTGAAATTCAGACGGCATTTTTATTGAAAGGCTTTTCTTCAACCGCTTTACACAAAGGCGGTTTTTTTATGCCGTCTGAAAGCCCTTCAGACGGCATTGGTTTACACGGCAGGAGTCCCCCCGCCTTTAAGCAGGAGAGGATGTCAAGGATGCCTGATTTTTAAATCACCCCTTGAAAGAACGGGCGCACGGCATTAATATACAGATATCGACAAGCAAGGTTAAAACCATTAAGGAAATACGATGAAATACAAAAATGAGGGTTTTAATGGCTGGTAAGGTGCGGAAACAAATAAAACAAGGAGGTTGGTTGTCAGTAATTGCCCTAACCTCCTTGTTTGTATCTGTATTCACTTTATTTTACATATTCAGGCACAGCGTACAGTTTAACCTATGAGGGACGGCCGAATGGCTGATGTTTTGGCAACTGACCGTTGTTTCAGTAACCGCCGTCATTGCACTGGGGACAATATTCATCAATAAGAAAACTTCAAAGCAAAAGGCGACATTAGATGTTATTTTGAATGATTACCAAGATGCACAATTTGTAGAAGCCGACAATCATATTTCGCCTTATATTCGCGGCACGGCAGTTGACGACAACAACGCGCGGATCGACCTGTATGAAATTTATCAAAATAAGGGCGGACAATGGGAAAAAGAGAGAGGGCATTTACTTACCGTAATCAATCGGCACGAGTTTTATGCGTGCGCAATCAACTCGGGAGTATTGGATGAGGATTTGTTTAAACGGCTGCATTGCACCAACTTCATAAAATTGTGGAATGCAGTTTCGCCTCTTGTTATGAAAATACGCGAAGAAGAACGCAAAGACACAATATTTAGAGAGTTGGAAATTTTGGTTGCATTATGGAAAGCAAACCCCCTAAAGGCATCTGATTTGTGAATAAACAGTCAAAACTGTTCTGAAATATGGGCAGCCACGCAATCGCCGAAATACGCCAAAGCAGCCTTATAAAGTGATTTTTTGAACATAATTTTCTCCTTGCGGAGCATTTTCCAATCAAACAGTTTTAGTTTACTTGGTTTTGTATCCCTAAACAACCGAAATCCGACATCAAGCAATTAGAAAGCTTTTGCATCTTGAAAATGGATAACAAAATATTGCCTGAAGGCGCAAATACAGTACAAAAGCCGTCCGAAACAGTTCGGACGGCTTTTGGCGTATTCTGCACAAGTATTTGAACAACTGAAATTTTATGGTAATATGTATCTACTTTGTAGATACAATAAAGGTGAAGATTATGTTGCGTGTCCAAAAATGGGGGAACTCGGCGGCCGTCCGACTGCCTGCCGACATGCTGAAACAATTGGATTTTAAAATCGGCGACGCTTTGGTAGCGGAAGTACATAACGGCGAACTCCGTGTGCGTGCTGCCCGACGTTTCCGCTTGGCAGACTTGCTTGCCGAAATGGAAGAAACCCCGCCGCGCGTAGAAGGCTGGGAAATCTTGGATGATGCCGGCAACGAGGTCGTCTGAAATGTATATTCCCGACAAAGGCGATATTTTCCATTTGAATTTCGACCCTTCCAGCGGCAAGGAAATCAAGGGCGGGCGGTTTGCGCTGGCTCTGTCTCCAAAAGCATTCAACCGCGCAACGGGATTGGTTTTTGCCTGCCCCATTTCACAGGGGAATGCAGCAGCTGCACGAAGCAGCGGCATGATTTCAACCTTACTCGGTGCAGGAACGGAAACGCAGGGCAATGTCCACTGCCACCAGCTCAAATCTCTAGACTGGCAAATCCGCAAGGCTTCTTTTAAAGAAACTGTACCCGATTATGTATTGGACGATGTGCTGGCGCGCATCGGCGCCGTCTTATTCGATTAAATGCTGAAACCGCCCGAACCTGTAATCTTTTCTTACAGGTTCGGGCGGTTGCTTATTCGGCACGCTGACTGCTTACTGCATGACCATATGCCTGCCATTCCCTTAAATCGGCTGCATGTCCGTCGGCTGTTTCTGCCAGTCCTGCATATTTTTCAGCGCACTGTCCGAATAATAGCCAGCCTTGGGAATCTGACGCGCCATCAGATGCGGTGGCGGCGGTAGCGGTTGCGGGCAGGTTTCTGTTGCGATTTTGGGCGGCGGCGTAGTGGCGCAGGCGGTTAAGCTCAAGACGCATAGCGGCAACAGTTTTTTCAGCATTTTGTTTTTCCTCTTCTAATTTGGTTTGTCGTTCGGCAAACGCGGCAGCGGCCTTCTGCTCGGCAGAACGCGCCTGCTTTGCCTGCTCGATATAGCCGTCTTTCAGACGATTCGAGATTTCGGCAGCAGCAGCCTCCCGTCCCATGCGGTATTTTTCGGCACGGTCGAAATGCCATGCGGTAAAAATCAGGACGATTAGCAGCAATACACCTACCGGCTTCCAGTATTTCAATAAAATATCCATTTCAGACGACCTCAAGGATGCAGCCCGGGCAGATACACGGTTTTGCCGTTTTTCTTGGTTGCGGTCAGTATCTGGTTGCGTTGCGGGCTGTTGCGTCGGAAACCGATGTGTACCCATGCGCCGTCCCCGCGCTCAGGAAATTCGAGTATCAACTGGTCGAATTTCAGCGCACGGCGGATTCGCATTTGAAGTGCAACTTTCCCTAACAGAAAAAGGCCAGTATGCGGTAGCATACGGCCTTTCCTGCAAGAAAGATTGCCATGAGCCACACGCAACTGACCCAAGGCGAACGATACCACATCCAATACCTGTCCCGCCACTGCACCGTCACCGAAATCGCCAAACAGCTTAACCGCCACAAAAGCACCATCAGCCGCGAAATCAGACGGCACCGCACCCAAGGGCAGCAATACAGCGCCGAAAAAGCCCAGCGGCAAAGCCAGACTATCAAACAGCGTAAGCGACAACCCTATAAGCTCGATTCGCAGCTGATTCAGCACATCGACCCCCTTATCCGCCGCAAACTCAGTCCCGAACAAGTATGCGCCTACCTGCGCAAACACCACCAGATCACGCTCCACCACAGCACCATTTACCGCTACCTTCGCCAAGACAAAAGCAACGGCAGCACGTTGTGGCAACATCTCAGAATATGCAGCAAACCCTACCGCAAACGCTACGGCAGCACATGGACCAGAGGCAAAGTACCCAACCGTGTCGGCATAGAAAACCGACCCGCTATCGTCGACCAGAAATCCCGTATCGGCGATTGGGAAGCCGACACCATTGTCGGCAAAGGACAGAAAAGCGCATTATTGACCTTGGTCGAACGCGTTACCCGCTACACCATCATCTGCAAATTGGATAGCCTCAAAGCCGAAGACACTGCCCGGGCAGCTGTTAGGACATTAAAGGCACATAAAGACAGGGTGCACACCATCACCATGGATAACGGCAAAGAGTTCTACCAACACACCAAAATAACCAAAGCATTGAAAGCGGAGACTTATTTTTGTCGCCCTTACCATTCTTGGGAGAAAGGGCTGAATGAGAACACCAACGGACTCATCCGGCAATACTTCCCCAAACAAACCGATTTCCGTAACATCAGTGATCGGGAGATACGCAGGGTTCAAGATGAGTTGAACCACCGACCAAGAAAAACACTTGGCTACGAAACGCCAAGTGTTTTATTCTTGAATCTGTTCCAACCACTAATACACTAGTGTTGCACTTGAAATCCGAATCCAAGCAATATTAAAAATTATCGTCATCAATGCGGCTTCCCCAGCCCGCGGCGAGCTTTCCACGACAGGCTTTTTTTATTTGGGTTGGTCGTCTGGTTTCTTTGAGTTCAAAAACAGGTCGGGATACTTAAGTTTTATTCGTGCAGGTATCCCGCGCTTCGTCCAATTGAAAACGCATTGAGGGCTATTCCCTGTTATTCGACCAACTTCCGCGTAACTGCCGATTGATTGCAACAGGCGTTTGTCTTCATTGACTCTTTTATCCATAAATAAACCAAATGTTTAAATCTAATGCTAATATTAAACACTATGTTTAGATAAAAATCAAGTCTTGTGTAACAACATTTTGTTTAAATATGGGAGAATAATTAAGCCAACCGCGAATAAGATTAAAAATGACAATGCACGAGACAACTGACAGACTTTTTGAGATAGCCAAAGAGCAGGGAGTTTTAAAGCCGGCTGACATAGCAGAGCGTCTGAATATCAGCCAACAGGCTTTGAAAAACTGGGAAAGTCGTGGCATAGCGGCAAAGGCGCTGCCTGAAGTAGCAAAAGCATTCGGTGTATCTGAAACATGGCTGAGAACAGGTGAAGGCAGCCGAACCGCGCCCGTCCTTATTGACCCCGACCTACCCCACGAAGTCAAAGACATCCACCGCCCGATGACGTGGAGCAGCAACGACCCGCTGCCCGACGATGATTATGTTTTCGTCCCCTACCTCAAAGAGAGCTGCTTCAAAGGCGGAGTAGGCACGTATGAAATCCCCGATTACAACGGCTACCGCCTGCCGTTCGGCAAATCCACGCTTAAACGCAAAGGCATCAATCCCGACAACGTGTTTTGCTGCACCCTGACCGGCGACAGTATGGAGGAAAAAATCGCAGAAGACGCGGCAATTGCCGTAGATACGGGCGAAACCGCCATACGCGACGGCAAAATCTACGCCTTCGCCCAGGACGGTATGTTCCGCGTGAAGTACCTGATACGGCAGCCTGGCAACAGCGTTCTGATACGCAGCCACAACAGCGGTTTCTATGGCGACGAAAACGCCCCCTTGGACAGCCTGACCGTTATCGGCAGGGTATTTTGGTGGAGCGTGCTGGATTGAAAAATGTTGCTATTACGACGAGATAATATTGATAGGGCTTTCAAGATTGTCAAAAATAGGCGTTTTGATTCCCCTTGGTGGCCTGGTGAGTACGATGCCGGTATGAATTTCCTTGGCGTACAAGGAGAGTTGAAGGTTCACGAGCTGCATCACAGAACAGCAACCCTGTGCTTTGAGTGGCTTGGCGAAGTATCTGCGCCGCGCAGAAAAGAGAACTACAAAGACCTCAAGCCAAATGTATTGTATGACTTTGATGGTTCCGGTAAGCATTTTGCCAACCCTGACGCAAGGTATCTATTGCCCGTCGGTTCAAGCGGCTTAATCTTAAAACATATCCAAATCGATGACGAAGACACTCTGTTGCGGCTATGGTGCGCACGAAATATCCCAATGCCACACCGGCTATCTAAAATCCCGATGCTTCGGCAGTATTATCTAAGCAAGGCATGGCACGAAATTTATGCTATCAACCAACACCTAAGGAAAACGAAGCTGATAGTTGATGTGGCATACGACCCCACAGATTAAACAACCCGCCCGCATTATGCGGGCTTTTTTCATGCCCCGCCGAACCTGAAAACAACACAAAACCGACAAAGCCGCCTTAATAGGCGGTTTTTTTGCGCCTGCGAAATCTCAAAAATAAATTCTTTTAATAATCAAAATGTTTATAAACCTTAAACAAAAATCTTAAACAGATTGTTGCATATTATTAAACGCTATGTTTAAATACACCCATCGAAACAAACAACAGCCACATGGAGTACCGACATGGAAACCATCACCATCCCTAAAGAAAATTTCGACGCTTTGCTAAATCTCGCAAGAACCGCCGTCGCCCTGAACGAAAATTTTATTCCAAAAATAAATTACGGAGCATCCACCATACCAGCAGCCGGCTTTGCCGCACTTAACGAGTTTGGAATAGCCCGCTCCACCGTGGAATCTTTGGAAATTCTCAAAATTAAATAACCTCCTCGGTATTGTCATCCCGTGATACCGGCAACCTAACTAACCTCTCTTTAAAGGAAAATCAAAAATGGAAACCCAAGAAAAGAAATTTGTTCCTGCCTCCAAGCAAATACCGACCGTAAATAGCGGCTGGTTAGACCGTGAATTAGGCGAAGCCATGAGTGAAGCGGTGCGTGCCTGCCTTGCTCACGGTAAACAGTCAGAAATTACTGTCAAGCTCAAAATCCAACCCCAAAACATCCAAAGCGGAACGGTAAAAATCAGCCACGATGTAGCAACCAAACTGCCCAAAGAAAAACGCGAAGGCGGCATCGTCTTTGCTACACCTGACGGCAACATCCAAGCCGACGATCCGGCACAAGGAAAATTGAAACTCAAACAAGTTTCCAATACGTCAAGCACGTTGAAAATGGTCAGATCCAACTAACTCAAACACAAAAGGAAATCTAAAATGGAAACCCAAGAAAACATGATTAAAACCGCCTTACAAGCAGCTCAAAAACCTTTTTTTGAGTTTGCACCGAACAATACTCCGCTTGTATTCACACCAGACCAAGACGGTGGCTGGAGATACAAATCACACCCCGAATTGATGCAAAACCCGTACCGCAAGTGCGGCAAATTCCTCATGCACGATACCGCCAGTCTTATTAAGTTTGTACAAAAACACAAACAGGACGGCACACAAATCTACATTGATGCCGATTTCAAATCAGGGCGTATTGATGTCACCGCCGTCATCAATGGCCATACGCAACAAGCTCCGGGCTGGCTCGATTTTTATGCCGTATACACCCCGCAACACACTACATCGGCATCCAACTGGCTGAACAACAATGCGCACCGCATGAATCAGATGGAGTTTTCCCATTTCCTGACCAACAATGCCCGCAACATCGTATCCAAAAATCCCGGTAACGAAAATTCCGTTTACCCGACCGCCGCCGAAGTATTGGATTTCGCGCTCAATCTCGAGTACACCGAAAAAACCACCTTCAAACAAGGCTATCGTGAACAGGACGGCAGAATCAACTTTACCTTCCAATCCGAAGACTCAGGGCAAACAGAGAAAAACCTCAAAATGTTTGAACGTTTCGGCATCGAGTTCACCCCGCATCAAGGCGGTGCATCCTACTTTGTTGAAGCCCTGTTGAAATTCCGCATCGACAAAAACAGCGGCGCACTCGTCCTGTGGTACGAATTGCAGCAAATCGATGCTGTAATCGAACAAGCGGCAAAAGACATTTCCGAAGCCGTACAAAAAGCCTTCCCTGAAATCGACATCTATTTCGGCGTAATCGCCTAAAAAAAAGTCGTCTGAAATCGTGAACCTTCAGACGACCTCCACAAAAACCCAAATCCGAAAGACCCCAAAATGACCATCACAGAAGAATACTCCATCGACATCCGAGTAACCTCAGAACAGGGGAAAAACGACTACGGCTACCCCACCGAACGCTACGGATGCGACATCATCAACACAGACGGGGAGCTACTTGTCGGCATAGAGCCAGAGTACAAAACCCCCTTTGCCGCCGTCAGAAAGGCGCTCATCTGTCTGACAAAAGACAACCTCAAAAACGCTGCCTGATATTAAGCCGTTACCCCAATAATGAGGAATCAAAATGAAATACTTGATCCGCACCGCCTTACTCGCAGTCGCAGCCGCCGGCATCTACGCCTGCCAACCGCAATCCGAAGCCGCAGTGCAAGTCAAGGCTGAAAACAGCCTGACCGCTATGCGCTTAGCCGTCGCCGACAAACAGGCAGAGATTGACGGGTTGAACGCCCAAATCGACGCCGAAATCAGACAACGCGAAGCCGAAGAATTGAAAGACTACCGATGGATACACGGCGACGCGGAAGTGCCGGAGCTGGAAAAATGAACTTTCAGGAAGAAAACGAGAACATCAAGAATGACATAGAGATTAATCTCTTGCATTCCGCTGAAGCCGACAGCGTGGAGGCAATGATGGACTTGGCGGTTTACGGGCTGGCGGCGATGGTTGCCAAACACAACAAAACGCGCGGCGAGCAGCTTGTGTTACAGGCGATTGCCGGTCATATGCGGAAGCTTTTGGCCGCGCTTCCCGAAACCGAGTCATTGGTGCAGACCGGGAAGGTTTACCGCCGACTTGAAGATTTGATTTTTAAAACGTATTTGCCGGAGCAGTAAAGATGAACACGAATCAAGATACGATTCCATTTGGCGGCAACCTTGTGATTTGCTGTTCGACGGGAAACGGCGGGGACGGGCGGTTTTCTTGTCTGATTACCGATCAGATACCGGATTTAAATCTTGTCAGAAGCGGGCAGGCGTTCCCGATGTTCATTTATGAGTACGAAACTAGAGAAAAAAGGAAAGCCTGATGGACACCCTATTAAAAATCATCATCGCGCTGTCATTTTCCGGCGCTGAGGCATTGGCGGTATGGCTTTTCATCACGGCCGCCGATGCCGTATTACGCCGCTTCCAGAAACCGAGTCATTACAGGAGAGTAAAAAAATGAACATCAACGAACTGGGCGCAAGGATAGACCGCCCGACCATCCGCGAACTGATTGCCTACGCAACCTGCCGCAACCGCCCCATTTCAAACTCGACACTGCTGCGTATGGAAAAAGACGGACGGATACCGTGCCGTCTGAAAACCCCACTCACATCCCCCGTATGGGACACCCGCGAAGTTTTGGAAGCCCTGGGGTTACAGCAATAAAAAAACGCCCGATTAGGGCGTTTTCACATTCAGACGGCTTTTGTATTCCCTACTGCATCAAACCGACGACAGGTTGCGGATTTCGGGCAGCATCGGGCGGATTTTTGCCGCGTGTTCCGCGTCGGCGTGTGCGTTTAAGGCTTCGAGGGCGTTTGCGGCGGCTTTGAGGCGGCTGCGTGTTTCCGCCCAGACCGTCCACATCGTTACCGCCTGTTTGCAGCCGAGCTGCTTCAGCGGCAGGGAAACGTCTCTGCCCATTTGGATGGCCCACGCGCCGTATCTGACGGCAACGGCGAGGTCGTACAGGGCGTTGCCGCTGATGGGCAGGGCAGGTTGCGGTGCGGGCAATGGTTCGCGGTCGAGGACTTCGCCGTACAGCACGCCGTTTTCAACTGCCACGCGGCCCATCACGCTTAAAACTTCGGGGAACTGTTCGGCAGGTACTTCTTTGTAGCTGCATCCGAACTTGCTTTTGACGGCAGACCAAAGGGTAATGGCGATACGCGCCTGCGCTTCTTTGGGTGCGGATTTGGTCAGGGCGTTGTGCAGTTTTTTGACGGCTTCGATTTGTTCGCCGGTCAAGCCGTCCGGAAGGGCGCGGGTGGGTTTGGGGGTAACTGTTTTTATGCCGTCTGAAATTTTGCCGTTAAGTAAAATTTCAATCTGCTCATCGCACCAAACCGCAAATTTCGGATTAAGCCAACGGGCAAAGTGAATAGCGAGTTTGGGATGCAGCCATGTGCCTTGCTCACTGCCACCACGCTTCACGATAACTATTTGATTTGCTTCCGTTAGGATTTTTCTCCTAACGCTTAAATTCTCAGCAAGTGCAGAGATATATTGTTGAGTTTGTTCACTTTTTAGGTAGTCTTTAGGTAACTTGCCAAAGTGAGATGCAATGGCGGTTGCATTTAAAAAACCGTCTTGACGGAAAGATACAGGGGTGTTACCAAAATTGAGAACAGATACGTTCATGATAGTTTCCTAGTTTAGTTTCGAAAGACCCAAATGGGTGGTCGGGAGGTTCGAAAACCTACTAGAAAAGGCCGGCGTTATTCCCCTTGCGGGTATTGTATTCCGCACCCTCCCGACCATAGGAAACTAGTTCGGATATATCGAAACAAACAACCAAACAAGAAAACTTATGGACGTAAAAAATTCACGCTGACGGGGTAAATGCCGTTCTAGTAGAGGTTTTCGACGCCTCGTGTTTCGTAATATATCCAATCTTTCTATTTTCTGCAAGCATAAAAAAGCCGCCATGTGGCGGATAGGGTCGCGGTCTTCAACAGCATGTAGGATTTAGGAATGCCCAAATTGGGCGCAGGGGTGTTGAAAACACGCAAACAGGCGCGCCGCCAGCCTTACGGGTAGGCGCACCCCCACATAGGAGTAAATCGATTTGATACGTATAGACGTAAAAAATTCCACTCTATCGTGTTGGATATACGCTGTTTGTCAGGTGTTTTCAAGCACCGTGGGAAATATTATATAGAGTTATGGAAATGTGTCAAGAGAATTAGCCCAAATGGGCGGACACGCGGTTAAGAACCCACATAGGAGGGCGGACTTATTCCCCTTTCGGGTCTTGTATTCGTCGCCCACGCGGTCATAGAAACTTCCTGCTATCGAAACAAACAACAAGGAAAGAAAACTATAGACATGAAAAAATCACATTGACGGAGTGATTGCCGCTGTAGTGTGGTTTCTGACGCCACGAACAGGAATATAAAACAAAACCCCCTGCACATGCAAGGGGTTTCCCAAAAAACCGTAGGCGGCAAACTGAAAGGCCGTCTGAATTTCAGACGGCCTATGTTGCGGCGGATGTTAAGCTATTAAGCTATTTGGTTTTCAGAGGCTTTTTCTTCCATTTTCGGGCTACGGCTTCAAATTCTTGAAAGGCCGTCGGTGCGCTCCTGATACGGCGTATTTCAAAAATAAAGCTGCTTAGGTTGTCCCAGTCACGTAACAGCATGGAGTATTCGAAATCTTTATACATTTTCTCGTGCAGTGCTCCGCCTAATACGCCCGCACAGACAAATTCGCGCTGGTTTAAAACTGTCAGTATGGCTTCACGGTCTTTCTTCTTGTCCGGGGTATCCGATGTATAGGTGGCGAGTATGCATCCGTCTGTTTTTGCCAGCCCGTTTACTATGGTTATGGCTTCTTGAAGGGCGGCATTGTTACGTTCGGCCATGATCAGCGCGCTTTTTGGCGTTTTCTGTATTCCTCATGATGCCGTAAGCGGCAACAAAAACGCCGATAACAGTCAATATCGGCGTTGCTATCTGTATTAGGTTGTCAGTCATTGCCGTCCCAGCCGTCTGAAAGGCGGAAATCACGGCTTTCCGAATAAATATGTCCCATTGTCATCCCCTTAAGCTGATGTTGAAAATAAATCCTTGCGTCGGAATATACGGCATTGCTTGACTATTTTCAAGATTCTGTACCTCGTGAACCGGACTATACAAAAAAACCGCCTTCGTGTAAAGCGGTTCTTAAATCGCCCGTTAAGGCGGACACAACGATAGCCAAACTGGAACAGGAGGCGGCAAAGGCGGGTTTGTCCAAAACAGCCTTGATTGAAAGGCTGATTGGGGATTTGTAGGCGTTTGCAGATACGACAAGGGGCGCATTCCGCGCCCCATCACACGCACGGACGGCTTGTCATCGCCTGTCGCCCGTGCGCGGCTGCCCATATTTCAGAACAGTCTTGCAAGCCCCTTTAAGGGAACGGTTTTATTCTAGTACAGTTTGAATGCCTTGGCAACGGCTGTTTTAATCGCCTGAAAATCCTCTTCACTGATTATTGGAATGCAGCGGTCGCGCCCTTTGGGTTTGTATCGGTCTAATCGTGCCAATCCGACTGTTGCCGTCATGTCGCATTTTGCCCAACATTGGATGTGCGGCTTGTCCGGTAAGGGGTTTCCACTCATTTTGTGGTGGTAGTCCGCCAAAGGGACAGGTTCTGTGCTGCTTAAGGGTACGACCGTTACCAGTTTGCCGTTGTGCCTGTTTCGCGCTATGACGACGACAGGGCGTTTCTTGACCATTTCCGGTTCTTCATAACCGCGAAAGTCGCACATGATAACCGAACGTTCCCTTGGTTGGAATTTTAAAGGCATTAGCCGCTCCTGACGATGACGGGCTGCTATTATAGCAGTTCTTACACAAAAAACCGCCTTTGTGTAAAGCGGTTGCAAAAAAGCCTTCCAATAAAAATGCGGAAACGGTTTTTTATTTGCGTTTCCGCATAATACTATCCACCTTCAGAACCTCGCGCAAATAAGTACGCGCAAGCGAGCGCAAACCGTGCGCCGTCGTATCCAGCCCCGCCCGCTGCATCGCCACGCGCGGACTTTCCTTATTGATATGCCCTTGAAAATTCACACTTTCAAACACAAACCGCCCGTTCACATTCAACGCCCGCGCCTGATCCAACACCCACTGCATCGCCCGCGACAGCGGCACATCATGCCCCCGCCGCTCCTTTTTCCGTTCGGCGGGGATACGCCAAACCTCCCCGTCCAACTCCGACCACTCCATCAACGCCGCCTCCTGAATCCGCGTCATTGTCAACAGCAGCCAATAGATACAAAGCCGCGTTACAGGATGGATACGCACCCTGCCCGCATAAACCGCAAATTCATTGCGCTGCTCCAAAAAATCAATCAGGCGCGGCAATTCAGACGGACTCAACGCTGCCATATTCCCCGTTTTCGCCCGTTCAAACACACCCGAACCGATTTGCGCGACAGGGTTGATTTCCATCATTCCCGAACCGACCGCAAACGCAAACACCATCTTCAGACTGTTTTTCGTTTTGCGCAACGTATCAACGATACCGCGCGCCTCCATCACACGCAGACAGCCGACCACATCCGCCGTCCTGATTTGACGAATATCAAGATTGCCGATAGCCGGAAAAACCCACCGCTCAAAATTCCGCATAACCTGTCCGGCATACTTTTCAGACCGCCCCTTCGACCAACGCACAAACCAATCACGCGCCACCTTCTCAAAAGCAAAATCCGCCCGCACCTTCTTATTGACGACATTTTCCCCGTGCGCCCGTTTTCGGCGCACCTCCTCCCGCCATTCCCGCGCATCGGCCAGCGAAAAATCAGGATACCGCCCCAGCGAAATTGTCTGCTGCCTTCCATCCTGCACAAACGACAGCTTCCAACTCCGCCCGCCCGTCGGGTAGACCCACAAAGCCAGCCCGCCCCGTCTGACAACTTATACAGCTTATCGCGCGGCTTCGCATTTTTAACCTGATTTGCCGACAGCGGCGTAATGATTTTCGCCATTATGGTAATTTCCCATTTATCCAAAAATTACCATACACATTACCATAAAAAAATGCAATAAGAAGATGCCGCAAGATTGCAAATGATTTGCTTTGATGCGTTATGATAGGGCAAACCGATGATTTTTATATGGTAATTGATACAACTTGAACAAAAAAGAACCGCCCCGAATCAGGGCGGTTTTGTTTTGTGGCGGAAACGGTGGGATTCGAACCCACGGAGGATTTGCACCCTCAGCGGATTTCGAGTCCGCTGCATTCAGCCTCTCTGCCACGTTTCCGATAATGCAGTAAAACCAAATAAAAATACAATATTTGCGGCTATTGCATTCTTATTTGGTTTTACGCTCAAAAATTGGCGGAAGCGGTGAGATTCGAACTCACGGAGGGCTATCAACCCTCGACGGTTTTCAAGACCGTTGCATTAAACCACTCTGCCACGCTTCCGTCTTCTTGAAGATTAGGAATAATAATGAAATTTATACATTTTGCCAAGCACTTTTTTCGGAAAATACTTAATTTATTGTTTTCACTTTATTTGTTCCGAACGCATAAAAACCCATTCGCTTTCATTTGAAGCCGCGTCATTGAATGCGTAGCCTTCGTAATTAAAATTTTTCAGCATTTCAGGGTCGGTAATATGATGTTCTGCCGCATAGCGCACCATTAATCCACGCGCGCGCTTGGCATAGAAACTGATGATTTTATATTTACCGTTTTTTTCGTCTTTAAATATTGGGGTAATCAGCCGCGCCCGAAGTTTTTTCGTGTTGACGGACTTGAAATATTCCTGTGAGGCAAGGTTGACAAGCGTATTGCTGCCTGCTTGGGCAAGCGTATCATTTAAAAGGTTGGTAATGATGTCGCCCCAAAACTCATACAAATTCTTGCCGCGCAAATTGGCAAATGCCGTCCCCATTTCCAAACGATAGGGCTGTATCAGGTCTAACGGGCGAAGAAGACCGTACAGACCGGACAGCAGGCGGACATGGTTTTGCAGATAGCGTATCTGTCCAATATCCAATGTGTTTGCATCCATACCTTCGTAAACATCGCCGTTGAACATAAAGACCGCCTGTTTGGCGTTTTCCGGCGTAAACGGCGTGTTCCATTCTGCATTGCGCTGCGCGTTTAAGAGGGCAATTTTGTCGGAAACGTGCATCAGTTCGGCAATCTGTTGCGGCGCAAGCTCGCGCAACTGCTGCATTAGAATGTCGGACTCTGCCAGCAGGTCGGGTTGGGTAAACTCGCTGACAGGGGCAGGGTCTTTTTCATTAAGGTTCTTCGCAGGGGAAAGGACAAAAAACATAATCTGCTCGGTATTGTGTCAAACACGGGGATTTTAAGTTTAAACGTGTTTGCGGGCAAGCCGATTAAAAGTGAAGTATAGTGGATTAAATTTAAACCAGTACAGCGTTGCCTCGCCTTGCCGTACTATCTGTACTGTCTTCGGCTTCGTCGCCTTGTCCTGATTTTTGTTAATCCACTATAAATACCGTTATAGCAAATTCAACCGTAAAATATTGAAAAATGCCGTCTGAACAAAAGTTCAGACGGCATTTTTTTATTCTTTACCGATATAGGGAAACAATGGTTTCCGCAGCTTTGACACAAGTTGCGACATCGGCAACCAAAGCGATACGCACATAACCTTCCCCGGGATTGCCCTGTTCGGTATCCCGCGCCAAAAAACGTCCGGGCAATACTTGGATAGCCGCTTTTTGCCATAAATTGCGTGCAAGTGCCAAATCGTCGCCATCAGGGACTTTCAACCAGATGTAAAACGAGGCATCCGGTAATTTAACGTCAAATACCTGTTGCAAAATGGGAATAACGCGCTCAAATTTTTCCTGATACATACGGCGGTTGTCGATAACGTGCTGTTCATCATCCCAAGCGGCAATGCTTGCGCGCTGCACGGGAATACTCATTGCACTGCCGTGATAGGTTCTGTAAAGCAGAAAGTTTTTAAGCAGTTCGGCATCGCCGGCGACAAAACCGGAACGCAGGCCCGGAACGTTGGAACGCTTGGACAAACTGGTGAACATAAGCAGTTTTTGCCTGCTTCGACCCAACTGTGCAGCGGCTTGCAGGCAGCCCAAAGGTTTGTTGCCGTCGAAATAGATTTCGGAATAGCATTCATCCGAGGCAATAATGAAACCATATTTATCCTGTAAATCAAAAACTTCTTTCCAGCCGTCCAAATCCAGCACGCTGCCGCTGGGGTTGTTGGGCGAGCAGACGAACACCAGTTTGGTGCGTTTCCAAACCTCTTCGGAAATACTGCGCCAATCGGGGTTGAAAGACGGCGCGGGGCAATTGGCAAAATGGATTTCACCGCCGCCCAAAAGTGTCGCACCTTCGTAAATCTGATAAAAGGGATTCGGGCTGACAATTGCGGGTTTGATGCCGTCTGAAACAGGGTTCAACACGGTTTGAACAAAAGAAAACAACGCCTCCCTACTGCCTAAAACCGGCAGAATTTCATTATCCGCATCCACTGTCAAGCCATCGTAACGGCGTTTTAACCAGTTTGCACACGCCTGACGCAGTTCAGGCAGACCGGCCGTCAGCGGATATTTTTCCAACTCGTGCAATGAGGCGGTCAGCGCATCCGTAATGACTTTCGGTGTCGGATGTTTCGGTTCGCCAATGTGCAGGGGGACGGCTTCCAGACCTTCGGGCGCGGAAATGCCCTGCATCGCTTCACGCAGTCGGGCAAAGGGATATGGTTTGAGTTGGTTGAGTAAGGTATTCATGATTTTCTCCGGTTGTCGGTATATCGGAAGATATGCCGTCTGAACCTGACGTGTCTTTCAGACGGCATTCTATATTTTTAGTGAGAACCCGTACTGCCGAAGCCGCCCTCACCCCGGCTGCTTCCGACAAACTCCTCGACACGTTTGAAGCCCGCCTGCACGATTGGCACGACAACCATCTGCGCGATACGCTCAAACGGTTTGACAGTAAACGGTTCGCTGCTTCTGTTCCATAACGACACCTTCAATTCCCCTTGATAATCGGAGTCAATCAAACCGACCAAATTGCCCAAAACAATGCCGTGTTTATGCCCCAAGCCGGAACGGGGCAGCAAAACGGCGGCATATGCGGGATTCGCCAAATAAATTGCCAAACCCGTCGGCACAAGAAACGTTTCACCCGGCTGCAAAACGACTTCCTCATCCAAACAGGCGCGCAAATCTAAACCTGCAGAACCCTCCGTTGCATAGACAGGGACAACATCCGCCATCCGTTCGTCCAATACTTTCATTTCTACTTCAATATTCATCGTCTTGCTCCTGCATACGGCCGGTTTCAAAGATGGGAGATTATACACAAGCCGTGTTTACGCTGAAACACGGCAAATCGGTTTTGTTTTGAAATCCGTTGCCAGTGTATAATTCCCGCCCTTCCGGTTATGAAGACGAACATTATGCACACCTTCCCCGCATAACGAATTTATACGCGGCATCAAAGAAAGTTCGCCTATGCTGATTGGGCTGCTGCCTTGGGCATTAATACTCGGTATGCAGGGCGGACAAAAAGGCATGAGCTGGCTGGAAATGTTGTTGATGACCAGTATGAACTTCGCCGGCGGCTCCGAGTTTGCCACGGTCAACCTGTGGGCGGAACCTCTGCCGATACTGCTTATCGCCACCGTAACCTTTATGATTAATTCTCGGCATATCCTGATGGGGGCGGCGCTTGCCCCGCACCTGAAAGGAATACCGCTGAAAAAAGCCGTGCCCGCACTGTTTTTTATGTGTGATGAAAGCTGGGCGATGGCATTCTCCGAAATCCAAAAACGGAAAGCAGCCGGTTTGCCCGCATTCAATATGCCTTTTTATAGTGGATTAACAAAAACCAGTACAGCGTTGCCTCGCCTTAGCTCAAAGAAAACGATTCTCTAAGGTGCTGAAGCACCAAGTGAATCGATTCCGTACTATCTGTACTGTCTGCAGCTTCGCCGCCTTGTCCTGATTTTTGTTAATCCACTATATGAATCGTCATTCCCGCGCAGGCGGGAATCTAGACATTCAATGCTAAGGCAATTTATCGGGAATGACTGAAACTCAAAAAACTAGATTCCCACTTTCGTGGGAATGACGGCGGAGCGGTTTCTGCTTTTTCCAATAAATGCCCCCAACCTAAAATCCGTCATTCCCGCGCAGGCGGGAATCTAGACATTCAATGCTAAGGCAATTTATTGAAAATGACTGAAACTCAAAAAACTGGATTCCCACTTTCGTGGGAATGACGTGGTGCAGGTTTCCGTATGGATGGATTCGTCATTCCCGCGCAGGCGGGAATCTAGACATTCAATACTAAGGCAATTTATTGAAAATGACTGAAACTCAAAAAACTGGATTCCCACTTTCGTGGGAATGACGCGGTGCAGGTTTCCGTACGGATAGGTTCGTCATTCCCGCGCAGGCGGGAATCTAGACATTCAATGCTAAGGCAATTTATCGGGAATGACTGAAACTCAAAAAACTGGATTCCCACTTTCGTGGGAATGACGGCGGAGCGGTTTCTGCTTTTTCCAATAAATGACCCCAACCTAAAATCCGTCATTCCCGCGCAGGCGGGAATCTAGTCCGTTCGGTTTCGGTTTTTTTGGCTAGTGCCGCAACATTAAATTTCTAGATTCCCACTTTCCTGGGAATGACGGCGGAGCGGTTTCTGCTTTTCCCAATAAATGACCCCAACCTAAAATCCGTCATTCCCGCGCAGGCGGGAATCTAGACATTCAATGCTAAGGCAATTTATCGGAAATGACTGAAACTCAAAAAACTAGATTCCCACTTTCGTGGGAATGACGGGATGCAGGTTCGTGGGAATGACGTGGTGCAGGTTTCCGTACGGATGGATTCGTCATTCCCGCGCAGGCGGGAATCTAGACCTGTCGGTTTCGGTTTTTTTGGCTAGTGCCGCAACATTAAATTTCTAGATTCCCACTTTCGTGGGAATGACGGGATGTATAGTGGATTAACAAAAACCAGTACGGCGTTGCCTCGCCTTAGCTCAAAGAGAACGATTCTCTAAGGTGCTGAAGCACCAAGTGAATCGGTTCCGTACTATCTGTACTGTCTGCGGCTTCGTCGCCTTGTCCCGATTTTTGTTAATCCACTATACCCATAAAAATACCGTCTGAACATTGATTTTCAGACGGTATTGGCAAAACAACCTTATTTTTTACGATTAGAGAAGGCTTCACAGCCGACATCTGAGGACAAGGTCTCCAAATGGGCTTGGGCAGAAGCGGCATCACGGCATTTGTATCCGTCGCCCACGCTGTTCATCCATACCGACAAAGTATAACCCGTCCCCGCCTTCGGAACGCCGACCAACCTGTATGCCCTTGATTTTTCCTTATCGACAAACTTTACCGAAACACTATATTTTTTGGCAATTTTCGGATTCATCTTATAGCCTGAGACAAATATTTCCAGTTTGTTCTCGATGGTCTGATTATCGTCCAGGGGATTTTTCAAAATAAACTGTTTGGAAATATTGTTGATACCGACCATCTCCGTATAAAGCTGGGACTGATAGCCTTTTTCAATATAACTTTGATAAGAAGGTATGGCAATGACGCTGATAATGCCGAGTATCGCGACGACTATCATCATCTCAATCAATGTAAACCCTTTTTGTTCCATTTTATTACTCATCATTATTGCTTACATAAGATTGAAGGACGACCACGGTATTGGCATTCTTACCCCAAGCCTTGGCAGTAACCCGATAAACATTTTCTCCGTTCTTCACGCCCAAATATTCGATAATATAACGTGGCATTTTGCTGACGCTTCTCGTGCCTTTCTTATATTCCATCCCTTTCTTGTCAATGCACAGGTCGGTAGAATTTGCAGGGCAAGAACGCTTCACCGCCTCAACGGTGGGCTTGCCTTGCACCACGATATTGTCAAAAGCCTCTTCATTATCATTATTTGTCCGCACATTCACTGCGGCACACAGACCTTTTCCACAGTTTTCGCTAAATGTAACCTTACTGTCCGTATCATATTCCAAATCCAAAACCTGAAGTTCGCCTTCCCGCAAAGCCGCCTCGGCCAAAGACAAAGCCAATTTCCTGTCTGATTCGTTGGCACTGATCCGCTGCTCGGTATTGTAAGACTGCGCGGCAGTTACAACCAAAAAAGCCACGACGATCATCACCATCAGCACGATAAACAGTGCAAACCCCCTCTGTCCGTCAGAAGTCGGGATTCCCGTCAAAGTGTTCTGTTTGCGCATACATTTCCCCCGCGTATTGTCGCATCGATACGGTAAGCATAAATATGATTGTCTGAAGAAGCGGCAATCTTGGTATCAGTACCGCTACTCAATAAAACCTCCACCCCGGCGGGCGTAACAGCATTTTGGGCGCTGTCGAATTTATCCGTATATTTGAATGTTTCCTCTTTGCCGGCATCGTCATCTTCAGGACAGCCGGAAACATAGATATACCGCACTTTCATATGTCTAACCTTTTTCACGAGCAACTGAGGATTACCCCACTTGCCCTTATCATCCAATTGGAAGCGGAACAAACCTTCCTCATCGGCAATCCTGCCGACCGCATAGGCATTGACCACATGCCTTTGACGCGCTATATTGCCATTTTGCTCCTTATCCTGATCCGGAATCTTCAATTCTTTTTTTGCATCTTCTAAAGTAGGGATTTGCTTGCCCGGTTTCGATATTGCGGCACAGCTGCTGACGACGGTAGTCGCGGTGCTTGCATTAACATCATCGATTCCGTATTGAAAAATCAATGCGCTACCAACCTGGAAAAAATTCTGATAATTGATATTTGAAGATTCCGCTATGGGAATAAGTTTATCTATACCGTTCCTTTTTAAGGAAAAAGGAGAATTTTGTTGCGTCGTATCGGGAATAACATCAGTTGCAGGATGCTCGGACATATTGAAACAACCGAAGCCGCCTGCCATTCTCGCATCGCGGACAATCAATGTTGCCGCATTCCGCAAATCCTGTTGCGCGGCAAGACGCTCGTTTGCCGCATCATTTAATTTCCGGGATGTGAAGTAACTCGATCCGACCGCCATCAGGACAATCATACTGAGCAGGCCCGCAACCAAAAATTCAATAATGGTAAAACCTTTCATACCATCATAACTGCCTTTTGGTACGTTTAGCATTTTACGTCTCATTCCCGACCTCCGACCCTTGCCTGATAAGTATATACGATATTGTCGCCGCTCACCTCAAGATTCGTACGGGAAATATCCGAATCCCCTGCCGAATCATTTACCCACAATACTTTAATTAAAGTATCCCCGTTTGCCTTATTGTCGCAATTTGAAGAAAAAGCATTGCCGGACAATGTCGGCGCGTTACCCGACGAATCCTTGCAGACGGCGTAATGGATGGCTGCCGCATCCGGCAAGGCATTTTTCAGCTCATAACTAAATCTCTTCAATTGTGCCTCTGCCAATTGCCCCTTAGTTTTCATGGCATCAATCGCAAAATCGCCATCCACAGCTGATAGTGTATGGTTTCCCATGTAAAGATTATAGTTTTTCTTGTTGCTGTCCGAATCAATGGTCGGATTCATCAACATTCCCTCCATCAGGTTTTGCGTGATTTGGCTGACGATGGTTTGTGTCTCCGCCTCCCTGACGGAAGCGACTGTCCGCAACTGTACAGACAATAGTGCCAAAATACCGATGGTCAGAACGAGCATAGCAACCAAGACTTCTATCAGCGCCATACCGGACTGGGAATCTTTCAGGCGGAAGCAATCATTATTCTTCATATTCATTTTTAAAACTGAAACTGTTATTTATACTGGCACATAGTACGCCGATCACCCCTAGGGCAAACTTCGACCCTGCCGCTGCTGTTAATCAAAACCACCGCCGAACGGAATTTCTTTTCATCGGCAGAAACCGCCTTCGCATCTGTCAACACGATTTGGATATAACCGTCAGAATAAAAAAAGCTGGATTGTTTTGTAAGATGCTGGTCTTTCGTATAACCGAACGTCCCGTTTTGATTGAATGTCCAAACTACACGGTCGGTGGTCGGCTGAGTCTGACCGAAAGCGATATGGTTGAAGGCATAATTAATCCGCTTATCATTGATATCATCATTCAATACCACACTGCGGAGAAGAACATCCTCCGTATCATTGTCATATCCCTTATTGCCGTTTTTGTCGCCGAAAGCCAACATTCCCTGCCCCTTCTTGCCGGAGTCACATTTATTGTTGGGCGTACCGTCTTTTTTAACTTGAACAGGACAGATATAGACAGGGAGATTGAGCCGGACGGCTTCGCCCCTGGAGAAACGCAAAAGGTTGGCAATCCGCTCCGCGTGACTGGCAATGCGGCGGGATGCAATCCATTGGCTCATATTGGGGAGGGCTATCATCGCCATAATGGCTGCAATGACCATCACGATGAGCAGCTCTGTTAGCGTGAAACCTTGTTGTTTTCGTGTACACATAAGCAATAGAACGTTAACTGGTAATGTATCGTGGATTAAATTCAAACCAGTACGGCGTTGCCTCGCCTTAGCTCAAAGAGAACGATTCTCTAAGGTGCTCAAGCACCAAGTGAATCGGTTCCGTACTATTTGTACGGTCTGCGGCTTCGTTGCCTTGTCCTGATTTTTGTTAATCCACTATATTTTCAATTATATGCGGGCTGAATGCAAAAATGCCTCAAGACCGCGTTTTATTTTTTAGGGCAATCTCTCAGCATGATTTTAAACGATTTTGCCTGATTTCGCCTAATAAATTTTTATATAGCCATTTAATCCTCTATCTTTGCCTCCTCGGGAATATAGGCAGCATTGTCGAATTTGGTGAATTGTCCCGTCCATGTGAGGAAGATTTTACCGACGGGACCGTTGCGGTGTTTGCCGATGATACATTCGGCAAGGCCTTTCATGGGTGAGTCCTGGTTGTAGTATTCGTCGCGGTACATGAACATAATCAGGTCGGCATCCTGCTCGATTGCGCCGGACTCGCGAAGGTCGGACATCATGGGGCGTTTGTCGGTACGCGATTCGACCGTGCGGCTCAATTGCGACAGGGCGATGATGGGGACTTGCAATTCTTTCGCCAACGCTTTGAGCGAACGTGAAATCTCTCCCAGCTCCGAAGCTCGGTTGTCGGAACGGCCGGATCCTGCCATCAGTTGCAGGTAGTCGATGACAATCAATCCAAGCTTATTGTTAAATTGACGGGCGAGACGGCGGGCACGGGCGCGCAGTTCGAGCGCGGTCAGACCCGGGGTCTCGTCGATGTACACGGGCGCGTCGGAGAGTTTGACGACTGCTTCGTTCAGGCGACCCCAGTGTTCGTCTTCGAGCCTGCCGGTTTTCAAAACGCTTTGATCCAACCGTCCGACCGAGCCGAGCATACGCATGACCAGTTGCGCCCCGCCCATTTCCATCGAGAAAACAGCAACGGGCAGCCTGCCTTCTACGGCAACGTGTTCGGCGATATTGATAGAAAAGGCGGTCTTACCCATAGACGGACGACCGGCAACGATAATCAGGTCGCCGGGTTGCAGACCCGAGGTTTTTTTGTCGAGGTCGATGAACCCCGTCGGCACGCCGGTAACTTCATCGGGATTGTCGCGCGAGTAGAGCATATCGATGCGCTGTACGACTTCTTTCAGCAAATCGGGCATCTCCAAAAAGCCCTGCTTGGATTTGGCGGTGCTTTCGGCGATTTGGAATACTTTGTTTTCCGCCTCGTCCAAAAGCTGCCCCGCGTCCCTGCCTTGCGGATTGTATGCGCTGCGGGCGATTTCCGTCCCCACTTCGGCGAGTTGGCGCATAATGGAACGCTCGCGCACGATTTCGGCGTAGCGGCGGATGTTGGCGGCAGACGGGGTGTTTTGCGCCAGCGTAATCAGATATTCGAATCCGCCTGCCGCTTCCAATTCTTCGTTCCGCTGCAAATCTTCCTGAACCGTAATCACATCGGCGGGACGGCTCTCATTAATCAATTTGGCAATGGATCGGAAAATCAGGCGGTGTTCATGCCGGTAGAAGTCTTCACCGGAAACCACATCGGCAATCCTGTCCCATGCCGGATTTTCCAGCATCAACCCACCCAAAACGGATTGTTCCGCCTCCATTGAGTGTGGGGGCAGAGACAATGCGCCGACCTCACGGTCTTCAGACGGCATGGCTGCGTAATCGTTCATGGTACATCCTATCTGTCGTGCCGAAATTGCAATCTTCTATTATAGCGTAAAGCAGGTTTAATTGGTTTCCGCACCGCAAAACAGGTAGAATACACGGGCTGCCGAGTTATTTGCAGCAACACTGCCAAAATACAACATTTAAAACAATATTCAGGAGTACAAAATGGAACATAAGCTGCCGCAACTGCCTTATGAACTGGACGCATTGTCCCCGCATCTGAGCAAAGAGACTTTGGAGTTCCACTACGGCAAACACCATCAAACCTACATCACCAACCTGAACAATCAAATCAAAGGCACCGAATTTGAAAACCTGCCTTTGGAAGAGATTGTGAAAAAATCTTCAGGCGGCGTGTTCAACAACGCGGCACAAACTTGGAACCACACCTTCTACTGGCTGGGTTTCACGTCCAAAGGTCAAGGCAAACCTGCCGGCGAACTGGCCGCCGCCATCGACGCGAAATGGGGCAGCTTCGAGAAATTCCAAGAAGCGTTCAATGCCTGCGCGGCCGGTACTTTCGGCTCCGGTTGGGCGTGGCTGGTAAAAACCCCTGCCGGCGGATTGGATTTGGTTTCTACTTCCAACGCCGCTACGCCGCTGACCACTGAAAACACGCCGCTGCTGACCTGCGACGTGTGGGAACACGCCTATTACATCGACTACCGCAACAGCCGTCCCAACTACCTGAAAGGTTTTTGGGAAATCGTCAACTGGGACGAAGTCGCCAAACGTTTTGCCGCCTTGTCCTGATTTTTGTTAATCCGCTATATCATTTCGGGTAGATTTTTGCGGTATTGAATTTCAGTTATTTCCGATAAATGCCTGTTGCTTTTTATTTCTAGATTCCCACTTTCGTGGGAATGACGGTTCAGTTGCTACGGTTACTGTCAGGTTTCGGTTATGTTGGAATTTCGGGAAACTTATGAATCGTCATTCCCGCGCAGGCGGGAATCTAGACCTTAGAACAACAGCAATATTCAAAGATTATCTGAAAGTCCGAGATTCTAGATTCCCGCTTTCGCGGGAATGACGGAAAGTGGCGGGAATGACGGGATGTAGGTTTTCTTAACCCTGCGTCCTAGATTCCCGCTTTTGCGGGAATGACGGAAAGTGGCGGGAATGACGGTTCGGGCATTCCTTAAATTACCCGTGTATCGCTGTAAATCTTAGAGATGGCGGAATATAGCGGATTAACAAAAACCAGTACGGCAAGGCGAGGCAACGCCGTACTGGTTTTTGTTAATCCGCTATAATTGATGAAACGGGTTAAAAAAGTGTTGCCATCGCCTGTTCTTCTTGTCGGATACGCTTAAATAAGACCAGCAAATAAATGGGCAGGCCAATCAATAAAACATACCACGCTTGACATAATAAGGCGATGCCAATCAGTTCGGGTATGATGTTTAAAAAATAATTGGGGTGGCGGAATGTTTTAAACAACCACGAACGATTAATTTGATGATTTGGTAAAATATAGATTTTAACCGTCCAAATCTCCCCCAACTGCTTAATAATCAATGACAATATCACAAACGAAGCCATCACCGTCAGCGTACCAATCAAGGATATGCCATTAAAAGCAGTGTCAGAAAGCCATACCCAAACAAAACACGCCAAATAATAAAGCGTATGAACTGCCGCAAGCAGCGTGGAATTGGTTTTTCCGTATTGTTTCGCCCCTTTGGCAATCAAGGCTTTTTCATGTTTAATAGAGACGGCTAAAAATAACAGTCTGATGATAAAAAACAGGCTTAAAATGCTTAAAATCATTGTCATTGATGTTTTTCCATTGAAATTGAAATAAATATAAATCGGATTAATGGTATTTTTAATTAATGATGTTTCAGACCATCATGCTCTATAAACAATTCCCATTAAGTCCGCGCCGCAACCTGCTATAATAAGTCTGCAATCGGCGCAAATCAATGCTTTGCGTTTATTGCCATCCCAAAATAATTGATGCTGCCTTAATTATAATACCAAGATAAGTTTTTTTATTCAATAAAATACAAAGGGAAGCGTTCAGCCCATTGCAAACAGATGCAATCCACCGATTATTTAAAAAACGGCAAAGCCTTGCCCCCCTTGCGGCAAGCCTGCAATGCCTTTAATGTCCGCAGGCGCAAGCGTCGCCGTGGTGCCCGCAACCCTGTGCCGTTTCGAGCCATTCGTCGTCATCGCCGTCAAACTCTTCCACTTCGTCAAACTCGCCGCGTTCCACCATGACGCACAACTCTTCAAGGCTTTCCGCGCCTTCCACCCAAAAACAGGGAATGCCCGGCGGCATATCGGGCGCAAGCAGTGCCGCTACGCCTTCATGCCACGCAATCCAATAGCCGTTGTCCGTACGGACGAATTGTGCGTTTTCGTTGACCGACTCGCCTTCCGTACCTTCCAGCATACGTTCCGCAATGTCCGGTTGAAAAGATAAAATCTGCATAAGTGTTCCTTTATATGATGGTTTTCCGTCAAAACAAGGTGTTATAGTGGATTAAATTTAAACCAGTACGGCGTTGCCTCGCCTTGCCGTACTATTTGTACTGTCTGCGGCTTCGTCGCCTTGTCCTGATTTAAAGTTAATCCACTATATTTTAAAACATCGCGCCCGCTTGAGAAACTGCCAACCGCTTTATAACAAATTCGTCTTTGCACCAAACTTTCCATTCTTTCCGTTTTTCGGACGGCATCGTTAAAGTAGTCCTTCCTTTTCCTTATTTTCAGCATTGTTTTATGTTAGCGCTCAAAACGCCCGGCGTACTGCCCGGCTTCAAACTCAGCCTTGGTCTGACCGTATTGTGCCTGTCGCTGCTTGTGGTCTTGCCGTTTGCGATGATGGCGGCGAAGGCGGCGGAAATCGGCTGGGGCGGCTTTTGGAACACGATTGCCGAGCCGAACGTGTTGGCGGCGGTATGGCTGAGCTTGCGGATGTCGTTTTATGCGATGCTGACCAATGTCGTGTTCGGCACGCTGGTGGCGTGGGTATTGGTGCGTTATGAATTCCCGGGCAAGGGTCTGGCGAACGCGCTGGTCGATTTGCCGTTTGCGCTGCCGACGGCGGTTACGGGTATCGCGTTGGCAACCCTGTATGCGCCCAACGGTTGGATAGGCCGTTTTTTCGAGCCTTTGGGCATCAAAATCGCGTTTACACCCGTCGGCATTTGGATTGCGCTGGTCGTCGTCAGCCTGCCCTTTATCGTCCGCGCCGTGCAGCCGGTATTGGAAGAATTGTCGGGCGAATATGAGGAAGCGGCGGCAACTTTGGGCGCAAGCCGTTGGACTACGTTTCGCCGTGTCCTCTTGCCTGAAATCACACCGGCACTCTTGACCGGCGCGGGAATGATGTTTGCGCGGGCAACGGGGGAATACGGTTCGGTGATTTTTATCGCGGGCAACATTCCGATGGTTTCTGAAATCCTGCCGCTGATTATTACGGGCAAGCTGGAACAGTTCGACGTGCAGGGCGCGTCGGCGGTGGCGTTGTTTATGCTGCTGGTTTCGTTTGTGATTCTGTTTGCGCTGAACGTGATGCAGTGGGCGTTGGGCAGGCGTTCGGGCGCGAAGGGTTGAGGTCGTCTGAAATACCTGTTACCGTCATTCCCGCGCAGGCGGGAATCCATTGGTGAATTTCGGCTGCCTTATTTATTTTCTGTTTTCCTGTTGCCCTGCGGTGGATTCCCGCCTGCGCGGGAATGACGGTAGCTAGACGTTTTTATTCCCTTAATCAATAAAAGGTTGTCTGAAAACGAATCCGCCCCACAAAAAACGGTTTTTCAGACGGCATCCAAACATTTTAAAACCAACCAGAGAACACCACCGCCATGAAACCCTATTCCGCCAATCCCAACCTGACCGAACCGCGCCGGCTGCGCGTGTTGCTGATTGCCGCCGCGCTGGGCTTTCTGCTGCTGATGCTGGTCGTGCCGCTCGTCGCCGTGTTTTACGAAGCCTTAAAAGGCGGTTGGGATTTGTACCTGAAATCCTTAAACGATCCCGAAGCGTGGTCTGCCATCAAATTGACGCTGATTACCGCGCTGATTGTCGTTCCCGTCAATGCCGTATTGGGTGTGGCGATGGCGTGGCTGCTGACCCGTTTTGATTTTCGCGGCAAGCAGTTGCTGACCACCCTGCTCGATTTGCCGTTTTCCGTATCGCCCGTGGTGGCCGGTTTGATGTTCGTCTTATTGTTCGGCGCGCATACGGCATTGGGTGGCTGGCTCGAAGCGCAAGGCATACAGATTATCTTCGCCATCCCCGGTATTGTTTTGGCGACGCTGTTCGTTACCTTCCCCTTTGTCGCACGCGAAATCATCCCGCTGATGCAGGCACAGGGCGACAGCGAAGAACAGGCGGCATTGATACTCGGCGCAAGCGGCTGGCAGATGTTTTGGCGCGTTACCCTGCCCAACATCAAATGGGCGTTACTCTACGGCATCATCCTCACCAACGCCCGCGCGATGGGCGAGTTCGGCGCGGTCAGCGTGGTATCGGGACACATACGCGGCGAAACCAACACCGTCCCGCTTTTGGTCGAAATCTTCTACAACGAATACAACTTCACCGGCGCATTCGCCCTCTCCGGCGTATTGGCACTTTTGGCACTGGCGACGCTGGCGGTGCAGAACATCATTACCAAATTACAAGACAAAAAACTCGCCGCCGCCGAAAGGAATGCAATATGAGTATCACCATCCAAAACTTAAACAAACACTTCGGCAATTTTCACGCGCTGAAAAACATCAACCTCAACGTCCCCACCGGCAAACTCGTTTCCCTGCTCGGCCCGTCCGGCTGCGGCAAAACCACACTTTTACGCATTATCGCCGGACTGGAAAACGCCGACGGCGGCAATATCCTGTTTGACGGGCAAGACGTAACCGCCAAACATGTGCGCGAGCGCAAAGTCGGCTTCGTGTTCCAACACTACGCCCTTTTCCGCCATATGAACGTGTTTGACAACGTCGCTTTCGGTTTGACCGTATTGCCCAAGTCCGAACGCCCGTCCAAAGGACAAATCCGCGCCAAAGTCGAAGAATTACTCAAGCTCGTGCAGCTCTCTCATTTGGCAAAATCCTATCCGCACCAACTCTCCGGCGGGCAACGCCAGCGCATCGCCCTCGCCCGCGCGCTTGCGGTCGAACCCAAACTCTTGCTTTTGGACGAACCCTTCGGCGCGTTGGATGCCAAAGTACGCAAAGAATTACGCACCTGGCTGCGCGACATCCATCACAACCTGGGTGTAACCAGCATTCTGGTTACGCACGACCAAGAAGAAGCCCTCGAAGTTTCCGACGAAATCGTCGTGATGAACCACGGCAAAATCGAACAAACCGGCAGCGCCGAAGCTATTTACCGCAAACCCGAAAATGCCTTCGTTACCGAGTTCCTCGGCGAAACCGACGCTTTTGAAGGACGCATCGAAAAAGGCTTCTGGCATTACAACGGCTTCGCGTGGAAATTGGACGCGCAATACAAATGGCAGGAACAAACCGCCACCGGCTATATCCGCCCGCACGAATGGCAGATCGCCGCCGAACACGAAACACCGATGATTTGTGCCGAAATCGAAAAAATCCACGCCGTCGGCGCATTGACGCATATTCTGGTAAAACACGACAAACAGGACGTACATATCACGCTGGCAGGCAGCGATGCCGCGCGTTACCCAATCGCCGAAGGCAAAGAATTGAAGCTGATTCCGAAACAGGTTTATGTCTTCTCTCAAAACGAACTGATTGAATATTCGATTTAACCATGAAAGCGCAATGCCGTCTGAAAGGCTTTCAGACGGCATTGTGCTTTCAAGCGTCAGGCAAGAAACAGCTTGTACGCGGCATTTTGCGTTTCCTCGTGATAGCTGTATCCCAGACTTTCCAAGAAACCGTCAAATGCGGCGGCATCGTGCGGCGGCACATCGATACCGACCAAAATCCGCCCGTAATCCGCACCGTGGTTGCGGTAATGGAAAAGCGTAATATTCCACCCTCCCTGCATATGGTTCAAAAAGCGTGCCAATGCCCCCGGACGCTCCGGAAACTCAAAACTGACCAAACGCTCGTTTTCTACTTTGTCCGTCCGCCCTCCGACCATATAGCGGATATGGATTTTGGCAATCTCATTGTTGGTCAAATCGACATTGGGCAATCCCGCCTCATCCAACCGGCTGCCGATAACCGCCAAATCCTGCGGGCCTGCCGCTTGAAGTCCGACAAAGATATGCGCTTTTTCATCGTCTCCGTAGCGGTAGTTGAACTCGGTAATATTCCTATTTCCCAATATATTGACAAACTTAAGGAAGCTGCCGCGTTCTTCAGGGATGGTAACGGCAAAAATACCTTCGTTGCCCTCGCCCAATTCGCTCCGTTCCGAAACGTGGCGCAAACGGTGAAAATTCATATTCGCACCGCTGGTAACGGCAATCAGGGTTTGGTTTTCCGCGCCTTCTCGGGCGATATAGGCTTTCAGACCCGCCAACGCCAACGCGCCCGCCGGCTCGGTAATGCTGCGCGTGTCATCGAAAATATCCTTGACCGCGCCGCAAACCGCATCGGTATCGACTGTAATGATTTCATCCAAAAGTTCTTTGCAGAGGCGGAAGGTTTCGTTTCCGACGACTTTGACCGCAGTGCCGTCTGAAAACAGCCCGACATCTTTCAAATGGACGATTTCACCCGCTTCGACCGACTGCTTCATACAGCAGGAATCGTTGGTCTGAACGCCGATAACTTTGATTTCGGGACGGACCTGCTTGATAAATGCCGCCACGCCCGCCGCCAAACCGCCACCGCCTATCGGTACGAATACGGCGCGGATTGGATCGGGATGCTGGCTGACAATTTCCATCCCCACCGTCCCCTGTCCCGCAATCACATCAGGATCATCAAACGGCGCGATATAGGTTAACCCTTCTTTTTCCGCCAACTCCATCGCATAATCGTAGGCATCGTTGTATGAAACGCCCCGCAAAACCACCTCGCCGCCATGGCTTTTAACCGCATCCACTTTGATTTTCGGCGTAGTCTCCGGCATAACGATAACGGCACGGCAGCCCAAACGCTGTGCGGACAATGCCACGCCTTGAGCATGATTGCCCGCGCTTGCCGCAATCACGCCGCAAGCGAGCGCATCTTTCGGCAACTTGGACATTTTGTTGTACGCGCCGCGTATTTTGAACGAAAAAACCGGCTGCAAATCTTCGCGTTTCAAAAGGATGTTGTTTTTCAAACGTACAGAAAGGCTGCGTGCCGGTTCCAAAGGCGTTTCGACCGCCACATCATAGACAGATGCCGTCAGGATGCGGATGAGGTAATCGGAATAAGGAAGGGGCGTGTTCATAATTCAATATGGGATAATCGGTTTATTAAAATCGCAAAACCCAAAACCATACGCCCAAGACGGCGCGAAATCAAGAAAAATCCGCCCGATCAGACACCCTAAGCGTATAATCGGCAGACTGAAACACGCACACAATTAGAATATTTCATGACAGCACATAAAATCCTGCCCGTCCTGCTTTCCATCATCTTAGGCGTTTCTCACGCAACGGCTGCATCGCCCGCGCCCAACAGACCGACGGTACACGCCGCCCCCACGTTCCAAACACCCGAAACCCTCACAGCGGCACACATCGTTATCGACCTTCAAAGCAAACAGATTTTATCCGCCAAAAACATCAATACCCCTGTTGAACCGGCGGCACTAACCCAACTGATGACCGCATATCTGGTTTTCAAAAACATGAAATCGGGCAATATCCAATCTGAAGAAAACTTAAAAATACCCGAATCCGCATGGGCTTCAGAAGGAAGCAGAATGTTTGTACGTCCCGGCGATACGGTCAGCACCGACAAACTCTTAAAAGGCATGATTGCACTATCCGCAAACGATGCCGCCCTAACCCTTGCCGGCCGGCTGGGCAACGGCTCGATTGAAAATTTTGTGCAACAAATGAACAAAGAAGCCCGACGCTTGGGCATGAAGAACACTGTATTCAAAAACCCGACAGGCTTGAGTAGAGAAGGACAGGTTTCCACCGCCAAAGACCTCGCCCTGCTGTCTGAAGCATTGATGCGCGACTTTCCGGAATATTACCCGCTGTTTTCCATCAAATCTTTCAAATTCAAAAATATAGAACAAAACAACCGCAATATCCTTTTATATAGGGACAACAATGTAAACGGTCTGAAAGCCGGACACACAGAAAGCGGCGGCTACAACCTTGCCGTGTCATACTCCGGCAACGGCAGGCACATCCTTGTCATCACATTGGGTTCGGAATCGGCGGAAACACGCGCATCAGACAACAGCAAGCTGCTGAACTGGGCATTGCAGGCCTTCGATACGCCCAAAATATATCCGAAAGGCAAAACCGTTGCCCAAATCCAAATTTCCGGAGGCAGCAAAAAAACCGTCCGCGCAGGCTTCCTCAAAGAAGCCTACATCACTCTGCCACATAAGGAAGCGAAAATGGCAGAACAAATTCTAGAAACCATACAGCCGATTCCCGCCCCAGTAAAAAAAGGGCAAATTTTAGGAAAAATCAAAATCAGACAAAACGGATACACCATTGCCGAAAAAGAAATCGTCGCACTGGAAAATGTAAAAAAAAGAAGCCGGTGGCAAAGGCTTTGGGCGTGTCTGACAGGGCAGTAATCTGCCGTTTCAAATATCCCGTTTTTCCAACAAATAAAGAAATGCCGTCTGAAACACGGTTCAGACGGCATAAAACAACAGGGCGGTACGTATTGCATACGCGCCGCCCTGCTGCTGAAATCAATTAGCGTTTCTTACCGGTAACGGTAGCAACAGCCAGATTTTCGTTACGTTTCAGGGAAACGCTTTCTACACCTTCAGGCAGTTTGATGTCTGACAAGTGCAGAATGTCGCCGGCAACCACTTCAGCACAATCCAAATCCAAGAAAGCAGGGATGTTGGCAGGCAAAGCAACTACTTCAACAGAAGTGTTTAACAGAGATACGCGGCCGCCTTGCAGTTTGACCGCTTGGGAATTTTCAGCGTTAACGATGTGCAGGGGAACACGGATGCGTACAAGTTGATCGGCTTTCACAGCTTGGAAGTCGATGTGTTGAACTTCGCGGCGGAACGGGTGCATTTGGAAATCACGGACGATAACGTCTTTGGTTTCACCGTTCAGAGACAACTTAATCAACGCAGTATGGAAAGATTCTTTTTCCAATGCGTAGAATACGGTTTTGTGATCCACAGCGATTGCAACAGGCTCTTGACCTTCACCGTACAGAATGCCGGGGATTTGGCCTTCGCGACGCAGGCGGCGGCTCGCACCAGTGCCTTGTGCTTCACGAACAGAGGCTTGAATTTCATAAGTCATGTTAAATACTCCAAGTTAGGTAAAATCGCCGTCATCGGCCGCGACCAGCTTAAGACGGCTTCGGGCTTATGGCAGCAACATGCTGCCTGTCATCACTTCTTCATTGAAAAGATATGAGACGGATTCTTCATTGCTAATGCGGCGGACGGTTTCGGCCAACAGACCGGCAATCGTTACCTGACGGATACGGTCGCAGTTTTTAGCCGCTTCAGACAAAGGAATGGTATCGGTTACGACCACCTGGTCGATTTCGGATGAGGCGATACGGCTGACCGCCTCTCCGGAGAATACGGCGTGGCTGGCATAGGCTAGAACACGTTCAGCCCCCCGCTCTTTCAGGGCGACGGCGGCTTTGCACAGCGTATTTGCAGTGTCAATCATATCGTCCACAATCAGACAGGTTCTACCTTGAATATCGCCGATGATGTTCATGACTTCCGCCACATTGGCTTTCGGGCGGCGTTTGTCGATGATTGCCAAGTCGGCATTCAGGGATTTTGCCACGGCGCGGGCGCGGACGACACCGCCGATGTCCGGGCTGACGACGGTCAGATTTTCAATCCGCTGTTGTTTGATGTCGTTCAACAGAATCGGGGTGGCATAAATATTGTCCACCGGAATATCGAAGAAACCTTGAATCTGGTCGGCATGCAAATCGACAGTCAAAACACGGTCGATCCCTGCCGAATACAGCATATTTGCCACCAGTTTGGCAGAAATCGGAACGCGGACGGAACGCGGACGGCGGTCTTGGCGCGCATAGCCGAAATACGGAATGGCTGTGGTAATACGACCTGCCGAAGCACGCTTCAGTGCATCCGCCATCGTCAGGATTTCCATCAGGTTGTCATTGGTCGGCGCACAGGTCGGCTGAAGGATGAAAACATCGCGCCCGCGTACGTTTTCCAACAGTTCGACGGCAACTTCGCCGTCTGAAAACTTGGATACGGAAGCATTGCCCAAAGAAATGTCCAAATGCCTGACAACACGTTGTGCCAATTCGGGATTGGCATTGCCTGTAAATACCATCAAACTGTCGTACGCAGCCATATTCTCACCTGATTTTATGTTTAACTTCCGCTCAGAAAACACAATGCTTCCCTCTGCTTGTACCAAGCCCGACATTATACCTGCAACATCCGACACAAACAAAGGCATTTCAATATTTTTATTTCTATGAAATAAAAGCGTGTAAGCAGGCTTACACGCTTTTATTTGGCTGGGGAGGAAGGATTCGAACCTTCGCATGCTGGAATCAAAATCCAGTGTCTTAACCGCTTGACGACTCCCCAACAATGTTTATACGGACAACAAAGGATGTTTTGAAAGACCCTCTGCCAAATATGCCTCGTACAAATCTGAAACTTGTCGGTATATATTGTATGCGCTATTCCTATCTTGACACGCCGTGAATACACACGCACCGGAACCTGTCATTAAGGCAAATCCATATCGGGACAACTCGGAATAGGCTTTCCAAACTTCAGGGTATTCTTTAAATACAACTGCCTGCATATCATTTCTAAACGGTTGCAGATTTTGGAAAGTCGGCATTATGCTTGAGGCGGAATTTCGTGTCAAGCTTTCGTGTGTGAAAATTTTTGCAGTGGAAACGTGGACGGGCGGTTTGACGATGACATACCACTGTTTCGGAATATCCATTTCGTCCAGCCTGTCGCCTATACCCCGCGCAAACGCATTTTTGCCGAAAATAAAAAACGGTACGTCCGCCCCCAGAGCCGCGCCCGAATCAATGAGCTGCCGCTGCGTCAGACCGCACTGCCACCAACGGTTCAACACCAGCAAAACGGTTGCCGCATCCGAGCTTCCGCCGCCCAAACCCGCCCCTGTCGGGATTTTTTTGTCCAGCCATATTTCCACGCCGGCGGGGTTGCGCGCATATTTTTGCAGCAACGATGCGGCACGGTAGCTCAAATCTACTTCCTGCGGCATGCCATCAACCGGATTGTGCAGGATGATTTTGCCGTCGTCCCTCGGTTTCAAATATACGGTATCCTGCAAATCTATCAGGCAGAATATGCTTTCGATATTGTGATAACCGTCTTCCCGCCTGCCGGTAATCCTCAAATCGAGATTCAGTTTTGCAGGTGCGGAAAACGCCTGCCGTCCGTCCGCAATATTCATCTGTCCGCCTTATCTCGTGCGCGCCGCACAGCGTTCCGGGGTTTCGGTTTCAGACGGCATACCGATTTCGGTGAAAACCAGCCTGATGTTCAAATTTCCGTTATTCAGTTGCAACGTTCGGACTTGCCCCCCACTGTCGGCGGTTCTGCCGACAGTCCAACCGTATTGTTCCAATATGCCGTCCGGCAGGATGCGGTAAGGCGCGCCCGCCACACGCCTGCCATCTGCCCAGATATGCAGATATTGGATTGGCAGTTTGAAACCGACCAGCTGCCTGCTCAATTCTTCCGCACTTTCCGCCTGATAGACATTTCCTTTGCCGTCCACTGCCAATGCGCCGTCCCTGTCTTGACACAACTGCCCGAGCGTACTGCCCAAAGGGGTATTGATATTGATGGTTTCCACGGGCGGTTGGTATGTCCAATCGAAATTTGCATACGAACCTTTCCCTTCCGCTTTCACTGCCAACCGCCCTTCTGCTGCAAAACTGCTGATGTGTTCGGACGGCTGCCACAGGTTTTCGTTATTTTGAGGTAATTGCGCGCAAGCGGTCAAAAGCAGGATGACCGATGCGGATACGGTGTGTTTCATCAGAATTTCCTTAACGGATGCCATCCTGCCGGCCGATGGGTTCGGCGTGCCGTGCAAAACGCGTGCGAACTGCGTGCCGTTTGCCCGAATGCCCCGGCTTCCCGGCAAACCTTATGCCGTCTGAAAGGATGGACCTGCATTATTTCCGAGGTTTTCGGGAAGGTTGGGGCAATGCGATGCCGTGACGTTTGAGCGTTTCCCGCCATATTTTCTTGTCTCCCGTAAGGTGTGCCGCCTGCGTCCATACGTCAACCGCCTGATCGCGTTCGCCCAATGCCCACAACACTTCGCCCAAATGGGCGGCAACTTCGGGCTCGGGGTCGTTTTCAAACGAATACCGCAGATACGGCAGCGCGCTTTCCGCGTCGCCTTTCAGGTAATACGCCCAGCCTATGCTGTCGTTGACAGCGGTATCGTCCGGGTTGATTTGGTATGCCGTCTGAAGCAGGGCGAAACCTTCGTCCAAACGTTTGGAATCGGTCAGCAGGCTGTAGCCCAGATTATTCATAATCTGAGCGTTATCGGGTGCAAGCCTGAACGCCCTTTCAAGATCTGAAATCATTTTTTTCCGCTTGCCAAGCCGATCGTAAACAACTGACCGCTGTACCAATGCCTCTGCCTGTAACTCTGTATTACTGCCGGCAGGCGGTTTTTCGATAATCTTGTCCAACCCCCTCAAAGCCTCCCGTTTATCGGGCAGCTTCGACAGGGCGAGCATCTGTATTTTGGACAAATTGTCTGCCGTAAAATACCGCCCCTGCTGTTCGGGAAGTTTCCGCACCCTGCCGATCTGCCGCAAAGCCGCCCTGCCGCCGTCCAACTCGACAGCCGCCGCAGCCGCCAGCACACCTTTGTCGAACAGGTATTCCGGCGCGGATACTTTTTTCAGCCACTGCCTGACTTTGGCGTAATCCCTGCGGTCGGCATACATCATCGCCGCCGTTAGCGCCGCCCTGCTCCGCTGTTCCTCCGTCCCCCTGCCGTATGCCTTTTCGGCGTAGCCGTCGATAACGGAAGCACCTTCTTTTCGGTTTGCCGCCAATATCGCTGCCTGAATATACAGGTCTGCATTCGGATTGCGTTCCAACAGCACGTTCAAACGCGCATAGGCATCATCCAGCCTGTGCAGGGAAACCAGATTCATAATTTCCATTTCCTGCCAGACGGCCGAAAGGTTTTGGGTGTCTGTCTGCTCGAAAAAGCCGTCGAGTATTTCGGGATATTTGCGTGCAGTCAGACGCAACGTCATTAAAGTGGGGGGCAATATTTCCGTATCGAGCTTCGCCAAACGCTGCAAAGCTCCGATTGCCTTTTCCTTTTCGCGTCCCTGTACGCTGAACACCACATCGGCAACCGCCGCTTCGGGCAGATGTTCATATTTCAACGCCGCGCGGCGAACCGCTTTCGATGCTTTTTGCGCCAACCCGTCCTGTTGCACGGCGGCTTGTGCCAACAATAAAAACACCCTGCGGTTCTGTCCTTCGTCCGCCTGAGCCAGCACTTCTTCCAGTCCGTCCAGATGCTGATTTCCTCTTTCCCTCAGCACGTTCCGCAGCCACCCCGCCCGTTTTTGCGCCTTACCCGGTATAGGCTCAATCTGCCGCCATTTCTGATAAATCATTTCCGCCTGTTCAAACGCGTTCAGCGACACGGCCATTTCCAAGGCGCGTTCGGCGACTTCGGGGGATTTTGTGCGTTCCAACATCAGCATATAGGTTGCCAGAGCCGTTCCCGCCTGCCCCTTTTGCAAGGCGGTTTCCCCTCCCAGCAACGTAAATATCTGATTAACCCGCTCGCCCACTGCCGCAAGCCGTGCGCGTTCGTTTTTGATTTCTTCCTCGCTGTAACGCTGCTGCTTTCTGAAAACCTTTCCGACTTCCTTCGGCTGTTTCATATCCCCCGCACCGCCTCCGGCGGCAGATACCTGTCCGGCAATCAAGGTTGCCGTCAACACAGTTAACATTTTGAAACGGTTAGGTAACATAATCATCCTTTATCCGACAGCCGTCCGAACCTTCAGACGGCATATAATCAGGCGTAACTTTATCACAAGCAGAATCGTTTGTAGATTTGCGAAACCCCGTTCAAAAAATAAATGCCGTCTGAAACGCAAATCCGCTTCAGACGGCATTCCCGACGCTTGCGGTTTAAGGGAGTTTTATTTCCAAATTGTCAATCAGGCGCGTCGTCCCCAGACAGGCGGCGGCCAAGACCACCAGTTTCTTATCTCCCGCCCGCGCCACTTCGAGCGTATCGGCGCGGCGGATTTCGACATAATCGACCACCCAGCCGTATTCTGTCAGGGATTGGACGGCACGTTTTTCCAAACCTGCATAATCCAAACTGCCCTGCACCAAGGATTCGGCAACAGCCTTTAATTCGCGGTACAGGCGCGGTGCTTCGTCGCGTTCCGCCGCACTCAAATACTGGTTGCGGCTCGACAGTGCCAACCCGTCTTCCGCGCGCCCTGTATCAACAGGCACTATTTCAACATCAAAATTCAAATCTTCGACAAAACCTTTAATCACGGCAAGCTGCTGGTAATCCTTCTTACCAAAACAGGCAATGTCCGGGGAAACGATGTGGAACAATTTAGAAACAACCGTTGCCACACCGCGAAAATGCCCCGGGCGGAATTTGCCGCACAACTCATTTTGCAGATTGGGCGGTTCGACGTTGTAACGCTGTTCCACGTTCGGATAGAGTTCTTTCTCATCGGGCGCGAAAACAACGGCAATGCCTTCGGCGGCAAGTTTGTCCGCATCCTGTTGCAAAGTGCGCGGATATTTGTCGAAATCCTCGCCCTGACCGAATTGCAGGCGATTGACGAAAATGCTGACCACGACACTGTCCGCGCGTTTTTTCGCCTCACGCACAAGCGCAAGATGTCCTTCATGCAGATTGCCCATGGTCGGCACAAATGCCACCTTTCCCGCATTTTTACGCCACGCGCGCAGTTCTCGAATGGTATGTATGATTTGCATAACGGTAATCCTTATCCTTCGGGCTTCCTGCCCGACAAAACGCGCCGATTATACGCGCCGCGCACGGCAAAACAAAATGCCGTCTGAAACGGCTTTCAGACGGCATGCTGCATGTAAACCGCTCAATCTGCAAAAATATGTTCCGCAGCAGGGAAGGTTTTGGCTTTGACTTCGGCAACATACGCCCGAACCGCCGCTTGAACACTATCATGCCCCTGCATAAAGTTTTTGACGAATTTCGCCGTCTTACCCGGGAAAATGCCGAGCATATCGTGCATCACCAAAACCTGCCCGTCGCAATCCGCACCCGCGCCGATGCCGATGGTCGGACAGGAAACAGTTTCAGTTACCTTTTTTGCCAGTTCCGCCAGTACGCACTCCATCAGCACGACCGCCGCCCCCGCATCGTCATGCGCCTTGGCATCGTTAAGCAACGCCTGCGCCTTGCCGCCGCGCCCCTGAACTTTATATCCGCCGAAGGCAAACACGGATTGCGGGGTCAGACCGATGTGCGCACAAACCGGAATACCGCGCATTTGCAAAAATTCAGTCGTTTCCGCCATCCACACGCCGCCTTCGAGTTTAACCATATGCGCGCCGGCAGCCATCAGTTCGGCGGCGGCGGCAAACGCCTGCTCCTTACTCTGCTGATATGCACCAAACGGCAAATCGCTGACAATCATCGCATTTTTTGCACCGCGTGCTACACATTCGGTGTGATAACACATATCGCGCAGGCTGACGGGCAGCGTCGATTTCCGCCCCTGAACCGCCATCCCCAAAGAATCGCCGACCAGCAGCATTTCCACGCCGGCATCGTCCATCAGCGCGGCAAAACTGGATTCGTAAGCGGTCAGCATAGCGATTTTTTCGCCCGCCGCCTTCATTTTTTGCAGTGTGTTCACAGTAATCATCAGATATTGTTACCCCGCCCTTTTCAGACGGCCTTTTCAGTTTGAAACGGGCTATTATAGTGAAATGCCCGCAGCCCTGCCACCGACCGTGCCGCAAATGCAAAACAGCCCGACTGTTTTACACAATCGGACTGTCAAATCTGGTGCCGGCACCAAGAGTCGAACTCGGGACCCCCTGATTACAAGTCAGGTGCTCTACCAACTGAGCTATACCGGCTTACTGAAATGTTTTGCAACACCATCAGCAGAAATGGTGCCGGCACCAAGAGTCGAACTCGGGACCCCCTGATTACAAGTCAGGTGCTCTACCAACTGAGCTATACCGGCAAAGAAAGCGAATTATGCAGGCAATGCCGCACCTTGGCAAGGAATTTATCCGAAAGCCCCGGCAAATCCGAATAAGTAATTTATTTGAAAAGAAATTAATTTGAAACAGAACAAGCATCGGCATTCTGATAAAATATCCGCCTTTCAAACCGACCGTTCACACCGATGGCAAGACATCCCTACCGCCGCCTGCGTCCTGCAAAATCCGGCTTTCCCGAAGTCGGCATTTCCGAAGAAGGCAATATCCGTTCGCTTCACTTGGGCAGCGACACCGTTCAAAGCTCGATGAACCTCGACCACCCGTCCGAGCTGGTGCTCTCTTACAGCCGCGCGATGATGGGCTGGCTGCTGTTTACCGACGCTCTTCCGCAACATATCACCCAAATCGGCTTGGGCGGCGGCTCGTTTGCACGCTGGATAGATACCTACCTGCCCGACACGCGCCAAACCGCCGTGGACATCAATCCGCAGGTCATCGCCATTGCCCGCAACCTGTTCGAGTTGCCTTTCGAGGGCGAGAAATTTGAAATTATTGAAGCAGACGGTGCAGAATATATCAAAGTCTTCCGCCACAACACCGATGTGATTTTGGTGGACGGGTTCGACGGCGAACAAATCATCGATGCGCTGGTTGAAGAACCGTTCTTCCGAGACTGCCGCAACGCACTCTCTTCAGACGGCATATTCGTAACCAACTGGTGGAGCGGCGACAAACGCTACCAACGCTTCATCGAACGGTTGTTGAGCGTTTTTGAAGGGCGCGTCTTGGAACTTCCTGCCGAAAGCCACGGCAATGTCGCGGTAATGGCCTTCCAAAGCAGCCCCAAAGAGCAAAACATAGACAAACTCAAAAAACGTGCCGACAAACTGAGCAACGCATACGGATTGGACTTCCACCGTATGCTTGCCGGCCTGAAAGCGTCCAACCCCAACAACGGCAAGCATTTCCACCTTTAAGCAACTATCTTCACGGCTGCATCGGAACATGCGGAAAATCAAGAGGAAATCATTATGCTGAAACCCGAAACCATACACATATCCGGTCCTGCCGGCATTTTAGAAACCATCCATATCCCGTCCGAACAAGTACCGGCACGCGGTGTTGCCGTCATCAATCATCCCAACCCCCTCCAGGGCGGAACAAACACCAACAAAGTCATCCAAACTGCCGCCAAAGCCTTAAGCAAACTCGGCTTCCACTGCTACCTGCCCAACCTTCGCGGCGTAGGCGGCAGCGGAGGCACACATGATTACGGACGCGGCGAAACGCAAGACTGCCTCGCCGTCATCGATTATGCCCGCGCCCAACACCCCGAAGCCCCCGAATTTGCCTTATCCGGCTTCTCCTTCGGCGGTTATGTCGCCACATTTGCCGCACAAGCGCGCACACCCGATTTATTGCTGCTCATCGGCGCGGCAGTCTGCCACTATACCGACCGTCCGGAACCGTCCGCCGTTCCCAACGTTGCCAAAACGCTGATGATACACGGCGCGGAAGACGAAGTCGTCGAAATCGGGAAAGCACTGAAATGGGCGGAACCGCAAGATTTGCCCGTCATTACCATCGCCGGTTCCACGCATTTCTTTCACGGCAAACTCATCGTCCTGCGCGACACCATCCTCCGCTTCGCGCCCGTATGCCTGAACGGATAAAACCCCTTTCAGACGGCATCGATAATGTAAAACCCGTATCGGCGGCATCCGCCGATACGGGTTTGCGTTCCCTCTCATTATAGGCAAAATCCGCTGCAAAACACCCTTTCCCGACCCGACAAAGGATCTGCAAACGCAATCTTTTTTGCCAATAGCTTCAAAGGTTTCCGATAATCCTCGCTGCCCGCTTCAGACGGCACGGGATAGAGCGCGTCATTCAACAGCGGCATACCCAAACCCATCATATGCACGCGCAACTGGTGTTTCTTGCCCGTATGCGGCGTAAGGCGGTAAAGGCTGAATTCCCCCCTGTTTTCAATCAGTTCGACCGTCGTATGTGCGTTTGGTTCGCCTTCCGCCTCTTGCGTCGTAAAAAATTTCTCACCCCTCACCAAACGCGAAACCACATCGAGCGGATACGGCAAATCCGTCCTTGTCGGCGCAAGCGCCTCATACGTTTTCCATACCGTTTTGTTTTGAAACATCGTCTGATAGGCTCCGCGCGTGGCAGGATTGTGCGACAGCAGCATCACGCCTGCCGTATCCTTGTCCAAGCGGTGCAGCGGCGTAATGTCCTCAACATTCAAATGCTGCAATTCAGGCCGCAAACGCAGGCGCGTGAGCAGGGTTTCCCGCAAAAACCTGCCGCTGGGGATGACGGGCAGAAAATGCGGTTTGTCCACCACAATCAAATGCTCATCAATATGCAAAATCTTTTCTTCAAACGGAATACGCGGCTCGCTCTCACGGCTGGTTTCACGGTAATAAAACACCACCTTACCCGGCTCGAACAAAGAATGTTCGTCCAACGCCGCACCATCCGAACCGACCACAAAACCGCTGTTCAACCGCCTGCGCCAATCGTCCGCGCCCACAAAAGGAAAGCGGATGCACAGAAAATGCAGCAGCGGCAGCCCGTAAAACTGCTTTTCATGCGGCAGCACCAAATAACTGGGTTTGACACCGTTCAACAGCGGAAGAGGATTATTGCGTTTTTTCATGCGGCGGATTGTAACCGTTTTTCACAAACTTTTCAGACGGCATATCGAAACATAATTGACAAAAACAAACATATTGTTTTTTATGATTTAAAAATTTATTTAGACAAGATTATCGGATATTCATTATTATTAGTAAATAAGAATTAATATCAATAGGAGAAATATGAAGCGCATCTTTTTGCCCGCCTTGCCCGCCATCCTGCCTTTATCCACTTATGCCGACCTGCCCTTGACGATTGAAGACATAATGACCGACAAGGGAAAATGGAAACTGGAAACTTCCCTTACCTACCTGAACAGCGAAAACAACCGCGCCGAACTTGCCGCACCGGTTTACATTCAAACCGGCGCAACCTCGTTTATCCCCATTCCGACCGAAATCCAAGAAAACGGCAGCAATACCGATATGCTCGTCGGCACGCTCGGTTTGCGCTACGGACTGACCGGGAATACCGACATTTACGGCAGCGGCAGCTATCTGTGGCACGAAGAACGCAAACTCGACGGCAACAGCAAAACCCGCAACAAACGGATGTCCGACGTATCCCTCGGCATCAGCCACACTTTCCTTAAAGACGACAAAAACCCCGCCCTAATCAGCTTTCTTGAAAGCACGGTTTACGAAAAATCGCGCAACAAAGCCTCGTCGGGAAAATCCTGGCTCATCGGCGCCACCACCTACAAAGCCATAGATCCGATTGTCCTTTCCCTCACCGCCGCCTACCGCATCAACGGCAGCAAAACCCTTTCAGACGGCATCCGCTACAAATCGGGCAACTACCTGCTGCTCAACCCCAACATCTCATTTGCTGCCAACGACAGAATCAGCCTGACCGGAGGCATCCAATGGCTGGGCAGGCAGCCCGACCGGACGGACGGCAAACGGGAATCCTCCAGAAACACATCCACCTACGCCCATTTCGGCGCAGGTTTCGGTTTCACCAAAACCACGGCTTTAAACGCATCCGCACGTTTCAACGTTTCAGGGCAAAGCAGTTCCGAACTGAAATTTGGCGTACAGCATACATTTTAAGCAGGTTTTGATTTTCCAACCTTGTAATCCAAAGGAGTTATTATGAAAAAACAAATTACCGCAGCCGTAATGATGCTGTCTATGATTGCCCCCGCAATGGCAAACGGATTGGACAATCAGGCATTTGAAAAATACGTATTCCACACGCAGGCAGATGCGCCGATGCAGTTGGCGGAGCTTTCTCAAAAGGAGATGAAGGAGACTGAGGGGGCGTTTCTTCCTATTGTGGCAGGTGCTTTGATGGGAGGGGCAATTAGTGCTTGGGCTAATCACGGCATTTCTAAAATTAAAACAGGGCAATTTGCTTCAACAAGAAGTACCTTGGCTGCAACCGCTGGTGGTATGATAGGCGGCGGATATAGCAGTGCGATGTTGCGCGGTGCAGGGATTACTACTAGTGTTTTTGCCCGTTCTGCTTGGAAAGGGGGAAATGCTATTCCTAATGCAGTTATTCGTGCAAATGGTGCAGCATTAAATCAGTCTTCTAGCGCCGCAATGGGAAAACATAGAAGATAAACGAAATGGATGATCTAATACTATATTTTTTATCAGGTATATTCGGAAATCAAGTTGCTGAATATATTATAAAAAACAACCGTGAGATAAAAGTTCCCTTTATTGTGCTTTACGCAATATTTTTTACGTTGATTTATACTGTGGCTTTGTTGTTTCTCAGTCTAATCTATTGGGTCAATGGTGCGGAGATTGCATGGAAGGGGATAGGTATTTTCAGTATGTCGGTCAGTTTTTGTATAGTCTTCTGTCTTTATTTGATTGACAAGGCAGGAAGATGTAAGGATAAGAAACAATAGGGATCAGATGCGGCAGCAAACGTAGATTGGGTCTAGGCTCAACCTGCGTTTGCTGCATCTTTGGAAGAAATAGTGGATTCGAAAAAATAGGAAGAATTCTGATTAATGGTATGCGAGGTGTAGCAGTGGGGACTGTTGCTGGTGGCATAAATGGTTATGCAGGTTCTACGGGTAAGAACACTGACATTCGCCGTTAAATAATAAATAAACCAACTTCCAACCAAACCTGCTATCGGTTTGGTTGGAAGTGAGAGGAGGTAAGGTAGTGTTTGCTGTTATTTTCTTTTCGACATTGGGCTGTATTTTAGCATGGATAAGAGATATTCCTAAAATAAAATCAAAAAAAATTTTGGCAAGATCCTTATATATTATAGGAATAATAAATGTAATAATCAGCTATGTATTAATTAAAAATATATTGGTTTCTGTTTCGGATGGAGGTGGAATAAAATATGTTGCAATATATTTATCAAATCTTTTTTTTTGGACAGTATTGATGTATGTTCTTGTGAAAAGATTATCTAAAAAGCCAAGCTGAAACCCAGTACACAACTCATCAATAAAAATCCCTTTTGCACGGAACAATGACAATATTCAAATTGCTGGATTTGCAATCTGATTTACCTATTGAAATTGGGTGTGCAACATACGTTCTAAGCAGGGCTTTGATTTTCCAACCTTGTAATCCAAAGGAGTTATTATGAAAAAACAAATCACCGCAGCCGTAATGATGCTGTCTATGATTGCCCCCGCAATGGCAAACGGCTTGGACAATCAGGCATTTGAAGACCAAGTGTTCCACACGCGGGCAGATGCACCGATGCAGTTGGCGGAGCTTTCTCAAAAGGAGATGAAGGAGACAGAGGGGGCGTTTCTTCCATTGGCTATCTTGGGTGGTGCTGCCATTGGTATGTGGACACAGCATGGTTTTAGTTATGCAACGACAGGCAGACCAGCTTCTGTTAGAGATGTTGCTATTGCTGGCGGATTAGGCGCAATTCCTGGTGGTGTAGGCGCCGCAGGAAAGGTTGTTTCCTTTGCTAAATATGGACGTGAGATTAAAATCGGCAATAATATGCGGATAGCCCCTTTCGGTAATAGAACAGGTCATCCTATTGGAAAATTTCCCCATTATCATCGTCGAGTTACGGATAATACGGGCAAGACTTTGCCTGGACAGGGAATTGGTCGTCATCGCCCTTGGGAATCAAAATCTACGGACAGATCATGGAAAAACCGCTTCTAACTCCTCCTTTTTTTCTATTTGAAGATGTGTCTTTGGATATATTTCAAGGATTGTCGGAATTGGAAAAGAAAATAGAGCCGCAGGATTTGATGGATGATGTTTACCGTGCTTTTGATTCGGTTGGAAATATTCTGAATTTCCGTATAGTAGAAAAAGAGCAAAAAGGGTTTTGGGTAAGTACCAAAATCAAAACAGTTGTATTTGATTCGGCAGATATGTCTTCTGATGATCTTTTTCTGAAATGCTTACAGTCTTCATATAAGGCTTATTTTGAAACTGAACCTGCCGGTTTAGATAAACGGCAGCTGATGAAAACGTTAATTCAAAAATGCGGATTCAGTTGTTGACGAAAAAATGGATTCTGAACTAACAGAAACTGATTTCGACCATGTATGAGGTAAAAAATGTCTTTCGGCTATTTGATTGCAACATCGCAACCTTGCGAATTGTTGACAAAATCTCGAGGTGAAACTTTTTCTTTAATTATGGATAAGATGGATTTATGGATTTATTTCAGATTTTGTGAAGGAAATATTTATACAATAAGGAAGAATGAAACTGAATCTTGTCTTACAGAAAGAGGAGGCGAATGGTTGAAACATATTTATGAATTTAATCGGGGAAGTTTTATTTTTTCTTATGTGCTTCTAAAAAAGAGAGAAAGCGAAGAGAATTTTACAGAAATTGTTTTAAAATCAATAAAAAATAATAAAATTTTGACAGTTAAGGTACGGTCAGGCTTGCATTTTGACTTAAGAAATATTTATCGTATTGAGATGTAATAATGCAATTGATATGTGCCGATTGGACAGGTATAGGAAATTTTATGAAAACCTTCGAAAAAACATGGTCTGCACAATATCGGGATATGGAAATTTCAGTACGGAATTTTTGGAATTTGGAGCGGACAGGGGCGGAAGTCTATATCAACGGAAGGCGGGTTTATCATAACGAAGCCGAAATGGCGTCTGCTTCTTTGCGTTAGCTAATGGGGGAATACCTGGAATTTGAAGAAAGCGGTACGAAAATTACCGTTGAAATCGGCAGCGCGTGGCATTTTAATGAAACTATAAGAAATATTAATACACATTTAAGAGGTACGAAACTTCCAGGTTCTAACTGGAGAGTTCAAGATAAGGGGCATTTTCATCTTTGGAAAAGATAATAGATTTTAAGGTAAGGGAGACTAATTTTAATCAGGCATGGCGTGTTATACGCGCCATGCAAATAGATAATATATCCGATGAACAGGTTGTGATTGTCAGAATGTCTTGTTATCTTAAGAAAGATGAAATTTTTAAGAATATAGAAAGATATGGATATCAGTCATCAGATATTAAGAAAATTAGTCCTCCTTTTCCATTAAATATTTTACCTGTTCCCAAACCTTATTATTTTTATCTTTATGATACCCATTTGAATCAAATTTATGATTTGGCTTGGTCATGTAATGATTTTTTAATGTTTGAAATATTTATTTTGGATAGGGAAAGCATCAAATATATAGATAAAGATAAACTTTTTAAATCTAGAGAAACACTATATTCGAATTTTAAATCTATTAAAAATCAATGCAAAAATTATTTTTTTTGCGGTTTTGATTTTGATGCCCCTTACTTTAAAAGCGGTGTGAGTCAGGTGGCAGATTATAATTTTGTTCCTGATGCATTTTCTTTATTCTTTATTTAATCAAATTATTTGAATAAGCGTAGGGTGGGCACTTGCTGCCCACGCGTTCTGTTTCAAGTTTATTATTGGGTGAATATTTGGAATTTGAAGAAAACGGTACAAAGATTGCTGCGGAAATCGACAGTGCATGGCATTTTTTGGGCGCGGCTTGTCGGATTTCAATAAATGGAAAGTATTATGCGGGTAATCGGATTGTTTGGTTTGCCAAAAAAGCCGAAAGCTAGGAATAATTTGACAAGGGCAGCCTGAAAGATTTTCAGGCTGCCCTTTATGTGGACAATATGATGAAGTTCAAATATGTTTTTCTGTTGGCGTGTGTTGTCGTTTCTTTATCTTATCGTTTGAATGCTGCACCGATGTTTAACGATAATCCTGTTGTTTACGGAAAAATCAAAGTGCAGAGTTGGAAAGCGCGGCGGGATTTCAATATTGTAAAGCAGGATTTGGATTTTTCCTGTGGGGCGGCTTCGGTGGCGACGCTTTTGAACAATTTTTACGGGCAAACGCTGACGGAAGAAGAAGTGTTGAAAAAGCTGGATAAGGAGCAGATGCGCGCGTCGTTTGAGGATATGCGGCGCATTATGCCTGATTTGGGTTTTGAGGCGAAGGGCTATGCCCTGTCTTTCGAGCAGCTCGCGCAGTTGAAAATCCCCGTCATCGTGTATCTGAAATACCGCAAAGACGACCATTTTTCGGTATTGCGCGGTATAGACGGCAATACGGTTTTGCTTGCCGACCCGTCGCTGGGGCATGTTTCAATGAGCAGGGCGCAGTTTTTGGATGCTTGGCAAACCCGTGAGGGAAATTTGGCAGGTAAGATTTTGGCTGTCATACCGAAAAAAGCCGAGACAATTTCAAATAAATTGTTTTTCACACAACACCCAAAACGGCAGACGGAGTTTACAGTCGGACAAATCAGGCAAGCACGTGCAGAGTAAGTCAAATGCCGTCCGCAAACCACCTCCAACCTCACAAACCCTTTAAAATCCGCTATAATCGCCCGCAATTTGATTTAAGCATTCTTACTTGAAATGGCACAAAAAATCCAATCCGTCAAAGGCATGAACGACCTTCTGCCTGTCAAGCAAAAAGATTTCAAACTGACGGCTGCGTTTTGGCAGGCGTTTGAAGATACGGTCGGCCGCTGGACACGCGCTTACGGTTATCAGCAAATCCGTACGCCGATTGTCGAGCAAACCGGTTTGTTTGTCCGCTCCATCGGCGAGGAAACCGATGTGGTCGGCAAGGAAATGTACACCTTCTCCGATTCAAACGATTCTTTGAGTTTGAGCTTGCGTCCTGAAGGTACGGCTTCCTGCCTGCGTGCGGTGGTCGAACACAACCTTCTGTACAATAGCCCGCAAAAGCTGTGGTATATGGGGCCGATGTTCCGCCGCGAGCGTCCGCAAAAAGGCCGTTATCGTCAGTTCCATCAGGTCGGTATCGAGGCTTTGGGTTTTGAAGGGCCGGATATTGATGCGGAAATCATCGCGATGTCTGCCGACTTATGGGAAAAATTGGGTATCCGCGAATACCTGACTTTGGAAATCAACAGCTTGGGCAACCGTGAGGAACGCGCGGCACACCGTGCGGCATTGGTTGAATATCTGACCCGTTATGAAGATAAATTGGATGAAGACAGCAAACGCCGTCTGAAAACCAATCCTTTGCGCGTTTTGGATACGAAAAACCCAGATTTGCAGGAAATCTGCAACGCGGCGCCGCGTTTGGTGGATTACTTGGGCGAGGATTCGCAAAACCACTATGTACGCTTCAAGGCGATGTTGGATGGTTTGGGTATCCAATATATTGAAAATCCGCGCTTGGTTCGCGGTTTGGATTATTACAATCAGACGGTTTTTGAGTGGACGACCGACAAACTCGGCGCGCAGGCGACTGTGTGCGGCGGCGGCCGTTACGATGGCTTGATTGAAGAACTCGGCGGCAAACCTGCGCCGTCTATCGGCTTTGCAATGGGTATCGAGCGGCTGCTGCTTTTGGTGAGCGAATACGGCTCTCTGGAAGTGAACGCTGCGCCTGATGTCTATGCAATGCACCAAGGCGAAGGGGCGGACTTGCAGGTGATGAAATACGCACAAGCCTTGCGCGCGCAAGGTTTCAATGTAATGCAGCATTCCGGCTATCAAAGCCTGAAAGCGCAAATGAAAAAAGCCGACAACAGCGGCGCACGCTTTGCCCTGATTGTCGCGCAAGACGAACTGGCGAACGGTACGGTTACGCTCAAAGACATGAACGGCGCACACGGTCAGCAAACTGTCGCCGCCGAGGATTTAACCCCTACTTTACAACAATGGAAGAACGCATAAATGGCAGCCCATCTCGAAGAACAACAAGAGTTAGACAACTTTAAATATTTTTGGAAAACCACGGGCAAATGGCTGTTTGCCTTGCTGATTTTGGCGGCACTCGGCTACTTGGGATACACGGTTTACCAAAACCGTAAAGTTTCCCAAAATCAGGAAGCGGCGGCGGTGCTGGCAAACATCGTAGAAAAGGCGCAAAGCAAAGCCCCGCAAAGCGAAATCAATGCCGAATTGACCAAACTCCAACAAAGCTACCCGCATTCCATTTCCGCCGCCCAAGCCACACTGATGGCGGCGGCAACCGAATTTGACGCGCAGCGTTACGATGTTGCCGAAGGCCATTTGAAATGGGTGTTGTCCAACCAAAAAGACAGCCTGATTCAAGCGTTGGCGGCGCAGCGTCTGGGCGTTGTGTTGTTGCAACAAAAAAAATACGATGCCGCGCTTGCCGCGCTCGATACGCCGGTTGAAGCGGACTTCGCCCCCCTGCTGATGGAAACCAAAGGCGATGTCTATGCCGCACAGGGAAAAAGCCAGGAAGCCTTAAAAAACTACGGACAGGCTTTAGAAAAAATGCCTCAAGATTCTGTCGGTCGCGAATTGGTTCAAATGAAACTTGATTCGCTGAAATAAATGCCGTCTGAAATGCCACCCTCTCTTCAGACGGCATTTCAGACAACACTATCCTACGGCAATTCCCGTAAAACCCATCCGCCGTGTCCAACGGACACCTGCTCGTGTTCAGTTCTCCCGAACGGCACTTGACACAGAAAGACTCAATCATGAAACCAACCATCGCGCTTGTTGGTCGCCCCAACGTCGGCAAATCTACTTTATTCAACCGTTTGACGCGCACCAAAGACGCGCTCGTGCATGACCTGCCCGGTCTGACGCGCGACCGCCATTACGGACACGGCAAAGTCGGCAGCAAACCTTATTTGGTCATCGATACCGGCGGTTTCGAGCCGGTTGTGGACAGCGGCATTTTGCACGAAATGGCAAAACAAACCTTACAGGCTGTCGATGAAGCTGATGCAGTTGTGTTTTTGGTGGACGGCCGTACCGGTTTAACACCGCAAGACAAGATTATTGCCGACCGTTTGCGCCAAAGTCCGCGCCCTGTTTATTTGGCCGTGAATAAAGGCGAGGGGGGCAATAGGGCTGTACTTGCCGCCGAGTTCTACGAACTTGCTTTGGGCGACCCTTATGTTATTTCAGGTGCACACGGCGATGGTGTGTATTATCTGATTGAAGATATTTTGGAAAAATTCCCCGAGCCGGAAGCCGAAGAAGCCGATGCAAGACATCCTGTTTTTGCCGTTATCGGTCGTCCAAACGTCGGCAAATCTACGCTGGTTAACGCCATTCTCGGCGAAGAGCGCGTCATCACCTTCGATATGGCAGGTACGACGCGCGACAGTATCCATATCGATTTCGAGCGCGAAGGCAAACCGTTTACCATCATCGATACCGCAGGTGTGCGCCGTCGCGGCAAAGTGGATGAAGCAGTGGAAAAATTCTCCGTTATCAAAGCGATGCAGGCGGTTGAAGCGGCAAACGTCGCTGTTTTGGTATTGGACGCGCAGCAGGACATCGCCGACCAAGATGCGACGATTGCAGGTTTCGCTTTGGAGGCAGGCCGTGCTTTGGTGGTGGCGGTCAATAAATGGGACGGCATCAGCGAAGAACGTCGCGAGCAAGTGAAACGCGATATCAACCGCAAACTGTATTTCCTCGATTTTGCCAAGTTCCACTTTATTTCCGCATTGAAAGAGCGCGGTATAGACGGTTTGTTTGACAGCATTCAGGCTGCCTACAACGCGGCGATGATTAAGATGCCGACGCCGAAAATCACGCGCGTATTACAAAGCGCGATCGAGCGTCAGCAACCGCCGCGTGCCGGCTTGGTGCGTCCGAAAATGCGTTATGCCCACCAAGGCGGCATGAACCCTCCCGTAATTGTGGTACACGGCAATTCGCTGCACGCGATTTCCGACAGCTATACGCGCTATCTGACCCAAACGTTCCGCAAAGCCTTCAATCTGCAAGGCACGCCGCTCAGAATTCAATACAATGTTTCGGAAAACCCGTATGAAAATGCGGAAGACAAACCGAAGAAAAAACCGCTGCGCCGCGTCAGCCTGAGCAACCGTATTGAGAAACGCGAAGGCCGAAAGGAAGAGAAAAACCGCTTCAAGAAGAAAACCAAAGTCAGTGTGAAAAAACAATTCAGCAAATAATTCCCGACATTTCAAACAATAGGAAACATTATGTGGTTCAAGCAGATTAGTTTTTATCCGCTCAACAAAGAAAAGCTGCCTGAGGCAGACGTACTTGCCGACAAACTTGCTGAAGCTGAATTTACCCATTGCCAAGGCTTAGACTGGTTCAGCGAAGGCTTTACCGCACCGGTTTCATTCTCCCCTGAACTCGTTTTCCCTGCCGACTTTACCTTGCGCGTCGCCCTGAAAAAAGAAGAAAAAGTCCTGCCTGCCGGCGTCATCCGCGATATTTTGGAAGAGAAGGTAGCGGAAATCCAAAACAATGAAGCCCGCAATGTCGGCCGTAAAGAAAAACAAGAGCTTAAAGAGCAAATTACAGACGACCTGCTGCCCCGAGCGTTTACCCGCAGCAGCCGTACAGAAGCGGTGTTTAACACCCGCCACGGCTACCTGCTCGTCAATAACGCGGCTTCCGCCAAAGCAGAAAACATCCTGACCAAGCTGCGCGAAGCTTTGGGCGGTTTGGAAGCCTCGCTGCCGAATACCAAGCAATCGCCCTCTTCCTTGATGACCGGCTGGCTGTTGCAAGGGCATTGCGAAGGCGGTTTTGAATTAGACAGCGATTGCGAACTCAAAGGTACGGGCGATATTGTTCCCGTCGTCAAAGTATCCAAACAAGATTTAACCGCCGACGAAGTGGTTCAACACGTCAAAAACGGTAAAACCGTTACCCAACTGGGCTTGGTGTGGCGCGAACAAATTGCCTTTATCCTCACTCAAGACTTCACACTCAAGCGCATCCAATACCTCGACGTATTGCAGGAAGAAGCCGAAAGCAACGGCGACGATGCCGCCGGCCTTGCCTTCGCCTCGCAAATTCTGATGGCGGAATCCGTCAGCACCATGTTGGAAGAACTGGTTTCCTATTTGGGCGGCTGGCAAGATTGATTTTTCAGACGGCTTTTTCACGACAAAATACCGTCAACCAAAATCCAATGGAATAACCCTTATGCTTAAACATCTCGCATTCCTACTGCCCGCCATGATGTTCGCCCTCCCCACTTCGGCCGCCGTCCTGACTTCCTATCAAGAACCAGGCTGCACCTACGACGGCAATGTCGGCAAAGACGGTAAACCCGCCGGCAAAGGCACATGGCGCTGCCAAGACGGGCGCAACTATACCGGTTCGTTTAAAAACGGCAAATTCGACGGGCAAGGCGTTTATACCGTTGCCGCCAACCGCGAAATATTTATCGAACCGTTCAATTCCGACAGTACCAAATTCCGCAACATGGTACTCTCGGGCACGTTCAAAAAAGGCTTGGCACACGGCAGATTTACCGTCTCGCAAAACGGCGAAACCCTCTTCATTATGAAATGCGAAAACGGCATGATTAAAGAAGTGAAACTGCCCAAAAACAAATAAGCCCCGTTTTCAGACGGCATCCCCCAATGCTTTGTCCGAACACTGCAAGAAACAAGGAAAACATTATGAGCATCAAGTCCGACAAATGGATACGCCGAATGAGCGAAGAATTCGGCATGATCGACCCTTTCGAGCCGAACCAAATCAAAGAAGCCGACGGCAAACGCATCATCTCCTACGGTACGTCCAGCTACGGCTACGACATCCGCTGCGCAAACGAATTTAAAATCTTCACCAACATCAACAGCACCATCGTCGATCCCAAAAACTTCGACCCGAAAAACTTCGTTACCGTTGAAGACGACTGCTGCATCATCCCGCCCAATTCCTTCGCACTGGCGCGCACGGTCGAATATTTCCGCATCCCGCGCAACGTCCTGACCGTCTGCTTGGGCAAATCCACCTACGCCCGCTGCGGCATTATCGTCAACGTTACCCCGTTCGAACCGGAATGGGAAGGCTACGTTACCCTCGAATTTTCCAACACCACCCCCCTGCCCGCCAAAATCTACGCAGGCGAAGGCGTGGCGCAAGTCCTCTTCTTCGAGAGCGACGAAATCTGCGAAACCTCATACAAAGACCGCAACGGCAAATATATGGGGCAAACCGGCGTTACCCTGCCCAAAGCCTGAAATATAAATGCCGTCTGAACCCTTATCGTCGGGTTTCAGACGGCATTTGCCGTTCACCTCAAATCAGAACTGAACCGTCCCATTGACGCTGATGCTGATTTCCTCCACACCAGGCGCGGCGGAATCCGCACCCTCCATATTGACGCTTGCCGCCATCGGCATGGCACGAAGCATTTTTGCCTGAGCAGCTCCCCCTCCCGCGATATGGCTGCCGATGTGTCCCAAATTCAATTTGACGATTTTATAACCGGACGCACCCAAAACGCCCGCCAACTTTTCGGCACGCGCCTTGAAACGCAAAACGGCATCCTTGCTGACCTGATCGATGACCTCGTTGCGGCGTTCGCGCGACACATGGAAATCCGTATATTCCAACGCGGCATCTGCTTGAATATCGGCAATAAAACGGTTTAACTCATCAAAATCTCTACCTTCGACCTTAAATTCCGCACGCTCCTCCCAGCCTGTTTGAATGCGTCTGCCGTTGGTATATTGATAGCGCGGCATCGCACTGCGCGATACCAATTCGGTTTTAAAGCTACCATTTTTCGATTTTCTGATGAACTTGTTGAATTTTTTAACAAACTCAGCATTGACGGCATTTTTGTCCCGTCCTTCCGCCGTCACTTGGAAACGTGCGGACATTGTATCCTGAGCCACCTCGACACCCGCCGATTCGGAAAATTCGACAATATTGTAATTCAATGCTTCAGCCGCTGCCGGAAAAGATACCGCCGACAGCGAAGCCGCCAAAACAAGACGCAACATATCCGCCTCCTTACCGATAAAACTGCCAATCTAACACACCGGCGCGCCAAATTGCATTAGCGTAAGGCAACAATTTAAATATTCGGTCTGCGTCTGTCTTATAATAACCGCCTTTCCGATACGGAATCCCACTATGCCCGAACCCTTGCACGTCCTCGTCATCCCCTCATGGTATCCGCAATCCGAACAGGATGTGGACGGGATTTTTTTCAAAATCAGGCACTGGCATTGCAGAGGAAAGGCATCAAAACCGCCGTGCTTGCACCGATGTTCCGCTACTTGCGGAAAGAAACAGCAAGCATCCTGACCGACCCTTACGGTTTTGCAAAATATAGTGGATTAAATTTAAACCAGTACAGCGTTGCCTCGCCTTGCCGTACTATCTGTACTGTCTGCGGCTTCGTCGCCTTGTCCTGATTTTTGTTAATCCACTATATCGGCAAAGCGGTTTGGACATCTATGCATGGCACGGCATGTATTTCTTCCCCCGCTTTCCGTTCATCGACATCGACCGCATCCGCTGGGTGTGTGCGGGTTTGAAAGCTTTCAAACACTACATCCGCGAAAACGGGCTGCCCGACCTGATTCACGCCCACTGTATGAACTATGCCGGCATACTTGCCTTCAAGATTTCCCAAAAATACGGCATCCCCTATGTCGTCACGGAACACAGCAGCACCATTACGCGCGGTTTGGTGCGCCCGCACCAATGGCAGCCTATGAAAAATGCGGCGGCACACGCCGCCGCACGTCTCGCCGTCAGCCGCCATTTCGCACACGTCCTGCAACACAAATACGGCTGCGAATGGCAGTACCTCCCCCAACATACTGGGCGGAATATTCAACCGACCGTTTGAACAAAGAGAAAAAAAACAACAAACCGCATTTCGTGTTCTGCACCGTCTCGCACCTTCGCCGTCTCAAAGGACACGATGTCCTACTCACTGCCTTTGCCCGGGCGTTGGCACAATGCCCGCAACTGCGCCTGAACATCGGCGGCAGCGGACAGGAAGAACAGCGGCTGAAACAGCAGGCGGCAGACTTGGGCATTACCCATGCCGTTACATTTTTGGGCGCATTGCAGCCCGAAGCAGTCTTGGATTTGATGAGGAACAGCGACGCATTCGTCCTTGCCAGCCGCACAGAAACCTTCGGCGTAGTCTATATCGAAGCACTGTCCCAAGGATTGCCCGTCATTGCAACACGCTGCGGCGGTGCGGAATCTATTGTTTCAGACGGCAACGGATATTTGGTTCCTGTTGACGACGACGATGCCCTTGCCGACGCACTCATCAAAATGTGTGAACACCACTCTGATTTCGAACCTGCCCGACTTAGAGAAAACTGTCTGAACGAATTTGGCGAAAATGCCGTTATAGGCAGGTTGATCGGCATTTTCCGACAGGCAATCGCAGAATACGGTAAGAAAATACCGGTGAAATATAGTGGATTAACAAAAATCAGGACAAGGCGACGAAGCCGCAGACAGTACAAATAGTACGGAACCGATTCACTTGGTGCTTCAGCACCTTAGAGAATCGTTCTCTTTGAGCTAAGGCGAGGCAACGCCGTACTGGTTTAAATCTAATCCACTATAGATTAAAATCACACAATATCCAACTATTCGGACCTTCATATGACACATACCGTCCACCTGCATTTAGAAGAAACCGACAACTTGGCGTTGCAGCGTCTGTGCGGTTCTTTTGACAACAACCTTGATTTACTTGCCAAAGCACTCGATATCCACATCAGCCGCCGTTTTGAACATTTCACTTTCAACGGCGCATTTGCACACGCCGGCAAACGCGCACTGCTCAAACTCTTGGAAACGGCGCAGACGCGCGACCTAAACGACGGCGACATCAGGCTTGCCGCCGTCGAAGCCCAAACCGAAGATGCCGGTCATCAAGAAAAAAACCATGACCACGCCTATTATTTCCGCACCAAGCGCGGCAGCATCGGCGGCAGAACGCCACGGCAAAACGGCTATATCCGCGCCCTGCTCAACCACGACATCGTATTCGGTCTCGGGCCGGCAGGTACGGGCAAAACCTATCTCGCCGTTGCCGCCGCCGTCGATGCGATGGAAAAACACCAAGTCGAACGCATCATTTTAGTGCGCCCAGCCGTCGAAGCCGGCGAGAAACTGGGCTTCCTGCCCGGAGACCTGACCCAGAAAGTCGATCCCTACCTTCGTCCGCTTTATGATGCCCTCTATGACCTGATGGGCTTTGACCGTGTAACCAAGCTGATTGAAAAAGGCCTGATTGAAATCGCCCCGCTCGCCTATATGCGCGGCAGGACGCTCAACGGCGCATACATCATCCTCGACGAAGCGCAAAACACCACGCCCGAACAAATGAAAATGTTCCTGACCCGCATCGGCTTCGGCGCGAAAGCCGTCATTACCGGCGACACCAGCCAAATCGACCTGCCCAAAAACATCAAATCGGGATTAAAAGATGCGCGTGAGAAACTGCACAACGTGGAAGGGCTGTATTTCCACACCTTTACCGGCGAAGACGTTGTCCGGCATCCTTTGGTGCAAAAAATCGTCGAAGCCTACGAATCGGCAGAACACGACTGACATTCCAATGCCGTCTGAAACCCGATGCATGGAAAATCAGGCAGAGAAAAACAGATACGGAAGCCAAGCTCCGTATCCGTATCCGTTTCTTTATCCGTCCAACCGATACATCAATCGAATTTTCTGCATCGGATTGCCTCATCTTCGCAAAACATTGCCGAAGTTTCGCGGTTGCACGCCTGACGCACTTTCTGCCGCGCCACGCCTTCATTCCGATCGCTTGCCTCAAACGTCTTCTGAAAAGGCGTAACGCTGCATACATACATGGTGGAATTTGAACCGAAAAGGTCGATTTTGACGGTATTGCCGCCGCTTTCCAATACGGCGACACGGTGTTCCAACTGCGCCAGACGTGCTTCCAAATCGCCGATTCTGTCGGCAAATGCAGGCATGGCGGCACACGCGGTCAAAATGCCCAAAATACATTTTTTCATCAATTTTTCCTTGTTGCTTGAACCCTGCCCACCCGGACATCCTTTTTCCGAGAGGCAGGGTTAGACTTTATTTACGGGGATGAATCCCCTTACAAATCAGGATAATGCATAGAACGGCACTTTATGCTTCATCCCATGTGTTGAAACTTCATTGCTCCATGTCTGTTGACCCTTATTCCCAATCCGTTCCCACAACCTTCGGCTTGGGTTTGCGCCTGCGACGGCGGCGTTTTTTCGCCTGTCCTTCGTTTTTTTCGTGTCGGGCGGCGGCTTCGTTTTTGGTCATCTCCGACCGCTGTTCCGTCGATGCCGTCTGAAACGCCGTCCACCACTCGGCAAGGGCGCGGTCCGCATTGCCGGTTTCGGCGCGCAAGAGCAGGAAATCATAGGCGGCACGGAAACGCGCCTGTGCAAACAGTTTGTGCGGCCTTGCGCCTTTGCGGTTTTCAAACTGCGGCTGGAACATCCAAATTTCGCGCATCGTGGCGGAAAAGCGTTGCGGCACGCCCCAACCGCGTTCGACGGTTTCGCGCATCGTATTGATTGCATCGGACAGGGCGGGCGCGGGTTTCAAACCCTGTTGCAGATTGCTTTTCCAATGGCGTTCCAACTCGGGCCACATCAGAGCCGCCAATACAAAACCGACCGAAACCGATTTGTCGGCACGCAGCCGCTCATCGGTATTTTTCAGGGCAAGCACCGTCATTTTTCCGGCGATGCCGTCTGAAACGCGCAAGGCATTGAGCAGCAGATGGATGTCGTCCGGTATGTCAAATCCGTTCAAACGTTTTAGACACTCGCGAGCGTGCCCTGAAAACAGCAATTTCATAATTTCGTCGAACAGCCTCGCTACCGGTTCGTGCTTCAGACGGCATATCGATTCGGCAATCGGTGCGGCGGTTTCTTCCGACAGCTCAAAGCCCAATTTGCCCGACAGGCGGATGGCGCGCAAAATCCTGACAGGGTCTTCCTGATAGCGTTCGGCGGCATCGCCAATCATAACCAGCCTGTGGGCGGCAACATCGGCAATCCCGTTGTGGAAATCCAAAATCTCTTCTTTTTCAGGATCGTAATACAAGGCATTGCAGGTAAAATCGCGCCGCATCGCATCTTCTTCGATGCTGCCATAGGTATTGTCTTTCATAATCCTGCCGCGTGCATTCTGATGTACTTTCGCACCGCCGCGAAACGTCGTTACTTCGATAGTCTCTGCACCGTTCATCACATGGACAATCTGAAAACGCCTGCCGATGATGCGGCTGCGGCGGAAGAGTTTGTGCACCTGTTCGGGCGTGGCATCGGTTGCGACATCGAAATCTTTGGGTTCGATGCCGAGCAGCAGGTCCCTGACCGCGCCGCCGACCACATAAGCCTGAAACCCCGTCCCTTTCAGGCGGCGTATGACGTTTTCGGCGGCAAAGCTCAACATTTCGGCACGGATGTTGTGTCTTTCGGCAGGAATGACCGTTTTACTTTCCGCTTTTTTACTGCTCCGACCGGAAGGCAGCATCTTATTCAACCATTTTTTCAGCATAAATATTCTGACCCGAAGAGCGGCATCTCCACAGGCAACCGTGTTCAGACGGCATCAGGCGCGGTTTGCAAGATGCCGTAACCATAAACAAAAGGCGTAGAAACTACGCCGTCCGAATCACGCCGCCCTCGCGGCGGCAACGCGTCATTATAACAGATTGCCCTCCAAAAAAATCAGACCCTGCTTTTGTGGCAGAGTCTGAAATTTGATGCGCCTTCTCCGATTGGGAACATTCCCGTCGTACAAACAGGCAAATGAAGGAACAGAAATCACATTCAAACAGTGTTCCGCCGCCTCTACGCGGCTTCCCAGTAATCGATATACAGCTGCAATTCGAGATTGTTGCGCCATTCGTTGGCAACGGGGCGGTAAACCGTGCGGATGTATTCGGGAATGTCTTCGCTGCAACGCCAAAACATCGCTTCAAATTCGCAGCCGTCTTTTTGCAGCCAGACTTTTTTGTGTTTGCCCTCCGCGCCCAAAGGTTGCTGGCGGACGACGTGGAACTCGTCGGTAAAGCTCGGCGGCGCGAAGCCCTGCCCCCAAACGTGACGGGCAAGGTTTTGCGCCTGTTCCAACGTGATGTCGCAGGCGGGCAGGCTGCCGTCGGTGATGAAGGTTTGCGACAAATCGTCTTCGCACACCATTTCGCGCACGGCTTCTTCAAAGGTCGTCTGAAACGCGGGAATGTTGTGTTCAAGTATGCTCAAACCCGCCGCCATCGCGTGTCCGCCGAATTTCAAAATCAAATCGGGATGGCGTTTGGACACCAAGTCCAAAGCATCGCGCAGGTGCAAATTGGGAATGGAACGTCCCGAACCGCGTACTTCGCCGTTGTCGGCAGGCGCAAACACGATGGTCGGACGATAAAAACGGTCTTTGAGGCGGCTGGCGACAATGCCGACCACACCTTGATGGAAGTCGTCGCGATACGCCACCAAAGTCATCTGACCTGAAGGCAGGGTTTCGGGGAAATCATTCAGTGCGTCTTGCAGCATAGACTGCTCGATTTCGCGGCGCTCGATATTGAGGTTGTTTAACTGAGCCGCCAGTTCCTGAGCTTCGGAATCATCTCGCGCCAACAGGCAGGCGATGCCGACCGACATATCGTCCAGCCGTCCGGCGGCGTTGATGCGCGGGCCCAACGCAAAACCCATATCAAACGGCTGCGCCTTGCGCCAATCGCGCCGCGCCACTTCAAACAAGGCGCGGATACCGGGGCGCATTTTGCCGGAGCGCATCCGTTTCAAACCTTGCGACACGAGGATGCGGTTGTTGTGGTCGAGAGGGACGACATCGGCAACCGTGCCGAGTGCGACCAAATCCAAAAGTTCGCCCAAATTCGGCTCTTTGATGCCGTCTGAAAAATAATTGCGGCGGCGCAATTCGGCACGCAACGCCATCAATACATAAAAAATCACGCCCACGCCCGCCAAGCTTTTGCTTGGAAAACCGCAGCCTTTTTGGTTCGGATTGACGATGATGCAGTCGGGCACGGTCTCGGCCGGCAAGTGGTGGTCAGTAACGATGACATCCAAACCCAGAGCCTGCGCCCTCGCCACGCCTGCGATGCTGGCGATACCGTTATCCACCGTAATCAGCAAATCCACGCCCTGCGCGGCAGCGATTTCGGCAAGTTCGGGCGTTAAGCCGTAGCCGTGTTCAAAGCGGTTGGGCACAAGGAAATCCACTTTCGCCCCCATCGCCGCCAAACCGCTCATACCGACGGCACACGCCGTCGCACCGTCGGCATCATAGTCGGCAACAATCAGGATTTTTTCCTTGCGCCCAACCGCATCCGCCAAACGGCGGGCGGCGGCTTCGCAATTCGTCAACGATTGATAAGGCAGGAGGGAAGCGAGTTTGTCGTCCAATTCGGCAGGACTTTGCACACCGCGCGAAGCACAAAGCTGGGCGATTAAAGGATCGGCACCGGCGGTGAGCAAATGATTAAAAACGTCGGTATTGACGGATCGGGTTTGGATTTTGACTGACATAACGTGGGGTTTTACTGTGCGTGTGTGCTTAAAATGCCGTCTGAAAGCTTTTCAGACGGCATTGCTGTTCATTTGCGGGCGGCATCCACGACCGCACCCAGAGCCGCCGCAGGCAAGGCCAGTACCGCGCCCGCCGCATCCAGTATCAAAAAGGGGGGCGTATATAAGATATTTGCAAACAGCTTGGATTTGTCGGTATGTTCTTCAGTAACCGTGTAATAAATATCGGCAGGCACACTTTGCTCAAAATGGTAATCGGCGTTCAGTTTTTGCGGTGTGGCGTAGTATTTGCCTTTGGCGGATACGCAGCGCGTGTAAATGGTCCGATTGTCGAGTTTGACCGCTTCAAACCCGAGCTGTTTCAGCTTGGCGATGTCGGCAGGCTTGTCGGTATCGTAGCGCAGGCAAAGGCCTTCGGTACTGAAATTCTGGCTGCCAGGCGATTCGAGTTTGACCGGCAGGGCTTGGTGGCGAGCATAGCTCGGGGTATCCTCAACTATTTGGAAGGGTTTGTCCAGCCCTGCCTTCAAAATGCCCGTCAGCTTCGCCGAATCTTCGGGATTGACGACGAACCAGTATTTTCCGCCCATCATCACCAGGCTGCCCTTTTCCAATTGGGCATTGTCTTCGGCAACCACACCGAAGGCGCGGATTTGGTCTTTGTCAACGTGTTTGCGGGTGATTGTTTCGCTGACCGGGTTGTTCATTCCCCACAACATCAACGTACAGCCGTTCAGCATCAAGGTTGCCGCCAAAACGGCGGCGGTCGTTTTACGGAACAACATTTTATCCTCCAATCTAAATAACGGCGGATGTCGTCTGAAAATATGCCTAAATTTCCGCGTCCCCGTTTTCCATCACGGTTTTCAACTCTTGAAACAGGGCGCGGAAATTTTTTGGTGGTTTGTTTTGCTCCTGCTCTTTTTTGGTATTGCGGATGAGTGTCCTCAGCTTGCCCGCGTCCGCATGCGGAAAATCCGACATAAACTGCGTCAACGCGCCGTCGTCTGCCAACAGCCGTACGCGCGCCTGTTCCACGCGTTGCAAAAAGGCGTTGTGCGCCGCATCGTCGCCGCGCAGCTTGGCAAGAAACGCCTCGATGGGCGCGGGATCGGTATCGCGCATCAGCCTGCCGATAAATTGTGCCTGGCGTTTGAGCGCGCCGTTGGATGTGATTTTTTTATAGGCGGTTACCGCCTCGTACAAATCCGCATCCAAACCGATTTTTTTCAGCGTATCGTTTGAGAGCTTGGTCAACGCCATACCCAAATCCTGCAAATCGTTCATCTGCTTTTTCATTTGGGTTTTGCTGATCCATTCGTCTTCTTGTTCAAACATCTTGATTCTCGAATTTTTCCAATAGCGCATTTTAACAGAATGCCGCCGCGTTCAGACGGCATTTTGCACCGTCCGCCCTGCAAACGGCGCGCTTTTGCCCCTGCCGCCCGAAACGGTTAAAATGCCGCAAAGCATCATCAAGAAAGATTTCTATGCTGTTCAACCACACCGCTTCCGAACTCCTCGACCTCTGCCGCCGCACGCTCGACTTGGCAAAAGCGACGGGCGCAACCGCCGCCGAAGCCGATTTCAGCGAATCATTGGGACAAAGCGTCAGCGTGCGGCTGGGCGAAATCGAACAAATCGAGTTCCAGCAGGACAAGTCGCTGGACATTACCGTTTACGTCGGCAAACGCAAAGGCCGCGCCAGTACTGCCGACTTCTCCGAAAAAGCCCTGCAAGACACCGTCAAAGCCGCCATCGACATCGCCCGCCACACCGCCGAAGACGGTTGCGCCGGACTTGCCGATGCCTGTCTGATGGCAAAACACATCGGCGACCCCGACCTTTACCACGAATGGGATTTGGATACGGAAGCCGCCGTCGGCTTGGCAAAACAATGCGAACAAGCCGCCCTGAACGAGGATGAGCGCATCGAAAACTCCGAAGGCGCGGCGGTGCAAACCGGCCATTACCAATACGTTTACGGCAACACCCACGGTTTTGCCGCACACCGGCAAGGCACGCACCACAGCATTTCCTGCAGCGTCGTTGCCGCCGACGAAAACGGCATGCAGCGCGACTACTGGTACGATTCCGCCTGCCGCCATCCGGATATGGACAGCCCCGAAACCATCGGTCAAACCGCCGCCCGCCGCACTTTGCGCCGACTCGGCAGCCGCAGCATCCCGACAGGCAGCTACCCCGTCCTCTTCGATACCACCGTTTCGGGCGGTCTTATCGGACACCTCGTCGGCGCACTCTCCGGCGGCGCGCTCTACCGCCAAAGCAGTTTCCTGATCGACAGCATCGGCAAAAAAGTCCTGCCCGATTTCCTCAACCTGCGCGAAGAACCGCACATCCCCCGCTCTTTCCGCAGCAGCTATTTTGATGCGGAAGGCGTTGCCACCGCACCGCGCTTCGTGATTCAAAACGGCATTGTCGAAGGCTATTTCCTCAGCAGTTACAGCGCGCGCAAACTCGGTATGCAGACCACGGGCAACGCCGGCGGCGCGCACAACCTGTATTTGAACCATACGCACGAAACGCAATCCGACCTGCTGAAAGAAATGGGGACGGGATTGTTGGTAACCGAACTGATGGGACAGGGCGCGAACACCATTACCGGTGACTACTCGCGCGGCGCGGCGGGTTTTTGGGTGGAAAACGGCGTGATTGCCTACCCCGTCCACGAGATTACCGTAGCCGGACGCTTGCAGGATATGTACCGCGACATTGTCGGCGTGGCGGATGACGCTTTGCGGCGTTCGTCCAACAAAATCGGCTCGATTCTGATTGCGGGGATGACGGTTGCCGGAAGCTGAACGCCCTGCCGATGCCGTCTGAAGACGAAGGCAGCACGTTTTGCCCCGTGCCTACCCGTTTGCCGTTTTATGCCGCACCGCCTTTTGCCGACAACATTGCACATTTTTTCATCAGCACTGATTTTCCCTTATCCGTCAAAATACTAAGCCACTTGTCCACAACAGGGTACACACAAGTTCAGGATAAGGCGTGCGGGGATTGGGGTTTTTCCGCCGCCGGCAAAACGGCAGACAAAAACGGCGGGACATTGCCTGTCCCGCCGTTTTCAAATATACATTTGACCGTACATCAGGAATTAAGCAGCCTGAATGTTGGCGGCCTGTTTGCCTTTAGGGCCGGTGGTTACGTCGAAAGAGACGCGTTGGCCTTCTTTCAGGGTTTTGAAACCTTCCATATTGATTGCTGAGAAGTGAGCGAACAAATCTTCGCCGCCTTCATCAGGCGTGATGAAACCAAAACCTTTAGCGTCGTTAAACCATTTTACGATACCGGTTGCCATTAGAAACTTCCTATACTCAAAAATTAACAAAATCAGCAAAACAAGGCATACGGCAAACCGAGCCGTCTGGCGTTCCTTCCAGCTTGATATACTCGGCGGATGCCCAATCCTGCTTAACCGTCTTTTTACATTTGTTAAGACAAAACGTCAAGCTATGTTTTCAAAAAAGTGGGAAAATAGGCAAAAGTACCGAAAATACAACAAAAATGCCGTCTGAACGCGGCTTTCAAATGGGACACACTATGACCGCGCAACACCAATCCGACACGCTCTTGCACCGTCTGAACACCCTGCCGCCGAAACGTTACGGCGTTTTCCTATTGAACGACGATTACACCACGATGGAATTTGTCGTCGAAATCCTGACCGAAATCTTTATGCTCGGACAAGAACAGGCGGTAGCGGTAATGCTCTTGGTTCATCACGAAGGCAAAGGCCTGTGCGGCACTTACACGCGCGATATTGCCCAAACCAAACAACAACAAGTCATGCAGCGGGCAAAAGCCGAAGGGCATCCGCTGCAATGTATTGTCGAGGAGATTTAATATGCTTGCACCCGAATTGGAACAGATTTTGCAGCAGCTTTACCGCGAGGCGCGTAAGGCTCATTATGAATTTATCAGCCTCGAGCATCTGCTTTTGGTACTCATCGAAGAAGATGCCTCCGTCCACAACGTCCTCAAGCTCTGCGGCGCGGATTTGAAAGTGGTGTCCGAACAGCTCGCCGCCAGCGTTGCCGAAAACACCCCCCTGATTCCCGAACACCTTTTAGACACGGTCGAAACCCGGCCCACGCTCGGCTTCCAACGCGTGATGCAACGGGCGATGGTGCATACCCAGTCTGCCGGAAAAGCCGCAGTCGAACCGTTGGACGTTTTGGTCGCGCTGATGAGCGAAACCGACAGCCACACCGTCTATTTCCTCAAGCTGCAATCGGTTACGCGTTTTGAAGTTTTGCGCTGTATTGCCCACGGCTCTCCCGATGAAGATGAAGATGAAGATGAAGATGAAGACGATGGCAACTATTCTTCAGACGGCATGGACGACGATAATGGAAACCGCACCAAACCGGGCAAAAACCCTTTATCGGCGTACACCGTCAACCTCAACGCCGAAGTCAAAGCCGGCCGTATCGACCCTTTGATTGGTCGCAAACACGAAATGGAACGGCTGGTGCAAATCCTATGCCGCCGCCGCAAAAACAATCCGCTTTTGGTCGGCGAAGCGGGCGTGGGCAAAACCGCGCTGGCGGAAGGTTTGGCACATCAAATCGTCAACGGCGGCATTCCAGACGCGCTTAAAGATGCCGAAGTGTACGCGCTGGATATGGGCTCGCTGTTGGCGGGCACGAAATACCGCGGCGACTTTGAAGCGCGGGTCAAATCCGTCTTGAAACAGCTCGAAAAAATCCCGCACGCCATTTTGTTTATCGACGAAATCCACACCATCATCGGCGCGGGCAGCACCAGCGGCGGCACCATGGACGCGTCCAACCTGCTCAAACCCGCGCTGGCAAAAGGTTCGCTGCGCTGCATCGGCGCGACCACCTACGACGAATACCGCACCATTTTCGACAAAGACCATGCCTTAAGCCGCCGCTTCCAAAAAATCGACGTGGTCGAACCCACCGTTTCCGAAACCGTTCAAATCCTGCGCGGCTTGAAACCGATGTTTGAAGCCTTCCACCAAGTCCGCTACACTCAAGGCGCACTCGAAGCCGCCGCCGAACTCTCCGCACGCTACATCAACGAGCGTTTCCTGCCCGACAAAGCCATCGACGTGATGGACGAAGCAGGCGCGGAGCAACGGATTCTGCCCAAATCCAAACAGAAAAAAGTCATCGGCAAAGCGCAAATCGAAACCGTCATCGCCAAAGTCGCGCGGATTCCAGAAAAAACCGTGTCGCACGACGACAAACAGGTGCTGCAATTCCTCGGCCGCGATTTGAAAAACATGGTTTACGGTCAGGAAAACGCCATCGACGCGTTGGTTGCTGCCGTCAAAATGTCGCGTTCCGGCCTTGCCCTGCCCGACAAACCGATAGGCAGTTTCCTCTTCTCCGGTCCGACTGGCGTCGGCAAAACCGAAGTCGCCAAACAGCTTGCCTACTCGATGGGCGTACCGCTGCAACGCTTTGATATGTCCGAATATATGGAACGCCACGCCGTATCGCGCCTCATCGGCGCACCACCGGGCTACGTCGGCTTTGAACAAGGCGGCCTTTTGACCGAAGCCATCAACAAACAGCCGCATTGCGTATTGCTCTTGGACGAAATCGAAAAAGCCCACCCCGACATTTTCAACGTCCTCCTGCAAGTCATGGACGCAGGCAAACTGACCGACAACAACGGCAAGAGTGCCGATTTCCGCAACGTCATCCTAATTATGACCACTAACGCAGGTGCGGAGAGTCTCAGCCGACCCAGCCTCGGCTTTACCGCCAAACGCGAGCGCGGCGACGAAATGCAGGCTATCAACAAGCTCTTCACGCCCGAGTTCCGCAACCGCTTGGATGCGATTATCCCGTTTGCGCCCTTATCCGAACCCGTCATCACCAAAGTCGTGGACAAATTCCTGCTCCAGCTCGAACACCGGCTCCTCGACAAAAAAGTCGAAGCCGAATTCACGTCGGCATTGCACAAATATCTGGCGGAAAAAGGTTTTGACCCGCAAATGGGCGCGCGCCCGATGCACCGCCTGATTCAGGAAAAAATCCGCAAACCGCTCGCCGACGAACTCCTGTTCGGCAAACTATCCGACGGCGGCTTCGTACGGATAGACTGGGATGCGGCAAAAGAAGAAGCCGTGTTGAAGTTTAAGAAAAGCAAGGTCAAAATAAAAACCGCCTCCGCATAAAATCAAAAATGCCGTCTGAAATTTCAGACGGCATTTTGTCAAATATCGGTCCCTATTCCGGCAAACTTCTCCACAAACGCCGCAATCTTTTGAAAAACACTTTGTTTCTTCGTCAGATATTGCGGGTTGAGCGGACTCATTTTCGGCAGGGTTTCGGTCAGTTCCGTGCCGTTTTCGCTGGCATAGCCGCGTTTGAGCGAGCTGATTAAATAGCGTTTGGCGGCGGTTTCGTTCAGGCCTTCGGCGGCAATCAATCCTGCCGCTTCGTGCCGCATCACCTCTTGCGCGTAGGTGTAGAAGGTTTCCAGTATGGCGGGAACGTCGGGTACTTTGTCCAAATCCGTATCGTTGATGAAATCCACAATCAGACCCTCTTTGGCGCGGTGGCCGATGCTGGCGCGGATGATGCGGCGGATTTCTTCCACCAGCTCCGCTTTGCCTTTGATTTTTTTGTGGTGTTCGAAAACCAGTTGCAGGATGTAATCCAGATTGATTTCCTGTGATTTGAGCAAATCCACCTCAAAAACCACATCGTCCCAGTCGATTTTTGATTGCTCTTTCTGTTCGCCTGCTTTTTGGCGGCGCAGCCAGTCGCGGATGTCATTGTAGGCGGAACGGTAGTCCTGCACCGCCCTTTCAGACGGCATCGGCACTTGCCGCATTTCCTGCACGTCTTCATCGCTCAGGTAGTATTTTTCTTGAAACGCCTTCATCGCATCTTCGTCCGCCGCGTCCACACTCTGCAACTCGCGCAGCGCGGCAAATTCATCGTAGTTCTGCAATACGTTTTCCGCCCGCAGGTATTCGCCGAAGAGTTTGGCAAAATCTTTTTTGTCTTTTTCCGTTTCGATTTTGTCGGGATCGGGGAAACGCTCGCGCAATTCTTTTGCCACATCCAGATAACCGCGCCGTGCTTCGCCGGTCTGGCTGTCGGTATAGCCGTTCATGTATTCTTCGTAACTTTTTTCCAGCACCACGTTTTTGGTGTTTTTGTCGCCAAACAAGGTAATCGCATCAATGGTTGCCTGCTCCAAATCGCGGAAGCAGACAATATTGCCGAAGGTTTTGGTGGCATCGTAAATGCGGTTGGTGCGCGAAAACGCCTGCATCAGGCCGTGATAGCGCAGGTTTTTATCGACGAACAACGTGTTCAGCGTCGGCGCGTCAAAACCCGTCAAAAACATGCCGACCACAATCAGCAAATCTATTTCCTGATTTTTCACCCGTTTTGCCAAATCTCGGTAGTAGTTTTGAAAGGCTTTGCTGTCCGTGCCGAAATTGGTTTTGAAACAGGCGTTGTAATCGTTGATGGCAGCCTGCAAAAATTCTTTTGCGCTGCTGTCCATCGCTTCCGGTTCAAAAGTCTCATCGACAATTTCACCGACGGCGTTTTGCTCTTCGTTGGCCGCAAAGGAAAAAATGGTGGCCACTTTCAGCGGGTGCAAGCTGCCTGCCTGTTGTGTTTTGAACGCTTCGTAATAGCACTTCGCCGCATCCACGCTGCTGACGGCAAACATCGCGTTAAAGCCTTTGCCACCCGCATTCAGCCGGTGCGTTTTCTGCCTGAACTGATTCAGGATATATTGCGTGATTTCGCGGATGCGTTCAGGGTGCAGCAGGGCTTTGTGGTTTTCGGCGGCACTCAGTTTCTTCTCGTCCTGTTCCGCTTCCACGGCTTTGAACTGCGGGCGCACGTCGTTGTAATCCACTTTGAATTTCAATACTTTTTCATCGCGGATGGCATCGGTAATCACATAAGAATGCAGCTCCCGCCCGAACACGCCCGCCGTGGTTTCCGCGCCCAAAGCGTTTTCGGGAAAAATCGGCGTGCCGGTAAAGCCGAACTGGCAGAATTTTTTAAATTTCTTTTTCAGGTTTTTTTGCGCTTCGCCGAATTGCGAGCGGTGGCATTCGTCGAAAATAAAGACAACTCGCTGATGGTAAACCGGCAGATTATCTTCGCCCTTCATCAGGTTGTTCAGCTTTTGGATGGTGGTAACGATGATTTTGTTGTCGTCTTTTTCCAAATTGCGTTTCAAGCCTGCCGTGCTTTCCGAACCGTTCACGCTGTCGGGCGAAAAACGTTGGTATTCCTTCATCGTCTGATAGTCCAAATCCTTCCTGTCCACCACGAAGAAAACCTTGTCGATAAATGCCGATTCCGTCGCCAGACGCGCCGCCTTAAAGCTGGTCAGCGTTTTGCCGCTGCCCGTGGTGTGCCAGACATAGCCGCCGCTTTCCGGTTTGCTCCAATTCTTCGCCTGCGCCGAGCTGTTGATTTTCCACAAAATGCGTTCGGCGGCGGCAATCTGATACGGCCGCATAATCAGCAGCGTATCATTCGCATCGAACACGCTGTAATGCAGCAAAACGCCCAGCAATACGCTTTTCTGCAGGAACGTGGCGGTAAAGTCTTTCAAATCCTTAATCGGATGATTGTCCGACCGCGCCCAATTCATCGTGAAATCGAAGCTGTTTTTGTCGCGCTTGGTGGTGTTGGCGAAATAGCGCGTGTCCGTGCCGTTGGAAATCACGAAGATTTGCAGGAATTTGAACAGCGAATTTTCGCTGTTGAAGCTCTCTTTGCTGTAACGGTGCACCTGATTGAATGCCTCGCGCACCGCCACACCGCGCTTTTTCAATTCAATCTGCACCAGCGGCAGGCCGTTTACCAACACGGTAACGTCATAGCGGTTTGCATGCGTGCCCGTCTGCTCAAACTGGTTGATAACCTGCACATGGTTGCGGGCAAGGTTTTTCTTGTCCAGCAGATAAATGTTTTTCAGACGACGGCGGATTCGCATTTGAAGTGCAACTTTCCCTAACAGAAAAAGGCCAGTATGCGGTAGCATACGACCTTTCCTGCAAGAAAGATTGCCATGAGCTACACGCAACTGACCCAAGGCGAACGATACCACATCCAATACCTGTCCCGCCACTGCACCGTCACCGAAATCGCCAAACAGCTGAACCGCCACAAAAGCACCATCAGCCGCGAAATCAGACGGCACCGCACCCAAGGGCAGCAATACAGCGCCGAAAAAGCCCAGCGGCAAAGCCGGACTATCAAACAGCGTAAGCGACAACCCTATAAGCTCGATTCGCAGCTGATTCAGCACATCGACACCCTTATCCGCCGCAAACTCAGTCCCGAACAAGTATGCGCCTACCTGTGCAAACACCACCAGATCACGCTCCACCACAGCACCATTTACCGCTACCTTCGCCAAGACAAAAGCAACGGCAGCACGTTGTGGCAACATCTCAGAATATGCAGCAAACCCTACCGCAAACGCTACGGCAGCACATGGACCAGAGGCAAAGTACCCAACCGTGTCGGCATAGAAAACCGACCCGCTATCGTCGACCAGAAATCCCGTATCGGCGATTGGGAAGCCGACACCATTGTCGGCAAAGGACAGAAAAGCGCATTATTGACCTTGGTCGAACGCGTTACCCGCTACACCATCATCTGCAAATTGGATAGCCTCAAAGCCGAAGACACTGCCCGGGCAGCTGTTAGGGCATTAAAGGCACATAAAGACAGGGTGCACACCATTACCATGGATAACGGCAAAGAGTTCTACCAACACACCAAAATAACCAAAGCATTGAAAGCGGAGACTTATTTTTGTCGCCCTTACCATTCTTGGGAGAAAGGGCTGAATGAGAACACCAACGGACTCATCCGGCAATACTTCCCCAAACAAACCGATTTCCGTAACATCAGTGATCGGGAGATACGCAGGGTTCAAGATGAGTTGAACCACCGACCAAGAAAAACACTTGGCTACGAAACGCCAAGTGTTTTATTCTTGAATCTGTTCCAACCACTAATACACTAGTGTTGCACTTGAAATCCGAATCCAAGGACCGTCATCAAAAGCGAAATCGTAAATATGGTCGTCGTGGATTTTGCGGGTTTTATCGGTAATGTTTTCAGACGGCCTGTCCAGATATTCCGTCAAAAACCGCGCCCATTCGCCGTCTGAAAACGCCACATCGTTCAGCCGCTGCAACTGCGCGCGCAGGTTTTCCAGCAGCCTGCTTTGGCTGTTCAAATCCTTGCGGTATTCGTAACCCTGATTCTGCAAATCGGCGATTAACTCCGCTTCCAACCGGTTTTCCGATTGGTAGCTGCCCGACTGTTCGATTTTTTCATATTGGTCGAGCACGATGAAATTCGGCGTTTCAGCGATGGGTTTGGTTTCGAGGTTCATGGCTTATCTCTTTGTTCATCATCTTGAAAAAAATTATAGTTATCCAGCAAGTGTTGCAAAAGCAATTTGACAGTTTCTTGTTCTTGTGGTGTTGGCTCGGCAAATGCCTCATTAGATAATGTAGAATGACTTGTAAAGTTAATAATACGTTGAAAATAGTTTCGTCTGCTGTCTTCGGGCAAAATATCAGACCTTTGCTTATAGCCTAAAAAATTAGCTGTTTTTTCATACAGGTTTCTCAGCAACATAAAATGAAACCGTTCTACCTGCTGATTCTCGATAGCTTTTTCAATAACTCCTTTTAAGTGAAGGTGATATGAAAAACTTTTATTGGAATCACCTTGTTTTTCAAGAATATCAAAACTACCATCTTCATTTTTTAACAGAAGATAACTTTTCTTTTCCTTTTCTAATTTTTTTAGTTCATTGTATAGAACGTTGTAAAATAAAACATTATGTGTAGTAATGATAAACTTTAACCTCGGTTTGCTAAGCTTTATCAAATCAGCCAAATCAACCGCTTGCTGAATCAGATGATTTTCATCCAAAGAGCTGACAGGGTCATCAATAAAAATATATTCCAAATCGTCAAACTGATCTGTGGAACGTCCTTCTTCGCTATCTTCTGGAATATTCAATTCAGCGATGACTTGTCTGATTAATACATAGAAAATGCTCCAAATAAAATTACTTTCTTCACCTTTGGAAATTTTGATATTTTCAATCTGCTCATCATTACCACGAGCAAAATAAAATGCAATTTCTGAAAAATCATCATTAAAATCAGGAGTCAACTTATCATCTGTATAATATTGAAAGTTTTTAATAACAGCTCCATCCAGTCCATTATCCCTAAGCAACCAGTCGGTAAAACTATTCTTTTGAATTTTTAATCTTGGAGCTTCGTTCGCTAACAAATCATTGTCCCAAAAGAATAAATCCTCAGTAAATGCATTATAGTAGAGAAATTTTCTTCTTGTTGGCTCTCCGTCTGGCTCTTCTGAACTGGTTGGAGCAATTAAATTCTTAAACTCTCTGGACAAACGTGTTTTCCCTGTTCCGTTAAAAGCATAGATTAGCTGGACTTTTTTATCGTTTCCTTTTAGTTCCTCAGCAATTTCGGTTAAACTTTTTCCCATGATATTTCCTTATCAATATTTTTCAGACGGCATGATTTAAAGACCAGCTATGACTTTTCAGGCAGCCTTTGGGAAGCTCAACAACTGCCCGCGGTAATATTCGTATTGTTTCCGGCGCAGGGCAATTTCGTACGGTAGGCCCTCGCTGATGGAGTGGGTCAGGGTGTCGAATTTGTCGAGGATGGCGACGATTTTTTCCTGTTCGGGGAGTGGAGGGATGGGGATTGAAATATCTTTTATCATTGGTTTCGTTAGCTGTGGAATACCGCTTTCAGGAACTTTATAATTTGATTCAATACTTTTCATAAAGTAGTAGGCATATTTTAGGTTTAATTCAATTTTTGGTGTTAACACTAACAGGCGTACTATTGGGAAAAAAGGTTTATTCTGAAAGCTAGCCCAACCTATAGTTCCTCTAGCTGATATAGTTAAGCTAGGTTGATTGATTTTAGCAACATTAGTCCAGCCATATAGTGCCTTACTTCCTATACCATTAGATAAAATGGGGATACAAAATTCTTCCGTTTCCACTTCAGAGAAAGCGTCTTTTGGTACGTCGCCTCCAGCAAAAATATTAAATACCTCCCCCAACGTCTTCCAAACCACATCTTTCAGACGGCCTTTATAGCCATCAGCTATCCCCCCCGATTTGATTGTTAAAATCTAAAAGAAAGTCGCGGTAATACCGGTATTGGCGTTTGCGCAGGGTTAATTCCGCTTCCAGCGTAGCTTCCAGCGTAGCTTACAGCTCTGTGAATTTGTCAAGTATTTTTACAATTTTTTGTTGGGTTTCCAGGGGTGGGATGGGGATCGAAATATTTTCAACTACTAATCTATCAATAGTAGGAACTCCACCAACTCTCTTTTGGGATTTTATATATCCTTCTCTTGTTTTTAAAAAGTAGAATATAAACTTATCATCAAGATAGTTTGGTGTTTGAATCACAAAAGTACCATCAGATGACCAGAAATCTACGCCACTCCATATAACTTCACCAATACTTCCCGTATTAATAATCATCGTTTGATTAGCTCTACGATTAAACTGGTCAAACCAACCAAGAGGAATCAATCCGCCATGAAAAACCGGATATTTCCCACCTTCAATTAGCTCTTTCTTTGTCAAACGTTTTCCTCTTAATACTTTCGCCACTTCCCCCAACGGCTTCCACTCCACCGGTGCCGTCTGAATCATCTCAATCAATTTTTTCGCTTTGTTTTGCATATCCATGGTTGTTTTCCGTTTCTTTCCCGTTGCGGCGGGATGTGGGGCAGTTGCGGGGTGCTTCGGCTCACTCTGTCCGTTTGCCGTTATTTCTGCGGGCTGAAGTCCGTCCTGCTTTCAGGCTGCCTGCAATGGTGTGCAGGCTGCTTTTTCAGGTAGCCTGAATGGTAGTTATTTTGTGCGGTCTTTTTTCTGTTTGATCTGTTGCACGGCTGTTTTTTCCAACGCTTTAACGCTTTCCAGATAGGCTTGCTCCACCGGCGACAGGATGCGCGCTTCATAGGCGCGGTATTCGCGTTCGGCTTTCTGCTCTGCCTGTTTGCGGCTGATGCTGCCTGCACCCTGTAATGTGCCTTGTCCGTACAGCCCGGAAAATTTGTCCAATTCGGCTATCCAGTCGCGCATATACATGGGGCTTTGCTCCTGCGCTTTGATTTCCGCTAGGTCGAAGAAGGCGGAAACCAGACGGTTCAGGCGGAACAGTTCGTCTTCGGTCAGATAGTTTTTGGCGATTTTGGCTTCATTCAGCGTGGGGATTGCGCCTTGAAAGGTGGTCAGCCCCATAAAGTCTTTGCTGCTGTCGGCACGGCTGTATATCAGCTCAGCTGCGGTTTGCCGGCTGGCGGCATAGTGCAGTTTGTTTTGAACGGCGGCAAAAAAGGTTTGGCTTTCGCTGCTTTTGGGGTTGTAGTCTTGGCTGGTGGCATATAAATCAAGCACTTGCCGGTATAGGGCTTTTTCGCTGCTGCGGATGTCGCGAATGCGGTTGAGCAGTTCTTTCCAATAGTCGCCGCCGCCTGTGCCTTTCAGGCGTTCGTCGTCTATGGCAAAGCCTTTGGTCAGATATTCGTCCAGCCGTTCGGTTGCCCATTGGCGGAATTGGATGCCCCGCGCGGAACGGACGCGGTAGCCGACGGCAATAATCATGGGCAGGGAATAATGGGCGATTTTGCGGTTTACCTTGCGCCCGTTTTCATTTTGAACTGTCAACTGGAAGTTGACAGTTGCCTTCTCTTCCAATTCTTGCTCTGCAAGAATGGTTTTAATGTGTTTGCTGATATTTTGTTTGGTGGTTTGGTACAGTTCTGCCATGTCCGCCTGCGTCAGCCAAAGCTGTCCGCCAAATTCCTGCAAGGCAAATTGGGCAGTGCCGTCGTTGGCGGTGTATAGGATGATGCTCATGCTTCAATCTCTGCAATCACTTCGTCAATTTCACGCCGCAGCCGTTCGATTTTGGCGACGGTTTCGCCGATTTCGGCGTTGAGCTGTTTGATGTCGATAATTTCGCGTGTGTCTTCGGCTTCGACATAGCTGCTGACGGCGAGGTTGTAGCCGTTGTCTTTGACGGTTTGCTGGGCAGCGTTTTGGGCGATATGCGGCACATCGGCTTTATCGGCGAAGAGTTTGACGATTTCAGCAATGTGTTCTTCGATTAAGACGTTGTTGTTGGTTTCTTTTTTAAAGAAGCCGCTTGCGTCGATGAATTGGATGTCGGTATTGTCTTTGTGTTTGGACAAAACCAGGATATTGACGGCGATGCCGGTGCCGTAAAAGAGATTGGGCGCAAGGGCAATCACGGTTTCCACGTAGTTGCCCTCCACCAGATATTGGCGGATTTTCTGTTCTGCGCCGCCGCGATAGAAAATGCCGGGGAATGAGACGATGGCGGCGCGGCCTCTGCCGGAAAGGTAGTTCAGTGCGTGCAGGATGAAGGCAAAATCGGCTTTGGATTTCGGGGCAAGTACGCCTGCGGGGGCAAAGCGGTCGTCGTTGATTAAGGTGGGGTCGTCGCTGCCTATCCAGTTGATGGAATAAGGCGGATTGGAAACGATGGCATCAAAGGGTTTGCTGTCTTTGAGCTTTGGGTTGGTCAGTGTGTCGCCCAATTCGATGTGGAATTGGTTGTAATTGACGTTGTGCAGGAACATGTTCATGCGGGCGAGGTTGTAGGTGGTGTGGTTGATTTCCTGCCCGAAGAAGCCTTCTTCGATGATGTGCTCGTCAAACTGTTTTTTCGCCTGCAAGAGCAGACTGCCCGAGCCGCAAGCTGGGTCGTAGATTTTGTTGACTTTCTCCTGTCCGTGCACCGCCAGCCGCGCAATCAGCTTGGATACGCTTTGCGGGGTGAAAAATTCGCCGCCGGATTTGCCTGCGTTGGCAGCGTAGTTGGAAATCAGGTATTCGTAGGCATCGCCGAAAAGGTCGATGTGGTGGTTTTCAAAATTGCCGAAATCGAGTTCCGCCACGCCTTTGAGGACGGCGGCAAGGCGTTTGTTCTTGTCGGCAACAGTGCTGCCGAGCCGGCTGCTGGTGGTGTCGAAGTCGTCAAACAGGCCTTTGATGTCCTGTTCGGACGGATAGCCGGAGGCGGAGCTTTCAATCGCGGTAAAAATTTCTTTCAGCTTGGTGTTGAGCTCTTCGTTTTGATGGGCTTCGGCGGCAATATTGCAAAAAAGCTGGCCGGGGTAGATGAAATAGCCTTTAACTTTGACGGCATCGTCTTTGATTTCGGGCGTGATGATGCTGTCCGGCATAGCGGCGTAATCAATACTGCTGTCGCCTGCCTGCATATAGTCGGTGAAGTTTTCGCTGATAAAGCGGTAGAAAAGTGTGCCGAGAACGTATTGTTTAAAGTCCCAGCCATCCACCGCGCCGCGTACTTCGTCGGCAATTTTCCAAATTTGGCGGTGCAGTTGGGCGCGTTGTTGCATTTCGGTCATCATCGAAATCCATATAAAAGTTAAACAAATCAAAATCGCCTGATATTTTCAGACGATTTTTTTACGGGCATTCAAATTAAGCCAAATTTTCCAGCATCCATTTGACGTAGCGGTCGACGCCTGATTTGACATCGAAAAATTCTTCCTTATATCCGGCTTCGCGCAATTTGGTGATGTCGGCTTGGGTGAAGCTTTGGTATTTGCCTTTGAGCGCGTCGGGGAAGGGAATGTAGCGGATAAGTTCTTCTTCTACCAACTCTTTCAAGCTCATTTCAGGTTTGCCTTCGGCGGCGCGGCATGCGTTGACGGTGGCGGCGGCGAGTTCGTTGAACTGTTGGCTGCGGCCGGTACCGAGGTTGTAGATGCCGGAAAGTTCGGGATGGTCGAAGAAGTAGAGGTTGACTTTGGCAACGTCTTCGACGCTGACGAAGTCGCGGGTTTGTTCGCCGTTGCCGTAGCCGTCGTTACTGCCGAACAGGTTGACGTAACCGTGTTCGCGGTATTGGTGGAAGTGGTGGAAGGCGACGGATGCCATGCGGCCTTTGTGTTGTTCGTGTTGTCCGTAAACATTGAAGTAGCGGAAGCCGACGACTTGGGCGGTGAGACCTTCTTTCATGCGGCGACGCAATACTTGGTCGAACAGGAATTTGGAGTAGCCGTACACGTTGAGCGGTTTTTCGAGTTCGCGCTCTTCGCGGAAGATTTCTCCTTTGCCGTAAACCGCCGCACTGGAGGCATAAAGGAAGGGGATGCGTTCGTCCTGACACCAGTCCAGCAAATCCAGCGTGTACTGGTAGTTGTTGTCCATCATATACAAACCGTCGTGGTTCATCGTATCGGAACACGCGCCTTGATGGAAAACGGCTTCGATGTTTTGATAAGGTAAAATGTGTTCCCTCACTTGGCGGATGAATTCGTGTTTGTCGAGATAATGGGCGATTTCGCACTCGGCAAGGTTTTTGAATTTTTCGCCTTTGCTCAAATTATCGACGGCAACAATGTCAGTAATACCGCGTTGATTAAGTGCTTTGACGATGTTGCTGCCGATAAAGCCGGCCGCGCCTGTTACGATGATGGTCATATTCGGTTTCCTTTGTTTTGAGTAAAATTAATAAACTTAGTTACAAGAAATCATCGATATTGTCCTGAAACACAAATTTGCGATGATATTCCAAATATTTTTCTCTTCCTTCGGGATATATTCTCATCTTAATTTTTTGCATTTGGATTGATATTAAGTTTTTCCCATGTGTAACGGCTTAGTCGAGTACCGCAAATCAAACGACCATCATCCAAGAAAGTAATATAACCTTGATCGAACAACCAATCATAAGTCGGCGTTAAAGCTAACCCATTTAAATAATCTAATGCCTCTTTCTCATTTTTCTCAGTAATACAAACCATATAAGGTTTAATATGACTAGCCCTTAACAAAATCTCATCTGTAATTAATGTAAATGGACATTGCGACATATGATTTATAACATCCTTGCGATATTTCTGCTGCCCTTTTCTACTTTTCTGTTTAATGATTTCTTGCTCTACGAATTGATTAAATTCTGAAGCCGGTATTTCTAATTTTTCTCTTGATAAGAGTTGCGGGTGCACGATAGAGCGAAATTGATAATCCAAAAATATTCGGAAATAAAATAATGGTTCTGAATCTTCTATATCTTTGACAGGCAATAGTTTAAGAATTGATAAATAACTAATTTTGGGCAATACAATCTTACGCCAAATTGACCATATATCATCCTCCGAACGGATATAACCCCTACGGTAACCTTTAGAATTTTCCAAATGGTCTGATACATCATGGATTGAAAAGAAAATATTTTCTGTAGGCAGATTATTAATACTTAAAACGTAATCATCATAAAACCTTGAAATATCATGATGATATTTCTGTTCTTGTTTGTGATATTCAACTTTTGCATCAACCAAATAACGCTGTAAATTTTTCTTATAAAAAAAACAATTTTTCTGAATGAAAGGATATTCTACCCTCCTTCCATTTTTTGTCTCAGTAATCCCCCAATTTTCATACTCAAAAAATGTACTTAGTTTTCGACCACTATCATCAATATAACTACCTACATATTTGCGTGCTTCCCCATTACCACCAAAAACAGATAACTTGTTATTCCTGTGAATAAAACTATCTTCCGCACGTAAATTTTGAATACTATCGACAATAAAATACTCTATGTTTTCAATAGTAATTCTTTGAAAATCCGGCATTTTACTCTCCATAAAGCGTAATATCCATTTGTTTTAATATAGCGATTAATACATCAACAACAATACTGTTTCCCGCTTGGCGATACATTTGAGTATCACTAACTAAAATTTTAAAATCATCTCTAAAACCCATTAGCCGCAAACATTCCCTAGGTGTTAATTTACGAATACGTCCACGATTATGAGTAACATAATTATCAACCCCGGCACGATGCATTTTATGCATAGTTTGCAATAATGGGCGAGCTACAGGCAAATCAGTTTCCGTACTGGTTTTAAAATTTTTTGTTCCTCCTGCCAAAACATAATTTTTGATTTTTTCAGAAAGATAATATTTTTCCTCAACGTTATTTACATCAAAAATAAAGTCATCAAATTCAGATTCGCGGGCTGCCTGAAAAATAAAATCACCATGCCAATTAAATTGTTGATTTGCTTTTTGGCATAAGGCAATTTCTCCATTAATCTGTGTATAACGTTTTTGTCTATTTTTAGAACTGGTAACAAATTTCGCACCCTTTTCACGTAAAAAATATTTGCTATCAGTATAGTCCTCCAAAAAATCTTGCATAGTATGTTCTAATTCAATCTTTTCAGGAAACTGAAAACCATTTATAGGAGGGGTATGAAAGCCAACAACAAAAATACGCTCACGATGTTGAGGAATCCCATAATCCTTACTATTCATTATTTGGAAATATAAGTCATAACCAAGTGAATAAAAAACACTTTTTACAACTTTCCAAGTTTTTCCATTATCATGATTAAGCAAGCCCTTTACATTTTCATAAATAAATATCTTTGGTTGGACTTCATCCACAACGCGAGCAAATTCATAGAATAATGTTCCTCGTGTATCTTCTAATCCTGCACGTTTGCCAACCATGGAAAATGCTTGGCAAGGACTGCCTCCAACTAAAATATCAACTTGATTTCTAAACTTTCTCGCATCAAATTGAGTAATGTCGTTATGCCAAAAATCTTCATTTAATTTATAGTTTCCAAGATAACTTTTTTTAACGTATGGATCAATATCTCCTGAAAAAACAATGGTATGGTTTAAATTTAATCGGTGGAATGCCTGTTCAACCGCACCAATCCCGCTGAATACGGTTGCTAATCTAATATGTGAATCAGGTTTAAGAAAAGTTTTAGATTTCCAACCTTGTTGACTGGGAAAGAGCAAAGTTTTTTGTAATCGAGTATCGTGTGTCTGTGCCATTGTCGAAATAGTCATACTTATATCGTTCTGTTTATCTTATCAATATGAAAACTACATTGTTGATTGCCCTGACAATGCCTTGATCAATTCGGCAAACGAGCAAACCGCCGTACCGAGTTTCGCCACGACAACCCCGGCCGCAGTATTGGCAAGGTACATGGCTTCGGGCATGGTGCAGCCTGCCGCCAAACCCAAGCCCATTCCGGCAATGACGGTGTCGCCCGCACCGGATACGTCGTAAACTTCTTGGGCGCGGGTGGGCTGGTAAATCGGTTCGCCTTCGCTGAACAAGGTCATGCCTTCTTCGCTTCGGGTCAGTAAAACGGCGGTCAGGTCGAGGTGGCGGCGCAGGTTTTGCGCTTTTTCGGTCAGCTCGCTTTCGTTTTTCCAACTGCCGACCACTTCTTTCAATTCGGCGCGGTTAGGCGTAATCAGAGTTGCACCGACATATTTTTCGTAATCGTCGCCTTTGGGGTCGATTAAGACGGTTTTGCCGGCGTGTTTCGCCCAATCGATCATATCGGAGATATGCGACAGGCCGCCTTTGCCGTAGTCTGAAAAAATGATTGCGTCGTATTCGGGCAAGATTTCGCGGTATTTCTGCTTGATTTGTTCCAACACTTCGCAGTTGGGATGTTCTTCAAAATCAAGACGGATAAGCTGCTGGTTGCGGGCGACGACGCGCAGTTTGACGGTGGTGGCGATTTGTTTGTCGCGCATCAGATAGGAGGCGACGCCGTCCTGCACCATCAGCGCATCGAGCGCGTCGGCGGCTTCGTCGTTGCCGGTTACGGACAACAGCCCTGCCCTGCCGCCCAACGAAGCGATGTTGCGCGCGACATTTGCCGCTCCGCCCGCGCGTTGGTCGATTCGTCCGATTTTCGCCACCGGCACGGGGGCTTCGGGCGAAATACGGGACACATCGCCGAACCAATAGCGGTCGAGCATCACGTCGCCGACAACCAGGACTTTGGCTTGCGCGAAACGGGATTTGAGGGTTTCTTGTTGGAACTTGGCGGACATATTGCCTCCGTTGTATTTTTTCAGACGGCCTCAGCCTGTAAGGCCGTCTGAAAATCAGTTTGCTTCAAGGTTTGCCACGCGGTTCACTTCGCGCAATACGGCTACCGGATCGGCAGCTTGGGTTACAGGACGACCCATTACCAAATAAGTCGAACCGGCAGCCAAGGCTTCGGCCGGTGTCATGATGCGGCGCTGGTCATCATTATTGCCGGCAACGTCCAAGCGGATGCCGGGCGTGACCAAGACAAAATCCTGTCCCAATTCGCGGCGCAGCGGCGCGGCTTCTTGGGCGGAACAGACCACGCCGTCCAAGCCCGAACTTTGCGCCAGTTTTGCCAAGCGGATGACTTGTTCTTCAGGGGCGGTGTTCAAACCGATTTCCGCCAAATCACTTTGTTCCATGCTGGTCAACACGGTTACGCCGATTAAGAGCGGCTTCGTGCCGTATCCGGCAACGGCTTCTGCTGCGGCTTCCATCATACGGCGGCCGCCCGATGCGTGCATATCGACCATCCAAACGCCCATATCGGCAGCGACTTTGCAGGCTTGCGCGACGGTGTGGGGAATATCGTGGTATTTCAAATCGAGGAAAAGTTTGAAACCTTGATTGATTAAGCTTTCTGCCAAATTGCGTCCCGTCGCGGTAAACAGCTCTTTGCCGATTTTGATTTGACACAATGTCGGGTCAAGGTTGCGGACGAATCCGAGCGTGTCTTTTTCGTTGGAAAAATCAAGGGCGACGATAACGGGGGTGCGTTGTTGCGGAGTTTGGAAGTCGGAGATTAAAGGATTCATGGTGTTTTCGTTTCGGGTTTTCAGACGACCTTTATCGTCTTTTTCGCAGTATAGTGGATTAACTTTAAACCGGTACGGCGTTGTCTCGCCTTAGTTCAAAGAGAACGCTTCTCTAAGGTGCTGAAGCACAAAGTGAATCGGTTCCGTACTATCTGTACTGCCTGCGGCTTCGTCGCCTTGTCCTGATTTTTGTTAATCCACTATAACAACGTAAATTCAAACCGTAGGTCGGGCATTGATGTCCGACCTACGCGGACTCAAGCCTCCGACAAACTGTTTCGGATAAATTTGAACCGGTACATCAGCCGTCATTCCCGCGCAGGCGGGAATCCATTGATAAAACTCAGTTCATCAGATTTAAACAGCGATTGCCCAAATTCAGAAATGGATTCCCGCCTGCGCGGGAATGACGCCAAATGATTATTTTTCGGTTGCAACACGCTGTTTATCAAAAACAGGTCGTCTGAAAACCTGATTTTCTGTTTTCAGAGTGCGAAGCCTGCCCGTGGGTACGACCTTTTCGATTTATTTGCCCAATGCGCCCAATACTTCGGCTTTCACGGCTTCTACTGCTTGGGTGCCGTCAACTTTGATGTATTTAGGCGCGTGTTCGCCTTCCAGTTTGCTGTAAAAATCGACCAAAACTTCGGTTTGCTCGTGGTAAACGGCAAGGCGTTTTTTCACGGTTTCTTCTTTGTCGTCGTCGCGCTGAATCAAATCTTCGCCGGTTACGTCGTCTTTGCCTTCAACTTTGGGCGGGTTGTAGGTAACGTGGTAAGTACGGCCGGAAGCCAAATGCACGCGGCGGCCGCTCATGCGGTCGACAATCACGCTGTCAGGCACATCGATTTCAACGACTGCATCCAAATCCACGCCTGCTTCAACCATCGCTTCGGCTTGTGCCAATGTGCGCGGGAAACCGTCAAACAAGAAACCGTTTTTGCAGTCGTCTTGCGCGATGCGTTCTTTGACCATGCCGATAATGATGTCGTCGCGCACCAAGCCGCCTTCGTCAATGATTTTTTTCGCTTCCAAACCCAAGGGCGTGCCTGCCTTAATCGCGGCACGGAGCATGTCGCCGGTAGAGATTTGCGGAATGCCGAACGCTGCGGTGATGAATTGCGCCTGAGTGCCTTTGCCCGCGCCCGGCGCGCCTAAAAGTAATGCTTTCATGAAGTGATCCTTTGAAATGTGTTTATTGGAATCAAACAGATGGTTTACGATTCTACACGGCTTGGCACAATAGTTCAAAAACCAACTGCACAAACTGCCATTTGCAAGCAAATGTTTTGCATACCTTTGCCGAGTCTGATATTCACAAGCCGGCAACTTTTTGGGACAATCCCCCAAAATTTCAAAACATCACACCCTACCAAAAAGGAACATCCGTGAAACGAATTTTTCTGTTTTTGGCTACCAATATCGCTGTTTTGGTCGTAATCAACATTGTTTTGGCGGTTTTGGGCATCAACAGCCGGGGCGGCACGGGCAGCCTGTTGGCGTATTCCGCCGTCGTCGGCTTCACTGGTTCGATTATTTCGCTGCTGATGTCCAAATTTATCGCCAAACAATCGGTCGGCGCGGAAGTTATCGACACGCCGCGCACCGAAGAAGAAGCCTGGCTTTTGAACACTGTCGAAGCCCAAGCGCGGCAATGGAACCTGAAAACGCCCGAAGTCGCCATCTACCACTCCCCCGAACCCAATGCCTTTGCCACGGGCGCATCGAGAAACAGCTCCCTGATCGCCGTCAGCACCGGTTTGCTCGACCATATGACGCGTGACGAAGTGGAAGCCGTATTGGCGCACGAAATGGCACACGTCGGCAACGGCGATATGGTTACGCTGACGCTGATTCAAGGCGTGGTCAATACCTTTGTCGTGTTCCTGTCGCGCATTATTGCCAACCTGATTGCCCGAAACAACGACGGCAGCCAGTCCCAGGGAACTTATTTCCTGGTCAGCATGGTATTCCAAATCCTGTTCGGCTTCCTTGCCAGCTTAATTGTCATGTGGTTCAGCCGACAACGCGAATACCGCGCCGATGCGGGCGCGGCAAAACTGGTCGGCGCGCCGAAAATGATTTCCGCCCTGCAAAGGCTCAAAGGCAACCCGGTCGATTTGCCCGAAGAAATGAACGCAATGGGCATCGCCGGAGATACGCGCGACTCCCTGCTCAGCACCCACCCTTCGCTGGACAACCGTATCGCCCGCCTCAAATCGCTTTAAACCGATTTGAAACGGCAAAAACCGTACGCGCAAGCAGTACGGTTTTTTGTATATGCTGTCTGAAAACATCAGGTTTCCATACCGACACCAACCGTATCCATTTCCGCACCGGATACGCCGCATTGATATACCCTGATAAACCGTATCCGGACAGAAAATATAGTGGATTAACAAAAACCAGTACGGCGTTGCCTCGCCTTAGCTCAAAGAAAACGATTCTCTAAGGTGCTGAAGCACCAAGTGAATCGGTTCCGTACTATTTATACTGTCTGCGGCTTCGTCGCCTTGTCCTGATTTTTGTTAATCCCCTATATCAGATAAAACAGCGGTAAAATTGCCGTCTGAAACCAACTCTGCGCCATACGGGACACGCTCTGCACGTCTATTTGCCTCCGATATATCCTCCCTACTGTAGGAACGTCTGCCGATTTGCACGAAATCGGCACCTCTAGCACCCTTCAGGATGGCGGACGTTATCCGTTCTTGGGATTCTGCAAGACGGTCGACGGCATTATACAGACGCTCGGTCTGATACCCTTCCGAAGCAACCTGCTTCAGGTATTCCAAATAACCGTAACCCAACGCCCCTCCGACAAGCAGGGTCGTCAACGCTACCAGCGTTGCCGAACGGATTTTAGGGGGCATATCTTGAAGCATATCTCTACCGAACCGAACCAAAGTCTCTTTAAAGTCGGACTCTACACGCGTAGAACCCTCGGAAATCTTGAAGTTCAACTCATACTGCTTCCGTTTGTCCGCTGTCAACCGCTTGAGGTTGTCATCCCCGTATTGGACGGTTGACACAACCCTGTACAGACTGTCCTGTATTTCGACCAGCGTCTGTGCAAAGTTGGCGGTCATAACTGGATTCCCAACCCTTGCCGCCGATTCTGATACTCAAAACGGTATCCAGGCGTTCCAGCAGGGCTTCGGGAGACAGCAGTGCGTATTCTTCAATATTTTCCATAGGTTGATTATAGCAGAACCTTATACCTGTTACAGACAAGGTTGTCGGGATTTGAACGTCCGTCGAGCTTGGTTCGTATAGAGCCGTAGGGGGTGTTTAGGGCTTTGGCGGCAGCTTGTACGCTGGGGAACGTGAGTGTTTCGCCTGTGGCGGTGTCGAGGATGGAGACAGGTTTTTGGTTTTGGGGAGGCGTATTTTCCTTCATTTTAAGTTTCCCGCACTCCGGACACCCATACTTTGACTTTATAGCTGTGTCGTAATACAAAAGTTGGACAACCCCGTGCGTAGGACATCTAACACTGGAAGGTTTATAAATGCCACTGAACTCCAACAATTCTAAATGTGGAAATTTCTCTTGAAAGCGTGATTTGGCGGTATCGAAAGTCATTCGCTTACCCATAATTTGTCTCCATAGGTTATGTGCAAATGGATTACACAACCAAAATATAGAAATTTTCAAATTTTTTGAGACCTACCTGAAATCCTGCGCAAGCACAATGTAAAGAAAAATGGTATACGTCTTTACTAAATCTTTACATAAATTAACTCTAACCGGGATTTGAACGTCCGTCGAGCTTGGTTCGTAGGATTTAGGGTGTTGTGAACCTTACCTATCGTACCCAAGCACTTTGTACCTGTTTGAAATAAGGTTGTCGGGCGACGTTCGACCCTTGAGCCTGTGATTGATTTGTTGGAAATGTACACCTAAAGCAGCACCTGCGGCAGTAACGCTTGGGAACGTGAGTGTTTCGTTGGTCGTTGTGTCGAGGATGAGGAGGGGCTTCCCTACATTTGGAGGTGTTTGGGTTTTTGACATCTTAGCACACTCAGGACACCCGTACTTTGACTTTATAAGGGCATTAAATGTCGAATAACGAACGTTCCCGTGCATAGGACAATTAACGGTTACTGGGTAATTCACACCGTCAAAGCCGGTTAGAGAGATATTAGGGAATATATCAGTAAGTTCAGAAGCTGCTTGGTTGAAAGATTTGGCCATTTGAGACTCCAAAATTGATTGTCAAATGGATTTAATAGCAAATTTATAAAAATGTCAAATTTTTCGAGAAGCACCTGATAGTGGCGAGGGGTATACACTGTTAAAAAGTGTATACGTCATTTAGTGCAGATGTGAACCTTATACCTCCCTGCAAGTAAAGTCTCTGTGTGAACCCGACCTTTTATACGGTCAGTGATAGCTGCTGGGTTTATACCCAATGACCTTGCAGCAGATGCTCTTGAGGGGAATGTAAGTGTTTCGCCAGTTACAGTATCCTCCAATACTGTATTTTTAGATAATTTATCTATTGTATCTTCTGGAATTTTGTGGGAATTGACACCATAAGATGCACATTTTGGACACCCACTTTTAGAGTCCAACATACTTTTGAATGTAGAGCAAGTAACCCTCCCGTGTATAGGACAGACGATTACCGTCGGGTAACGAACGCCATTGAACTCCACAAGATTCAAATGTGGAAATTTAGAGGTTAGCTTAGAAACTGCTTGAGTAAATGTAAGTGCCATAGTGGTTGTGAACTTACTTTACCAACCTATAACGATACCTAATCAATCGGTCAAACGGAGTGCGTCCGCTTAAACGTACAGCTAAAGTGCTGTTGGAGCAACCGATAAATTTACTGGCAGCCAGTGTACTTGCAAACTCGTAGATTTCCCCTGTCTCTGTGTCCTCCAACCTAATGGCAACGGCGTTTGGAGAGGGCTTTTCGGGATTTCGAGTACATTCAGGACATCCTGTTGAGGATTTCATGGCAGCTTGTAGATTCCCGTAAACAACCGACCCATGCAAAGGGCATTGGATTGTTACCGGTTCGTAGTTTTTAGTGAACTTCAAAACCGTCTTATCAGGAAATTTACTGGAAAACCTTAACTGAACATCTTGTAGCGAGAGTGATTTTGGCATTATAGACCTTTCTAAAATGAAAGCATTATACAACCAAAATATAGAAATTTTCAAATTTTCTCTGAACGCACTGGTATCCGATGGAGCTAAATGTAAAGAAAAGGGTATATGTCCTTACTAAATATTTACACATTTTAACTGTATAGTGTTTGACAAAAAACAGGCATAGGCGCATAATGCACCCGTAGTTAGATAGATAGTAAGGAGATAACCAATGACTTAGCACCTGCCCCCCTCTCTCTCGCGCACCCCGCCCCTCGCTTGCGGCTAATGGGCTTTGCGCGACATATACACTTTCATCTCCTGCATGGCTTAACCGCCTATGCAATAGTACACACATCAACAAATCAGGCTGGCACGTCTTGGCATTGGCTGACGTACCATTGTAGCCCGAAATGTTGATACCCTACTATTTATGACCAACGGCGGATTAGGGCTTCAGACGGCAATTTTACTGCAAAACCTTATGCGAACGGATGATGCAGCACAATCGTTTCTTCTCGGTCGGGGCCGGTGGAGACGATGGCGACCGGCGCGCCGCAGACTTCTTCAATCCGTTTCAAATATGCTTTGGCGTTTTCGGGCAATGCGCCGTAGTCCTTCACGCCGAAAGTGGATTCGCGCCAGCCGGGCATGGTTTCGTAAATCGGCTTGCAGGTTTCCACCGCATCGGAACCGCAAGGCAGGATGTCGGTTTTGCCGCCGTCGGGCAATTCATAGCCGACGCAGATATTGATGGTTTCAACGCCGTCCATTACATCGAGTTTAGTAATACACATACCGGAAATGCCGTTGATTTGGATGGAGCGTTTCAGGGCGGCGGCATCAAACCAGCCGCAGCGGCGTGCGCGTCCGGTTACCGAACCGAATTCGTGTCCGCGTTCTGCCAAACCTACGCCTACTTCGTCGAACAATTCGGTCGGGAACGGGCCCGAACCGACGCGCGTGGTATAGGCTTTGACGATGCCCAAAACATAATCCAGCATTTGAGGACCTACGCCCGCGCCTGCCGAAGCTGCGCCCGCCAGACAGTTGGACGAGGTAACGAAGGGATAAGTGCCGTAGTCGATGTCCAACAACGCACCTTGCGCGCCTTCAAACAGCAGTTTTTCGCCGTTTTTGTTTTTCTCGTTCAACACGCGGGACACGTCGGTAATCATCGGCGCAATGCGCGGCGCGACTTTTTCGATAACCGCCATCACGTCTTCCGCTTTAACCGGCTCGGCATTGTGCAGATGTTGCAGTTGGACATTGTAATAGGCAAGGACGGCATCCAGTTTTTCACGCAGTTTTTCAGGATGCAGCAAATCGGCGGCGCGAATGGCGCGGCGTGCCACTTTGTCTTCGTAGGCAGGGCCGATGCCGCGGCCGGTCGTGCCGATTTTGCCTTTGCCGCGCGATGCTTCGCGGGCTTGGTCGAGCGCGATGTGGTAAGGCAGGATCAGCGGGCAGGTCGGCGCGATTTTCAGACGGCCTTCGACGTTTTTCACGCCTGCCGCGTTCAACTCGTCGATTTCGCCCAACAGGGCTTCGGGGGAGACGACAACGCCCGAACCGATGAAGCAGTCCAAACTTTCATGCAGGATGCCGCTCGGAATCAGGCGCAAAATGGTTTTTTTGCCGCCGACAACCAAGGTATGGCCCGCATTGTGGCCGCCTTGGAAGCGCACCACGCCGCCGGCTTCTTCCGCCAGCCAGTCAACGATTTTACCTTTACCCTCGTCGCCCCACTGTGCGCCGATTACTACAACATTTTTAGCCATAGCCATATAACCTATCGATATTAAAAATTATTGCGGAAATCCCCAAACCGGTGCGGCTTTGCGCCCCGCCACGATTTGCCTTTCATCCGCCATGAACGGGTATTTAGCGTTTCACGACCTGCCAAACGCCGTCCGTCTTTTTCAGACGGCCTGCAAGCTCTTCCGAAACATTGTGTCCGATACCGTAATCGATTACGACACACTGCCCTTGTTCACGCAAGGCTTCGACCGCTTCGTGCGCCGCTTCGGCATCTTCCGCATCGACCAACACGGCGGGCTGCCGTTCGATGGCGGGCAAACGCCCGATAAAGCTGCGCAAGTCGAAACTGAATCCCGTTGCCGGGCGCGCCCTACCGAAATATCCGCCCAATCCGTCATAACGCCCGCCGCGCGCGACCGCGTCGTGGAAATCGGCGGCATAGGCGGCATACAGCAAGCCCGTGTGGTAATTGTCGACACGCAGCTCGGACAAGTCGATATGGATTTCACAATCGGGGAATGCGTCGCACACCGCCTGCAATTCGCCCAACGCGCCGCCGACCGCCGACAAATCCGGCAACCGTCCGCGCGCGTCGGACAACACTTCACGCCCGCCGTACAGGCGCGGCAACAGCGAGAATGCTTTTGCCCACATGCCGTCCAGCTTCCAAGCCTTGACCTGCGCTTCGACCGCCCCGGTATCTTTATCCTGCATCAAGGCAAGCAGCGTTGCGGACTGCCCCGCATCCAAATGTGCCGCATCGGACAAGGCGCGAAATATGCCGATATGCCCCAGCGAAAGCAGCACTTTGCCCATATCGGCAATTTTCATGCTTTTCAGCATCAGGTCTATCAGCTCGATGTCGCCACGGATGTCAGCAAAACCGTACATTTCTGCCCCTGCCTGCAAGGGTTCGCGCATATTCAGCAGACCGTCGGGCTGCGCGTGCAACACCGGACCGGCATAACACAACCGGTTAATCCCTTGGTTGGCGGATAAAAGATGGGCATCGATACGCGCCACCTGCGGCGTGATGTCGGCGCGTATGCCCAACTGCCTGCCGCTGAGCCTGTCCGTTACCAAAATGGTTTTCAGGGAAAGCCCCGCATCGATATGCGTCAGCAGGGAATGTGCGTACTCCATCAGCGGAGGCTGTACCAGTTCATAACCGTGTACGCGGAACAGTGCCAACAACTGCTCCCTCGCGCTTTCAAGCTGCCGCGCGTTCGTGGGCAGTACGTCGGCGATATGTTCCGGAAGCTGCCATGTCTGCATGAGAATCTGCCTTCTATTTTATCCTGTAAACACAAAAGACTGCCCGATCCGCAATCAGACGGCATCTTTGCCGCAACGCATCACGCCGCTGTCAAAACGGCGGTGCTTCTTTCCGATTCAGAATCCGAACAGCCCCTGTCCGACGGCTCAATGCCGTCAAGTCGTTAAAACCAAACTTTACCATAAAATACACACAATCTGAATATACTTTTATACCCTGTATCCGCCGTCTGACGGCACGGCATTTTTTTACGATATAATGTGCACCATTATTTCTCATCACTTCCTGCTGCCGTTTTCTGCTTCAGACGGCATTTTTGTTGATTGAACACTTATGCTGCTCGACCTCAACCGCTTTTCCTTTCCCGTCTTCCTGAAAGAAGTCCGCCTGCTGACCACTCTTGCCCTGCCCATGCTGTTGGCGCAGGTCGCGCAGGTGGGCATCGGTTTTGTCGATACTGTGATGGCGGGCGGTGCGGGCAAGGAAGACTTGGCGGCGGTGGCTTTGGGCAGCAGCGCGTTTGCCACGGTTTATATTACCTTTATGGGCATTATGGCGGCGCTGAACCCGATGATTGCCCAGCTTTACGGCGCGGGTAAAACCGACGAAGTGGGCGAAACGGGGCGGCAGGGGATTTGGTTCGGGCTGTTTTTGGGCGTGTTCGGCATGGTCTTGATGTGGGCGGCGATTACGCCGTTCCGCAACTGGCTGACCTTGAGCGATTATGTGGAAGGCACGATGGCGCAGTATATGTTGTTCACCAGCTTGGCGATGCCGGCGGCAATGGTACACCGCGCGCTGCACGCCTACACTTCCAGCCTGAACCGCCCGCGCCTGATTATGTTGGTCAGCTTTGCGGCGTTTGTGTTGAACGTGCCGCTGAACTATATTTTCGTTTACGGCAAATTCGGTATGCCCGCTTTGGGCGGCGCAGGCTGCGGACTGGCGACGATGGCGGTGTTTTGGTTCAGCGCGCTGGCATTGTGGATTTATATCGCCAAGGAAAATTTCTTCCGCCCATTCGGACTGACGGCGAAATTCGGCAAACCGGATTGGGCGGTGTTCAAACAGATTTGGAAAATCGGCGCACCCATCGGGCTGTCTTATTTTTTGGAAGCCAGCGCGTTTTCGTTTATCGTGTTTTTGATTGCGCCTTTCGGCGAGGATTATGTGGCGGCGCAGCAGGTCGGCATCAGTTTGTCGGGGATTCTCTATATGATTCCGCAAAGCGTCGGCTCGGCGGGGACGGTGCGCATCGGCTTTTCGCTTGGGCGGCGCGAATTTTCGCGGGCGCGTTATATTTCGGGCGTGTCACTGGTGTTAGGATGGATGCTCGCCGTGATTACCGTGCTTTCCTTGGTATTATTCCGTTCGCCGCTGGTAAGTATGTACAACAATGATCCGGCGGTTTTAAGCATCGCCGCCACCGTCTTACTGTTCGCCGGCTTGTTCCAACCGGCAGACTTCACCCAATGTATCGCCTCCTACGCCTTGCGCGGCTACAAAGTTACAAAGGTGCCGATGTTCATCCACGCCGCCGCCTTTTGGGGCTGCGGCCTGCTGCCGGGCTATCTGCTCGCCTACCGTTTCAATATGGGCATTTACGGCTTCTGGACGGCATTGATTGCCTCGCTCACCATCGCCGCCATCGCCTTGGTGTGGTGCTTGGAATTGTGCAGTAGGGAGATGGTCAGATCGCATAAGGCCGTCTGAAAACGCAGTACACTTCAATTCAAATACAGTTAAAGTTCAAACCATGCAACCCATCCGATACCGAACCGACCTTACCCCCTACAACACCTTCGGTCTTCGCGCCCAAGCCCGGGCCTTTATCGCGCTCGAACATGCCGACGAGTTGCGCGACATCGTCCGACTGCTGGAGTTCGACCGCGATACTGTTTTATGGCTGGGCGGCGGCAGCAACATCCTTTTGATGCAGGATTACGCCGGACTGGTCGTACACATGGAAAACAAAGGCATACGCGAGATTGCGCGTTCAGACGGCATGGTTCTGATTGAAGCGCAGGCGGGCGAAATTTGGCACGATTTTGTCCTGCACACCGTTGCGCTGGGTTTGAGCGGTTTGGAAAACCTGAGCCTGATTCCGGGTACGGTCGGCGCATCGCCCGTGCAGAACATCGGCGCATACGGCGTGGAGGCGAAAGACGTGATTCACAGCGTGCGCTGCTTTGATTTGGATACGGAGACCTTTGTCGAGCTTGCCAATGCCGACTGCCGCTTCGCCTACCGCGAAAGCCTGTTCAAGCAGGAGGGTAAAGGGCGTTATGTGATTGTTTCGGTCGTATTTGCATTAAAAACGCATTTTGTGCCGACTTTGGGTTACGGCGATTTGGCGGCCGCCGTTGCCGAACTGAGCGCGGGCAGGGTCCCGACGGCGAAAGATGTTTCCGATGCAGTGTGTGCAATCCGCAACAGTAAACTTCCTAATCCTAACGTGCTTGGCAATGTCGGCAGTTTCTTTAAAAACCCCGTCGTCAGCGCAGAAAAAGCCGCCACCTTGTTGCAGCGGCATCCTGATATGCCGCGCTATCCGCAGCCCGACGGTTCGGTCAAACTCGCCGCCGGCTGGCTGATCGACCAATGCCGTCTGAAAGGCTTCCAAATCGGCGGCGCGGCGGTACATGACAGGCAGGCTTTGGTCTTAGTGAACAAAAACAACGCCTCGGCAAACGATGTCCGGCAGTTGGCGCAACACATCAAATTTACAGTATTTGCTCGGTTTCAGGTAGAATTGCACGCCGAACCTAATTGGCTGCCTGCTTCGTTCAGCCTGTAAATCCAAGGAGTATGCCCGTGACCCGCCCCGCCAAAATCAATACTTACACACGCATCATCGACGCCAGCCTTGCGCTTTTCAACGAGGAAGGCGAGCGCAACATCAGCACCAACCATATTGCCGCCCACTTGGGCATCAGTCCGGGCAACCTCTATTACCACTTCCGCAACAAAGACGAAATCATCGTCCAACTGTTCAAACGTTACAGCGAAGCCCTGCTGGCATACCTGAATGAAGCCGTGTTGCCGTCTGATGTGGAAGACTCCATCAATTATATGGCCGGTATTTATGATGTGATGTGGGAATACCGCTTCCTATTCAGCGACGTGAACACCCTGCTTGCACGCAGTGCCGAATTGTTGGGCGAACACAATACCTTCACCCAAGCCAAAGTCTCCCCGCTCTTGGTCAACCTGCTCACCCAACTCAACGGTCTGAACATCATCCAAGCCGACCAAACCGCCATGAACGATCTCGCCGTCAATATGTGGATGGTCACGAAATACTGGTTCGACTTCGACAGCTCCCTGCGCGGCCGCACCAAGCTGACCGAAGACTCCAAAGCACGCGGCATCCGCCGCACCTTAAGCCTCCTTCGTCCTTATCTTTTGCCCGAACACCGCAAGAAATACGACCGGAAAATCGGCAACGGCAACCCGTAAACCCACAGCGTCCGAATCAGCCTTCAGACGGCACTTACCCGACGGTATCAGCGAATGCGCGCAGTCCCCCCGCCCCATATCTCCATCACAGGCCTAGGTTACCTCGGCCTGCCGCTGGCACAAAAGTTTTACCAACACGGCAGCCGCGTTGCCGCCGTCAAACGCAGCCTGACTTCGGACGATATCAATCTGCCCATACACCTCGATACCATCGACCTCAATCAAGACAGCGCGTTTCAAAGCGCGAACCTTGCCCGAGATACAAGCTTTTGGCGGCACCATGCCAACAAACCCGTTTGGTTCTGCCTCTTGCCGCCATCATCGCTGACACATTACGCCGATACCGTCAAACAATGGGCAGAACTTGCCCGGGCGTGCAACGTGCAACACCTGATTTTCACAAGCAGTACCAGCGTTTACGGCGATACAGCGCGCGAATGCGACGAAATCGCCCTACCCGATCCGCAAACCGAGTCCGCCCGCCAAATCCTCGCCGCCGAACAACACCTGCTCGACAGCGGCGTTCCGAACATCGACATCCTGCGGCTGGGCGGGCTTTATTGCGCCGAACGCCATCCCGTCGGCCGCCTTGTTCAAAAGCAAAACATCCCGGGCGGCAACCGCCCCATCAACATCGTCCACCGTAATATCGCCGTCGAAAGCCTGTTTCAGACGGCATTTAACCCCGGCGGCAGGCGGCTGAAAAACATTATCGAACCGCGCCACCCGACACGACGCGAATTCTATACGGAAGAAGCCGCCAAACTCGGCTTGCCCGCGCCGGATTTTGCACCCGACGACAGCGTGGGCAAAATCATCCGTACCGTTTGCGATAACGGCTTAAGCCTGTAAAATAAGCGGCAACAGCAACAAACAGGCATTCTCCGCCCCGATCAGAAAATATGTCCGCCCTCCTCCCCATCATCAACCGCCTGATTCTGCAAAGCCCGGACAGCCGCTCGGAACTTGCCGCCTTTGCAGGCAAAACACTGACCCTGAACATTGCCGGGCTGAAACTGGCGGGACGCATCACGGAAGACGGTTTGCTCTCGGCGGGAAACGGCTTTGCAGACACCGAAATTACCTTCCGCAACAGCGCGGTACAGAAAATCCTCCAAGGAGGCGAACCCGGGGCGGGCGACATCGGGCTCGAAGGCGACCTCATCCTCGGCATCGCGGTACTGTCCCTGCTCGGCAGCCTGCGTTCCCGCGCATCGGACGAATTGGCACGGATTTTCGGCACGCAGGCAGACATCGGCAGCCGTGCCGCCGACATCGGACACGGCATCAAACAAATCGGCAGGAACATCGCCGAACAAATCGGCGGATTTTCCCGCGAATCCGAGTCCGCAAACATCGGCAACGAAGCCCTTGCCGACTGCCTCGACGAAATAAGCAGACTGCGCGACGGCGTGGAACGCCTCAACGAACGCCTCGACCGGCTCGAACGCGACATTTGGATAGACTAACCTTCAGACGGCATCCGACATGAACAGCCCTTTTCACAACATCGGCATCGTAACCCGCCCCAACACGCCCGACATCCAAGACACCGCACACACGCTGATTACCTTTTTGAAGCAGCACGGCTTTACCGTCTATCTCGACGAAGTCGGCATAAAGGAAGGCTGCATCTATACCCAAGACACCGTCGGCTGCCATATCGTCAACAAGACCGAACTGGGGCAATACTGCGACCTGGTCGCCGTTTTAGGCGGAGACGGCACCTTTCTCTCCGTCGCCCGCGAAATCGCCCTGCGCGCCGTTCCGATTATCGGCATCAACCAAGGGCATTTGGGCTTCCTGACCCAAATTCCCCGCGAATATATGACGGACAAGCTATTGCCCGTTTTAGAAGGGAAATACCTTGCCGAAGAGCGCATCCTGATTGAGGCCGCACTCATCCGCGAAGGCAAAACCGCCGAACGCGCCATCGCCCTCAACGATGCCGTCCTCTCCCGTGGCGGTGCCGGACAGATGATTGAGTTTGAAGTCTTCGTCAATCGGGAATTCGTCTATACCCAGCGTTCGGACGGGCTGATTGTCTCCACCCCCACCGGATCGACCGCCTATTCGCTTGCCGCCGGCGGCCCCATCATGCAGGCAGGATTACACGCCTTCACGCTCGTCCCCATCTGCCCACAATCCATGACCAACCGCCCCATCGCCATTCCAGACACGTCCGAAATCGAAATCCTCGTTACCCAAGGCGGCGACGCGCGCGTCCATTTCGACGGTCAAACCCATATCGACGTGCAAAACCTCGACCGCATCACCATCCGCCGCTACCGAAATCCCTTACGCATTTTGCACCCGACCGACTACCAATATTTCAAAACCCTGCGCCAAAAACTGCACTGGGGCGAGCAATTAGTCTAAGCCGGCCTTTACCCGAAAGTATCCATGAATCCCAAAATTTCCTCCGACCATACAGAAGATGCCGTGCGCCTCTCCAAACGCATGGCGCAACTGGGGCTTTGTTCACGCCGCGAAGCCGACGGCTATATCGAACAGGGTTGGGTAACGGTCAACGGCAAAACCGCCGTACTCGGTCAGAAAGTTTCACCGGCAGACCGTATCGAACTGAACAAGAAAGCCCACGAACAGCAGGCGGCACGCATTACCATCCTGTTGAACAAACCCGTCGGCTATGTCAGCGCACAAGCGGAAAAAGGCTATAAATCCGCCGCCGAACTGATTACCCCTGAAAATCACTGGGAAGGCGATACCGGCCGCATCCGTTTCGATCCGAAACACAAAATCGGCCTCGCCCCCGCCGGCAGGCTGGACATCGACTCGGTCGGATTGCTGGTATTGACTCAGGACGGCCGTATCGCCAAGCAGCTTATCGGCGAAAACAGCGGCAGTGAAAAAGAATATTTGGTGCGCGTGCGCGGCAAATTGGACGAAAAAGGACTTGCCTTACTGAATCACGGATTGAGTTTGGACGGCGAGAAACTGCGTCCCGCCCAAGTAGAATGGCAAAACGAAGACCAACTGCGCTTCGTGTTGAAACAGGGTAAAAAGCGGCAAATCCGCCGTATGTGCGAACTGGTCGGACTGCGCGTCGTCGGGCTGAAACGCATCCGCATGGGCAAGGTCAAACTCGGCAGGCTGCCGCCCGGCAAATGGCGTTATCTCGCTCCCGGCGAATCGTTTTAAATAAGCTTGGATTCGGATTTCAAGTGCAACACTAGTGTATTAGTGGTTGGAACAGATTCAAGAATAAAACACTTGGCGTTTCGTAGCCAAGTGTTTTTCTTGGTCGGTGGTTCAACTCATCTTGAACCCTGCGTATCTCCCGATCACTGATGTTACGGAAATCGGTTTGTTTGGGGAAGTATTGCCGGATGAGTCCGTTGGTGTTCTCATTCAGCCCTTTCTCCCAAGAATGGTAAGGGCGACAAAAATAAGTCTCCGCTTTCAATGCTTTGGTTATTTTGGTGTGTTGGTAGAACTCTTTGCCGTTATCCATGGTAATGGTGTGCACCCTGTCTTTATGTGCCTTTAATGCCCTAACAGCTGCCCGGGCAGTGTCTTCGGCTTTGAGGCTATCCAATTTGCAGATGATGGTGTAGCGGGTAACGCGTTCGACCAAGGTCAATAATGCGCTTTTCTGTCCTTTGCCGACAATGGTGTCGGCTTCCCAATCGCCGATACGGGATTTCTGGTCGACGATAGCGGGTCGGTTTTCTATGCCGACACGGTTGGGTACTTTGCCTCTGGTCCATGTGCTGCCGTAGCGTTTGCGGTAGGGTTTGCTGCATATTCTGAGATGTTGCCACAACGTGCTGCCGTTGCTTTTGTCTTGGCGAAGGTAGCGGTAAATGGTGCTGTGGTGGAGCGTGATCTGGTGGTGTTTGCACAGGTAGGCGCATACTTGTTCGGGACTGAGTTTGCGGCGGATAAGGGGGTCGATGTGCTGAATCAGCTGCGAATCGAGCTTATAGGGTTGTCGCTTACGCTGTTTGATAGTCCGGCTTTGCCGCTGGGCTTTTTCGGCGCTGTATTGCTGCCCTTGGGTGCGGTGCCGTCTGATTTCGCGGCTGATGGTGCTTTTGTGGCGGTTCAGCTGTTTGGCGATTTCGGTGACGGTGCAGTGGCGGGACAGGTATTGGATGTGGTATCGTTCGCCTTGGGTCAGTTGCGTGTAGCTCATGGCAATCTTTCTTGCAGGAAAGGCCGTATGCTACCGCATACTGGCCTTTTTCTGTTAGGGAAAGTTGCACTTCAAATGCGAATCCGCCAAGCATTAAAAAATGCCGTCTGAAAATCCTTGCGTTTTCAGACGGCATTGCCTTATGCCCAAATAACGGTTTCTTCCAAGGGCCTACGCGCTTTCGTGGCGATTTCCTGAACGCGGTAGCCGAATGTCGCGGCGACGGACACGCCCCATTCTGCCGCATCGAACAAACCAAACTGCCCGGACAATATGCGCTCCATCTCGGCATAGTTGAAACCTTCCACCGGGCAGGAATCGATACCTGCCATCGCCGCACCCGTCATCATGTTGGCTAACGCGATATAGGTCTGACGGCAACACCAGTCAAACAAGGCGCGAGAATCGTCCAAAATCTTGATGTCGTCAGCTTGAAACGCCTGATACCTTGCCAAAGATTTTGCTACGGCATCCGGTTCGGTAACGCCGCGCCGTTTGAGGCTTTCCAACATAAACGGGCTGTCGGAGCGGGCATTTTTCTTCGCCAAAAACACCACCAAATGACTGGCGGTATCCAAAGCATCCGCCATACCCCAAGAAAACGGCTTGATTGCCTGTCGGATTTCAGGGTTTTGAACCACAATAAACTGCCAAGGCTCCGAACCGACCGAACTGGGCGACAAACGCCCGAGTTCTAAAATAAACTGAAAATCCTCGGCACTGATTTTGCGTGCCGCATCGTAATGCCGGCATGATTTACGGTTTTTAAATGCGGATAGAACCTGCTCTTTGCTTAATACTGTCATCGTGCATCCTTTTATTACTTGTATTGCAAATTGATTTCCGATACGGCGGCAGATTCGCCAATAACGCCCAAACGCCTTTCAGACGGCATTTGGTTCATCGCAAACGCGCCTACGGGTAGGCGATATAGGCATAAGCCGAATGGTTGTGGATAGACTCGAAATTCTCGCTCTCGACGACGAAACTCTTGATGCGTTTGTCGGCAATCAGCGAAGTAGCGACATCGCGCACCATATCTTCCACGAATTTCGGGTTTTCGTAGGCTTTTTCGGTAACGTATTTTTCATCGGGGCGTTTGAGCAGGCCGTAGAGTTGGCAGCTCGCCTGCGCCTCCACATAATCGATGACTTCCTCGATACCGACTTCGGCATCGGCAGTCAGGCTGACGGTAACGTGCGAACGCTGGTTGTGCGCGCCGTATTGGGAAATTTCTTTGGAACACGGGCAAAGCGAGGTTACGGGAATCATGACCTTCATACTGTGGCCGTATGCCCCGTCTTTGATTTCGCCCGTGAGACAGACATCATAATCCAGTAAGGACCGAATACCGGAAACCGGGGCGGTTTTCTTGCGGAAAAATGGGAAAGAAACGCTGATTTTGCCGGCGCGGGAATCTAAAAGCGCGACCATTTCGGTAGTCAGCTTGCGCAATTGTGCAAAATCCAAGGCTTCGGCATGTTGCTCCATCAATGCGACAAAACGCGACATATGCGTCCCCTTCTGCTCAGCAGGCAGGTAAACCGTCATGGTCAGACGGGCAATGGTGGACTGGATGCCTTCTGCAGTTTGCAGGGTAATCGGAAAGCGCAGGTCTTTGATACCGACCTGATTGATCGGCAGATTGCGCAAATCTCGGCTGGATTGCACGTCTGCAATAGTGTTCATGAGTTGTTTTTCCTTAATATTCATGTAATTGTTGAGATGTGTGCATGGTATGGCGTTTCCGCCGGGGAATATACCGTCAATCTGCAAATGCGAGATTATATCACTCGCTTTTAGCAGCTGCATTGATTGTTTCTATTTTTCAGATAGTGATAAAATCTTCGATTATTCACATCTACATAGGCAGAGACCAAATGAAATTCGCCACGAAAGCCATTCATTCCAGCTACGATTGCGACGAACACAACCGCGCGCTGATGCCGCCGATTTATCAAAACAGTATGTTTGCGTTGCACGAGATTGGCGAAAATGTGCCTTACCGTTATTCGCGCCTGAGCAACCCGACCCGTCAGATTTTAGAAGACACCGTTGCCGATTTGGAACACGGTGCGGCAGGTTTTGCGTTTTCCAGCGGTATGGCGGGAATTGATGCCGTATGGCGCACTTTCCTGCGCCCGGGCGATACCATTGTCGCCGTCGCCGATATTTACGGCGGCGCTTATGATTTATTGGTCGATGTTTATCAAAAATGGGGGGTGAACGTTGTTTTTGCCGATTTAGGCAATCCGGATAATTTGGACGAACTGCTTAAAGCGCACAAGGTCAAACTGGTTTGGCTGGAAACGCCGTCCAATCCACTTTTACGCTTGGTAGACATCAAAGTCCTTGCCGCAAAAGCCAAAGCAGCCGGTGCGCTGGTCGGTATCGACAACACTTTTGCCACGCCGTATCTGCAACAGCCGTTGGATATGGGTTGCGATTTTGTATTCCATTCCGCTACCAAATATTTGTGCGGCCATTCCGACGTGTTGATGGGCATCGTCGTTGCCAAAACCAAAGAACTGGCGCAGCCTTTGCACGATATGATGGTGCATACCGGCGCGGTTGCCGGCCCGCTGGACTGCTGGCTGGTGTTGCGCGGCATCAAAACACTGGCTCTGCGCATGAACGCCCATTGCCAAAACGCACTCGAAATCGCGCGCCGTTTGGAAGCCCATCCTGCCATTGAAAAAGTGTTCCATCCCGGCCTGCCGTCTCACGAACATTACGAACTGGCGAAAACACAAATGCCCAAAGGCATCGGCGGCGTGGTTACGGTTTATCTCAAAAACGACACGCGTGAAGCGGCAAACAGCGTGATTAAAAACATGAAACTGGTCAAAATGGCTTCCAGCCTCGGCGGTGTGGAAAGTTTGGTCAACCATTGCTATTCCCAGTCCCACAGCGGCGTACCGCATGATGTGAAAATGGAAATGGGCATCAAAGTCGGTCTGCTGCGTTTCTCCATCGGCATCGAAGACGCGGACGATATTTGGAACGATATTTCCGCCGCACTCGATACAACTTTGTAAACTGTAAAAATGCCGTCTGAAACCATGGTTTCAGACGGCATTTCAATTAACCCGGCCGAAAATCAACGCTTCAACATCTTTGCCGCCTCAATAGCGTAATAGGTCAAAATCCCGTCCGCACCCGCACGTTTGAATGCCAGCAGGCTTTCCAAAACCACTTTGCCGCCGTCCAGCCAGCCGTTGGCAATCGCTGCCTGCAACATCGCGTATTCTCCCGAAACCTGATAGGCATAAGTCGGCACACCGAACTCGTCCTTTACGCGGCGGACAACGTCCAAATACGGCAAACCGGGCTTGACCATTACCATATCCGCACCTTCCTGAATGTCCAACGCCACTTCGTGCAACGCCTCATCGGTATTTGCCGGATCCATCTGGTAGGTCTTTTTATCTGCCTTGCCCAAATTGCCCGAACTGCCTACCGCATCACGGAAAGGGCCGTAAAATGCAGAAGCATATTTGGCGGAATACGCCATAATCCGCGTATGGATATGCCCGGCATCCTCCAACGCCTCGCGAATCGCACCGATACGCCCGTCCATCATATCGGAAGGGGCAACCACCTGCGCGCCCGCTTCAGCGTGGCACAAAGCCTGCTTGACCAAAACCTCTACGGTTTCATCGTTCATCACATAACCGTTTTCGTCCGTCAGCCCGTCCTGACCGTGAACCGTATAAGGATCGAGCGCGACATCCGTCATAATGCCCAGTTCGGGAAACCTCTCGCGCAAGGCGCGGACAGTTGACGGCACGAGTCCTTCGGGATTGTACGCCTCCTGCGCACGCTCGGTTTTGTTTGCCGTAACCACGGGGAACAGTGCCAACATCGGAATACCGAGCTTTACCGCCTCTTCCGCCGTAAACAGCAGCCTGTCCAAACTTTGACGCTTCACACCCGGCATAGAAGGCACATCCTCCTCGCGCGCCGACCCCTCCAATACGAACACCGGATAAATCAAATCATCGGCGGTCAGCGTGTGTTCGCGCATCAGGCGGCGTGAAAAATCGTCCCTGCGCATACGGCGCATACGCGAAGCCGGAACATTGCGGTAAGGAAACTGCATAAGCCCTCCAATCATCCTGTCAACAATTCAAACCATACGGAAGCCGCCGCAACTTGCAGACAGCATCGGGCGGCAATCAAAATCCGTTTTCACCGGAAAGGGTTTCGGCCCGCCGAAATGCCGCGCCGAAGGACGGCGTCCCGCCCGTTAAAGAACAATAGCAAAACAACTGCTTCAGGCTGTCAGGCTTCGATATTCTTACGCCACAATACCAAAAGTTTTCCGATATGCTGAACCAGTTGCGCATCAACCGCCTCACATAAGGCAGTGCAGATTTCGATACGTTCGGCACGGTCGTCGCCGAATACGCGCACTTTAATCAGCTCATGCGCCGTCAATGCCGCATCGGTTTCCTTGATGACCGCGTCCGTCAGACCCTGCTGACCGACCATCACAACAGGATGGAGATGGTGCGCGCGCGCTTTCAGTTCCAAAATTTCTTTGGTGTTCAATTTGGTATCCGTCATTTTCCTACTGCTTGAATAAAAAGAATAATGCGGCATTGTACGCGATTTGGCACGACATCGGCAAAATTAACGTACAATACGCGGTTTCCATTCCGACCCGCGAACCACTATGGCTGTACGTTCCAAATCCTCAAAAGCGTGGCTGCACGAACACGTCAACGACCACTACGTCCATATGGCGCAAAAAGACGGCTACCGCGCCCGTGCCGCATACAAACTTTTGGAAATCAACGAAAAAGACAAATTAATCAAACCCGGCACGGTACTTGCCGACTTGGGCAGCGCGCCGGGAAGCTGGTCGCAGGTTGCCGCCAAGCTGACGGGTACTTCCGGAGCAGTTTTCGCCTTGGACATCCTGCCTATGGAAGCCATAGGGGGCGTCTCCTTCATTCAGGGCGACTTCCGCGAGAACGACGTACTGGCACAATTCGAAACCTTGTTGGACAACCGCCCGCTCGACCTTGTAATTTGCGATATGGCGCCCAATATGTCGGGAAACGCCGTAAGCGATCAGGCACGCAGCTTTTATCTGTGCGAACTGGCTTTAGACTTCGCCTCGCAACACCTGAAAACCGGCGGCAGCTTTTTGGTCAAAGTCTTTCAGGGTGCAGGCTATCAGGAATACATGGCAGCCATGCGCGAAATTTTCGGCACGGTGCAGACGCGCAAACCCGAAGCCTCGCGCAATCGCTCCAGTGAGATTTATTTATTGGGCAAAAATAAACGCTGACAATACAGACGGCGTGCTTTACAATCATTTCCGTTTTACACCTCAATTATGGAGCCTTGCTAAGTGGGGAACACCTTTAAATCAATCCTTGTCTGGGTCGCCTTGGGTATCGGCCTGATGGCTGCGTTCAACGCTTTAGACGGTAAAAAAGAAGACAACGGGCAAATCGAATACTCTCAGTTCATCCAACAGGTCAACAACGGCGAAGTATCCGGCGTCAACATCGAAGGATCCGTCGTCAGCGGCTACCTGATTAAGGGCGAGCGCACCGACAAAAGCACTTTCTTCACCAACGCGCCTTTGGACGACAACCTAATTAAAACACTGCTCGACAAAAACGTCCGCGTAAAAGTAACGCCGGAAGAAAAACCGAGCGCGCTGGCTGCCCTGTTTTACAGCCTGCTGCCCGTCCTGCTGCTGATTGGCGCATGGTTCTACTTCATGCGTATGCAGACGGGCGGCGGCGGAAAAGGCGGCGCATTCTCATTCGGTAAAAGCCGCGCCCGCCTGCTGGACAAAGATGCCAACAAAGTGACCTTTGCCGATGTCGCCGGCTGCGACGAAGCCAAAGAAGAAGTACAGGAAATCGTCGATTACCTCAAAGCGCCGAACCGCTATCAAAGCCTGGGCGGGCGCGTGCCGCGCGGCATCCTGCTGGCGGGCAGCCCGGGTACGGGTAAGACGCTTTTGGCGAAAGCGATTGCAGGCGAAGCCGGCGTGCCGTTCTTCAGCATTTCAGGTTCCGACTTTGTCGAAATGTTCGTCGGTGTCGGTGCGAGCCGCGTCCGCGATATGTTCGAGCAGGCGAAGAAAAACGCCCCCTGCATCATCTTTATCGACGAGATTGACGCAGTCGGCCGCCAACGCGGCGCAGGTTTGGGCGGCGGCAATGATGAGCGCGAGCAAACATTAAACCAATTGTTGGTTGAAATGGACGGTTTTGAGAGCAATCAGACTGTAATTGTGATTGCGGCAACCAACCGCCCCGACGTACTCGATCCTGCGCTGCAACGCCCCGGCCGTTTCGACCGCCAAGTGGTTGTCCCCCTGCCGGACATCCGAGGGCGCGAACAGATTTTGAACGTCCATTCTAAAAAAGTGCCTTTGGACGAATCTGTGGATTTATTGTCCCTCGCGCGCGGCACGCCGGGTTTTTCCGGCGCGGATTTGGCGAACTTGGTCAACGAAGCCGCCCTGTTTGCCGGCCGCCGCAATAAAGTCAAAGTCGATCAGAGCGATTTTGAAGACGCCAAAGACAAAATCTATATGGGTCCGGAACGCCGCAGTATGGTGATGCACGAAGACGAAAAACGTGCGACGGCGTATCACGAATCCGGACACGCGATTGTTGCCGAAAGCCTGCCCTTTACCGACCCCGTCCACAAAGTAACCATTATGCCGCGCGGACGTGCGCTGGGTCTGACTTGGCAGCTTCCGGAGCGCGACCGCATCAGTATGTATAAAGATCAGATGTTGAGCCAGCTCTCCATCCTGTTCGGCGGACGGATTGCCGAAGACATCTTCGTCGGACGCATCTCCACCGGCGCATCAAACGACTTTGAACGCGCAACCCAAATGGCGCGCGAAATGGTAACGCGCTACGGCATGAGCGACAAAATGGGCGTGATGGTTTATGCGGAAAACGAAGGCGAAGTCTTCTTGGGACGCAGCGTAACCCGTTCGCAAAACATTTCCGAGAAAACCCAGCAGGACATCGACGCGGAAATCCGCCGGATTTTGGACGAGCAATATCAGGTTGCCTACAAAATCCTCGATGAAAACCGCGACAAGATGGAAACGATGTGCAAAGCCCTGATGGAATGGGAAACCATCGACCGCGATCAGGTACTGGAAATCATGGCGGGCAAACAACCCAGCCCGCCCAAAGATTACAGCCACAACCTGCGCGAGAATGCGGACGCGGCGGAAGATAACGCGCCGCACGCTCCGACTCGGGAAGAAACCGAAGCACCTGCCCCGGCAGACACCGCTTCGACAGAGTCCGAGCAGCAGCCTGAAAACAAGGCTTAACTTCCCGAACAAACGGCAGCCCGCAAGCTGCCGTTTTCCCATCCCGTTTTCAGACGGCATTTTCCACTCAATGCCGTCTGAAACGCCAAAGCCGTATCGGTTTTTACGAATCTGCGATATGGCGGTTTAAATTGAAATCAGAACGGGGCAAGGCTGTACCGGTTTAAAATTAAACCGCTATAATACCGCCCTTCGAATACACGCCCGCATTGGTGATGCCCGTGAAAAAAGTTGAAAAAAACATCTTGGTGCTGCACGGCGCGGACAAAATGTTCGAGCTGGTCGACAAGGTTGAAGACTATCCGCACTTTCTGCCGTGGTACAGCAAGACCGAAGTCATCGGGCGTAGCGGCAACGAACTGAAGGCGCGGCTGTTTATGGATTATATGCACGTTCGCCAATCGTTTGCCACGCACAACCGCAACATTCCGGGCAGGGAAATCCGTATGGAACTGCTCGAGGGTCCGTTCAAAACCTTACGTGGAACGTGGAAATTTATCGATTTGGGCGACGATATGTGCAAAATCGAATTCAATTTGGAATACGATTTTTCCAATGCCGTTTTGTCCGCCTTAATTTCCCCCGTCTTCAACCACCTTTCCACCACGCTGGTCGAAGCGTTCGTCAAAGAGGCAGACCGCCGTTATGCTTGAAATTGAGATTGTGTACGGGCTGCCCGACCGACAGGTTTTGAAAACCATGCAGCTTGCCGAGGGAACAACCGTCCGCGCCGCCGCACTGCAAAGCGGTTTGGACGGCATATTTGAAGATTTAAACCTGCATTCCGCGCCTTTGGGCATTTTCGGCAAAGCCGTCAAAGACGACACGCCGCTGCGCGACGGCGACCGCATCGAAGTGTACCGCCCGCTGTTGATCGACCCCAAAGAAGCGCGCCGCAAACGCGTTCAAAATCAAGAAGAATAACCATGCCGTCTGAAGCCTTCAGACAGCATTCGACAGAAACACGGAAAATATCATGTCAAACACAATCAAAATGGTTGTCGGCTTGGGCAACCCGGGCAAAGAATACGAACAGACACGCCACAATGCGGGTTTTTGGTTCCTCGACGAACTGGCGTGGAAATGGAAGGCTTCATTTAAAGAAGAAAAAAAATTCTTCGGCGAAGTCGCCCGTGCCGCCCTGCCCGACGGCGACGTTTGGCTGCTCAAACCTGCCACGTTCATGAACCGTTCCGGACAGGCAGTTGCCGCGCTTGCACAGTTCTACAAAATCAAACCCGAAGAAATCCTCGTCGTCCACGACGAACTCGACATTCCCTGCGGACGGATCAAATTCAAACTCGGCGGCGGCAACGGCGGACACAACGGCTTGAAAGACATTCAGGCAAAACTCGGCACGGCAGACTATTACCGCCTGCGCCTCGGCATCGGCCACCCGGGCGACCGCAACCTCGTCGTCGGCTATGTCCTGAACAAACCCAGTACGGAACACCGCCGACAGATTGACGATGCCGTCGCCAAATCCCTGCAAGCCATACCCGACATCCTTGCCGGCAAATGGGAAGAAGCAACCCGCTTCCTGCACAGCAAATGACCCGATGCCGTCTGAAGCCCTTTCAGACGGCATGTTCCCGATTTCCATATCCGAACAGTCATGACCGAACTCAAGCAGCTTATCCAAACCGAATCCATCCCCGTCATCGAAGAAACCCTCGATTTCCTGCTCTACGAATGCAGCATAGACGATGCCCCCTCCGCCGAAGAAATTGCCGTTTGGCGCGATATGCTGGCCGCACGCGGCGGAAAATTCCTGCGCCTATCCAAACTATGCCAGACATGGCTTGAAGAGGAACAAGCATGAATCTGCCACGCAACCGCTTTATCCTGCTCTCGGCATTGTGGTTTGCAGGCAGCATTTACTCACTGCTTTTCAAAGCTGCCGAAACCGCGCCACCGCCTTTTCCGCATTTTGACAAAGTGGCGCACCTCGCCCTGTTTTTCGCACAAATCTGGCTTCTGACCAAAGCATTCAGAACCGACAACCGCCCCATCCCCTATCGCAGCCTGATGGTCTTTGCCCTCTGTTTCGCCCTCTTCAGCGAATGCGCGCAGGCATGGTTTACCGCAACGAGAACCGGCAGTTTGGGCGATGTCCTTGCCGACCTGACGGGCGCAGCCCTTGCCCTCTTTACCGCGCGAGCTGCCTGCCGCCCGGACTAAATCGGTTTATTTTCCCCAAACAGGATGCACCTCTTCCCGATATATCCTATTTTTCCCCTTACATATCAATCCCATCTCATAAACAAAACCGACAAATCGTTTACAATATATTTACACTACATCAGATTACAAATATACTCGAACCAGTTGCAGAAGCGGCGATTCCACAAACCGTTTCGGATTGCACGACACAAAAGAAAAACCGATTTTGTTGCCTTAAAGGAGTATTCATGAACCTGCATGCAAAGGACAAAACCCAGCATCCCGAAAACGTCGAGCTGCTCAGTGCGCAGAAGCCGATTACCGACTTTAAGGGCCTGCTGACCACCATTATTTCCGCCGTCGTCTGTTTCGGCATTTACCACATCCTGCCTTACAGCCCCGATGCCAATAAAGGTATCGCGCTGCTGATTTTCGTTGCCGCACTTTGGTTTACCGAGGCCGTCCACATTACCGTAACCGCACTGATGGTGCCGATTCTCGCCGTCGTACTCGGTTTCCCCGACATGGACATCAAAAAGGCGATGGCTGATTTTTCCAACCCGATTATCTACATTTTTTTCGGCGGCTTCGCGCTTGCCACCGCCCTGCATATGCAGCGGCTGGACCGTAAAATCGCCGTCAGCCTGTTGCGCCTGTCGCGCGGCAATATGAAAGTGGCGGTTTTGATGTTGTTCCTCGTTACCGCCTTTCTGTCCATGTGGATCAGCAACACCGCCACCGCCGCGATGATGCTGCCTCTAGCAATGGGTATGCTGAGCCACCTCGACCAGGAAAAAGAACACAAAACCTACGTCTTCCTCCTGCTCGGCATCGCCTATTGCGCCAGCATCGGCGGCTTGGGCACGCTCGTCGGCTCGCCGCCCAACCTGATTGCCGCCAAAGCCCTAAATCTGGACTTCGTCGGCTGGATGAAGCTCGGCCTGCCGATGATGCTGTTGATTCTGCCCTTGATGCTGCTCTCCCTGTACGTCATCCTCAAACCTAATTTGAACGAACGCGTGGAAATCAAAGCCGAATCCATCCCTTGGACGCTGCACCGCGTGATCGCGCTGTTGATTTTCCTTGCCACAGCCGCCGCGTGGATATTCAGCTCCAAAATCAAAACCGCCTTCGGCATTTCCAATCCCGACACCGTTATCGCCCTGAGTGCCGCCGTCGCCGTCGTCGTCTTCGGCGTGGCGCAATGGAAGGAAGTCGCCCGCAATACCGACTGGGGCGTGTTGATGCTCTTCGGCGGCGGCATCAGCCTGAGCACGCTGTTGAAAACATCCGGCGCGTCCGAAGCCTTGGGACAGCAGGTTGCCGCCACCTTTTCCGGCGCGCCCGCATTTTTGGTGATACTCATCGTCGCCGCCTTCATTATTTTTCTGACCGAGTTCACCAGCAACACCGCCTCCGCCGCATTGCTTGTACCGATTTTCTCCGGCATCGCTATGCAGATGGGGCTGCCCGAACAAGTCTTGGTATTCGTCATCGGCATCGGCGCATCTTGTGCCTTCATGCTGCCGGTTGCCACACCGCCTAACGCGATTGTGTTCGGCACGGGCTTAATCAAGCAACGCGAAATGATGAATGTCGGCATACTGCTGAACATCCTCTGCGTAGTATTGGTTGCTCTGTGGGCTTATGCTGTACTGATGTAAACCATCGACCTAAACAACAAGACCGTCTGAAAGAATATTTTTCAGACGACCTTGAAGTTTGTCGTTCAGACACAATTTGTCGAATCATTCAAAACCAGATTCTAACGAAAGGAAACCCATGATTATCCTGCACACCAACAAAGGCGACATCAAAATCGAACTCGATTTCGACAAAGCCCCTGTTACCGCCAAAAACTTCGAGCAATACGTCAAAGACGGCTTCTACGACGGCGTAATCTTCCACCGCGTCATCAAAGGCTTCATGATTCAAGGCGGCGGCATGGATGAAAACATGAACGAAAAAGAAACCCGCGATCCGATTCAAAACGAAGCGTCCAACGGCCTGCCCAACGATAAATACACCATCGCCATGGCACGCACTTCCGACCCCCATTCCGCCAGCGCGCAATTCTTCATCAACACTGCCGACAACGCTTTCCTGAACTTCCGTTCTAAAGAGCTGTACGGCAAAACCGTCGTCCAAGACTGGGGCTATGCCGTATTCGGTAAAGTCGTTGACGGTTTTGACGTTGTCGATGCCATCGAAGGCGTTTCTACCAAACGTCATGGTTACCACGACGACGTACCGAGCGAACCTGTCGTCATCATTAAAGCCGAAGCGGTATAAACCGACAATCCGAAAGCAGCCTGCACAAAGGCTGCTTTTATTTCAGACGGCATGTTATTTGATGTAACCGTGCTATGCCGTCTGAAAACCGGACGCAAGCCTTCAGACGGCATACCGCTATGTTAAAATATGCCCGTTTTTCCTAAACGGACACAAAGGAAACCTTATGGCAAGCATCGCCCGCGACATCTTCAAAGCCTACGACATCCGGGGTATTGTCGGCAAAACCCTGACCGACGAAGCCGCCTACCTTATCGGCAAAGCCATCGCCGCCAAAGCCGCCGAAAAAGGCATTACCCGCATCGCGCTCGGACGCGACGGACGCTTGAGCGGTCCCGAACTGATGGAACACATCCGGCGCGGCTTTACCGACAGCGGCATCAATGTCCTCAATGTCGGTATGGTTGCCACTCCTATGCTCTACTTCGCCGCCGTCAACGAATGCGGCGGCAGCGGCGTGATGATTACCGGCAGCCACAATCCGCCCGATTACAACGGCTTTAAAATGATGCTCGGCGGCGACACGCTTGCCGGCGAAGCCATCCAAGAACTTTTGTCCATCATTGAAAAAGACGGTTTTGCTGCCGCCGGCAAACAAGGCAGCGTCACCGAAAAAGACATCTCCGGCGAATACCTCAAACACATTACCGGACACATCAGGCTCAAACGCCCGATGAACATCGCCATTGACGCGGGCAACGGCGTGGGCGGCGCGTTTGCCGGCAAACTCTACAAAGGCTTGGGCAACAAAGTAACCGAGCTTTTCTGCGACGTGGACGGCACTTTCCCCAACCACCATCCCGACCCATCCAAACCGAAAAACCTGCAAGATTTGATTGCCGCGCTGAAAAACGGTGATGCCGAAATCGGCTTGGCGTTTGACGGCGATGCCGACCGCTTGGGTGTGGTTACCAAAGACGGCAACATTATTTATCCCGACCGCCAACTGATGCTGTTCGCCCAAGACGTTTTGAACCGCAATCCCGGCGCGAAAGTCATTTTCGACGTGAAGTCCACCCGCCTGCTTGCGCCTTGGATTAAAGAACACGGCGGCAAAGCCATAATGGAAAAAACCGGCCACAGCTTTATCAAATCCGCCATGAAAGAAACCGGCGCGCCGGTTGCCGGCGAAATGAGCGGACACATCTTCTTCAAAGAACGCTGGTTCGGCTTCGACGACGGTCTGTACGCCGGCGCACGCCTCTTGGAAATCCTGTCTGCCTCCGATAATCCGTCCGAAGTGTTAAACAACCTGCCGCAAAGCATTTCCACGCCCGAACTCAACATCGCCCTGCCCGAAGGCAGCAACGGCCATCAGGTTATCGACGAACTCGCCGCCAAAGCCGAATTTGAAGGCGCAACCGAAATCATCACCATCGACGGTCTGCGCGTTGAATTTCCCGACGGCTTCGGTCTGATGCGTGCTTCCAATACCACGCCGATTCTGGTGTTGCGTTTTGAGGCGGATACGCAAGAAGCCATCGAGCGGATTCAAAACCAATTCAAAGCCGTCATCGAAAGCAATCCGAATCTAATCTGGCCTCTGTAAACACAGGAAAAATGCTTAATCAAATCTTGGTAGATTGGATTTGGCTTAAAAATCTCCGCGTCCGTTCGTGTTTGGGGTGGTCGAACAAATCTTGCGGGCTGCCTTGTTCGACAATAACGCCGCCGTCCATCACGACGACGGTGGTTGCCACTTCTAAGGCGAACTTGATTTCATGCGTAACGACAACCATGGTCCAGCCTTCTTGCGCCAATTCCTTCATGGTATCCAAAACATCTTGCACCAATTCAGGATCGAGCGCGGAAGTCGGTTCGTCAAACAGCATCAGTTCAGGCTGAATCGCCAATGCGCGGGCAATGCCGACGCGCTGCTGCTGACCGCCGGAAAGCTGGTAGGGATACAAATCCACTTTGTCGCCCAAGCCGACTTTTTCCAGCAGTTTCAGAGCCTCTTCGCGCGCTTGGGCGGCAGGCTTGCCCTGTACGGCAACCGGTCCTTCCATTACGTTTTCCAAGGCGGTTTTGTGCGGAAAGAGGTTGTATTGTTGAAACACCATGCCTGATTTGCGGCGCAGTGCCAAAATATCGTGTTTGCTTGGTTTTTTAGAAAAATCGATTTTCAGCGGTCGCTCGTTGTCGAACTCGATTTGTCCGTCTTCGGGCATTTCCAACGCGTTTAGGCATCGCAGAAACGTCGTTTTGCCTGAGCCGGAAGGCCCGAGGATGACGACCACCTGCCCTTTGCACACATCCAAATCGATGCCGCGCAAAATAGTGTTTTCGCCAAAGGTCTTATGGATATTGCGGATTTTAATCATGACAACTCCTTATTTGGCGACGTAGCGGTCGAAACGTTTTTCCAAACGCGCCTGAATCAGGAACAGCACTTTACAAAAACACCAGTAAACCAAAGCGGCTTCGATATAGACGGGCAAAAAGTCATAAGTGCGGTTTGCCGTTTCCTGCGCGACGCGGAATAATTCCGTTACCGTCACGACTGCCGCGAGCGAGGTGTTTTTAAACAAACCGATAAACTCGTTGCTCAAAGGCGGCACGGCAACGCGGAATGCCTGCGGCGCGACAATGCGGCGGAACGTCTGCATATAGGTCATGCCGATGGAGAAACCTGCTTCCCATTGGCCTTTAGGTACGGACAAAATTGCCGCGCGTATGGTTTCGGAAGCGTATGCGCCGACATTGAGCGAAAAGCCGATGATGGCGGCAGGAATCGGGTCGATATAGATGCCGACGGAAGGCAGCCCGTAAAACACAATCACAAGCTGAACCAACAGCGGCGTACCGCGAATGACGGAAATATAAAATTCCACCAATTTCAGCAGGATTTTCCGCACGATGCCGCCGGCGGGCATAATCCGCACCAAAGCCACGGCTACCGCAATCATCATACCGATAACGAAAGAAGCTGCCGCCAAAGGCAGAGAGACCGCGAAGCCGGCTTTGACCATAGGCAAAAACGCGCTGACAATCATATCGGCGCGTGTTTCCGTCATAAACGGCAGCGAAGCAAGGAAATTATTGAACACTGATGTCTTTTCCGAAGAATTGTTCGCCCAGTTTTTTCAGCGTACCGTCGGCTTTCAGCTCGTTGATTGCCGTACTGAATTTCGCCACGGCTTCGTCATTGCCCTTGTTGACAATCAGGCCGGAACCGACTTTTTCATCGGCAGGTGCGGACCAAACGATTTTCACGCCCGCATTCGGGTTTTTCTTCAGATAGTCCAAAACCGCCAATTCGTCGTTCAGGGTTGCATCGGCACGTTTTTGTTCAATCAGGGTCAGCGATTGCGCCAAACCGTCAACAGCCACCAAATCTGCGCCTGCAGCTTTGGCTTTTTCGCCGTAGTTGCTGGTCAGGGATTGTGCGGTTTTCACGCCTTTGATGTCGGCTATAGATTTGATGTTGCTGTCGTTACGGACAACCAATACGGCACCGCTCCAGCTGTAAGGATCGGATTTGTCGAATGTCGCTTGGCGTTCGGGGCTGGTCAGACCGACTTGGTTTGCCACCACGTCGAAACGCCCCGCCTTCAAACCCGCCATCATCGAATCCCATTGCGTTTCTTTAAACTCGACTTTCACGCCCAGTTTTTCCGCCACGGCGCGGGTTACTTCCACATCGTAACCGGTCAGTTTGCCGTCCTTGTCGTGGTAGGTAAACGGTGCGTAAGTGCCTTCCGTGCCGACGGTAACCGTGCCTTTATTGTTGATGCGCTCGATTAAAGAACCGGAAACTGCCGATTGTGCAGGCGCGGAAGATGCTCCGCTGCCGCCTTCCGAACCGCCGCAGGCCGCCAAAACCAATGCGGCAATACCGCCGAGTACGAATTTTTTCAACATCATCCTCTCCTGTAAAAAGTGTGCAAGTGCGGCATTCTAAGTGAAATTGCGGCAAACACAAAGAATACTTTTTTTATATGGTTATTCCAAATCGGAATGGAAAAGATATGCCGAAGCCGCCGGAAGCGGAAATAAAGGGGGCGGGAAAGGCGGCGGGCGGCACGAAACCGAAAAGCGGCATCAGGTATGTAAACGGCGGATTCACGCACGCCGTTCCGGCAAAAATCCGCCTGCCGATTCGGTGCTATAATCTATCCGAAACAGATGACACCAAAAAGGAACATCTCATGAACACGCCCCAATCCGCCATCATTCCCGACCACGCCCAAGCCGGCATCTTTATCGAAGCCGACTTCGCCGCCAATCGCCTCAACGATATTAAAGCCGCCTGCCGCGCTTCGCTCGACGCGTTAACTGCCTTGAAAGCCCGCTTTCCGGACGATATTTTGGGTCTGACCATCGCCTTCGGCAGCAAAGCCTGGGCAACATTCGGACATACGGACGAAGGCAGTGAAATCAAACCCTTCTCCGAAATGGGCAACGGGCTTGCGCCGTCCACGCAGCACGATATGTCCATCCACATCCAATCCTTCCGCCAAAACGCCGCCTACGCGCTTGCCCAATCCGTTTTGGGCGCGTTCGGCGACAGCATATGCGTCGCGTCCGAAGAACACGGTTTGCGCCTGTATCAGGATCGCGGGCTGGACGGTTTCGTCGACGGCACGGAAAACCCGCAGGGCGATGAAAATGTCCGCGAAGTCGCCATCATCCCCGAAGGAAAACCCGATGCGGGCGGCAGCTATGTCCTGCTGCAAAAATACCTGCACGATTTGAAAAAATGGGATGCCGTCCCCGTCGCCGAACAGGAGGCCTCGGTCGGACGCGGCAAGGAAACCGACGACGAATTCGGCCGCGATGTCCGCCTGCCCGATTCGCACCTCGGCCGCGTCAACCTGAAAGAAAACGGAGTCGGCCTGAAAATCGTCCGCCGCAGCCTGCCCTTCGGCAAAATCAGCGGCGAACACGGTTTGATGTTTACCGCATACTGCCGCACGCTGCACAATATCGAAGCGCAATTATTGAGTATGTTCGGCGATACGGACGGCAAAACCGACCTGCTGCTCCGACATCTCTCCGCCGCCGTTTCGGGCGGATACTACTACGCGCCGTCTGTCGAACGCCTGCAAAACCTCTAAGCCGGACGATGCCGTCTGAAACCATTTTTCAGACGGCATTTTCCCGTTTTACCGTCCAACCGTTTTCCGAGCGCGCACTATGTCTGCAAGCATCCAAGCATTCGACCCGCTAACCGTCCCCATTTCCGGCACCAACCTGATTGAGGCCTCTGCCGGCACCGGCAAAACCTACGGCATTGCCGCCCTGTTTACACGCCTGATCGTATTAGAACAAAAAAACGTCGAACGCGTATTGGTCGTAACCTTCACCAAAGCCGCCACCGCCGAGCTGAAAACACGCCTGCGCGGGCGTTTGGACGATGTGTTACAAGTTTTAGAAAGCAAAGGAATTGCCAAACTTGGAGACGACACGCTTTCAGACGGCATTGCCGCCTACTGCGCCGAACACCACGAAGGCGACACCTTCCTGCCCGAACTCTTAAAACAGGCTTTGCAAAAAGAGGGCCGGACGCGTCTGATTGTCCGCCTCAAGGCCGCCATCGGGCAATTCGACAACGCCGCCATCTATACCATCCACGGCTTCTGCCAGCGCATCCTGCGCGACTACGCCTTCCTGTGCCAAGCACCGTTCGATGTCGAAATGACCGAAGAAGACGGCGACCGCCTGCTTATCCCGGCGCAAGATTTTTGGCGGGAACGCGTCAGCAATGATCCGGTGCTTGCCGCATTGGCGCTTAAACGCAAAGCTGTGCCGCAAACCGTCCTTGCCCAAATTTCGCGCTATCTTTCCCGCCCGTACCTGAATTTCCGCCGTCCGCAGGCGGATTTGAAACAGGCGCAGCGCAACGCCGAAACCTCATGGCAAACCATCTGCCGCCTGCTGCCAGAACTGGAAGCCGGCTTTTGGCGCATTCATCCCGACCTCAACGGCAACAGTTACCGCAAAAACAGCTTCGGCAACCTTTTTAAAGAACTGGCACAAAAATCCGCCGCCGGACAACTGCCCTTTCTGGACAAAGACACACACGACAGACTCTTGAAACTTGCATCCGACAAACTCGAAGCCGGACTGAAAAAAGGCAAAACGCCCGATGCGGCAGTATTTGCCGAATTGCAGAAACTGGCAGACTTCGGGCGCGATTTGAACGCACTCGAAGAAGCGGAAGAAGCAACAATGATCCGGCTGCAACTGGATTTAATCGAATACCTCAACCGCAGCCTTGCCGAGATGAAAAAATCGCGCCGCGAACGCGGTTTCGACGACCTGCTGCTCGATGTCCACACCGCGCTGACCGACAATCCGCACGCCGACACTCTCGCCCGCGCCGTTGCCGAAAACTGGGAAACCGCGCTGATCGACGAGTTCCAAGACACCGACCCGCTGCAATACGAAATCTTCCAAAAGATTTTCATCGCCCAAAACCGACCGCTGTTCCTCGTCGGCGATCCCAAACAGGCGATTTACAGCTTTCGCGGAGCGGACATTTACGCCTACCTTCAGGCGGCGGAAGACGCGCGGCACCGCTACACGCTCGCCACCAACTACCGCAGCCACGCCGCGCTTATCGGCAGCATAGGCGCGCTGTTCCGCCTCAAAGAACGCCCGTTCGTTTTGGAAAACATCGGCTATTCGGAAGTCGGTGCGGCGCGTGCCGAAAGCAGGCTGTCCCCCGAACGTCCTGCCGTACAGGTTCGTTGGCTGCACGAAAACGACAATGAAAAAGCCAACAAAGACGTTTTGCGCCGCCGTGCCGCCGACTATTGCGCCGACGAAATCGCCCACGCGCTCAACGAAGCCGCCAGAGGCCGTCTGAATTTCAAAGGCTGCCCGTTGCAGTCGGGCGATATTGCCGTGCTGGTACGCACGCACAACGAGGCGGTGATGGTTTCCGCCGCCCTGAAAAAACGGCAGGTGCAAAGCGTCCTGCTTTCGCGCGAATCTGTGTTCGCCTCGCCCGAAGCCGCCGCCCTGTCCGCACTCATCGGCTTCTGGCTCGAACCGCGCCGCGCCGGAACGCTGCGTTTTGTCCTGACAAGCAGCATATTCGGTTATGACGCGCAGCAATTGCACGACTTCAACCAAAACGAAAGCGAGATTTTGCATTGGGCGGAATCTGCCCGAACCGCACTCGACAACTGGAATAAATACGGCATTTTCGCCGCTATGCAGCAATTTTCCCAAACACACGGCATCGAAACGCGCCTCTTAAGCCGGAACAACGGGCGCAGTCTGACCAATTATTTCCAACTGCTCGAACTGCTTGCCGCCGAAGACGCGCAAAACCGCAACCCCGCCGCGCTGCACAAATGGCTGGGCGACCAAATCAGCCTTGCCGAAAACAACAGCGGCGACAACCGCGCCATCCGTCTGGAAAGCGACGAAGATTTGGTCAAAATCGTTACCATGCACGCCTCGAAAGGTTTGCAGTATCCGCTGGTGTACTGCCCGTTTGCGTGGGACGCGCAAGATACCGGACCGTCCGACTGGCAAATCCTCCACCAAGGCGCAAACCGAACCGAACTGTTGGCAAAGGCGCAACTGTCGGAAGACGAACAGAAACAATACGCCGATGAAGAAATGGCGGAACGCCTGCGCCTGCTTTATGTCGCGCTGACGCGTGCCGAGGAACAGCTCAACATCTACGCCGCGTACTCCACCAATACTGCCGACAACCCCCTCGCCTACCTGATTGAAGGCTCGCCCCAAGACAGCCGTGAAACCGTCCGCCGTGCCTATGCGTGTGAAAAAGACGGCATCGCGATGCTCAAACGCAACTGGCGGCGCGTGGCGGACAACGCCCCTTCCGGCACAAATTTCGCCTTCACCGAAAATGCGCCGCCCCCTGCCGCCTATCGCAGCAACGCCGGTCAAACCGCCGAATTTGCCGCAAACAGCATTCCCGAACGCGGATTCCGATTTGTCCGCCACACTAGCTTTACCGCCTTAAGCCGCCATACCCAAACGCCCGACGGCGGCGAAGAAGATGCCTGCCCGTCCTTGGATGCCGCCGAAACCTCGGTGCCGGCGATGCCGTCTGAAACGCCGACGGCTTCAGACGGCATATCGATACACGATTTTCCGAAAGGCACGCAGGCGGGGCTGTGCCTGCACGAAATTCTTGAAGATTTCAAATTCGGACAAGCAGCCGCCGGACAGGAAACCCTCATTGCCGACAAGCTGAAAAAATACGGTTTTGAAGAAATATGGCTGCCCGCCGTTGCCGAAATGGCGGAAGCCTGCCGCAAAACGCCGCTGACGGGGGCATACGACCTGTCCGACATCTCACCCGAGTGCCGCTGTCCCGAAATGGGCTTTACCCTCCACACCGAAGACTTCAGCCTCAAACGCCTGCGCGACTGGTTTGCCCGCGACGACATCAGGCTGCCCGAAGTCTGCCGTGCCGCTGCCGAAACGCTCGACTTCCACACCGTCAACGGCTTTTTAAACGGCTTTGTCGATATGGTCTGCCAAGACCCCGACGGCAATATCTGCGTCATCGACTACAAATCAAACCACCTCGGTACGGACGCATCCGCCTACACGCAACAGGCAATGGACGAAGCCGTCGCACACCACCACTATTACCTTCAGGCACTGATTTACGCCGTTGCCGCCGCACGCTACTTCAAGCTGCGCGGACAACCGCCCGCCGCCGTTTCCGTCCGCTACCTGTTTTTGCGCGGATTGGATGGCAAAGGCGGCGGCGTTTGGCGTTGGGACATAGATGCCGCCGCTTTGGAACAGATAAAATAACTTCCCGTCCTTTCGGACAACAACCGCAGGAAAACCCTATGAATATCAAACACCTGATTACCGCCGCACTCATTGCCTCAGCCGCCTTTGCCGCGCAGGCAGCCCCGCAAAAACCCGTATCCGCCGCCCAAACCGCGCAACATCCGGCCGTTTGGATCGATGTCCGTTCCGAACAGGAATTTAGCGAAGGGCATTTGCACAACGCGGTCAACATCCCCGTCGACCAAATCGTCCGCCGCATACACGAAGCCGCGCCCGACAAAGACACGCCGGTCAACCTCTACTGCCGCAGCGGACGGCGTGCCGAAGCCGCCCTTCAAGAGCTGAAAAAAGCAGGTTATACAAATGTTGCCAATCACGGCGGTTATGAAGACCTGCTCAAAAAAGGGATGAAATGACGCAATGCCGTCTGAAAGGACAGGCTTTCAGACGGCATACGGCGTTCCGGCACGCGGCGCAACATCGGGCGCGGCGCGCGCCGCCCCGTCCGAAGCCTGATAAACAAACCGATAAGGAACAATGATGTTTCACGACACATAAAGCACCGCCCTATGTGTTGCCCTGATTTGGAAAGGGTTACACCCCTCCCGAATAAAGTCTGATTCTACCGTTTCAACCAAAAAGGAAAAAGGAAATACGATGAAACACATACTCCCCCTGATTGCCGCATCCGCACTCTGCATTTCAACCGCTTCGGCACATCCTGCCAGCGAACCGTCCACCCAAAACGAAACCGCTATGACCACGCATACCCTCACCTCAAAATACAGTTTTGACGAAACCGTCAGCCGCCTTGAAACCGCCATAAAAAGCAAAGGGATGGACATTTTTGCCGTCATCGACCATCAGGAAGCCGCCCGCCGAAACGGCTTAACGATGCAGCCGGCAAAAGTCATCGTCTTCGGCACGCCCAAAGCCGGCACGCCGCTGATGGTCAAAGACCCCGCCTTCGCCCTGCAACTGCCCCTACGCGTCCTCGTTACCGAAACGGACGGCAAAGTACGCGCCGCCTATACCGATACGCGCGCCCTCATCGCCGGCAGCCGCATCGGTTTCGACGAAGTGGCAAACACTTTGGCAAACGCCGAAAAACTGATACAAAAAACCGTAGGCGAATAAGCCCGTCGCCGACATATGGCGGATGGAAATCAAATGCACACGCCCCTCATTCCCACGAAGTCGGGAATCCAATCGGTTGGGTTACCGTGATTTTCAATCATTGCCGAAACGGACGATTCCGGATTCCCACCCTTGCGGGGATGACGGGCGTGTGTGTTTTTGCCACATCACAGGCAACTTTGCCGCAAATCTTATCTGTCGCCGGTATGCCTTCTTGTTTCAATCCGCCACAAACCAAATGCCGTCTGAAACCCGATTTCAGACGGCATTTCCGTTTATTCCCTGCTGTCGCGGCAAATATCGATGGCTTCCTGCAAACTCGAAACGCCGTAGATTTTCAGGTTCGGAAACTCTTTGGCGTTGCGCGGCATATTGGCTTTGGGGACGATGGCGCGTTTGAAGCCGAGTTTTTCCGCTTCTTTGAGCCGCTCTTGCCCGCGTGCGACGGGGCGGACTTCGCCGCTTAAGCCGATTTCGCCGAAAACCACGGTTTTTTCAGGCATAGGGCGGTTGCGGAAGCTGGAAAGCATCGCGAGGATGACCGCCAAATCCGCCGCCGGTTCGCCGATTTTCACGCCGCCGACGGCGTTGAGGAACACATCCTGATCGAAACAGGCGATGCCGCCGTGGCGGTTTAACACGGCAAGCAGCATCGCAAGACGGTTTTGTTCCAGTCCGACGGTGAGGCGTTTGGGCGTGAAGCCGTGCGCGTCATCGACCAATGCCTGAATTTCGACCAAAAGCGGGCGGCTGCCTTCCTGTGTAACCAAAACGCACGAGCCGGGCGTATCGTCGCGGTAGCTGGCGAGGAAGATGGCGGACGGGTTGGACACACCTTTCAAACCGTTTTCCGTCATCGCGAACACGCCCAGTTCGTTTGCCGCGCCGAAGCGGTTTTTGATGGCGCGTATCATGCGGTAGTTGGAATGTTGGTCGCCCTCGAAATACAGCACGGTATCAACCATGTGTTCCAGCACGCGCGGGCCGGCAATCGCGCCGTCTTTGGTCACGTGTCCGACCAGTATCATGGCGATGCCCATCTGTTTCGCCATGCGCGTCAGTTGGGCGGCACACTCGCGCACCTGCGACACGGAGCCGGGGGCGGACGTGATTTGGTCGGAATACATGGTTTGGATAGAGTCGATGACGACAACTTCGGGCTGATGCTGTTTCAAGGCCGCCTGAATCGCTTCCATGCGGATTTCGGCAAGAAGGTTTACGCCGTCGGTCGGCAGTTCCAAACGCTGCGCGCGCAGGGCGACTTGTTGGGCGGATTCTTCGCCGGAAACGTATAGCACTTTACGGCTTTGCGCCATTTTGGCGATGGTTTGCAACAGCAGCGTGGATTTGCCGATGCCGGGGTCGCCGCCGAGCAGGATGACCGCACCATCGACCAAACCGCCGCCCAATACGCGGTCGAGTTCGCCCATACCGGTCGGATTGCGCGGCACTTCGGTGGCGGTAACGGCGGAGAGGGATTGGACGGTCGAGGTATCCGCCGCCCAAGATTGGAAACGGGCGTTTTTCGGCTCGGGCGCGGCAAGGCTTTCCTGAAGCGTGTTCCACTCGCCGCAATGCGGGCATTTGCCCTGCCATTTCGGCGAAGTGCCGCCGCATTCGGTGCATTGGTAAAGGGTTTTAAGCGTTTTTGCCATCGGTTTTCCCTGCATCTGAAAACAAAAATGCCGTCTGAACATAGGGACGGTTGGGATTGCGCCAATACGACAACGCCGCCGTCATGTACTATCCGTACACGGCGGATATTGCCGCATTGCCTTATTTTTACCCTAACCGGCCATCTCTCGGCTTCAGACGGCATATCGGGCGGTTTCCTGCCGGCTTACCCGCCGTGATACTGCCGAGACAGCTCGTGTACGGTATCGACTAAGATTTTGGCGTGTTCGGGGTCGGCGTGTTGGTTGATGCCGTGTCCGAGGTTGAAGACATGGCCGCTGCCGTGTCCGTAGTCGGCTAGGATACGTGCGACCTCGGTGCGGATGGATTCCGGCGTACCGAAGAGGGCGAACGGGTCGAAGTTGCCTTGCAGGGCGACTTGCTTGCCGACGCGGCGGCGTGCTTCGCCGATGTTACACGTCCAGTCCAAGCCCAATGCGTCTGCGCCGATTTGGGCCATACTTTCCAGCCACAGCCCGCCGCCTTTGGCAAATACGATAACAGGCACGCGGCGGCCTTCGCTTTCGCGTTTGAGTCCGGCGACGATCTGGCGGATGTATTTGAGGCTGAATTCTTTAAACGCCGCATCGCTCAACACGCCGCCCCAAGTGTCGAAAATCTGCACCGCCTGCGCGCCCGCGTCGATTTGGGCGTTGAGGTAGGCGGTAACGGCTTGGGCGTTGGTATCGAGGATTTTGTGCAGCAAATCGGGGCGCGAGTACATCATGGTTTTGATGGTGCGGAATTCTTTGCTGCCGCCGCCTTCGACCATATAACAGGCGAGCGTGAACGGACTGCCGGAGAAGCCGATGAGCGGTACGCGGCCGTCCAATGCTTTACGGATGGAAGTTACCGCGTCGAAAACGTATTGCAGTTTTTCCATATCGGGAACGTGCAGCTTGGCGATGTCGGCCTCGTGTTGCAGGGCGCGTTTGAATTTCGGGCCTTCGCCTTCGGCAAAATACAGTCCCAAGCCCATTGCGTCAGGGACGGTCAGGATGTCGGAAAACAAAATCGCCGCGTCCAAATCGAAACGTTCCAAAGGTTGGATGGTAACTTCGGTCGCCAATTCGGTGTTTTTGCACAAATCGAGGAAGCTGCCCGCTTTCGCGCGTGTGGCTTTGTATTCGGGCAGATAACGCCCCGCCTGGCGCATCATCCAAATCGGCGTGTATTCGACAGGTTGTTTGAGCAGGGCGCGGAGGAAAGTGTCGTTTTTCAAAGAGATCATGTGGGGCTTTCGGTTTGTTTGTAAAACGGGGAAGGAAAACGGTTTTCAGACAACCTTTGCGGCGGTTTCCGCAATGAAAGGTCGTCTGAAAAGGGAGGGACGGGCACATTTGCCTAAGTAATCATCAGTAGATGATTAAACGGCAGCAGGTTTTCATGGGGTTTCAATGGTGCGTTTATCTTCGATATGGATAACTTTGGGTTCTTCAGCATCACAATCGCGATGAGAGCGCCCTTCGATACCGATTTTGAAATCTTCATCCAATCCTTCTTCTTTTAGGATTAGCGTAAAAATTTCGGGATGATGGCATGAAACGGCATATCCATCGCCACTATCTAAAGTGATAATGCCAAAATCTGCAGATGGTGTTCCTATTTGAACCTTGCCCCATTTGCTTAACATCTCTTTAGCTTGTTTCGCCAAATCTTTTTCCGGTTCAAGTAAAATGACGCAAGTCCCATTTTCAAAGAGCACCCAAGATTTTTCGTTTCCATTAATGCTCTTTTTCCAAACATCAATTAACTTTTGGCGATAAGCAGGCGTTCCAATTTCAAATATTTCTTTCTTTTCCTTAAAGGAATCTGAAGACCCCATCAAATTCTCCCAGATAAAGATATTTCCCAAAATCAGCTATGCTGCTCTAACGCTGCGTGACGTTCGTCATCGGAGACGGCTTCCAAAACCAAGTTGCGCTGCGCCTCCGCCTTCTGCGGTTCTCCGATTTCGTCGAAAACCTTTGCTAGAACCAAACGCGCGGAAATACTCGGCTTTAATGCAATGCTCGCTTCAAGGTAGCCTTTTGCCTTGCCCCAAAGTTTGCGGCCGTAGGCGAGCCGACCGAGATACATCAGCAGAAGCGCGTTATCGGGCTGTTCTTTCAGCCAAGCATCGGCAAAATCGATGGCTTTCTGCTGTTCGCGCTCGCCCAAAAAGCGCACGCTTTCGACAAAGGCTTCCAAAAGCTCGGGGCGGCGGTTGTGCGGATAATGCTGTTTGACCCATTTGACCGCATCGGCATACAGTCCCAAACGTTCGTACTTTTCCGCAACCGATACGCTCAATTCCCCGTTTTTGAGGCTGTCGGGAATCCGCTTCAGGCAGGTTTTCAAAGCGGCGGCATCGGCAGCATCCGCCAGCTGGCGGCGGTATGCCCAATTTTGATACCGTTCCATTTCCGATTTGCCCAACGCGCCCGCCTTGGAAAGTTTTTCGGTTTTTGCCAGAACCTGCAACGCGTCGCCCCTGTCGAAAGCGTAACGAAGTTGCAGACGCACGAGGCGCGTAAGGTTGGCATTCATCTTCGCCGCCGCATGAAGATTGGCTTCCGCCGCTTCGTAATCGCGCCGGTTCAACGCCGATTCCGCCAACAAAAGATAACGGGAAAGCTGCTGTTTTTCCGGCAGTTTGGCGATTTCCGCAAGATAACGGTCGCGCAGCTCGATGTTTTCCATCTGTCCGGCGGCGTGCGCGCCCAGCATCAATGCCAAAGTCCGGTTGTCTCCGGCCTCTTTGTTGACCAACACGCGTGAGGCTTCTAGTTCCGCCTTTTCAAAACGCCCTTCAAAATACGCCAAACCCGCCTTGTTCAAGGCAAGCGCGGCCTTGCGGCCTTTACGCGCCGAACCGAAACGCTGCATCTTTTCGGGGATATTGAGTACGCCGATAATGAATTTAAACAAGAAATACCACACCACGACGGCAATCAGCGAACCTAACACAAAGGCGTGCAGGTTGATTCTGAGCATGGTCTGTCCGAGTACGATATACACGTCGCCGGTGTAAATGCCCGAAGCCAGCGCCAGTCCGACGGCGGCGGCAAACAGGACGACAATCCAGACTACCGTTTTCATGCGCGTTCTCCTTTAGCGGACGGCGAACGCCCTGCCTTTTCCGGTACGGTCTGTTTTTTTGCAGGCTGTTCCGGTTTGCGTTCCGAAGGCAGGGACGGTGCTTCTATGGTCTTCACATCCGATGCGGCAGCCGGTTCGGAAGCTGTTTTTTCGTTTGCCGGTTCGGAAGCCGCCTGTTCCGCTTCTTGATTTTCCGCCGCCGTCATGCGCGTACCGTCGCGATAGGCGCGGACGGCATTTAGGCTGTTTTTCAAACCGTCATCCGCAGTCATCCGCACATCCAACGCCTTCAATTCCGCCAGTTCTTTCAGCCACGACTGCGTGGCGGGAGACTTGGCATCGAAATACTGTCTGACGGCGGCTTCGGCATTGTTCAAATCGCCCTGATAGACTTCGCTGTTGCGCTGCATTAATGCAGTGCGCGCATCCAAAAGGCGGAGGCGCAGGTTTTCACGCACAAAATATGCCTGTTCGGGAGAAATCAGCATGGCATCGTTGTTTTCCAAACGTCGGATTTCGACCAGCCCCTTCAATGTGCCGAGGGATTTTTCCCATACGTTCTGCCACCATGAAGCGGAAGCGGCTTCGTTCTTCACCTGTACGCCCGGTTTCAGCACGCCGTCGAGCATCAGCGGCAGTCCGGATACGGCGGTTTCCAGCCTGTCGAGGCGCAATGCCGTGCCGGAAATATCGACATAGGGACGGTTTTTCAGTTCCGCCAAGTCGCTGCTGACCGCCTGCTTGATCGGCAGAAGCTCTGCCTGATTGAAACGGGACAGGCGGCTGTCGATATGCTCCAATACGCCGACTGCCGTTTGGATATTGCCAGTCAACACCAGCTGTTGCGCCGCCAGATTGAGTATGGTCTCGGTTTCGTCCACCAGCCAATCGGCGCGTCCTTTGGTCAACTCGCGATAGGATTTTTGCATTTCCAAGATTTGTTCGCCGTTTGCTTTGACGTTTCCGTCCAAACGGTCGAGCTCTGATTGTATGGCGGCTTGCCGGTTGAGGTTGTCTTTCAACAGGGCGGCGTTTTCCGACTCGCCCAAGGCGGCTTTGTCGATTTTTTGGTTGAATGCCAGCTCTTGGTTTTTCAAGACATTCTGTCCTTGGACAAACAAAAAACCACTTGTACCCAAACCCAATGCCGCCAATACCAGGGCGCAGACTGCCAAAGCGTTGCTGCCGGACTGTTTGACGATAAAAGGAGCGGCAGGAATGTGTACTTCTGTTTCGTTTTCTTTGCGTGGGGAAGAGGTTTCAGACGGCATTTCTTTTGATGCCTGTATCTCGCGTACGGGTTCGGATGATTTGTTTTCAGGTTCGCCCACCGTTTTGCTCCTTATTAATTTGAGGTTCCGGGAAAGACCATGCCGTCTGAAACGGAAATGGAAGAATGGGAAAGCGCGGCTTCCAGCGTAGGGACGGTTTCGACCGAACACACGCCTTCGCGCTTCAATGCCTCCGCAATGCGCGGATGATGGGTAAAGTATAGCAAGGATTTGAAGAATCGGGAAAATTGCGGCGGAAGCTGCCCGAACAGCAAGCGCACCAGCTCGGTCGACGTAATATAGGCGGCGGCAATATTTTCGGTTTGGAAATTTTGAAAGTTCAAAGGTTTATGCCGTCTGAAATAGACTTCTGCCACCTCCGTCCGAAAACCTTTCTCCTGCAAGGCATTCATCAAAAAATCCCGCCCGCCGTGTCCGCGCACAAACAATACGCGCGCACCTTCGGGCAGACTGTTCCAAACCGGCAGGCGCAAAACCGCCTCGCTGTCGTTGCCGTCATCAGGCGCGATGACCGTTCTGACCAAACAGCGTTCCAATGCGCGGCGGCTGCCCTGCCCTACGGCAATCTGCGCCTTTATGCCGTCTGAAAGGTTAAGGTACGGGACGGCGGTTTCAACGGCGGTCGGACTGACCCAAAACACGGCATCCGCACGGGCATATTGTTCGGACAAAAGTTCCAGTCCGGCAGCATCTGCTTCGATTTCGACCGGACTCAATACTTCCGCGCGCCAACCGGCATTCAGGCAAGTTTCGACATCTTCTGCGGCCCTGCCCGACGGACGGACAATCAGCATGACGGGTTTCGCTGTTTCCATCGCCTTATCCGCCCCGATTACTAGGAAAAATCGTCATCGTTGAAATTCGCCTGCGCGGTTTTCGGCGTACAGCCGACCCGTGCGACTTCCTTGCCCCTACGCTCCACAACGACACCGCTGCTTTCCGTATGAGTCACGGAATCGAAGCCTGTCCATATGGTGTACATAAATTCGCCGTTTTGGAATTTCATCGTTGCCCAACGACCGCTGCCCATACCTTGCCACCTGTCGGAACGCCCCAACAGGTCAGCTTTGCTGTTGCGTATGGCAATTTCTTTTTTTGCCGCACTGCCGAACGAATATTCGTAAAGATTGCGGTTGATTTTTTGGACTTCTATGTATTTGTTGTTGTCCGTTTTACAGGAAAACACCGTATCCGCCCACACGGTTTGGGCGGCAGCCGACAGAAGCAATACGGCAGAAAGGAACATTTTTTTCATCGTATTTCCTTAATGGTTGAAACCCCGCCACTCGGACATCCGTCCTTCGTGGCAGCAGCATCAGATTTTATTTGAAAAGGGTGTAACCCCTTCCAAATTAGGGCAACACATAGGGCGGCGCTTTATGTGTCGTCCTGTGTGTTGAAACATCATTGCCCGTATCCTGAAATAGAAAAGAAAATGCCCGTTTTACGGTCTTCTTTCCGACAAAATGCCGTCTGAAACGGATTTCAGACGGCATGGTCGAAAATTATTGCGCGGAAAGCGGCTTGAGCAACCAGGTTTCACCGCTTTGCACGACATTTTCCAGCAGATCGATGTTCGGATGCTTGCCCGGATGGGCACGCGCGTCGGCAACGTGTTCGGCAAACCATATCAAACCCTGTTCTGCCGCTTCTTTACCCAATTTTCCGTCAAAACGTTCCGCCAAAGCATTGTACAGCTTGAGCGAACCGAGCTTACCCTGAACGGCAGGAATGTGGTGAACCGTTTTGCCGTCGGCATCCTGAACGTCCAAACCGCCCAGATGGTCGATTGAAGGAAATGTGGCGAGATAGTCTTGAAAATTCATATCAACTCCGAAAATCAGTCAGTTAGCGCGTGCCGAAAATCTTGTCGCCCGCATCGCCCAAGCCGGGGATGATGTAGCCGTTCTCGTTCAAGTGGCTGTCGAGCGCGGCGGTGTAAATCGTAACGTCAGGGTGCGCGTCGTTGACCGCCTTCACACCCTCGGGCGCGGCAACCAGCACCAGTGCCTTGATATTTTTGCAGCCCTTGGCTTTCAAAAGGTCGATGGTGGCAACCATCGAACCGCCTGTCGCCAGCATAGGATCGATAATCAAAGCCGGACGTTCGTCCATACTGTCCACAAATTTCTCAAAATAGGAAATAGGCTTCAGCGTTTCTTCGTCGCGCTGCAGTCCGACTACACTGATTTTGGCAGTCGGAATCAGGTCGAGCACACCGTCAAGCATACCCAAACCTGCACGCAGTATGGGAACGACGGTCAATGTTTTGCCCTTGATGCGGTCGCCTTCAATCTGACCGCACCATCCGTCGATAAGGTATTTTTCGATTTCAAAATCACGGCTTGCCTCGTATGCCATCAGGCGCGCCAGCTCGGTGGCAAGCGTCCGGAATTTGTAGGTGCTGCAATCCGCCTCCCTCATCAGGGTTAATTTGTGGCGGACGAGCGGATGGTTGATAACATTAACGTTCATCGCGGTGTTCCAATGTGATTTTGAGACGCGCCATTATACTTTTTTTTGATTTGCCGGAAAAGAAAATGCCGTCTGAAACACGTTCAGACGGCATTGCCGAATCCATCAGGCTTTCAGCAGCTCTTGCAGCTCGCCTGCCTCATACATTTCCATCAGGATGTCCGAACCGCCGACAAACTCGCCGTTCACATAAAGTTGGGGGATGGTCGGCCAGTCGCTGTATTCCTTAATGCCTTGGCGCACTTCGGGATTTTCCAATACGTTGACGGTAACGTAATCGGTGCAGCCTGCCGCGTTCAGGATTTGCACGGCGCGGGAAGAGAAACCGCATTGCGGAAACTGCTTCGTACCTTTCATAAACAATACGACGCGGTGTGTCGTTACTACTTCTTTAATTTGGTCGTGGATGGAAGCCATCGCTTATTCCTTTTGATAAAGTTGACAAAATTTGTCAGGTAGGGCGCATTATACGCAAAAGCGGAAACTTCCCACAATATTTGCCGTATATCGCGCAGTATCAATATTGTGAACGGAAATATTCCCACTCCTCGACAATCCTGCTGTCCGGCAAATGGCACAGGGCATATCCGCCGCCGCTTTCGTCTTTTTTTGCTTCCCGTCTGCCGCCTTTGGCAATGCAGAATTTGGAAGCGGAATTTGCCATGCCTGTCCGAAACGTGTTGGCAGGCAGCCGGCAGCAGCGCGGACATGCATACGGATGAATTGCCTTCATGGTTTTCCTTATCGTCGGTACAGGGTCAGACGGTCCGCATATCGGGTACTTTTTTAAACAGCCGGTAAAAGTTTTCCGTCGTATATGCCGCAACCTGTTCCAATGTTTGGTTCCGCAATTTGGCGATATGTTCGGCGGTATGGCGCACAAAAGCCGGTTCGTTCTGCCTGCCGCGTTTGGGAACGGGGGCGAGGAACGGCGCATCGGTTTCCACCAAAATGCGGTCGTCCGGCACATATTTCGCCGCCTCCTGAACCAAGGGTGCGTTTTTAAAGGTAACGATTCCCGAGAAAGAAATATAAAGCCCCAAATCCATTGCTGCACGGGCAAAACCGATGTCTTCGGAAAAACAGTGGATAACGCCCGAATTAACCCGGCATTCTTTCAGGATAGACAAGGTGTCCGCCGCCGCATCACGCGTATGGACGATAACGGGCAGTCCGGTTTGATTGGCTGCTTCGATGTGGTCTGCAAAGCGTTTGTGTTGCCAGGACAAATCGCCTTTGCACCAGTAATAATCCAAACCCGTCTCGCCGATGCCGACCACTTTCGGATGGGCGGCGGCTTCGACCATTTCCGCAATGGAAAATTCTTCGGCTTCCTTGCTGTCGGGATGTACGCCTATGGTGCAATAGATGTGTTCGTGCGCTTCGGCGATGGCAAAGACTTCGGAGAAGCTTTCCCTACTGACGCTGATGGCGAGTGCCTGCCCCACGCCGTTTGCTTCCATGTTGGACAAAACTTCGGGCAGGCGTTCTTTCAAACCTTCAAAATTGAGGTGGCAGTGCGAATCGATGATATGCATGGCGTTACATGGTAAACGTAGGTCTGCTGCCGCCGATTGTGTTGCCCAGTTCGACTTCGATCTGGTCTTTGACTTTCAGGCAGTTTTCGTGTTTTGTGAATGCCAGCCCCACCCCTTTGGGTTTGGAGGAAGTACGCGCAGGATTGATCCAGGCGACTTTGGTCGGCAGGAACAGTTTGGGGAAGTTGAGGATTTCTACGGCAAGCAGAATATCGTCCCCGATGGAAAATACGTCGTTGGTCTGCACAAACAGACCGCCGTGTTCCAAAAACGGCATGTAGGAGCTGTACAGCAGATTCATGTCTTTCAGCTGCAACGACATCATTTTTGCCGGAATATTTTGTCCGTCTGACATAATTCACCCGTTCTCTTTCTTCAATTCCAAATAGTTGATGAGCAGATGCTCGATCTGCATTTTGACATTTAAAGTATGAAACCCGTAGGGGGCAAGCTGTTTGAGCATATCCTCCGCCGCAAATACATTGCGCGGACGGAAACCGGATACCGTCTGAAGCAGCCTGTCTTCATAAGCGGGATAATAGACGGGTTTCATGTGTTGCAGGCACAATCCCAAATCGACCAGCCATTTCTGCATCCACCCGACAAATACGGCGAGCGGAAGTTTTTCCTTATCGAAAAGCGCGGCGTAATCCAAAATCTTCAACAACCTTGGTTCTGCCAAAATATCCAACAGTTTAATCCGCAACGCACGGACACCGTCCGCCTCATCAAACAGCGGCGCTCCGGAATGGAAAGCCAGACGTTCCTCAGGTTCCGCCACACCCCTTTCACGCAGATATGCCAATGCCTCTTCATGGGAAGGAGCGGGCAAAACCATCTTCCGGCAGCGACTTTTAATGGTCGGTAAAACCTTGTCCGCCGCGTGGCTGACCAGCAAAAAGACCACTTGTGGCGGCGGTTCTTCCAACACTTTCAACAAACTGTTGGCGGCTTGGACATTCATACTTTCCGCAGGATGAATCAGAATCACGCGCAAACCGCCCCGTACCGAAGTCAGGTACACATTATCGATGATTTCCCTGACGGCATCGATTTTGATCTGCAACAGTTTGCGTCCGTTTTCGGGTTCGTCCGACAAGGGGGTGATTTCGTAAAAATCGGGATGGCTTCCCTGTCCAAACAGATGGCAGGACATACATTCGCCACAGGGTTTGCAGCCCGGTGCAGGGGTTTCGCACAACAGTGCCTTCGCCGCAAAGCGGGCAAATGTAGTTTTCCCCGTATCTTTTTTGCCGGCAAACAGCCATGCATTGGGACGACGCTCCCAATGTTCCGCAATCTGCCGCCATTGCTCATTATGCCACGGATAAATCATTTCAAACCATCCGTCCGGAAATCCATACCGCCATCAGAGCAGTTCCAAATCGGGGCTGGAACTTTGCGCGCGGCGGCTGCGCAACTGTACCGCCAAACGCAAATCGTGTGCGGAATCGGCATTTTTCAATGCTTCTTGCAGGGAAATATCGCCTTTTTCATACAATTGGTAAAGGTGTTGATCGAAGGTCTGCATACCCAGGGTAGTGGATTTTTTCATCACTTCTTTGATTTCATGGATGTTGCCGTTGTGAATCAACTCCGAAATCAGGGGCGAATTGAGCAGCACCTCGACTGCCGCCACCCTGCCCTTGCCGCCGTCTCGCGGAACGAGGCGTTGCGAAATAAACGCCTGAAGGTTGAGCGACAAATCCGTCAGCAATTGTTCGCGCCGCTCCTCGGGGAAAAAGTTGATGATGCGGTCGAGTGCCTGATTGGTGCTGTTGGCGTGCAGCGTCGCCATACACAAATGCCCCGTTTCGGCAAAGGCAATGGCGTAGTCCATTGTTTCGCGGTCACGGATTTCGCCGATAAGGATGACATCAGGCGCCTGACGCAGCGTGTTTTTCAACGCCGCCATCCAGTTTTCCGTATCCACGCCGACCTCGCGCTGGGTGATGATGCAGTTTTTGTGTTCGTGGACAAACTCGATCGGGTCTTCGATGGTGATGATGTGTCCGAACGAATTTTCATTGCGGTAGTCGATAAGCGAGGCAAGCGAAGTCGATTTACCCGAGCCGGTGCCGCCGACAAAAATAACCAGCCCGCGTTTTTTCAGCGCGACATCCTTCAAGACTGGCGGCAGGTTCAGGCTTTCAAACTTGGGAATCTTGCTGGTAATCGTACGGAATACCAACGCCGTCGCGCCGCGCTGTATCATCGCATTGACGCGGAAGCGGCTGGTGTCCGGCAGGCTGATGGCGAAGTTGCACTCGTTGGTCGATGAAAATTCTTCCGCCTGCTTCGCACTCATAATCGAAAAGGCGATTTCCATACATTTTTCCGCCGTCAGCGGTTCGTCCGTGATGCGGGTGATTTTGCCGTCCAGCTTCATTGCGGGCGGGAAATGGGTTGTCACGAACAGGTCGGAACCTTTGTTTTGGTTCATATGGCGCAGCCATGCGAACAGTTCTTCCTTTGCGGTCATATTTTCATCGGTAAACATCCTCGTCCCCTAATCTTCAAACAATCTGTACCTTCCCATTCTACCAAAAACCCGCCGTGCCGTCTGAAACCGTTTCAGACGGCACGGACAAACCACCTCCACTCAATCCTGCCGTGTTAGCGTGTATAATCAGGCATTCTATCCGAAATTCACAACAGGTCAGCAATATGTCTTTGAAAACAGTAGCCGTTATCGGCGCAATGGAACAAGAAATCGAGCTTTTGCGCGAGATGATGGAAAATGTCAAAGCCGTCTCTTTCGGCAGATTTTCCGCCTATGAAGGCGAATTGGCGGGAAAACGCATGGTGCTTGCATTGAGCGGCATCGGCAAGGTCAACGCGGCGGTTGCAACGGCTTGGATTATCCGTGAATTCGCAGCGGACTGCGTCATCAACACCGGCAGCGCGGGCGGTTTGGGCAAGGGTTTGAAAGTCGGCGACGTAGTCATCGGCACGGAAACCGCACACCACGATGTCGACGTAACCGCATTCGGCTATGCCTGGGGACAAGTGCCGCAACTGCCGGCAAGGTTTGCTTCAGACGGCATTTTGATTGAGGCGGCAAAACGGGCGGCGCGGACGTTTGAAGGCGCGGCGGTAGAACAAGGGCTGATTGTCAGCGGCGACCGCTTTGTCCACAGCAGCGAAGGCGTGGCGGAAATCCGCAAGCACTTCCCCGAAGTCAAAGCAGTGGAAATGGAAGCGGCGGCAATCGCCCAAACCTGTCATCAGTTGGAAACGCCTTTCGTCATCATCCGCGCGGTTTCCGATTCGGCAGATGAAAAAGCAGACATCAGCTTTGACGAGTTCTTGAAAACGGCGGCGGCAAATTCCGCAAAAATGGTGGCAGAAATCGTCAAATCTTTATAAGACCTTTATCAAACTTATGCCAAAACAGCGGTTTTCCGTTAGAATAACGGGCTATTTCCACGTTGCACCCGATATTCGGACGCAACGCCGTTTGTTCAGACGGCATTTCCCAAACCCACTGTCCGACATTCAAAACAACTCTAATGAAAAATATCCGAAATTTCTCCATCATTGCCCACATCGACCACGGCAAATCGACGCTTGCCGACCGCTTCATCCAATACTGCGGCGGTTTGGATTTGCGCGAAATGAGTACGCAGGTGCTCGATTCCATGGACATCGAAAAAGAGCGCGGCATTACCATCAAAGCGCAAACCGCCGCGCTCAACTATAAAGCACGCGACGGGCAGGTGTATCAACTCAACCTGATTGACACGCCGGGACACGTCGACTTCTCTTACGAAGTTTCCCGTTCGCTGTCGGCTTGCGAAGGCGCGCTTTTGGTCGTTGACGCGTCGCAAGGCGTGGAAGCGCAAACCGTGGCGAACTGCTACACCGCGATTGATTTGGGCGTGGAAGTCGTGCCGGTTTTGAACAAAATCGACCTGCCCGCCGCCGACCCCGAACGCGTGGAACAGGAAATCGAAGACATCATCGGCATCGATGCCGTCGGCGCGGTGCAATGTTCCGCCAAAAGCGGCATCGGCGTGGAAGACGTTTTGGAAGAAATCGTTGCCAAAATCCCCGCACCGACCGGCGACGAAAACGCGCCGCTGCAAGCGGTTATCGTCGATTCGTGGTTTGACAACTATGTCGGCGTGGTTATGCTGATTCGAGTGAAAAACGGCACCATCAAACTGAAAGACAAAGTGCGCTTTATGAGCACCAAGGCGGAAACGCAGGTCGAGCAGCTGGGCGTATTCACACCGAAATCAGTTCAAAAACAAGAACTAAAAGCCGGCGAAGTGGGCTTTTTGATTACCGGCGTAAAAGAATTGGGACAGGCGAAAGTCGGCGATACGGTTACTTTGGTTGCCAACCCTGCCACTGAGCCGCTGCCCGGTTTCCAAGAGGTGCAAAGCCAGGTATTCGCCGGACTTTATCCCGTAGAAAGCCACGACTACGAAGCTTTGCGCGATGCTTTGGAAAAATTGCAGCTTAACGATGCTTCGTTGAAATTTGAGCCTGAGGTTTCCCAAGCATTGGGTTTCGGCTTCCGTTGCGGCTTCTTGGGTCTGTTGCACTTGGAAATCGTGCAGGAACGCTTGGAGCGCGAGTTCGATATGGATTTGATTACCACCGCGCCGACGGTGATTTATGAAGTCGTGTTGAAAAGCGGCGAAAAAATCGAAGTCGAAAATCCGTCCAAACTGCCCGACATCGGCAGCATCGAAACCATACTCGAGCCGATTATTACCGCGACCATCCTTGTGCCGCAGGAATACGTCGGCAACGTCATGACTTTGTGTAACCAAAAGCGCGGCGTGCAGGTCAATATGCAGTACATGGGCCGCCAAGTGATGCTGACTTACGATTTGCCCATGAACGAAGTGGTGATGGACTTTTTCGACAAACTCAAATCCACTTCGCGCGGCTATGCTTCGTTGGATTATCATTTCAAAGAGTTCCAACCGTCTGATTTGATTAAGCTGGATATTATGGTCAACGGCGAAAAAGTCGATGCCTTAAGCCTGATTGTGCACCGTCAAAGCGCGGTTCACCGAGGCCGCGAGCTAGCATCGAAAATGCGCGAGCTGATTCCGCGCCAAATGTTCGACATTGCCGTCCAAGCCGCCATCGGCAGCCAGATTATCGCCCGCGAAAACGTCAAAGCACTGCGTAAAAACGTCTTGGCGAAATGTTACGGCGGCGATATTACGCGTAAGAAAAAACTGCTTGAAAAACAAAAGGCAGGTAAACGCCGTATGAAACAAGTGGGCAATGTGGAAATTCCGCAAAGCGCGTTCTTGGCGATTTTGCAGGTGAGCGACAAATAACTCCGGCACACAGGGCGGCGCGTCGGGAACACCCCTCAAACCGCCCTGATTTCAGGGGCACGCGCCCGCAAACAAATTTTGCAATTTGCCGCCTTAAAACGGTTGCACGGACAGGCGGGTTTTTAAGCATTAAGGAACAACAATGAACACAATGCTAATGTCGGGCGCGGCTGCCGCGCTGCTTGCCGGCATCATCCTTTATTTCAAAAGCGACAAGAAGCGGCAGGAAAACGGGGAATGGAGTTCCGGCCTTGAATACGCCTATATCCTGACAGCGGTCGGCGTGTTTGCCGCTTTGTCCCTGTTTATGAGCTTTACCGCCGTTTTCCTGATTTTCGTTGTATTGTGCGGTACGGCTTGGGGGGTATATAAATACCGCCTGAAGACTCATCCCGAAATCTCGGAAAGCAGCCACTTCGGCGATTATTTCGGCAGTTTCTTCCCTACCGTTTTGGTATTGTTCCTCATCCGGTCGTTTATCGCCGAACCGTTCCAAATCCCGTCCAGCTCGATGCGCCCGGGCCTGATCAAGGGCGATTTCATTTTGGTCGGCAAATTTTCCTACGGCCTGCGCGTACCCGTTTTAAACAATATATTTATTCCTACAGGCAAAATCGAACGGGGCGATGTCGTTGTTTTTAATTATCCTCTGCAGCCGGAGATGACCTACATCAAGCGTATTGTCGGCATTCCGGGCGATGTGGTCGAATATCGGGATAAGATTTTGACGGTAAATGGCAAACCCACTTCCGACATTCCTGACGGCACATACCGTTATCCCGACGACACCGACCCTTCCGAAATCCACAACACGGATATGTTCCGCAGCGGTCTAGACGGCAAATCCTTCAATATTCTGAAAAAAGAAGGACAGCCTGCCGTTTCCCTGCCCGTATTGGGCAAATATACCTCCGATATTATGTCTGAAAACGGATATTCCATAGAGCAAAGCGGTTTGGAACACTGCCAATATGCCGACGACGGCAGCGGTTTCGTGTGCAAAGTTCCCGAAGGACGCTATTTCGCTATGGGCGACAACCGCGACAACAGTGCCGATTCGCGCTACTGGGGATTTGTGGATGACAAGCTGGTTGTCGGCAAGGCAATGTTCATTTTGATGAACTTCGGCGATTTCGGCAGGTCCGGTACGGCAATCCGTTAGGCCAGGAAGCCAAGAATGCCGTCTGAAAATAGTTTCAGACGGCATTTGCTATTCCTCACTTTTACAGGCGAGTCTAACGTTGTCGGATTTTCCTACCTATCAGTCCAATATACGCAGGTTTTGCACGGCGAACTGCCAATATTGCCCTGATGAAATCAATGTGAAGACTGCCGTTTCAGCGAACCGAGGTAAATTGCCGAAAGCGTCAGCGCCACCCCTGCCCACTGCACGCCTTCAATCGGTTTGCCCAACCCGAAATAATCGATGAACAGGGCGGCAACCGGTTCGGACAAAAGCAGCAGCCCCGTCAGCGACAGCGAAAGCAGCGGAATCGCATAGGCAACCATCGCCCACGCGAAGCACTGCATCACCACGCCGTACACAAGCACCAAACCCGCATCTTTCCAAGTCGTCGGATAAAGCGCGCCGCCATCCATCAGCAATGCCGGAACAACCAGCGATACCGCGCCGCCCAAACTCAAAATCATCATTGAAGGGAAAAGCGCCACCGGCTCGATTTCATGGGTTTTGCGGACAAACACCATCGACAGGGCGAGCATCAGTCCCGATACCAAACCGCTGGCGAATCCCCAAACCGCATTACCGTTGTAGCCGAATTCCGCACCGGCAATCATCGCCACGCCGGCAACTGCCGATATTAAGCCTGCCTTTTTCAGCCCGCTCAAACGCTCGCCGAAAAAGAAAACACCGATTGCCGACAAGAAAAAGATTTGCAGGCTGTTGAGCAGGGTGGAAATACCCGGCCCGACCGCGTGTATGCTTTCGTGCCACAACGCCAAATCGAAAGCGAGAAACACGCCCGCCGTCAGGGCATATCGGACGGTTTTCCTGTTTTTTGGGAATTTTTGCCTGAAAAACCGTGCTAAAAACCAAAATACGAACACCGAAATCAGCAACCGCCAAAATGCGATTGCATACGAACCGACGGGGACGGATCTGACAATCAGACTGCCCAGACCGAACACCACGCAACCCAGCACCAGCAATGGTGCGGCATATTTTTTGCCGTTACCGACCACAATATCCCCTCCCTTCCCCATACGGCTGCCGCGCCGACGGCAAGAATGCCGCCATTCCGAAAATATGCCGTCTGAAGCCCAAAGCCCCGGCTGCACCCGGACAAACGGCTGATTTTACGGGCAGGCAGGCTATTTTCCGTTGGGGCAAAAAACCGTCCTGCCAAATAAAACCCGAATATAGTGGATTAACAAAAACCAGTACGGCGTTGCCTCGCCTTAGCTCAAAGAGAACGATTCTCTAAGGTGCTGAAGCACCAAGTGAATCGGTTCCGTACTATTTGTACTGTCTGCGGCTTCGTCGCCTTGTCCTGATTTTTGTTAATCCACTATAAAAAATATTTCCCTCAAGCGATGCGGCGACACCAACACCTGATTAAAACACAACCGGCGTTTTCGGCATATATGCAAAAACGCATTTTCCGGCACGGCGTTACACCGATACCGAAAAATGCGTCTGAATGTTTCGACAATCCGATTAAAGCATTATGCCAAATCTGCAAAAAGTGGCGTAGAGAGATAGCGTTCGCCATAAGAAGGCAGCAGCACGACTATCAGCTTGCCTTCGTTTTCAGGCTGTTTGGCAAGCTGCAACGCACTCCAAACCGCCGCACCGGAAGAAATACCCACCAAAATGCCTTCTTTTTCCGCTATTGCGCGGGCGGTTTCAAAAGCCGCTTCGTTCGACACTTTGGTAATGCTGTCGTAAATTTTGGTATTCAAAACGGTCGGAATAAAGCCTGCGCCGATGCCTTGAATCGGGTGCGGGCCTTTTTCGCCGCCGCTCAATACGGGTGAAGCTTCAGGCTCGACGGCAACCACTTTAACTTCGGGTTTGTATTTTTTCAACACTTCGCCCACGCCGGTAATCGTACCGCCCGTGCCGACGCCGGCAACGAAGACATCGACTTTGCCGTCCGTATCCCGCCAAATTTCCTCGGCGGTTGTTTTGCGGTGGACTTCGGGGTTTGCCTCATTGTCGAACTGGCGCGGCATAAAATAAGTGTCGGGATGCGCGTCCACCAAGGATTTCGCTTTGGCAATCGCGCCCGCCATACCTTCGGCGGCAGGGGTCAGAATCAGCTCCGCACCAAACGCGCGCAACAGCATTTTGCGCTCCTTACTCATGCTTTCCGGCATGGTAATCGCCAGCTTGTAGCCGCGTGCGGCACATACCATTGCCAAACCGACACCCGTATTGCCGCTGGTTGCTTCGACAATGACGGTGTTTTTGTTGATTTTGCCCGCTTTTTCGGCACCCTCAATCATTGCTTCGGCAATGCGGTCTTTGACGCTGCTGCCCGGATTGAAAAATTCCAGTTTCACGGCAACCTCTGCCTTCAAACCTTCGGTCAGACGGTTCAGTTTGACCAAAGGCGTGTTGCCGATTAGTTCGGTAATGCTGTTTGCAATTTTCATCTTCTGCTCCTGAATAATAAGGTTTCGACAGTAAGGCGCAATCCCCATAGGCATCCTGTCCGATTGCAGGGGATTTGCGCCGAAACATAAACAAATTTCGGATATGGCTTTATCCTAAACCTATGCCGCCTAAAAAACCAATATCCAAAATTTCTTTCTTTATAACTTTTTGTTCCGATACGGCCGCACCGTATTATCTTCCAATTTCTGAAAGCAGCAGCACCAGTACCGAGACCTGCATCAACGCTGCCGTCAACCCGCCGAGTCGCAGCTGCGAGCCGCCGAACGTTGACGGCGGCTGCCGGTCTATACCGCAGCGGTGGACATAGGCAACCGCCATCAGCACAAACTGCAACACGAACCAATAAACCGGCTTCAGCGCATAAAGTTTGAGCAGTGCCGCAAACACAAACACTTGAACCGTTCCCGAAAAGCAATAATGCACCAACGCACATATTCCGACAAAAGCAAGCGTCATCGATACATTACTGACGGCAAAAAGCCCGAGCAGCGGATGTTCGGGGTCTGCCTGCCATCCGTTTCCATCTGTTTTCCGGTTCCAATGCCCGATGAAAAAAAATATGCTGCCCAAAGTCAGGTAAAAATGGGGGATGAACAAGGGCGCGGCGCGGGTCATTCCCCATATGCCGGGCATCAGCTTTGCCCCCAAAACCGATATGCCCAGCCACAGCATAATACTCGCCCAAAACCATTGCAACATTCCTGCGCGGAATATCAGAAACAGAAAAACCGCCGCATACAGTAAGGCAGACAAAAAATCCAAATGCAGCAAAATCATGAATACGCCAACTCACCTTCAAACACCGCTTCCGCAGGGCCGGTCATCATCACATCGCCGCCGCAGGCCCATTCGATATATAAAGTCCCGCCCGGCAAAACCACCTCTACCGTTTTCCCTTCATCCAACAGCCCCAGACGGATACCCGCCACCACAGCCGCACACGCGCCCGTACCGCAAGCTTGGGTTTCGCCCACGCCGCGCTCGAACACGCGCAAACGAATCGCGGTTCGGCCGACAACCTGCATAAAGCCGACATTGACGCGTTCGGGAAACTGCCTGTGCGGTTCGATAAGCGAACCGGTTTCGCGCACCGGCGCGCATTCCACGTCATCGACCACAATCACCGCATGGGGGTTGCCCATATTGACGCAGCTGACAGGCTGAATGCCGGATTCGAGATGCACCCCGTAAATACAGGCATCATCCCCCTCGCCCGATTCGGGGACAAACGGTATTTCAGACGGCATAAACTTCGGTTTGCCCATATTGACCGTAACCATACCGTTATCGGACAATTTCGGAAAAATAACGCCATTTGCCGTTTCAACACAAATTTCTTTCTTATCGGTCAAACCCTTGTCTGCAACAAAACGGGCAAAACAACGCGCTCCGTTGCCGCATTGCCCGACCTCGCTGCCGTCGGCATTGAAAATACGGTAACGGAAATCCACGCCTTCGGTTTCCGAACGCCCGACCACCAAAAGCTGGTCGAAGCCCACGCCCCGGAAGCGGTCCGCCCATTCCGCAATCGGCGCGTCCTCGGGGGTAAAATCCTGACTGACCGCGTCAATCACCATAAAATCGTTGCCCAAACCGTGCATTTTGGTAAATTTCAAAGTGTTCATATTGTTCCGAAATCCCGTATCGTCTGTTGCTTCCGAATCCGAAATCCCCCGCACCGAAGGGAAATGCTTCCATCTCCCGCCGCCTGAGGATTAAAATCAGCCATTATACTGTTTGTTACCCCTTACAAGAAACACCATGTTCCGCATATTACTGTTGCTTTTCCCTTGTGCAATCCTTGCCGCCTGCACCCGAAACATACCGGCAAACCCGGCCGTTTCAAATTGCGCGCATCTTCAAAACCGCACCATCCTGTATTTTGACGCACACGGCAAACCCGCCGACGGCGCAGTAAAGGGCGGATTTTACAAAATTATCGAAATACAGGGTGCAAACTGCATCCTTATTCAAGACTTTAACAGCACGGGCAATGCCCTCGGCGGATCCTATGTGCCGGACTGCCGCAAATCATCCCTTTTCCCGAAAAATATTTGACTTCAAACTGCCTATGAACCACGACATCACTTTCCTCACCCTGTTCCTACTCGGTTTCTTCGGCGGAACGCACTGCATCGGTATGTGCGGCGGATTAAGCAGCGCGTTTGCGCTCCAACTCCCCCCGCATATCAACCGCTTTTGGCTGATCCTGCTGCTTAACACAGGACGGGTAAGCAGCTATACGGCAATCGGCCTGATACTCGGATTAATCGGACAGGTCGGCGTTTCACTCGACCAAACCCGCGTCCTGCAGAATATTTTATACACGGCCGCCAACCTCCTGCTGCTCTTTTTAGGCTTATACTTGAGCGGTATTTCTTCCTTGGCGGCAAAAATCGAGAAAATCGGCAAACCGATATGGCGGAACCTGAACCCGATACTCAACCGGCTGTTACCCATAAAATCCATACCCGCCTGCCTTGCGGTCGGAATATTATGGGGCTGGCTGCCGTGCGGACTGGTTTACAGCGCGTCGCTTTACGCGCTGGGAAGCGGTAGTGCGGCAACGGGCGGGTTATATATGCTTGCCTTTGCACTGGGTACGCTGCCCAATCTTTTAGCAATCGGCATTTTTTCCCTGCAACTGAAAAAAATCATGCAAAACCGATATATCCGCCTGTGTACGGGATTATCCGTATCATTATGGGCATTATGGAAACTTGCCGTCCTGTGGCTGTAAGCCCCATTCATTCCCGATACCCGTAAAAAATACCGTCTGAAACCTGTTCAGACGGCACTTTCACCCTAAGCGTTACTCGGCGGCATTTTCCTCACGGGCAGGCGCGTCCAGCAGGGCTTTGATGGACAGACGGACACGGCCTCTGTCGTCCACTTCCAATGCTTTCACGTTCACCACCTGACCGACTTGCAGGTAGTCGCCGACATTGCGTACGCGCTCGTGGGCGATTTGGCTGATGTGTACCAAACCGTCTTTGCCCGGCATCACGCTGACAATCGCGCCGACATTGTTATCGAGGATTTTCACCACAGTGCCTTCGTACACTTTGCCCACTTCCACTTCGGCAGTAATCTGCTCGATGCGTTTTTTCGCCGCATCGCCGGCTTCTTGAGTGGTTGCGGCAATGGTAATCGTACCGTCTTCGGCAATATTGATTTCCGTACCGGTTTCAGCGGTAATCGAACGGATGGTTTCACCGCCCTTACCGATAACTTCGCGGATTTTGTCTTGGTTGATTTTCATCGTGAACAAGCGTGGCGCGTGTGCGGACAGCTCTTGCGGGCCCGCAACGGCGGCTTTCATCTGATCCAAGATGTGCAGACGCGCTTCTTTGGCCTGTGCCAAAGCGATTTGCATAATTTCTTTGGTAATGCCTTGGATTTTGATGTCCATTTGCAGCGCGGTAACGCCTTCGGTCGTACCGGCCACTTTAAAGTCCATATCGCCCAAGTGGTCTTCGTCGCCCAAAATGTCGGTCAGGACGGCAAATTTGTTGCCTTCCAGAATCAGACCCATCGCGATACCGGCAACGTGTGCTTTCAAAGGCACGCCGGCAGACAGCAGGCTCAGGCAGCCGCCGCAGACGGAAGCCATAGAGGAAGAGCCGTTGGATTCGGTAATTTCGGAGACCACGCGCATGGTGTAGCTGAAATCTTCAGGTTTCGGCAATACGGCCAACAATGCACGTTTAGCCAAACGGCCGTGACCGATTTCACGGCGTTTCGGTGCGCCCATGCGGCCCACTTCGCCGGTAGAGTACGGCGGAAAGTTGTAGTGCAGCATAAAGCGGTCGGTGTATTCGCCGGACAGCGCGTCGATGATTTGCTCGTCGCGCGAAGTACCCAAAGTTGCAACGGCCAAAGCTTGGGTTTCGCCACGGGTAAACAATGCAGAACCGTGCGTGCGCGGCAATACGCTGGTTTGGATGTTCAGCGGACGGACGGTGCGGGTGTCGCGGCCGTCGATGCGCGGTTGGCCATCCAAAATTTGGCTGCGGACGACATCGGCTTCCAAGTGTTTGAAAATGCCTTTGATTTCGTTGGCTGCCAAAGTGTCGGTTTCTTCGGTAATCAAGGCTTCTTTTACCGCACTCCAAGCTTCGTCCAATTTGGCAGAACGCGCTTGTTTTTGACGGATTTTGAACGCTTCTTTAATGGTTTCGCCGGCAATCCCGCGGACTTTGGCAACCAGTTCCTCATTGGTTTCAGGTGCTTTCCAATCCCAAAGTTCCGGATTGACTTCGTCGGCAAATTCATTGATTGCATTGATGGCAACCTGCATTTGATCGTGGCCGTAAACCACCGCGCCCAGCATCACGTCTTCGGGCAGGATTTTGGCTTCGGATTCCACCATCAACACGGCTTTTGAAGTACCGGCGACCACCAAGTCCAATTGCGATTTCGCCAATTCGGCTTTAGTCGGATTCAAAACGTACACGCCGTTTACATAACCGACGCGTGCCGCGCCGATCGGGCCGGCAAACGGTACGCCGCTCAACACCAGCGCGGCAGATGCACCCAACATTGCAGGAATATCAGAATCGATTTCAGGATCGACGGACACGACCATCGCTACGATTTGGATGTCGTGGTAGAAACCTTCAGGGAACAGCGGACGAATCGGACGGTCGATCAGACGGCTGGTCAGGATTTCTTTTTCGCTTTGTTTGCCTTCGCGTTTGAAGAAACCGCCGGGAATTTTGCCTGCGGCGTAAGTGCGTTCCAAATAATCGACGGTCAGGGGGAAGAAGTCTTGACCTTCTTTCACTTCTTTGTTGGTGGTAACGGCAACCAAAACAACGGTGTCGCCCATAGAGACTTTAACGGCAGCGGCGGCTTGGCGGGCAATTTCGCCGGTTTCCAAAGTAACGGTCTGATTACCGTATTGGAAGGTCTTAACGTGTTTGTCGAACATCATTGTTCCTTTCAAAATACCGCACTGCTAAAACACTAATAATGCACACTAAAATCCGAATGTGCATAGTTAGGGTTTCAGACCGTGCGGCAGGTTATAAACAAGCTTTCAGACGGCATTTCGGACGCTGAAAGCAATTGCGGATTATAAAGGCAACCATCCTTAAAATCCAGTATTGATACAATAAAAAGGCCGTCTGAACCATATTTCTTTCAGACGGCCTTCAAACTTAAAAATCAATCCTGAGTCAGCAAAGTCAATGCTTCCCGATACTTCTCGACAGTTTTCTGAATCACATCGGCAGGCACTTTCGGCGCAGGGGCTTTTTTGTTCCAACCGCTTTGTTCCAGCCAGTCGCGGACGAATTGTTTGTCAAAAGACGGCGGATTGGTGCCGACTTTGTATTGGTCGGCAGGCCAAAAACGGCTCGAATCGGGAGTCAATACCTCATCCATCAGCGTCAGCGTACCGTTTTCATCCAAACCGAATTCAAATTTGGTATCGCAAATAATAATACCGCGCGATTTGGCATATTCCGCCGCTTCGGTGTAAAGCCGAACCGCCTTGGCGCGCACTTCTTCCGCCAATTCTTTGCCGATAATGCGTCCGCATTCTTCAAAGCTGATGTTTTCATCGTGATCGCCGACTGCGGCTTTGGTTGAGGGCGTAAAAATCACTTCAGGCAGTTGTTGCGCTTCCTGCATACCTTCAGGCAGTTGAATACCGCAAACCGAGCCGGTTTTTTGATAATCTTTCCAACCGCTGCCTGCCAGATAACCACGCACAATCGCCTCTACTTTCACCGGAGTGAGCTTTTTAGCCACGACGGCGCGTTTCTCTAAAGCTTTGGCTTCGTTTTCAGGCAAAACATCGTAAACCGTTTGACCGGTAAAGTGGTTGGGCATAATATGCGCCAGTTTTTTAAACCAAAAATTGGAAATCTGCGTCAGAATCTCCCCTTTGCTCGGAATCGGGTCGTCCAAAATCACATCAAACGCGGACAGGCGGTCGGAAGCGACCATCAGCATACGTTTATCGTCGATTTCATATAAATCGCGCACTTTTCCAAAATAGATCTTTACCAAACCAATCTCACTCATTTCGCCCCCCCCTGAAAATATCTTGAAAATACCGACCCGACACCCGACAGGTTTGAATCACAAACCGATATTCTAGCCGAAGTCGGCGCAAAACAATACCCATGGCACAAAAAGCCAACCCGTCAACCGTCGGCAAAATTTTGGCACTATAATACCGACAGCAAGTCCTACAATACACTTTTACCAAAGGAAATACCTCATGAGAATCCTATTGACAGGCTCGAAAAGCCAACTGGCACGCTGCCTGCGCGACCGTCTTCCGGAAGACTGGGAAACCATTGCGACGGATTCCGCATCCCTAGACATTACCGATGCCGATGCCGTCTGCAACATGGTCAAAAGTTTCCAACCCGACGCCATTGTCAACACGGCTGCCTATACTGCCGTCGACAAGGCGGAAGGCGATGCGGCAGCGGCATTTGCCGTCAATGCTTCCGCCGTTTACAACCTTGCCTTGGCAGCACATCGCGCCCATGCCCGATTCATCCACATCTCAACCGACTATGTCTTTGACGGTAAAGGGAAAAGACCCTATCAGGAAAGCGACTTTACCAATCCTTCCAATGTATACGGACAATCCAAAACCGCAGGCGAGCTGCTCGCACTGTCTGCCAATCCCGACAGCCTTATCCTGCGGACTTCTTGGCTGTTTAGCGAATACGGGGACAACTTTATCCGCACGATGCTGAACCTTGCGCGGGAACGTTCCCCGCTGTCCGCCGTCCACAACCAAATCGGCTGCCCGACCTATGCCGGCGACTTGTCCGCCACCATCATCCGCCTGTTGCAGCACTCCAATCCCGTTCGCGGCATTTACCACTACGCCGGCAGCAAATCCGTATCCTGGTACGAATTTGCCCAACATATTTTCCAAGCGGCATCGCAACAGCAGACATCCTTCCCCGTTCCCGAATTGACTGCCGTTTCAGACAAGGAATATCCGACCGCCGCCCCCAGGCCCGCATACAGCATTTTGGACTGCCGCAAAATCGAAAACGACTTCGGCATCAAACCGTCAGACTGGCAAAAAGCCCTTGCACAGGTCGTTTCCAAGCTGCTCTGATGCCGCCCGCCCCTCTGTTTCCGCCGTCAAGCACCGCCTTGGCGGTTTTCTTATATAGTGGATTAACAAAAACCAGTACGGCGTTGCCTCGCCTTGCCGTACTATTTGTACTGTCTGCGGCTTCGTCGCCTTGTCCTGATTTTTGTTAATCCACTATAAAATCTACCGATTACACAAACACATATCATCTTTACACAATCATGCTTCCATCAACAGTAAAACATGATATGATTGCCAACAATAACATCTCACAATAAATTTTCTAATTTTTATTGAAAAAATCAATAAATAAGAATCCTCCCAACCGACAAATAAAATAAAGAAAGGGTTAATATGCAACATCGAAGAAGACTAGCAATTTACCAAGCATCCAAACGTGCTTCCTTTACCGGCAGGTCATCCGCCCCGCAAAAACGTAAAGAACGTTGATTTGAAAAAAATGCCGCCTGAAGTCCTGCTTCAGACGGCATTTTTTTACCGTTCGAGAAACTGTTTCAACCTGTCCTCATCCAAAAACCAGTGACAGATTTCCTCATCTCCCGCCAACAAAACGGGAACCAGCTCATTGTATTTTTCTTCCAAAACAGGATTTTCATCCACATCGACCACTTCCAGCCCGAACCCGTATTCATCCTGAAAAGGTTTGAGTTCGTCGCGCATTTTGTGGCACAAGCTGCAATATTCACGAAACATCAAGGTCAATTTCATCCGCGTTTCCTTATCTGTCAATTTGCACACGCCAAAGCCTTAGACGCAGCAGAATCATGGTCTATTTGGGAAAAAACAATGTTTTCGAGGAAGATGATACTCAAGTCCTGCCAAAAACAGTAAAAATGCCGTCTGAACAGTTCAGACGGCATTTCGAAAACCGTTTTACGCTTGAACGTTGATACCCGCCGTAACCGTCGGTTGCGCATTGTGCGCCGTCAGAAACGAAGCGGCAAGCTCCCCGCAGCAGCCGCAGCAGCTCGCTACGCCCAATTGCGACTGCAAATCGCCCATTGTGGTCGCGCCGGCGGCGATGGTTTCCTTGATTTGATGGTCGGTAACGGCATTGCAGATGCAGACAAACATTTTGTGCTCCGTGTGTTCTCAAACTATCGTACCGATAGCGGCTTTTATTATCGTATGCGAATATAAATAAAAACGGTTCGCATTGCAAGGTCGGTATACACGGTTTGTCTTGGTAATTTTTTATCAAGTTTGCATTTTCGATTGATTTCTTATTAAACCAAAGTAGAAGCCTCAGTTTCGGGAATGGTGTTCCTTCACTACACCCTGCAACCATACGTTGGCAACATGGGTATAAATCTGCGTCGTATTCAAATCGGCATGTCCCAACATATCCTGAACCACGCGCAAATCCAAGCCGTGCCGCACCAGATGCGTGGCAAAGGCGTGGCGCAGGCTGTGCGGGCTGATGTGCCCGATGCCTGCCTGACTTGCATATTCTTTGACAATCATCCATGCCAACTGACGGGAAATGCCCGTCTTTTTCTGACTGACAAACAATGCGTCGCAATTCCTGCCTTTCAGCAGAAGTGGGCGTGCCTCCGTATAATAGCGTTCCACCCAATACGCCGACTCCTGCCCCATCGGGACCATCCTCTGCTTATCACCCTTTCCCAGCGCGGTAATACAGCCCCTGTCCAAATCCACATTGCCGAAGTTCAGCCCGACCGCCTCGCTGACGCGCAAGCCGGTCGCGTACATCAATTCGAGCAAAGCCTTGTCCCGCAAACCGTGCGGCGTGTCGGTATCCGGGGCGGCAAGCAGTCGGGAAATCTGCTGCTCGGTGATCAGGGTCGGAATATTCTTGTCGATTTTGGGCGGTTTCAGCAAACGGGTGGGATTGTCCGTCCTTATGCCTTCACGCTCCATCCATATATACAGGCGTTTGCATGCCGATAATGCGCGCGCCTGCGAACTCCGTTGCTCTCCGTCAACATAAACCGCCGCCGCCAAATCCGCTTCGTCCGCATCCTTCAGCATTCTGCCCGATTGGGACAGGCGGCGGGCGATTTTTTCCAAATCGCGCCGGTAACCGTTTAAAGTATTCTGACTGAGCCGCCTGTCCAACCACAGCGTTTCAAGCAGCCTGTCGATCAAACCTTCTTCCATACCGTTCCAAACAAATGCCGTCTGAATCTTCTTCAGACGGCATGGTTCACATTATCGGGAAAGCGTTTCCAATACTTCCTGCGCGTGACCCGCCACTTTGACTTTCCGCCATTCATGGGCGATTTCTCCATCCTTATTCAAGACGAACGTACTGCGCTCGATACCTAACGACTCTTTCCCGTACAGTTTCTTCAATTTGATGACATCAAACAGGCGGCACACTGTTTCATCCTTGTCGCTCAACAGCTCGAACCGGAAACCCTGCTTGGCGCAAAAATTCTGATGCGCCTTTACGCCGTCGCGGGAAATACCGACCACGGTATAACCCAATGCCTCAAACTGTTCCAAACGCGCATTGAAATCCAAGCCTTCCGTCGTACAGCCCAGCGTACTGTCTTTCGGATAAAAATACACGACCAAAGGCAGATGTTCTGCCGAATGAAAATCCGCACCGCTGCTCGAAGGCAGGGTAAATTCATATTTCACATCCATAGTCCTACTCCCGATATTCCCATTATTCAAAACGGCACGCAGACGCACCGCCGCAATTGCCAAACCAACCCCGATTCTACCGCCCCAAAGGACAAGGATTCAACCGCCGGAAACATCCAAACCGACACACGACGGCATGAAAAATATCCATGTCAAACCACAAAATATGTTCCGATTTAAAAACAGAATGTTATAAAACCCAATCCCCAAAACACAACAAGACCGCCCGCCTACGGGCAGTCTCCTGTCAGACGACATACTTTACAGATGGCTGTTTTTTCAACAAAATAACGCCAATACTCAAAAATATGGAATCAAAAATGTCCATCCATACTCTGAAACGCCTGCCCTCATCGCTGCTGCTCGGTCTCTGCCTTTCCCTGCCGTCAGCCCACCTTTTTGCCGACAACGACATTTTAGGGCAATTTTTAGAACAGAACATGCTTACCTCCTCCGATCCGATAGAAATATTCGCCGAAAGCACGATACACCCCACCAACACCCAAGCCATTACAGGCGGTCTGATTCTCTCCTCACAGTCTGCCCTGGTCGTCAACAACAAAACCGGACAGATACTGTATCAGAAAAACGCCGACAGGATTATGCCCATCGCCTCCATTTCCAAACTGATGAGCGCGATGGTCGTTTTGGATGCAAACTTGGACATGAACGAAACCGTTACCATTACGCCCGACGAAATCGACCGCATCAAAGGGACCGGCAGCCGTCTTGCCATAGGTACGGCACTTACACGCAAAAAACTGCTGCACCTGAGCCTGATGAGCAGCGAAAACCGCGCCACCCATGCATTGGGCAGAACCTACCCCGGCGGCATGGGCGCATTTGTCGCCGCCATGAACCGCAAAGCCCAAAGCCTCGGTATGTACGGCAGCCGCTTTTACGAACCGACCGGACTCAACTTCCAAAACGTTTCTACCGCCAAAGACCTGAGCCTTATGGTCAACGCCGCCGCCCAATATCCGCAAATCCGCACCAACTCGACTTCCAACTACGCCTCGGTACAGACCAAAAACGGGCAGCAGAACTACAAAAACTCCAATGCCCTGGTCAGAGAAGGCATGTGGAACATCGAATTGCAGAAAACCGGCTACATACGCGAAGCAGGCAGGTCTATGGTTGTCAAAGCCAACATTCAAAACCAACCCGTTACCATCGTATTGCTGAACTCGCCCACATCCGCCACACGCGTCAACGACGCCCGCAAAATCGAATCGTGGATGCTGCAGCAACGCTCCTGACATACAAATGCCCGGCGGAAAACCGCCCAAACACAAAAAAAATTGGTAATTTTTCCTATTCAAGGCTACAATTCGACACGCACAGGGCGTCTGCCCGATTTCACAATCATAATAACGGAGTTAAAAATATGACAGCTAAAGGACAAATGTTGCAAGATCCCTTCCTGAACGCCCTGCGTAAAGAGCACGTTCCGGTTTCGATTTACTTAGTTAACGGTATCAAATTACAAGGTCAGGTTGAGTCTTTCGATCAATACGTTGTTCTCCTGAGAAACACTTCCGTCACCCAAATGGTTTACAAACACGCCATTTCCACCATCGTACCGGCACGCTCCGTCAACCTACAACATGAAAACAGACCCCAAGCCGCACCGACTTCGACCCTCGTCCAAGTGGAAACCGTCCAGCAGCCTGCCGAATAATCCGCACGAAGCATGACGTGTCATATCTTTCAATACCTTACCGGACAACGGTAAGGTATTTTTATTTTCAGACAGCATTTAAAAATGTTATTGCAAAACATCCTTCCATTCGCCCATTGCCTTTTGCGGAAGGCACTTCCCGAAGGTGGCAATGCTTTGGACGGCACCGCCGGCAACGGACACGACACCCTTTTCCTCGCACAAACCGCAGGCATCCGGGGGAAAGTGTGGGCATTCGACATCCAGCCGCAAGCCCTGAACAACACCCGATGCCGTCTGCAGGAAGCAGGTTACAGCAATGTACGGCTCATCTTGGACGGACATGAAAACCTGAAGCAATATATTCCAAAGCCGCTGGATGCAGCCATTTTCAATTTCGGCTGGCTGCCCGGCGGGGACAAAAGCCTTACCACCCGCACGGAAACCAGCATTGCCGCCCTTTCTGCCACCTTATCCCTACTGAAAGAAAACGGTATGCTTATTGCCGTCCTCTATCCGGGACACGAAAACGGCAAACAGGAGGCAGAAGCAATCGAACAATGGGCAAAAAACCTGCCTCAAGAACAGTTTGCCGTTTTGCGTTACGGCTTTACCAACCGGAAAAACAGCCCACCCTATCTTTTGGTATTTGAAAAACTGCGTCAAAAATAACTGTTTGCGGTAAAATAAGCCGATTCTAACCCTTATTTTGATACGAGCCGACCATGCAGTATCTGATTGTCAAATACAGCCACCAAATCTTCGTTACCATCACCATTTTGGTATTCAACATCCGTTTTTTCCTACTTTGGAAAAATCCAGAAAAGCCCTTGGCGGGCTTTTGGAAGGCACTGCCCCACCTTAACGACACCATGCTGCTGTTTACGGGATTGTGGCTGATGAAAATTACCCATTTCTCCCCGTTCAACGCGCCTTGGCTCGGTACAAAAATCCTGCTTCTGCTCGCCTATATCGCATTGGGTATGATGATGATGCGCGCCCGTCCGCGTTCGACCAAGTTCTACACCGTTTACCTGCTCGCCATGTGTTGCGTCGCCTGCATCGTTTACCTTGCCAAAACCAAAGTCCTGCCTTTCTGAAACACCGTTATGAACAACAGACATTTTGCCGTCATCGCCCTGGGCAGTAATCTTGAAAACCCTGCCCAACAGGTACGCGCCGCATTGGACACGCTGTCGTCCCATCCTGACATCCGTCTTAAACAGGCTTCCTCACTGTATATGACCGCGCCCGTCGGTTACGACAATCAGCCCGATTTTGTCAATGCCGTCTGCACCGTTTCCACCACTCTGGACGGCATTGCCCTGCTTGCCGAACTCAACCGTATCGAGGCTGATTTCGGACGCGAACGCAGCTTCCGCAACGCGCCGCGCACATTGGATTTGGACATTATCGACTTTGACGGCATCTCCAGCGACGACACCCGACTCACCCTGCCGCATCCGCGCGCGCACGAACGCAGTTTCGTCATCCGCCCTTTGGCAGAAATCCTCCCTGATTTTGTTTTAGGAAAACACGGAAAGGTTGCCGAATTGTCAAAACGGCTGGGCAATCAAGGTATCCGTCTTTTACCGGACAGGTAATTCCGCACGCGGATGCCGTCTGAAAGCCTTTCAGACGGCATTTTTCCTTTGCCGCCAACACGCGTGCAAAAAAATCGCCCCTTGGAAAAGGGGGCGCAAAAGGAACACAAACCACTACCAAAACTTTAAATCTGAAACACTGCCTGCCGCATACTGTATCCGACAGGATATAAAGCCCTCACTAAATCGTTTCGAGAAATCCAAACTTCTTCATCGCCGACAGAAAATCTGCCTTTCTCCGGTACCAGCTCCAACAGAAACGGTTGAACCGCCGTATGCAGCCTGTCCTTACACCGCCCCAGCTTTCTGGACAACGCGGACAGGGCGCGTTTGTAGGCATTATCCTTGCAGTCAAGCTCCCGCGCACTGCCGACCCAGCTCAAACGAAGGTTGCGGCTTTCATCCTCAATCAGCAAAATGCCTGTTTTGACTTCCCCCACCTCGGGCTCGCATGAAAGCGCAATATAATATTTGCCGTCGATGTTGACATACGCCGCTTCATGCACCTGACAGTTGCAGCCGGAAGTGGCAAGCAGCGAATAAACAGAATCCCGATGCAGTTTCAAAATATCAAGGGAAATCTGTTTGAAAATACTTTCCGGCATTTTTCCCTCCTTTCGTCTGCTGCGTTGTTTACTGGATTGACTGCATTATACAGACATCTCCCAATCTTGCAAATGATAATTGTTCCTATTTTTTAAAAAATTTATAAATTATTGATGGATATGTGAATTAATTTTAAGATTTAAAATCTCTTTCTCAAAAAAACACAAAAATGCCGTCTGAAACGTGTTCAGACGGCATTGGCTGCACAGCCAGTCCGTTTAAAATTTCACGCCCTTATGCAGCGCGACGATGCCCGCACTCATATTGTGATAATCCACGCTGTCGAAGCCCGCATCCAGCATCATCTGTTTCAAAGTTTCCTGATCGGGGTGCATACGGATGGATTCGGCAAGATACTGGTAACTCTCCGCATCTTTCGCAATCAGCCTGCCCATGACCGGCAGCAGCTTGAACGAATAGAAATCATACGCGCCTTCCAAAGGTTTGTAGATTTTGGAAAACTCCAACACCAGCAACGTGCCGCCCGGTTTCAAAACACGGTACATCTCTTTCAGCGCGGCATCTTTATGCGTCATGTTCCGCAAGCCGAACGCCACGGAAACCAAGTTGAAATAATTGTCGGGGAAAGGCAGTTTTTCCGCATCGGCAAGCGATACGGGCAAAATCATGCCTTCGTTCAACAGACGGTCGCGCCCGACGGTCAGCATAGAGGAATTAATATCGGTCAGCCAAACCTCGCCTTCCTTGCCGACCCGTTTCGCCCAACCGCGCGACAAATCGCCCGTACCGCCCGCAATGTCCAACACTTTATCGCCTTTTTTCAGGTGCGCCGTGTTGATGGTGAAATGCTTCCACACCCTGTGCAGCCCTGCCGACATCACATCGTTCATAATGTCGTAGTTTTTGGCGACGGAGTGGAACACTTCCGCCACTTTGCCGGCTTTTTCATCTTCGTTGACCGTACTGAATCCGAAATGCGTTTTCTGTCCGCCCATATTCTAACCACCTCTCTGATACCTTTGCCCGTCAGATTACCATCCGACCGGTCTTATTTCTCTTCAAAACGCGACGCGCCCGCCGCCGCCAATTTGTCCAAATATTCCTGCCACATCGCATCGTATCCGTATGCCAGTCTGTGCAGATACGCCCAATCGTAAAGACCGCTGTCGTGCCCGTCTGAAAAACTGATTTTCAGCGCGTACTGTCCGACAGGCTGCAAATCCGCGATTTGGACATCCGCCTTGCCGGTCTGCAAAACATCCTGTCCCACGCCGTGTCCGCGCACTTCCGCACTCGGCGAATAGACGCGTAAAAATTCGGCAGGCAGATTTTTAGGTTCGTCCCCATAAGTCAAAACCAACACGGTACGGTTTTTCAACAAACGGATTTCAACAGGAATATTATTCAAAAAACACCTCGGTTCGGCATACAATATCCGGCAGGCGCAGGCGTGCCTTCAAACGGCGCGTATTTTAACAGCTTTATCCCGATACCGATATTCAAACCCACACTTTAAACGGCATTGATATGGACAATCTCGTATGGGACGGCATTCCCGACATCCGCACACTCGACCAAGCCATCCGCAAACACGCACCCCCGCTCAACCTGATTATCTGCCTCCCCGATAATCAGATTCCCGATTTTCAAACCGCACAAGATGCTTCGGACGCGGAATGCCGTCTGAAGCACCGTTTGGATCAGGCAATGCAGTGCCTCCAGTTCGACAGCATCAACCTCATCGAACACATCCTGCCCGATGTCCGCTTCTGGCTGGTTCCCCCTTCACGCACCCACCACCTGCACGAACATTTCCACCACATTTCCTGGCAGACCGAAGCCATCCCGCAAACCGAAAGCAAGCCCGACAAACCCTGGTTTGCACTTCCACAAACATCCGAACGGCAAAAACCGGAACACATCCTCGTTATCGGCGCGGGCATATCCGGCGCGGCAACCGCCCACGCCTTAGCATCACACGGCATTTCCGTTACCGTATTGGAAGCCCGAAAAGCCGCCCAAGCCGCCAGCGGCAACCGCCAAGGGCTGCTCTACGCCAAAATCTCGCCGCACGACACCGAACAGACCGAACTTTTGCTTGCCGGCTACGGCTACACCAAACGCCTGCTCGGACACATCCTGCCCGAATCCGAAACCTGGGGCGGCAACGGCATCATCCACCTCAATTACAGCCGCACCGAACAACAACGCAATCACGAATTGGGTTTGCAAAAACACCATAACCACCTCTACCGCAGCATCACATCTGCAGAAGCCGAAAAAATCGCCGGTATCCCACTGTCCGTCCCATACGACCACCCTTCATGCGGACTCTACTGGCAACACGGCGTATGGCTCAATCCACCCGCATTCGTCCGCACCCTCCTCAACCATCCGCTCATTGGACTACACGAAGACACACCCTTGACCGACATTTCCCACGACGGGGAAAAGTGGATTGCAAGCACGCCAAACGGCACATTTACCGCCACACACATCATCTACTGCACCGGTGCGAACAGCCCCTACCTACCCGAAACCAACCTCGCCGCCCTGCCTCTCAGGCAAATACGCGGACAAACCGGCCTCACACCGTCCACCCCGTTTTCCGAACAACTGCGTTGCGCCGTTTCAGGCGAAAGCTACATCAGCCCGTCGTGGCACGGACTGCACTGCTACGGCGCGAGTTTTATTCCCAACAGCAGCCATACCGGATGGAACGAAGCCGAAGAAGCCTCAAACCGCCAAGCATTGGCACACCTTAACCCCGCCCTTTCCGAATCATTGTTTGCCGCCAACCCAAACCCCCAAAAACACCAAGGGCACGCCGCCATACGCTGCGACAGCCCCGACCACCTTCCCCTAGTCGGCGCACTCGGCGACATTGCCGCCATGCGGCAGACCTACACCAAACTCGCGCTGGACAAAAACTACCGCATCGACACCCCATGCCCATACCTGCCTAATGCCTACGTCAACACCGCGCACGGCACCCGCGGACTCGCCACCGCCCCCATCTGCGCCGCCGCCATTGCAGCCCAAATCCTAGGCTTGCCCCATCCCTTTTCACAACGCCTGCGCCACGCCCTACACCCCAACCGCACCATCATCCGCGCCATCGTCAGAAGGAAGGATCTAACCCCTTAAGTCTTTGCCGCATGCCGTCCCGACCACAGAAAATCATATTCAAATAAACATACCAATCCTGACGGTAAAATATCGAAAACACCCATAACGTTTTCTTCCCAAAATAAGGAGTAAGGAATGCCTAACAAATTGCCTTTGCTGTCCAAGATGAATGTTCCGTAACATTCGAAGACTTCCTTAACCCTGCCAGCCGTTTCGGTTTCTGTACCCCCTGTTAGATAAGGAAGGAATGAAAAAGCCCTGTTGATTGTATGAAGTAAAGGGCGTTAATTTTTGTTAATCTTCCCTTCTCAGGAACTCAATATATAAGGATGTTAATTTTTATTTCCCTTCTCGAGGACTCAATATAGTGGATTAACAAAAACCAGTACGGCGTTGCCTCGCCTTAGCTCAAAGAG
>PVMJ01000251.1_pt1 | contig 167327 bp, 161 predicted proteins | sample 1853361 | NCBI WGS metagenome assembly PVMJ01 (sample SAMN08533506, study PRJNA380276) | Synthetic metagenome, whole genome shotgun sequencing project. | isolation source: mock microbial community containing genomic DNA from 20 ATCC strains | collected 2017 | reverse complement strand
GCAGTCGATCAGACGTGCGTTCTCCGCGCCGTATTCCATGGCACGACGAGGGATCGCATCATAATCCTCTTCGTCTGGCTGGCCCAGGTTTGCAGTATATGCATAAGGAACCGCTCCCTTTTGTCGCATCCACAGCAGTGCGGCACTGGTGTCCAGACCGCCAGAAAAAGCGATACCAATACGTTGACCTACCGGGAGATGCTTGAGAATCGTCGTCATAAAATAACACCCTGCTTAATTAACTGATGATGAGCCTGGATTTCCGCTCTCACTGAATTTTTATGCAAAATAAATGAGTTTTCATTTAATCATCTTTTATCGGAGACAGGAAGAGTTTAGTGTGTTTTTTGTAAAATAATGCGCTTAAGGGAGAGCAGGAGAAGGCAAAAGTATTCAACAAATGAAAGTGAACTGGATATTCATTCACATGATTAGCAATAAACGTTGACAAAATGTGGCGTGGATCACTATAATGCCTGCAGATTTTACGTCCCGTCTCGGTACACCAAATCCCAGCAGTATTTGCATTTTTTACCCAAAACGAGTAGAATTTGCCACGTTTCAGGCGCGGGGTGGAGCAGCCTGGTAGCTCGTCGGGCTCATAACCCGAAGGTCGCAGGTTCAAATCCTGTCCCCGCAACCAAATGGTCCCGTGGTGTAGTGGTTAACATGCCTGCCTGTCACGCAGGAGATCGCCGGTTCGACCCCGGTCGGGACCGCCATTTATGTTTGGCTCGGTAGCTCAGTCGGTAGAGCAGAGGACTGAAAATCCTCGTGTCGGCGGTTCGATTCCGTCCCGAGCCACCATTTTTTTATGCCGACTTAGCTCAATTGGTAGAGCAACTGACTTGTAATCAGTAGGTTGGGGGTTCAAGTCCTCTAGTCGGCATCCTTTAGGGGCATAGTTTAAAGGTAGAACTGAGGTCTCCAAAACCTCCAGTGTGGGTTCGATTCCTACTGCCCCTGTAAAGTATATGGGCCTATAGCTCAGCTGGTTAGAGCGCACGCCTGATAAGCGTGAGGTCGATGGTTCGAGTCCATTTAGGCCCACCATATATTATTCCGCAGTAGCTCAGTGGTAGAGCTATCGGCTGTTAACCGATCGGTCGTAGGTTCGAGTCCTACCTGCGGAGCCATGGCCCGTTGGTCAAGTGGTTAAGACACCGCCCTTTCACGGCGGTAACACGGGTTCGAATCCCGTACGGGTCATAAAAAAAAGAGTCAGCAATATGCTGACTCTTTTTTATTGTGCGTTCATTCTCCTTTATCAACTGATTTTCCTGAAATAAATAAAGGGATTTAGGAAAAGCTATGGTATGTATAAAAAGGAGGAGATACAAATGACACGAGTGAGAGACTTGATGAGCACTCATATTGTACAGTGTACACCGTTAGACAATGTATATGAAGCTGCTGTAAAGATGAAAGAAGAATCGATTGGATTGATTCCGGTTGTTGAAAATGAACAAGTTGTTGGTCTTGTTACGGACCGGGATTTAGTTGTTCGAGGGATTGCTGAAAAACATCCTGGATCTAATAAAATTACAAATGTAATGACAACAAACATTGTTTCAGTTTCTCCAGATGATCCTATTGAAAAGGCTACAGAGTTAATGGCGCAGTATCAAATTAGACGATTGCCAGTAGTTGAGAGTGGTCAACTCGTTGGGATGTTAGCACTAGGAGATTTAGCTATAAAAGAATCGGCAGATGATCAAGCCGGATTTGCTTTAAGTGAAATATCAGAGCATACGGAATGAAGAAAGACTTTACTTAGTGGAATACGTTACGTATAAAAATCAGATGCATTATTCTAGTATATAGGATTAAACAAATATGTTAGCATGATGCATCTGATACATTATATAATAAGTACATAGTTATTAATTTCGACAGTTTATTTAAATTTGTCATTCCTAATTATAAATAAGAGAAAAAATGATATACTGATAGATATAAGTATTATGATTGATTTCGAATATAACAATATTTATTGTTAATGATGTGATAATGGATTAATATTTCCTATGTAGACAAAAGGGAAGGGGAATTATATGAAGGCTGTACAGCGCGATCCAAATTGGAATTTGGTTACAGATACATATATAGAACCAAATAATTTCGCTGAATTATTTTCTTTGCTTGTACCTTGTCATCCAAAAGGTGAAGGGAAAGAACGAACTATATTAGTGTGGAAAGAAAAAGAATTTTATAAAGAAGAAAATTTAGCGGCATTTATCGTATATGGAATGAATAAAGCAAAGAATTTACCGCAATTTCATAAAGACGAAATTCCAACTTTAGTACGTATTCTTCGCTTATGCCAAGAAATTGGTTGGTATGAAGAAGCGAATACTTTTATGGTAACTCAAGGGCTAGCTGAGTTTGTTCATACTTCATTGGAATATGAAACGTGGGATCTTTTGACGCAGGCGGTGGCTTTAAACTATTTAATTATTAAATATCGTATTGGTGAATTAACTGATGGGGATGTAGAAATTTGGGATAGAGTTAAATTTAATGAGAAATGTATAACAGGCTGTAAACATCTATTATCTCATAAAGAAGTATTAGAATTTACATTTTTTTATATGTGTAAGAGAGCTAAGTCACTATCAAAAGAGCAATTAAATAGTGATATGATGAGTTTAGCGATGTATTGTAATACTTTTGTTTATGACTTATATACATATGATTTATTACGAAAGTATCGTAAGTGTACAGACTTTCTATCATATTATGGACCTAGTCAAGCGGTGTTAGCTTGCCAAAGGGCTGTACTTTCTCAAATTTCAGATCGATTAGACCCACTCAAGACTACTCATGTAGATGATTATTTATATGTAATGAAAGATATGATGGAGCATATGACGATAGGGATAATGGATCGATATGATCATTTTATTGGAAAGTTATTATCATATGTGCCATTTTTCGAAATGATCCAAGTTCCACAACATGCATATTATTGTGAAGAATTATTGTATATTTGTAAGGGCATTAAATATAAAGAAGAAATATTACGCAATTATATATTTATACAATTACATGACTGTTTACCATCTTTCTTTAAACTGTTTCTTAAAAATAAGCGTTATGCAACGATTCATGATATTTTGTTCTATTGGTGTGATGATGAACAAAGAATGAGCTTAGAGAAAAAATATAATCTTAGCTTTATTTATGAAAAATATGCTTGCGGGTAAAGAGCATTTTCTATATAAATTAAAAAGGATCTCAATTGTGAGATCCTTTTGTTATTAGTAAAGCAAGGAGAATGTAATTAAGACGAGAAATAACATTCCATAAAGGAGAAATTGTGCCGTATAGCTTCCTTGTATACCAAAAAAAGTATTTGTTTTTTTATAGAAATTCAATATATATTTTATCGGATTATCTTTGAAAGATTGGTACACAGTGTCTCCTCTTTCTAAGCTTCTTGTTCGTGTTTTTTGTTATTAGGGACATGAATGTATCTAGCTATGAATAATAAAATAGCCATAAAGAATACGGGAAATACGGTAGATAAATAAAAACCATTACTAATAATATTTGTTATTAAGGCACTTAATAACAAAATGGCATTATAAATATGGGCAATTTTTTGTTTTAGTTGAACTTGAAAAGCTTCCATCATAATTTCTAAAGCAACAAAAGCAATGATAATAGATAAAAATACAGTATTTGTATTATAAATTACTAAGCAACAGATTAAGCCTAAAAAGGCTAAGTATTCAATTAAGAGAGGTATATTGCGTGGCATACAATTTACCTAACTAAATATGGCAGTGGGTTTACTGCATTTGTTTTTTCAAAATTCCATTCTCCATTGTGCAATTCAAAATGAAGATGTTGCCCGTATGAATGACCTGTGTTGCCCATATGACCTACTAATTGTCCAGCTTGTACTTGATCACCAGCTTGTACAGTGCGATCTTTCATGTGAGCATAGACTGTTGTATATAATTTCCCGTTTATTTGATGGGCGATGAACACAACATTGCCATAGCTAGCTGAATAATATGATTTCACGACTTTACCTGCAGCCGCCGCCTGGATAGAGACATTACCCTGAGCTGCGATATCTATACCATAATGCATTTGTTCCCAGCGCATATCAAAGGTTGAGCTAATTTTTCCTTGAGTAGGGAATTTGAAAACGGCTGGAATGGAAGTAGGTTGAGCCGTTTGAGCTTGTGATTGATTTTGCACTACATAATGCTTTGCCACGTATCCGTATCCTGTGCCAAAACGAATTTTATACCAAGTTCCTACAGTTTCCACTACTTGTAATTGTGTACCATTTTGTAATGAACCAAGTAGTGCACTACTTGTACTAGCGTTGCTACGCACATTAAGTTTAGGTGTTGCAACTGTGTATTTCGTATTATTTTGAACTGTGATGCCTTTTACTAAAGGCTGCGAACCATTAGATACGAATGCCTTTTGTACGTAACCTGTTTTGCCATTATGTAAAATTTTATACCATTCACCTTGTTCTTCTTGAATAGTAACGAATTTCCCATTTGGTAATACATCTAAAATTGAAGATTCTAAATTAGGTTCAGAACGAACGTTTAATGCATTGGCATTGACGATATATTGATTATTAGATTGAAGTTTGTTTTTTAGTAGAATAGAATCTTTTTGTACGTAACCTACTTTATTATTAACAGATACTTTATACCAGCCATTAGTTGTTTCAAGTATATTCACTTTCGTATTAAAGCGAATTGTATCAATTGATGAGCTATTTGCGTTATCTTTTGTATGTAAGGCTACTTGATCGACTTTGACATATCCAGTTTTCACATTAGATAATTGTTCAGCGTTGGCTGTTTGTACATTTGTTTCTCCCATAGAAGGAAGTAAAGAAGCAATTGCGACAGTAGTTGCTGTTAAAGCAGTAGCTTTCATATTCATATAATAGAGACCTCCTCTAGTTGTATAGTTGTAATTTTATTATAGTATAAAGATATAATATAGTGGGTGTATTCACATAAATGTAATATGAAATCAATATAAAAATAAATTTTTTGAGGATAATGATTCCTTTTTATCCAATTCATTAGGATAATAATTTCTAAGATAGAATATAAGTATTATATGGTTTTGTTATTTTGTTGACAATTGAGAAAATTAAAACAGTTGATGATGTCTTATTACGATGTTATACTGACAGTGATAATTTTATAGTTTGCTAGGAGAGCTGGTGTTGCCAGCTGAGAGTAAGGCCTTAAGTCTTTGATCCTTTTTATTACCTGATCTAGATTATGCTAGCGTAGGGAAGCAATTCGGACACTAACAATGAGTCCCCGTTTCTTTGCGTATAGAAACGGGGCTTTTTTATTTGAAAATTTCATATTGAAACCACTAGGGGTGCTTGTTGTGCTGAGAGAGGAATAATCCTTAACCCTTACAGACCTGATCTAGGTAATACTAGCGAAGGGAAGTGGAGCAACGAATAAATTATAATTTTATTTGCTGTAACCACTTCTTATTTAGAAGTGGTTTTTTATTTAGATATATAAATTGAAAGGGGATAGAGAAATGAAATTTTGCGATAGATTATTAGAAACTGTACAACCAGTTTGGGAGATGAGTCATAATCATCCATTTGTTGTAGGTATGGGGGATGGTACGTTAGAAAAAGATAAGTTTCAGTATTATATTATTCAAGATTATTTATACTTGTTAGATTATGCAAAGTTATATGCGATCGGTGTTGTAAAGGCAACAAATCCACAAGTTATGGGGAAATTTGCTGAACAAATTGATGGGATATTAAATGGAGAAATGACCATTCATAAACAGTATGCAAAAAGACTTGGAATTTCTATAGAGGAGATAGAGTCTGCAAAGCCATCTGCTAAAAATTTAGCTTATACAAATTACATGATGTCTGTATCTCAAAATGGCACACTTGCGGAATTAATAGCAGCACTTCTTCCATGTATGTGGAGCTACTGGGAGATTGGAAAGCGTTTAAATGATATTCCTGGAGCAAGAGATCATGAGTTCTTTGGTGAGTGGATTCAAGGCTATAGCTCTGAAGAATATGGCAACCTTTGTGTTTGGTTAATCGATTTATTAAATGAAATGGCAGTTGGAAAGTCTGAAAAAGAGCTAGATCGATTAGAGGAGATTTTCCTATATTCCAGTCGATTTGAATATTTATTCTGGGATATGTCCTACCGTAAGGAGATGTGGGGATTTGAGGAGCAAGAACATACTACAGTTTCATAATGTTTCTTTTCATTATGATGAGAAGCCAATCATTAATGAATTAAATGCTTCTATACAAGATAAAGAGTTTGTAAGCATTATCGGACCGAGTGGATGCGGGAAAAGTACTTTATTTCGCCTTATTACAGGTTTAGAAGAAGCAAGTACGGGACAGATAGAGCTGACAGAGACAAAGAGCCATCCTGTAGGATATATGCCCCAAAAAGATATGCTCTTGCCGTGGAGAATGATTATTGAGAATGCTGCCCTGCCGTTAGAGTGCCAAGGTGTACAGAAGAAAGAAGCACAAATAAAGGCGAAGGAACTATTGCATAAATTTGGCTTACAAGGGTATGAGACAAAATATCCGAAAGATTTATCTGGTGGTATGAGACAACGTGTATCCTTTATTCGAACTTTATTAACAGGTGGGGAGATATTGCTGTTAGATGAACCGTTTAGTGCGTTGGATGCTTTAACGAAGGCCTCTTTGCAAGAATGGTTGTTTGAACAATGGAAAGAGTGGGAAAAAACAATTTTATTTATCACTCATGATGTGGAAGAAGCATTGTTTCTTTCTAATCGAATTTTAGTAGTAGAGCAGCAACCGATAACTACTTTAACCGAGAGGATTGTACCGCTTGATCATAATCGGACAAGGAAAGATTTATATAAACCAGAAGTATTAGCGCTGAAAGATGAGCTGCTTAGTATGTTGCAAAGGCAGGTACTCGTATGATGAACCGGTTGAAGGAGCTATTACCTGCTCTTACACTTTCTAGTATTTTACTTGCTCTTTGGGAAGTAGGCGCAAGAATTGTAGATGAAATGTACATTTTACCGTCACCGTCTGCGATTGTAATGAAGATATGGAAACTAAAAGACATATTATTTACAGTTCATTTGCCAGCAACATTATATGTCGTTTTAATAGGGGTGGCTATTTCTATCGTACTTGGGGTAGGGCTAGCGATGTTAATGAATGCGAGTACATGGATGGAGAGAGCATTTTATCCATTATTAGTTGCCTCGCAAACGATTCCTATTACAGCGCTTGCTCCGCTATTTGTTTTATGGTTTGGATATACGATTTGGAGTAAGGTTGTTGTTACGGTTTTAATTACGTTTTTCCCAATTGCGGTTAATACGTATGATGGACTGCGCAGTACGAAAAAAGAATGGGAAGAGCTTTTAGTTACGTATGGGGCAACGAAAAAAGATGTTTTTCTTAAATTAAAATTGCCGTCTGCTCTTCCTTATTTTTTCTCAGCTTTAAAAATTGCAGTACCGCTTAGTGTAATTGGGGCGGCAATTGGTGAATGGCTCGGTGCACAAGCGGGGCTAGGATATTTCAGTAAGAGAATGATGACGCAGTTAGACGGGGCAGGTGTATTTGCACCCATTGTATTGTTATCATTATTAGCTATTCTCTTCGTCATACTTATTTCGTTAGTAGAAAAAAAATTCATTAGTTGGAGGAAGCATTCATGAAATTTTTAAAGCGCATCTTTGTGTTTACATTATTAGTTGCAATGATTGCTGGATGTTCGAGTAATTCAGCATCGGAAAAAAGTAAAAAAGAGAAAGAAATAACGGTCATGCTTGATTGGTACCCAAATGCGGTACATAGCTTTATTTATGCGGCAATTGAAAAAGGTTACTTTAAAGAAGAAGGAGTAAAGGTAAATATTAAATTCCCTTCTAATCCGACTGACCCATTAACGTTAGCAGCTGCAGGAAAAGTAACAGTGGGCTTATATTATCAGCCAGATGTTGTCATGGCAAAAGCAAATGAACAAATTCCAGTGAAATCAATTGGGGCTGTTGTACGTTCACCATTAAATCATGTTGTATCGCTGAAGTCTGCAGGCATTCAATCGCCAAAAGATTTAGAGGGTAAAACAGTTGGATATTCTGGAACACCTTTAAGTGAGATGTATTTAAAAACGATGGTAAAAGAAGCTGGTGGTAATCCAGATACAGTGAAAGTAGTCGATGTTGGTTTTGATTTAGTACCAGCATTAATTACAAAAAAAGTGGATGCGGTAACGGGGGCATACATTAACCATGAAGTACCTGTTATGCGTCATGAAGGTCATGAACCAGCATACTTTAATCCAGCAGATTACGGTGTACCGAATTATCATGAGCTTGTATTTGTAACAGGTGATAAAACGTTGAAAAAAGATAAAGAAGCGTTGCAAGCTTTCTTACGTGGTACGAAAAAAGGTTATGATTTCATGAAGAAAAATCCAGATGAAGCATTAAATATTTTATTAAATCATCAGGAAAAAGAAAACTTCCCACTTGTACCAGAAGTTGAAAAAGAAAGTATGAAAATTTTATTAGAGAAAATGGAAACGAAGGATGAACCATTTTTATCAGATTCAAAAGAGTCATGGGAGAAACAAAATAAATGGTTGAAAGATAAAGGAATGACGAAAGAAATCGTTCCGGCCGATGAGTTATTCGAAAACATTTTAAAGTAGGCGAATGAATATGAAAAATGAGCTTCATGTAATCTCAAATGGTCACATGTCATTCGAAGAGTTAGTGAATGTAGCGATGCAAATTGAAAGTGAAATTGATTATTTGCATATTCGTGAGCGTGAGAAAAGCACGAAGGAATTGTATGAAGGTGTGGAAAGTCTTTTGAAGAAAGGCTTTCCAGCATCAAAAATAGTGATAAATGATCGAATTGATATTGCTATTTTATTAAACATTCCGCGCGTGCAGCTAGGATATCGAAGCGCAGATGTAAGGTCAGTGAAAGAAAAGTTTTCTTATTTGTACGTCGGTTATTCTGTACATTCTTTAGAAGAGGCGATTGATGCATTTAAGAATGGCGCGGATTCACTCGTTTATGGTCATGTATTTCCGACAGATTGTAAAAAAGGTGTGCCAGCGAGAGGGCTTGAAGAAATTTCAGACATTGCAAAGTGTTTATCCATACCGATTACAGCAATTGGAGGAATCACTCCGGAAAACACTGGAGATGTTCTTGCTAACGGCGTCAGTGGTATTGCTGTTATGTCTGGGATTATAAGTAGTAGTAACCCGTATAGCAAAGCGAAGTCTTATAAGGAATCAATAAGAAAGTGGGCGGAAAAACATGTGTAAGAAGTATGATGTAGCGATAATTGGCGGTGGTGTAATTGGTAGTTCAGTTGCACATTTTCTAGCAGAAAGAGGACATAAAATAGCGATTGTAGAGAAGCAACAGATTGCATCTGAAGCCTCGAAAGCAGCCGCTGGTTTACTTGGGGTGCAGGCAGAATGGGATGAGTATGACCCGCTATTTGAACTTGCTAGAGAAAGCCGTGCTATATTTCCACAACTTGCAGAAGTTTTACGTGAAAAAACAGGAATTGATATTGGGTATGAAGAGAAAGGCATTTATCGCATTGCTCAAAATGAAGAGGAGAAGGAAAGAATTCTTCATATTATGGATTGGCAGCAGAAAACCGGTGAAGATTCTTACTTTCTGGCGGGAGATCGTTTACGAGAGAAAGAGCCGTATTTATCTGAGTCAATTATAGGGGCTGTATATTATCCAAAAGATGGTCATGTTATTGCACCAGAGCTTACGAAAGCATTCGCACATTCCGCATCATTTTCGGGTGCTGATATATATGAACAGACAGAAGTGTTTGATATTCGTATTGAAAATAATAAAGTGACTGGAATTGTGACAAGCGAAGGTATGATCACTTGCGAGAAAGTTGTTATTGCAGGTGGCTCATGGAGCACGAAGTTACTAGGTTATTTTCACCGCGAATGGGGTACATATCCGGTTAAAGGAGAAGTAGTAGCGGTAAGAAGTAGAAAACCACTTTTAAAGGCGCCTATTTTCCAAGAAAGATTTTACATTGCACCAAAGCGCGGCGGACGTTACGTAATTGGAGCAACGATGAAGCCTCGTACGTTCAATAAAACTGTGCAACCAGAAAGTATTACTTCTATATTAGAGCGCGCGTATACAATATTGCCTGCTTTAAAAGAAGCTGAATGGGAAAGTGCATGGGCAGGATTAAGACCACAATCGAATCATGAAGCTCCTTATATGGGAGAGCATGAAGAAATAAAAGGTTTATATGCTTGCACGGGCCATTATCGAAACGGTATTTTATTAAGTCCTGTTTCTGGTCAATATATGGCTGATTTAATAGAAGGAAAGCAGGAGAATCACTTGCTAGATTCATTGCTTTCTAAAACAGTTTAGAAAGGGGATGGAAGTTTGAATTTAAAAATTAATGGTAATCAAATTGAAGTGCCAGAGAGTGTGAAAACAGTAGCTGAGCTACTTACACATTTAGAGTTAGATAACAGAATTGTTGTAGTAGAGCGTAATAAAGATATTTTACAAAAAGATGATCATACAGATACATCTGTTTTTGATGGAGACCAAATTGAGATTGTAACTTTCGTAGGAGGCGGTTGATTATGTTAAACATTGGACCATTTTCATTTCATTCTAGACTTTTATTAGGAACAGGAAAATTCCCTGATTTTGATGTGCAGCAAAAGGCAATTGATGTATCTGAGGCTGAGGTTTTAACGTTCGCAGTACGTCGTATGGATATATTTGATGCAAAGCAGCCTAATTTATTAGAGAAACTTGATGTGAAAAAATATACGTTATTACCGAATACTGCCGGAGCAAAAAATGCTGAAGAAGCTGTTCGTATTGCAAAATTAGCAAAAGCTTCAGGGCTTTGCGACATGATAAAGGTAGAAGTTATTGGTGATGATAGAACGTTATTACCTGATCCAGTAGAGACGTTAAAGGCATCTGAAATGTTACTAGAAGAAGGATTTATCGTACTTCCGTACACATCTGATGATGTTGTATTAGCACGTAAATTACAAGAACTTGGCGTGCATGCGATTATGCCAGGAGCATCTCCAATTGGATCAGGACTTGGTATTGTAAATCCATTGAATTTGAGCTTCATTATTGAACAAGCGACAGTACCAGTTATCGTTGATGCTGGTATTGGTAGCCCGGCTGATGCGGCATTTGCGATGGAATTAGGAGCAGATGGCGTGTTATTAAATACAGCTGTATCAGGAGCAAAAGATCCTATTAAAATGGCACAAGCAATGAAATTAAGTATTGAGGCAGGCCGTTTAGGATTTGAAGCAGGTCGTATTGGACGTAAGCGTTGTGCAACGGCAAGTAGTCCTTTAGAAGGAATGAGCGTAGTTGAATAATCGATATTCTCGCCAAGAACTATTTTCTCCAATTGGAGAAGAAGGACAGCAAAAGATAAGGGAAAAGCATGTGCTTATTATCGGCGCAGGTGCATTAGGTAGTGCAAATGCAGAAATGTTTGTAAGAGCTGGTGTTGGTACAGTAACGATTGTTGATCGAGATTATGTTGATTGGAGTAATTTACAAAGACAGCAATTGTATGCAGAGAGTGATGTGAAAAATAATCTTCCGAAAGCTGTAGCAGCGAAGAAGCGTCTAGAAGAGATTAATAGTGAAGTAAGAGTAGAAGCGCTCGTTCAAGATGTAACAGCTGAGGAGTTAGAAGAACTCGTTACAAACGTTGATGTAATGATTGATGCAACTGATAATTTTGAAACGCGTTTCATTGTGAATGATATAGCACAAAAACATTCTATTCCATGGATTTACGGAGCATGTGTAGGGAGTTACGGCCTTTCTTACACAATTCTTCCTAGTAAAACGCCATGTTTATCTTGTTTATTACAATCGATTCCGCTTGGCGGGGCGACATGTGATACAGCGGGGATTATATCACCTGCTGTATCTCTCGTCGTTTCTCATCAAGTAACGGAAGCTCTTAAACTGTTAGTAGAAGATTACGAATCGCTTCGAGATGGACTTGTATCGTTTGATGTATGGAAGAATGAATATTCATGTATGAATGTGCAAAAGCTTCGTAAGCACAATTGTCCTTCGTGCGGAGAGAATGCCTTGTATCCGTATTTAAATAAAGATAATACATCGAAAACAGCAGTGTTATGCGGGAGAAATACAGTTCAAATTAGACCACCTCATAAAGAGGAAATAGATTTTGAACGATATAAAGAGCTGCTGAATGATCGTGTGCATGATTTAAATGTAAATCCATATTTATTATCATTTTCTGTGGAAGAAAAGAGATTAGTTGCTTTTAAAGATGGTCGTGTACTTGTACATGGAACGAAAGATATAAGCGAAGCAAAGACGATTTATCATCGCTATTTTGGATAGAAAAGGATGAGTGGGATGAAAGTAAATAAAGCTTTAACAATTGCAGGGTCTGATAGTGGCGGCGGTGCCGGCATTCAAGCAGATTTAAAAACATTCCAAGAGCTTGGTGTGTATGGGATGACGGCTATTACGGCAATTACTGCTCAAAATACGCTTGGCGTTCAAGGGGTATATCCAGTTCCATTAGAAGGTATTACGGAACAGTTGAATTCAATTGGTACGAATTTAACACCAGATGCTGTGAAACTAGGAATGTTATTTAGCAGTGAAATTATTCAAATTGTAGCAGAACAGATTAATAAATTTGGCTGGAATAATATTGTACTAGATCCTGTTATGATTGCAAAAGGCGGTGCATCATTATTACAGCAAGAAGCAGTTCAAGCATTAAAAGAATATTTATTACCAGTAGCAACAGTTGTAACGCCGAATGTTCCTGAGGCAGAAGTGTTAACTGGGTTGGAAATCCATAACGTTGAAGATAGTAAAGAGGCTGCAAAAGTACTGCATGAATTAGGTGCGAAATATGTACTTATGAAGGGCGGACATGCAGAATATCAAGGTAATGAAGTAATTGATTTACTTTTTGATGGAGAAAAGTTTATTGAATTTAAAAGTGAACGAATTCCTTCAAAGCAAACGCATGGAAGCGGGTGTACATTTGCTTCAGCAGTTACAGCAGGGCTTGCGAAAGGATACTCAATTGAAGAGGCAGTTCAAGAAGCAAAACAATTTATTAGTATAGCAATTGAAGAGCCGTTGCATATTGGAAGTGGTCATGGACCGACGAATCATTTTGCATATAAATTGAATAAAACGAGTGTATAGGTAAGTAAAAAGTCAGTTTTATAACTGGCTTTTTTTCTGTTTACTTTTTCAAAATACAGGAGTAATATATCAGCCAGAATATATTTTTTGTAATACGCTGAGTCCAATTATATGGAGCGGAGGAACCAATTTGTGCAGTGTCACTAGGGGTGAATCTTTCAATTTTGAAAGTAGGGCTACTCTCAAAGTCCGAATCCGACAGCTAACTTCGTAAGCGTCTTGAGAGAGGACGGTGCCATGATGGATACATCACTTCATCGATCTGATTAGTATAGGGGAATATCAATCTATGTTTGAGTTTTTTTATGCTAAGGAGGATGAGGTACATGGAACTAACACTTATTTGTGTTGGAGAAGAAAGCAAGGTAAATAGTTTAATAGATTTAGTAGCGTTTCAACATGAGTTAATTATTTTTACCGCAAATGAAGAGATAGCGGTTGAAGTGAGGAATTGTGGGTTTGATTGGACGTATAGCTGCAGTAAGGAGCAGGATTTTACTAGTATTTGTGAGTGTATTAAGAAGGTGATTTTACTAGGTGATGAGCTTCCTATTGTTAGCTTCTTTACAGAACACATTCGCTTTTCTTTTCAAGCACCTATTACTGTTGTTACAAGGAATAAACGATATCCGGCGAGGCTCTATGAAACAATTGGAGCTACCTTTGTCGTGTTTACGAATTGTGATAATATTTCTTTTTTATTTTTTGAATAGGGCGGGGGAGAAGAAGATGAAGGTGTTGTTACTAGGAGATATAGCGAATCGTTGGGCAGTATCGGTAGAGCGAGTTCAAGAATTGGTGGTACTTGATCCTATTTTTCCAAGGCCGTATATCATATTGCCATCGAAAGACGCTTTATATTTAAAAACAGATGTGATCGAATATGAGCAACTACATGCAGAATTGTCACAAGTTTATATTCGCGGGAGAAATTTACGTGCTTTTTTACGAGGGGAATAAATAGGGAGTGAAAAAAGAGCGAATGCGAAGTGCAACAAGCTATGCACTTCATGTCATTCGCTCTTTTTATTTCGTATTTAAAAGATCATTTATGTGAAAAAGAAAGAAAAGACGAGAAAAGGGATGAAAGAATATTAATAATACCTGATGTAAGCGTTTAAATAGATGGATATTTTCTTATTTTGAGTAATTTAGCCCTTTACAAGTGAAAAATAGAGGAGTATATTTACTCTCATAAATCATTCATAAAATTTCCAAAAAAACCTAAAATCGCTGAGTTCCAGAAATGGAGCGGGGGAACCAATTTTGTGCATCGTCACTTGGGGTGAATCTTTCAGTTTTGAAAGTAGGGCTACTCTTTAGGCCCGAATCCGACAGCTAACCTCGTAAGCGTTTAGAGAGGAGGTTTACTTTTTGTTGTTCATTTTTTGAACACTGAGTAGAGCTCAGTGTTCTTTTTTAATATTTTAATGGTAAATTTTTACAGAAGGGTGAGGGGTAGCTATGTTAGATGTTGTAATGATCGGAATTTTTGTTGTGTTAGTCGCATCGATGGCAAGTCTTGCAAGTTGGTCAGATAAAGTTGTGAAAGAAGGGAAGCAATCATGATGATTGCCTTATCAATTATTGTTGCAGCAATTACGGTGTATTTAGTGTATGCATTATTAAATCCGGAAAAGTTTTAATTAGGGGGAGTCATTCATTATGATCTGGGTTGCAGTCGTTATTACAATGCTGTTATTTATTCTTGTGGCAAAGCCAACGGGAATTTATTTAGAGAAAGCCTTTCAAGGGAGTAAAAAGCTAGATAAAGTATTCGGGCCTTTTGAAAAACTTATTTTTAAAATTACGGGTGTAAAAGAATACAATCAAACGTGGAAACAGTACGCATTATCATTAGTTTTATTAAATGGATTTATGATTGTTGTTGTATATTTCGTTTTCAGACTACAAGGAGTATTGCCATTAAATCCAGCAAACATTAAAGGAATGGAGCCTACGCTCGCTTTTAATACAGCAATTAGTTTTATGGCTGATACGAACTTACAGCATTATAGCGGTGAAAATGGTTTATCTTATTTATCACAATTGATCGGGATTACATTTTTAATGTTTGCAGCACCCGCAACGACTTTAGCGCTCGTTATGGCATTTATAAGAGGGCTAGCTGGAAAAGAACTCGGTAACTTTTTCGTTGATTTTACGAGAGCATTAACGAGAGTGTTTCTTCCTATCGCATTTATGGCGGCACTAGTCTTTGTCGCACTTGGTGTACCACAAACGTTAGACGGTGTCGTTACAGCACAAACAATTGATGGGGCCAAGCAAAGCATATTACGCGGGCCAGTTGCATCATTCGTATCCATTAAGGAACTTGGAAATAACGGCGGTGGATTTTTCGGAGCAAACTCTACACATCCTTTTGAAAATCCAGGGCAAATGAGTAATATTTTGCAAATGATGCTTATGATGTTATTGCCAACAGCACTTCCGTTTACGTATGGACGAATGGTAGGAAATAAAAAACAAGGTCGCATCCTTTTCGTTTCACTATTCATGGTGTTTTTACTAGGGTTTATAACAATTACGACATCTGAACTAAACGGGAATCCAGTACTAAATGGAATGGGTATTGAACATGTACAAGGAAGTACAGAAGGAAAAGAAGTAAGGTTCGGAACAGTATTTTCTTCACTATACGCAACAGTAACGACAGCTGCTGAAACCGGAGCGGTGAATACGATGCATGATACGTTAACACCAATTGGCGGGTTAGTACCACTCGTAAATATGATGTTAAATACAGTATACGGCGGCGTTGGAGCAGGCTTTGTGAACATTATTATGTATGCGATTATCGCAGTCTTTATATCTGGATTGATGGTTGGACGGACACCGGAATTTTTAGGTAAGAAAATTGAAGGGAAGGAAATGAAATTAATTGCGGTAACGATACTATTTCATCCACTGCTTATTTTAGGGTTTTCAGCATTGGCTCTTTCTACACATTTAGGAACAGAAGCGATTTCTAACTCGGGCTTCCACGGTTTAACACAAGTTGTTTATGAGTATACGTCATCAGCTGCGAATAACGGATCTGGATTTGAAGGGTTAGCAGATAATACACCATTTTGGAATATTACAACTGGTTTAGTTATGTTTTTAGGACGCTATTTCAGTTTAATTACGATGCTAGCTGTTGCAGCTTCATTGAAAGAGAAGACGGTTGTGCCAGAAACAGTCGGAACGTTCCGTACGGATAATAGTTTATTTGGCGGCATTTTCATCGGAACAATTGTAATTGTCGGTGCATTAACATTCTTCCCGATGTTAGTACTCGGCCCAATTGCGGAATTTCTTACATTGAAGTAATGGAGGGTAAATGATGAGACCGGTAGTAGTAAAAGAAAAAAGAGTAAATGAGTCACAAATGCATGTTGTAGAAGATGAAGTTAGAAAAGCGAAAACGATGGATCGTGATATCGTGACACATGCGATGAAACAATCCTTTGCGAAATTGAATCCGAAAGTTATGATAAAAAATCCGATTATGTTCGTTGTGGAGATTGGATTTATCATTACGTTCATTTTATCGTTTCTTCCAAGTCATTCTAGTAGTGTACCAGGATGGTTTAATATAACAGTTTCTCTCATTCTCTTATTTACAGTTTTATTTGCTAACTTTGCAGAAGCGTTAGCGGAAGGGCGGGGGAAAGCGCAAGCCGATTCTTTAAAACAATCGAAGAAAGATGTGTTTGCAAATGTTGTAAAAGAAAATGGAGACATCGTCCAAGTTTCAGCAACTGATCTAAGAAAAGGTGACGTTGTTATTGTAAAACAAGGAGAAATGATTCCAAGTGATGGAGAAGTAATAAAAGGGTTAGCATCTGTTGATGAATCTGCGATTACAGGGGAATCAGCTCCTGTAATAAAAGAAGCAGGCGGTGATTTTTGTTCTGTGACAGGCGGTACGATGGTTGTAAGTGATGAGATTACGATTGTCATTACGAGTAATCCTGGTGAATCATTTATTGATAAAATGATTTCGTTAGTAGAAGGAGCTGCTCGTCAAAAAACGCCGAATGAAATTGCTTTAAATACAGTATTAACGAGTTTAACGCTTATTTTCTTAATCGTTGTTGTGACGCTGCCGATTTTCACAAATTATTTAGGATTTCAAATTGATACAGCTGTACTTGTAGCGTTGTTAGTTTGTTTAATTCCAACGACAATTGGTGGATTATTATCGGCCATTGGTATTGCCGGGATGGACCGCGTGACAAAGTTTAATGTGTTAGCGATGTCGGGTAAAGCAGTAGAAGCTGCTGGCGATATTAATACAATTATTTTAGATAAAACGGGTACGATTACTTTCGGGAACAGAATGGCTCATACATTATTACCTGTAGGAAATGAAACGATTGAGCAAGTTGGAAAGTGGGCTGCGATTAGCTCAGTTTTAGATGAAACACCAGAAGGTCGATCAGTTATCGAGTATGTGCAAGCGAAATCTATATCATATAATAGAGAACTTGCAGAACAAGGTGAGTTTGTTCCATTTAAAGCAGAAACGAGAATGAGTGGTGTTGATTTACAGGATGGAACGAAAGTGAGAAAAGGTGCTGTCGGTAGCGTGATTGAATGGGTTCAGTCACAGGGTGGAACAATTCCGAAAGATGTAAATCAAAAAGCAGATTTCATTTCAAAAGAGGGCGGAACACCACTTGTAGTTGCAGTGAATAATCGTATTTACGGTTTAATCTATTTAAAAGATACAGTAAAACCTGGTATGCGTGAACGTTTTGAACAGTTGCGTCAAATGGGGATTAAAACGGTTATGTGTACAGGGGATAACCCATTAACAGCAGCAACCATTGCAAAAGAAGCAGGAGTAGATGAGTTTGTTGCTGAGTGCAAACCAGAGGATAAAATTGCAGTTATTAAAGCGGAGCAAGATAAAGGGAAACTCGTAGCGATGACAGGTGATGGTACAAATGATGCGCCGGCATTAGCGCAGGCTGACGTTGGATTAGCGATGAATAGTGGTACAACAGCTGCGAAAGAAGCAGCGAATATGATTGATTTAGATTCGAATCCAACGAAGATTATTGAGGTAGTAGGAATCGGTAAGCAATTGTTAATGACACGCGGTGCGTTAACGACGTTTAGTATTGCAAATGATATCGCAAAATATTTTGCAATCATTCCAGCGATGTTTACACTTGCGATTCCGCAAATGGAAGCATTGAACATTATGAAACTAACATCACCACTGTCAGCGATTTTATCAGCATTAATATTTAATGCAGTTATTATTCCATTACTCATTCCATTGGCGATGAAAGGTATCGCATATAAACCGATGAGTTCGAATGCACTACTTGGCCGAAACCTACTTATTTATGGGCTGGGCGGAGTGATTGTACCGTTCATTGGAATTAAAGTAATTGATATAATTGTCGGCTTGTTCATATAAGGAAGAGGGGAAAGAGATGGCGAAGAAACAAAGTATACTATCACCAATCATCCGGATTACTTTTACATTTTTAGTGTTGTGCGGACTTGTATATCCACTTATTGTTACTGGTATTGCACAAGCAGTCATGAAGGATAATGCGGATGGAAGTCTAATATATAATGATAAAAATGAAGTGATTGGTTCTAAATTAATCGGTCAAAATTTCACAGATCCACGTTATTTTCATGGGCGTGTTTCTAGTATTGAATATAAAGCAGAGGCATCTGGTTCAAATAACTATGCACCGTCTAATCCAGATTTAGAGAAACGAGTAGAGAAAAGTATTGAAGAGTGGAAGAAACAAAATCCCACCGTACCAGTTACAGAAGTGCCAATCGATTTAGTGACAAATTCAGGTTCAGGGCTTGATCCTGACATTAGTCCGAAGGCAGCTTCCGTGCAGGTAGAGCGCATCTCTAAAATAACGAATATTCCGAAAGAAACGCTAAATCAATTGATTAAGGATCAAACGGAAGGTGCGGCACTTGGTTTATTTGGAGAGACCCGCGTAAACGTCTTAAAGTTAAATTTAGAATTACAGAAACTACTGAAATAGTAACAGTGCTACCTCAATCTAACGGATTGAGGTAGCGTTGTTTCGAAAGAAAGGTTGTGAGTGTTTTGTATGCGGATGACTATAAACCAACTTTTCAAAGGCGAACGCCAGAAGAGTATTTAGAATATATTCGTCAGCAAAACCGCGGGAAGTTAAAGCTATATGTAGGAGCAGCTCCAGGAGTAGGGAAAAGTTATAAAATGCTCTTTGATGCTAGAGAGATGAAAAAGGACGGTATGGATATTGTAATTGGTTTAATTGAAACGCATGGGAGAAAAGAGACGGAAGACGCAATTGCTGATTTAGAAAAGGTTCCTTTAAAAGAAATAGAGTATAAAGGGAAAGTGTTTTATGAACTTGATGTGGAAGGCATTATAAAGCGTGCACCGCAAGTCGTTGTTGTGGATGAACTTGCACATAGTAATATTCCCAGCTCTAAAAACAAGAAGCGTTATATGGATGTACAAGAATTGTTAGAGGCTGGTATATCCGTATTGTCAGCGTTTAATATTCAACATTTAGAAAGTGTTCATGATATTGTAGCTCAAATTACGAATGTAAAAGTAAGAGAACGAATTCCAGATTTTATTTTACAAAAAGCAAATGAAATTCAGCTTGTCGATGCAACGCCGGAAGTACTTCGGAAGAGGTTAATAGACGGAAAGATATATAAAGAAGAAAAAATTCAGCAAAGCTTACAAAATTTCTTTACGCTTAATAATTTAGGAGCACTCAGGGAATTATCGCTTCGTGAAGTCGCTGACGATATGGACGAGAAAATTAGTCAAACAGTGATAGAACCAATTGGCGTGAAAGAAAAAATTCTCGTTTGTGTACAGTACAGTTCAACAGCAGAGAAATTAATAAGACGGGGCTGGCGCATGGCTGATCGGTTAAACGCTGAATTGTATGTATTAAATGTTGAAAGAGAAAATATAGATTCTCTTTCAGCTGGAAAAAAGCAGACGATTGAAGAGTGGAAGACGCTCACGAATCAATTTGATGCAAGTTTTGTATTAGAAGAAGCAAAAGGAAGAAAGCCAGCGGATGTTATTATTGAAGTTGCAAAAAGATTACAAGTAACGCAAATTTTACTTGGGCAATCAGCGAGAACGCGATGGGAAGAAATTCGAAAAGGTTCGATTGTGAATGAAATTATGAGACAGACGAAGCATATTGATATTCATATTGTTGCGGATCAACGAGTTTAAAATAGAGACCATCTGTAGGTCTCTATTTTGCTTTGTGTGTGGCAGGGAATCGTAGCATTTTCATCGCATATAAGATTATGAGTAGAAACATAATTGCACCTATGAAGAAAATCCAAAAGTAATTTTGATTAAATAAAAGAAATCCACCTATAAGTGGCCCTGTGCCCATACCAAGATAGCGGATGAAGTTGTACATACCGATAGCAGTTGCGCGTTCTTGTACGAATTCTTCCGTTAATAAAGTAGTGTGAGTTGGCATAGAAAGGCCCATACTAAAACCGTACAATGATGTAACGATAATGATAAATGGGATATTGATGCTATATGTGAAAGAGAATAAAGTGACACATATAATATTGAAGAAACTAGTAATGAATAAAGTTTGCTTTGTTGTGAGGCGCTTTTGCAAAAACTTGTAGCAATAACTTCCTAACATAATAGAAAGGGACATCGGTACAAACATAAGACCAATTTCACTTGCAGTTAAGTGAAATAAATTTGTTAAAATGCTCGGTAAAAAAACGAGGAAGCAAAAGTAAATACAAAATTGAATAAAGCCAATAAGAGTAATAGAAAATCCAGTTTTATTTTTTAAGATAAACCAGTAATTCTTTTTTGATTGCGGTTGCTTACTTACAGTTGGTTTTGTTTCTGGAAGTAGTGAAATGTTTATCATTAATAAGAGAATGCCAAGTATAGATAAAAAGAGAAATACGGATACATGGCCGTTTATACTGCCGAGATAACCACCAATGAGGGGGCCAATCGCAGGTGCAAGAGCAAGTAACATTTGATAAAGGCTCATTGCTTCTCCTCGTTCTTTTCCTTCAAACAAATCACCAATAATCGTTGCTGAAACTACAGGTATAGCCGCTATTCCTATAGCTTGAATAGCTCTAAAAAAGAGAAATAAATAAATGTTTGCCGAAAAAGCACATCCGATTGAACCAATTGTACTAATGACTAAACTAGGGATAAGGACGGATTTTCTCCCTTTTGTATCAATTAAAGGTCCATATACGAGCTGCATAATTGCAAGAATGAATGTGAAAAGTGAAACTGTGACATTTACAAGATAAGGAGAAGTATGAAAAGAACCTTGAATCATGGGCAAGATAGGTGTGTAAATATTTTGAGCGAAGGAACCGAGTAAGGCACTAATACAGACAACATATAAAATGAAATGTAGTTTGGATTTTTTCATTATGTTAACCTCCTTCTTTTTTAGTTTCCTCGGAAACTAAATTTATTTTAACATGTTTTTCTAACTTGTAAATATGAAAAAATGATTTTAAAATGGTATATAGTTAAATTGTTTCTTTGGAAACTTAGGGGGCGAATAGATTGGATTATACAACGAAACAAATGGAAATACTTTCGAACATTCGTACACTTTTGCATAAAAGAGAAGAACATTTGAAAGGACAAAATGAGAAGTTTCTTCGTGAGACAGGTGTAAGTGGTATGTCTTTATCTGAGTTACATGTAATCGAGTGTATCGGGAAGAATGGTCTGATGAATGTAACGGCAATTACGATAGAAATGGGAATGACGAAGGGCGCAATCTCTAAAGTTTGTACAAAGTTGTTCCAAAAGAAATTCGTTGAGAAGATGCAAATGTTAGACAATCAAAAAGAAATTTTCTTCCGTTTAACGGAAAGCGGAAATGAAATATATAAAGCTCATGATAAATTGCATAAACAAGCTGAAGAAAAGTGGCTGTTACTCTTAGATAGATATACGAAAGAAGAACAAGATTTTATTCAAAGGTTTATAAAGGATGTCTCCAATCATTTGGAAATATAATTGGAAGAAAAAATTCCGTTTTCTCAAGTCTTTTAAATATAATTTCTGAAAGAACTCATATATAATAGAAACAGATACTTAACATGGTGAATAATTAAAGGGTCAATTATATAGAGGAGAGAGTAACATGCTTGAAAATACAGGGTTAGTATTAGAAGGCGGCGGTATGCGTGGTGTATATACGGGTGGGATATTAGAATACTTTATGGAACAAGATTTATATTTTCCATATGTAATCGGTGTATCAGCTGGTGCTTGTCATGCAGCGTCGTATCTTTCCAGACAAAGAAATAGAAATAAAACAGTAAATATTGATTATGCATCACATCCGAAATATTTATCGTATAAAAACTTATGGAGAAAACGTCAGCTATTTGATATGGATTTTATTTTTCATGAAATTCCAGAAAAGCATGTGCCGTTTGATTTTGAAACATACTTTAATAGCCCCGAGCGTTTCCTTGTAGGAACGACGGATTGTGAAACAGGGCAGTCTGTTTATTTTGAAAAAGAAGGAACGAATGACGATGCACTAAATTTATTACAAGCTTCTAGTTCATTACCTTTCATTGCACCAGTAGTAAATTATCGTGGTAAGCAATTATTAGATGGCGGGATTTCAGATCCAATTCCAGTTCGTAAAGCACAGGAAGATGGATTTAAAAAATCAGTCGTAATTTTAACAAGAAATCACGGTTACGCAAAGAAAAAATCAAGATTTGGGTGGATTGCTGCGAAGGCTTATAAAAAATATCCGAATCTTGTTAACACGATGCTAAATCGCTATGAAGTGTATAATGAAACACTTCACTACATTGAAAAAGAAGAACAAGCGGGTAATTTATTTGTTATTCGTCCAGAAGTACCGCTTCAAGTAGATCGTATGGAAAAAGATACAGCAAAACTACAAAATCTATATGAGCAAGGCTATGAAGATGCAAAGAGACAGTTTGCAGATTTAAAAGCGTTCTTGCAAAAATAAGTATTAGGCTGTGGAGAAGAAATTCTCTGCAGCCTTTTTATTATTGGTTTCAATGCTGAATGTTGGTTATACACGTTTTTAGATTATGGTATAATATGGATAAAAGTATGTGGAGAGGTGATACATATGGAAAATGTATATAAAGGGCTTAGACATACTGGATTTATTATGATGCTTATTTTTGGTGGGGTATTTTTACTGCGCTGGTTCATTCATGATGAAATGCTACTGGATCAGCTTATTGGATTTAGTGTAGGAATGGTAATGGTTGTTTCGTCAGTTTTCATTCAAAAGTATAGTAAAGAATTACAGGTAGAAGAGAAGTATTAAATGGTTATAAGCTCCTTCATATTTTGGAGGGACCGTTATAGTTTGAATGATTGTTATAAAAGAAAAGTAGAGCATCGGATTTCGATGCTCTACTTTTTTAATGTGGTAAGAAAATTAATTGATAAGCGAACAAGATTCCAAATACATACACAAGCGGGTGAACAGCACGGAACTTACCTTTTGCCACTTTCATAAGTGGGTATGAAATAAATCCAAGTGCGATACCTGTTGCGATACTTGATGTAAGTGGCATGCTTAAGATTACTAAGAATGCTGGGAATGCTTCATCAAATGCGTCCCAATCGATGTGGCGAACTGAACCCATCATAAGACTACCAACGATAATTAATGATGGTGCAGTAATAGCTGATACACCAGAAACGGCACTTACTAATGGTCCGAAGAATGCTGCTAGTGCGAATAAAACAGCTACTGTAACAGTTGTTAAACCAGTACGACCACCAGCTGCAACACCAGCAGATGATTCAATGTAAGCTGTTGATGGTGTTGTTCCGAACATAGAACCGATTGTTGCTGAGAATGAGTCAGATAGAAGAGCTCGTCCAGCTTTTGGAAGCTTTCCATCTTTCATAAATCCACCTTGTTGAGCAACGCCAAGTAATGTACCTGTTGTATCGAATAATGTAACAAGGAAGAATGAGAATACAACGCCGTATAATCCGTAGTTAATTACATCAGATACAGCAGTAATTGGATTTGAAACGATAATGCCTTCTGGTAAGCCAGGCATTGATGTAACACCGTTTGAGAATGATAATTGTCCCGTGAAGAAAGCGATAATACCAGTTAATAGCATACCGATAAATAGTGCGCCATTTACATTTAAAGACATAAGGACAATTGTAATTCCAAGTCCAGCTAATGCGAGTAGTACTGGAGCAGAGTGAAGATCACCCAGTCCAACTAAATTTGCTTCATTTTTTGTAACGATACCTGTTAAACGTAAACCGATAAAGGCGATGAAAAGGCCGATACCAGCAGTAATTGCATGTTTTAAGTTTTCAGGAATTGCTTCCATTAATTTTGTACGGAAAGATGTGAATGATAACAAAATTAAAATCATACCTGCTACGAATACAGCAGAGAATGCAATTGCGAAAGTCATGCCTTCATGAGCTTTTACAACAGAGTAAGAGAAGTAAGCATTTAATCCCATACCTGGTGCAATTGCGATTGGTAAGTTTGTAAAGATCGCCATAAATAATGTTCCGACAACAGCAGCGATAATTGTTGCTGTAAATGCTTGTTCAAATGGAACACCTGCATCCCCAAGGATAACTGGGTTTACGACAATGATATATGCCATTGTTAAGAAGGTAATAATACCTGCCATAATTTCAGTTTTAATAGAAGTTTTATGTTTTGAAAGGTTAAACATATAAACATCCTTTCTGTTTACGAATAATTTTCACAACAGTTATATATAATATTCGTTTTTTATCTATTTTGCAATAGTTTTGCATAAAAAGTTTACAACAATTCATATTTTGTGTCTTAAATTCGAATATTAATCGTAACTTGATGTGTGAATTTCAGTTTTTATTATGCACATTATAAGGAAAAGGAGTTGAAAGAAGCTATGCCACAGCAAAAAAACTTTATAACAATGCCAGCGCAACATCAAAATAAACAACCTGGTATTGAATCATTAATGAATCCTCTACCACAGTTTGAAGATCCAAATTATAAAGGTAGCGAAAAGTTAAAAGGAAAGAATGTATTAATTACAGGGGGAGATAGTGGAATTGGACGAGCTGTTTCTATCGCTTTTGCGAAAGAGGGAGCAAATATTGCGATTGCTTATTTAGATGAGGAAGAAGATGCTAATGAGACGAAGCAATATGTCGAGAAAGAAGGTGTAAAGTGTATATTGTTGCCGGGTGATTTAAGTGATGAACAGCATTGTAAAGATGTTGTTCAAGAGACCGTTCAGCAGCTAGGAAGTTTACATGTTTTAGTAAATAATGTCGCGCAGCAATATCCGCAGCAAGGATTAGAGTATATTACAGCAGAACAGCTAGAAAAGACTTTTCGTATTAATATTTTTTCTTATTTTCATGTTGCGAAGGCTGCACTTTCTCATTTAAAGCAAGGAGATGTCATTATAAATACAGCGTCTATCGTTGCATACGAAGGAAATGAAACGTTAATTGATTATTCCGCAACGAAAGGGGCAATTGTTGCTTTCACAAGATCACTTTCTCAGTCATTAGTGCAAAAAGGGATTCGTGTAAATGGTGTTGCGCCAGGACCAATTTGGACACCACTTATTCCATCGAGCTTTGATGAGAAAAAAGTATCACAGTTTGGAAGCAATGTTCCGATGCAAAGACCTGGCCAACCATATGAATTAGCACCAGCATACGTATATTTAGCGTCTGATGATTCATCCTATGTTACCGGGCAAATGATACACGTAAATGGGGGCGTTATTGTAAATGGATAGTTTTCATTTATAAGAGCAAAGTAAAGTTAATTCCACTTATTATAGTGGCGCTAGGGGAGGGATATAGATGAAAAAATTATGTTTTGTCATACTATTATTTTTCATCCTACCGGTTAGTGCCTTTGCTAATACAGATCATCTAATATTAGTGAACCTTACGACAAACCAATTATCTTTTTTTGAAAATGGAAATTATACAAAAACATTCCCCGTAACAACTGGAAGAGATCGTACCCCTACACCTGAAGGTAATTTTTGTATTATAACTAAATTTAAAAATAAAGAATACCATCGGAAAAAAATAGCTGGTGGTGCACCGAATAACCCTCTTGGTACGAGATGGCTTGGACTAGATAAAAATGAATATGCGATTCATGGGACAAATCGGGAATGGACAATTGGAAGTAGGGAATCAAATGGCTGTATTCGTATGCATGACAGGGATATACAGTGGTTATATGACCGAGTTCAATTACAGACGAAAGTAATCATTTCTCGGTTTCATACGAGCCCGGAATATGAAGCGAATAAGCTTGGTTATCGTGTTGTGAGCTGGAATGGTCGTAAAGTAGAAGAAGAGCAAATTGGTATGCTTACGTTAGTAGATCGCGTGGATATATATTGGCAAGAACCGAATGGACAGCTAACGAAAGTGAAAATGGTATTGCCAAACGAAAGGTATGCAGTGTACTCAAAACGAAAAGATGGAATATATTATATAGGAAACAATTTGTATATAGTGGATGAAACAGGAGAAAAAATTCGTTATGAGCAAATCCCTTCTTCAGCTTTAAGTAATATATATAAACGGAAATATAATGTTCCGTAATAGGCTACCGTATGATAGACGGTAGCTTATTTCTACTTCGAGTTTAACTGCAACTATTGTATTTTGCTGAATATAATACAGTACAGATAGGGGGCGGTTACATTATGAAAAGTGAATTTGCGTTTAAAGTTTTCTTAGTAACGACCTGTTTATTTATTGTGTATTTATATGCGTTTCTCGTTTTTTCTTTTTATGTTCCATATGTTGATTTAATATTGTTCTTCGGATTTATTTGGGCGTTTGTTAAGGCGAGAGAAGGGGAGAAGAGTATATATCGGCGCATTACCTTATGCGGGACGGCCGTTCTCGTTATTTTATACTTTTTTATTATGCATGATTTTTGGAGGGGGATGTAAAAAAGCATACGATTAATCGTATGCTTTTTATGTTTAATATTTTGGCTTAAATGTATGACAACAAGTCTCTACACTTGTTGCTACAGAACTTTCTAGCGTCTCGTTCGTTAAAACTGCACTTGTATACGATTCATTTTCAGTTTGACCCGTTTCATCCGCATCTGGCTGAACGATAATCGCACTTGCTTGACAAAAGTTGCCTTGTCCCCAAAATGAACAATTGGAAACAGAACATCTTACTTCTGGCATAAAACCCCCTCCTTATACATTAGTTTGGAATTTTACGTCCATTTCATGTGTAGAAGGAGTTTCCTTTTCTCGTTATTTTTTCGTTTGTTCAAACCATTCTTTGAACTTTTCTTTTGATTGTTCTCCGCTAATACGGCTTACTTCTTTACCATCTTTAAAATGAATAATTGTCGGTGTTCCTTGGATATTGTATTTATCCCAAGGCTCGTTTAAATTTTCAATATCAATTACTTTCATATCAACATTTAAATCTTTCGCTAAAGGTACAACAATAGGAGAGACCTTTTGACAATGAACGCAAGAGGTTTGATAAAAATAAATCGTTTGTTCTTTTTTATCTTCTATATTTTTATTGAGATCCTCAAGAGAAATTTTATTTGAGTAGTAATCTTTTTCATTTGTCGATGCGTTTTTCTTTTCCATTTGTGCTACAGCAAACATTGCCGCAAATAAAACGATAATAATACCGCCAAATATAAGTATTTTTTTCATTCTTTCATCTCCTTATTTGTTTTTAATGACAATAAAGCTACAAACAGCGATTGTAATAAAGCCGATAAGTGCTAAAAACGGGATTGTCACAAAGCCGAACCAGTTTATGTATTCTCCCGTACATGGTACACGGCCGCAAGCTGCCCCGGCAGCTGAAAATGCTGCGATCTTTTGAATTGCATAGTGATATAAAGAAATACAAGCACCGATACTTGCGATTGGTAAAGAATAATTTGCGATGCGATAGTCTTTTTTTACTACAGCGATACCGAGCCATAAAACGAATGGATACATAAAAATACGTTGATACCAACAAAGGACACAAGGCTCAAATTTCATGATTTCGGAAAAGTATAGACTCCCTAGTGTAGCAATAAAAGAAGCTCCCCACGCGGTAAATAAAGCATATTCTTGCTTTTTTTCTCGTCCCATATTTTATACCTCTCTTATAATAGTTACATACTAAATTATAGTATGAAGTGGTACAGAAAAGAAAGAAAAAATATGTTTATCAATAAAAGTTTTATAAGGGGAAACTTTTATTGATATGAACATTTTAAAAAAGCGCTATTCTCCAGAAGAGAATAGCGCTATAGTTTACATTTGAATTTGCTCTACTTCTTCTATATGTGACTTTTGGGATGCGTGGTCAATATATTGAAATAGAAGCTGCAATTGTTTATCAACTTCTGGCAGTTCTTTACTGTATTGATAAGCGTGTAAAAAATGCTCAATACGCTTAGAAAATAATTGATCGTTCGTTTGAACCATGAGAACGAGTAATTTATCCCAATTACAGCAATACGTGTAATAGAGAGCTTTATCATAATCGTTATATGTTTGCACTGTGTACCCTCCTTACCGAGAGTTATATATAGTGTGTGATAAGTAAGGAGAAATACACTTGAAAGAATTTGTTAAGAAAAAAAGTGAATGAAAAAAACGAGGTGTGTCCTCGTTTTTTAAGCTTTTGGCATTGGCGTAGGTGTTGGTTTGCCATAGCCTTCTTTGTATTTATTATCGATATAGTTACGAATTTCAAGCGTTGTTTTTCCTTTTTGTTTCATGGAAGCAGATTCAACTGCGATTTCTAGGCAATTGACGCAAGTCGTTGCATGAGAATCCCAAACAACTTCACCATTCTTTTTAATTTCACGAATAAAACAATTTTTATTATTTTTATGTCCTACACTTTCACCGCAACCGCAGTAACATGGAATCCAATCTAATAGCTCTGCATTTTGTCCAGCGACAGTGTAGATGTCTTTCATTTGTGGATCAAGCTTGTCTAGGAATGTAGGAAGTGTGTCGATTCCTTTTGTTTTCTCTTGAATGTCAGCTTGCTGAGTGTGCGATGCGTGGTCATGTTCCTCTTTTTTTGATTCAGAAGATTTTTGGTCATTTGTACCAGTACTTCCGCATCCAGCAAGAATTAAGCTTAGTACTGCAAGTAAAGAAAATACATATTTTTTCATTCGCTTGTCCCCTTTACAAATGTATTAATCAAATTGTATCAGAGATTACGGTGTATCGGTTGAAGATTTTTTCGACTGATTTTTGAAGCGCCATCTTAGCGAATGGAATAGAAATAAAATTGGGATATAAGCGTATACAATATATAAACCAGCTTGAGATAGTACTGTGTTTAATGTGTTTATACTTTCACGGTTTGTGAAAAGTAGAGAAATTGAAAATATGATAAAAATAAAGAACGGTAATGTAAATGTAAACGAAATATGAAAGGAACGCTTCATCGTTTGGCATGATGACCAAATAGTTAAGCAAAGGTTTGGCAAAATAATTAAAAACCAAATAAAAATAATAATGTATTCAAAGCGTTGAATAAAAGGGACCTTAATAATTTTTAACATTGTTAAAGTAGGCCAAATAGTACGGTTTAATTGTCCTTCGCTATAATACATAAAGGATACGATGGCTAAAATTACATAAATTAAAGTGCTAAAAGCAATTCCTGCATGGGCCCATCTCTTTAAAGATTTTCCTTTTTCAATAAATGGATAGAAGATAAGAATTGTTTCAAAGCCGAGAAACTCTAATGCAGATTGTTTTGCAGATATAAGCATGTCAGTAGGTGAATGTGTAAAAATAGGTAAAATATTACGGAAATGAGCGTATTTCATTGGATAGATTAAAAAGAATACAACGAAAATAGGAAGAATGACTCCCCAAAAGCATATTCCAGTCACAGAACGAAATCCACCTTTTATAATGTAGTAAGTCACTAATAAAAACATAAGGGTAAGTTTCCATAATTTAATGGTAGGAAAAATCCAAACTTGTATGACTTCCATATATGTACGAAGAACAGTAAGGCAGAATAATAAGCAATAAAGAGTGAAAATGACAGAAAATATAGAGCCAATCCATTTCCCGAAAGTTGTTGTATGAATGCTAATTAAATCTCCATCTTTTTCTAACATTTTTAACATACAAAACAGCACAATATGAGTTGCAATTCCCGCAATAATAAGAGAAATCCAGGCATCATAGCCAGCATTTTTTAAAATTACACGTTGATATCCTAGAATTCCTATTCCGATTTGAAGAGAATGCAACAAAATAAATGCAAAATATGGAGAGACAGTCTTTGTTTTATTCATTGTATGCATTGCTTATTTCACCTCACTATTCCCCGATTCCAGATTGAACAATGTTAATATCTAAATTTACATCAATGTCTATATTTTGATACATATTTCGAATTTGTTTTATATTCCATTTTCTCGTATGACTTCTAATTTCATCACGTATTCCTAAAGGATCAATTTCCTTTTCTTGAAATTGTTTTATTAACCCTTCACAGTCTTTTTCAACATTTCGCTCAATTTGTTTTTTTATATAATTGATATTTCTTTTTTTTCTTAAATCAATCCAAGTAGGAGAGTTTTTAATTAATCCATCTAATTTTAAATTGATTTTTACTTTTGGTATGTCACCAGTTTGATCTATATCATATTTACTTTTCCCAGCTAAATCTTGTATGACAACCATACCTTTATGTTTATTCTTTTTTATCGCTGCTTCGTAACGTCCATTTTTCGTAGGATTAATAAGTAATTTTGTTAAAACAGAATGTCTTTTATCTGTATACATGACCACTTTATCGTCTTTTAAGAAAGCAAGTCCTTTGACAACGACGGAATGATTAGCGTCCGTTTTAATATATGGGACATAGGCATCACATACAGAAGAATAGTAATTATATAAAAAAACGTTCAATGAGGTTTGTGGAATGTTCTCATTTCGTATATTTTGCTCAAGTAAATCAACAATGGATAATGAACCATTTTGTTTTCCACGATTTAAAAGCTCTTCAGCTGATCCATCTACAATTGCTAGTTGTACATCACGCCCGATATTTGGATCACGTTGTAAGTTAGTAATAATTTCTCCCATTCCTCGTTCTCCTAGAGTTTTTCCGAATAGGACGACACGCATTTGACCTACAACAACATTGTGAGGAGATTTCGCATTTAATCGTGAAGCAATAGTTTCAAGTGAACGGGCAGATGTTGATTGGGTTTCTGGTTTAGACTTCACACCATGTGTATACTCTGGAAATAAGATAGTTCCTTGGAATCTTTTGTTTTTTGTGATGTCAAATCCAGCGACATGAATAATACGCTGCGTATCCACTATATACGTTTGTGTACAGCCAGTTTGTAGAAAAAAGAAGATCATGATAAGGTGCAATAAGAGTTTTTTCATTCACCATCACCATCACGTTTTTGCTTCGCTTTGCTTGGATTATAGCGCCATTTAGATTTTGGCCTAAGAAAAGAAGGTCTTTGTGCCGTTTGACTAAATGGTAATCTAAGAAAACCTTCTGCTGTACCTAAACCACGAAATGGATATAAAGGTAATAAATAAGGTGATCCAAGTGATTTTAATTTAATTAAATGAGCTAAAATAAATACAAATCCAACAATAAGCCCTAATCCTCCGAATGCGCCGGCTAAAAGAATAAGCGGAAAGCGTAACAAACGGATCGTAGAAGACATCTTTACAGTCGGTGTTGTGAAAGATGCAAGGGCAGATAAAGCAACTGCAATTAATAAAATCGTACTCGTTAAAGCTGCCTCAACGGATGCTTGACCAATTACAATTCCACCAACAATTCCAATCGTTTGCCCAACTTTTGTCGGTAAACGTGCTCCCGCTTCACGAAGCAATTCGATTGTAATTTCTAAGAAGAGTGCTTCTAGAATAGGCGGGAAAGGTACGTTCACTCTCGAAAAAATAATAGGGCCTAATAAGTCGGCAGGAATCATTTGATAATGATAAGTTAAAGCCGCTGTATAAATAGCGGAGGAAAAAAGAGAAAATATAGCTCCGAAAAAACGAATAACACGAAAGAACGATCCAATCATCCACGGTAAATAATAGTCTTCTGGTGAAATGAAAAAATCTAGTAATGTTGTCGGTCCGGATAAAGCATAGGGGGAGCCATCTGTTAAAATTAAAACTTCCCCGCTAATTAATGCAAATATAGCTCGATCTAATCGTTCTGTAGGTAGTAGAACAGGAAAAGGTGAATTGCTATTATCACTAATAAATTGTTCAATCATAGTCGCATCAAATGGGACATCAAAATCAATATTTTCTAGTCTTTGTATTGCGATGTTGATAAATTGTTCATTTGTAACTCCTTCAATATAAGCAACTGCTACCTTCGTTTTTGACATAGATCCAACGATAATTTCTTTGAAAATGAGTTGCTCTGTTACGATATTTCGGCGTAATAAATGTATATTTGTATCAATATTCTCAACGAAACCAACTTTAGGACCGATTACACTATATTCATTTTCTGTATCGTTATATAACCGTTTTCCTAGAACAGTACTCTCTGCACGAATTAAAGCATATTGATCGGGATTCGAATTGTTTTTTAAACGTATTAATATATATCCACCTAATAATTTTTCGCGAATATCATCAATAGAAGGAGAGGTAATGATGTCTTCAATAGAGACAATATTATATAAATCAGAGATATTTTGAATGTGTTCTGCTTTCTTTTTTATAGGAGTTAAAATAAATTGTTTAATAATAAGTGCTTCCACGACAGATTTATAATAAAACAAGCATAATGTTTCATCTTCAAGTACGTTATAAGAGACAAAATCGCTAGATTCTTTCATGGTTTGTATAAATTCTGGAATAGAACAAATTGTTTTTGTATTAGTCTTTTTTGATTTCTTAGATAATAAACCGAACATTTTCTCACCCCTAACATATATCATTTCCTTGTGTTAGTTTTTGGGAAAGACGGGAATTTATACTTGAAAATTGAAAGTTCATAAAGAAAAGGAAGAGTATTGAAAAACTCTTCCTTTTTGGCGTATTAATTTGTTTTCTTTTCCTTAATAGACTTTACTAATTTAATCATTTCTGCTCGTATATCTTCTTTTTTTACGTTTAATTTTTCGGCAATTTGTTTCATATCCATTCCGTCTTTTTTCATTTTTAGCACATCATCAAGGGGAGTATTACTTTTTTGAGAGATGATTGTTAATACCGTGAGCTGACGTAATCCGATATTATATTCTTTCATTTTTTGTTTTAGCCCGTCTGGTGTAGATTTTTGCATATTTGCTAATTCTTGCAGTAGCGCCTTTTTCGTTTCTTTATTCATATGATGCTTTTTCAACTTACTTGGATCTACCCCGAAATGCTCAGCTGTTTTCTCCCAAGATTTATTTTGCTTATAGTAAGCTAAAACGTCCTTAATTTCTTTTTTACTCATTCTTGCAATGTGGGCAGCTCTCCAAATTTCATGTTTGTTATAGCCGAGTTTTTCGAGCGATTGCATTTCTTCTTCTGAAATTGGTTTATGATGATGCAATGTTACTTCTTTTGGCGTAGCAGCGAAAGTTGGGAAGACGGTTGTACCGAATAATAATGCTGCCATAGTCATACTTACTGCGATTTTTTTGTACATATAAACTCCTCCTAGATAGATGATGTGGAAAACTGTACACATATCATTTCCATAAAATGTGAAATACTTGTGAACAAATCAAGTTTTTTTATTCACAGTATGAAATGAAGTTTTTGGGAGTTTTCCAACATAAAACATTGATTAATAGTAAAAAACTAAGGTATAATCGAAATTGAAAATCAATATCAATAATAAACGTATACATATAGATAAAAATAAGGGAGAGAAAAATATGACTACATATACTTCCATCGCAAATGTGATTAAAGAAAGACGTTCTGTTCGTACATTTACAGATAAAGCAGTAGACAAAGAGTTGTTAATTGAACTATTAAACGACGCAACGTGGGCACCGAATCATAAACATCGTGAACCATGGAATTGTAAATTATACATTGGAGAAGGTCGTCAGAAATTAGTGGACGCAGTATTAAACTCTTTCACAGAAGAAGAAAGAGCGAAACGCGGTAAAATTTTATCAGATCGTTTCTTAAGCACACCTGCACAAATCGTTGTGTATATAAATGAAGATCCTCGTCAGATTCAACGCGACGAAGATTACGCTGCAACATGCGCATTTATGCAAAACTTCCAACTTCTTGCTTGGGAACGTGGATTAGGTTGTGTTTGGAAATCAGGCGGATTAAACTACAATCCATTATTTATAGAAGGACTTGGTTTAACAAGAGGTCAACGCATCGTTGGAATTCTTCACCTTGGCTATTTCGATAAAGCACCAGAAGGAAAAGCTCGTACACCGATTACAGAGAAGATGGAGATTATTGAAGGTTAATAGATGAGACATTCTCGTTTTTACGGGGGTGTCTTTTTATTATGCAATCAATCCTCATGAAAGCTTGTTCTCAATCATACACTTTCTTAAGGGAAAGTGTAAGGAGGGAAAATAATGAGAGCAAGTGACGATAAAGCACTGCAATATGCGATTGCGGAAATTACGGAAATTGCGACTGGATTTGGGCTTGATTTTTATCCGATGCGTTATGAAATATGTCCAGCGGAAATTATTTATACATTTGGTGCATATGGGATGCCGACGCGGTTTTCACATTGGAGTTTTGGGAAACAGTTTTTCAGAATGAAATTACAATACGATTTAGGTCTTAGTAAAATATACGAACTCGTTATTAACTCTGATCCATGTTATGCCTTTTTATTAGATACGAACTCGTTAATTCAAAATAAATTAATCGTAGCGCACGTGTTAGCGCACTGTGATTTCTTTAAAAATAATATTCGTTTTTCAAATACGAAGCGAGATATGGTAGAAAGTATGTCAGCGACAGCTGAACGGGTGAAAGCGTATGAGCATAAGTACGGAAAAGAAGAGGTAGAAACATTTTTAGATGCCGTACTTGCCATTCAAGAGCATATTGATCCGTCGCTCATGCGTCCAAAACTTGCATGGAGTATTGATGATTTAGAAGAGGAAGAAGTAGAAAAGAAAAAGGTATCGCAATACGATGACTTATGGAATTTAGATAATCGAAATAAAAAGAGGGAACGCTCCAATGTGCGTAAAAAGAAGAAAATCCCACCACAACCGGAGAAAGACTTACTCCTCTTTATTGAAGAATATAGCCGTGAGCTAGAAGATTGGCAGCGAGATATATTAACGATGATGCGTGAAGAAATGTTATATTTCTGGCCACAGCTTGAAACGAAGATCATGAACGAAGGCTGGGCTTCGTATTACTAAGGTGCTTTTAATATAAATTTGTGCATCTATTGTTAAAAAATAGCCATGTATCGTATTATGAGGTACTATAATTGTTTTATATTTATATAAAGATATCATGTTAATATATAAAGAAAAATCCCTCTTGGATTGTCCAAGAGGGATAGTCCCAGCTCCACCAACGCGGCGGAGAAAGGTTTCCGTACTGAATATTCCAGCTTATCCAACGTGGTCAAGGAAGAATATCCACTAATATTATATGGTATAGGTAATTTTAATATGATATATTCGATGTGTCAATAAAAAATCCTTTTTTAGGGAGTACGGAGAATGAACTATCATATATATTTTGATGAATCGAATAAATTGGATTTAACTAAACAGTATTCTTATTATGGGGCATTTGGGGGAAATGCCGATGATTTATCTTCTTTAACAAAGGCTGTAAAACCTTACTATGCACATTCAAATAAAGAATTGCATTTTCGTGAATATAAAGATGATAAGCATGTGGCAAAATATTATCAAGTGCTACAAACTATTTTCGAACAAGATGTAAATTTTAATATTTTTATCGTAGATAATGCGCAAGCTTTTGCAATTACTGAGGAATTTAAATACACACATCAAGATTTGCGAAAGATGTTTTATATTAAGATACCTGAGCGTTTATTTTATGGTGTGACAAGAAACATTGAACAAAATTCAAATGTGCGTATCTTTGTAGATCGTAGTAGCGAATATCGTACAATCCGTTTATATTCTAAATTGAAAGAACAAATGAATGCACATGCTGTATATCGGAATATGAAATATCGAGTTATTCATGCTTCATCTCAGAAATCAGAAGAGAGCATTCCTTTACAGCTCGTAGATTTGGTAATGGGAATTGTAGTATTTTTAATGGAGAAAACGTATGAAAACGATAGTGTTGTGACAAAAGTAAAAAGTGATTTAGTATATCGTTTTCTGTCTGAAAAATGTAATTTAGAGCATTTCCAAACAAAAATTAAAATCTTCCAATGGGATGGAATTGAGCAAAAGCCATTACAAGTACATCTTGCTCCTTACATTAATAAGTTTTTCTTACATAAACAAACATTTGATATGCGGGAAATGGTAAAGGTACAAGAGCTATTACTAAAAAATCCAGATATTATGCTTAAAGATTTACGGAAAGAAATGGGATATTCAAACTCTTTAAGAAACATGCTAATTGGTTATTTAGATTATTTGAGTGGAAAAGGGAGAAACGCTGCATTACATTATGTTAAGAAAGATTAAAGGGTAAGTTTTTACCTAGTCGTCATAAAGATGTAATTAATTCCAATAGGTGCAGAGAGAATAATAAAAAACAAGTACATGCCTGAACTAGGATGTGCTTGTTTTTTATTATTTATTCATCAATTTGCTTAGTATCAACTCTATATGTGGAAGGGATGCTATGCATTTCTTGTAATTCATTACATGATTGTGCATTTAACAGATAAAAATCCTTTTTTGACATGGATTTTTTAAAAAGGTCTTCATATGCTAGGTCAATATTACAGAGGAGGGGACGTTCTTCATAAATTGTACATGAATGATTGTCAGTATCGTAATGGATACAACAACCATCACCTCTGTCTAAATGAGATAAGGAGTCAATACCTTGAATGTTTTGACAACAGATTCCGCATTTGGTACAAGGAAAAGTCATCATAAAGTGAATGACTCCTCGCTTAGCATAAATGAATCGAATTCTTCTTGAGTCTTATATTTAAAAGAGATATCTAAAGTTTCAGCAAGTTGATGAATAGTCGCTTCTATATTTTCACCTGTATGAATCGTTTGTTTAACTAGCCAAGTTAAGTTTTCTATTTTAGCACCAGTTTCTTGATAAAAGTTACAAATACGTTCTTCTTCTTGTTTAATGTAATCTATAAGGACTTTACTTAATTCTTCAGCCCTTTTTCGTTCCTCAATTGTTAGTTCCAATTCTTGTTGAGCGCGAGTAAATGCCCCATATAGTTGTTTCATTCCTAGCATTGCGACGGTGGTGCCGACAGCTGCACCGACAGGACCGAGAAGCATCGCTCCTGCTGCGCTGAATACAATTCCTGAAAAAGTGGTAACAGCATTTTCACCAACTATTTCTAAAAATTCTTCAATAGATAGTTTGCCTTTTATGAGTTGGTAGGAGCTTTCTGTTAGTCTAACAGCTGAAGAAGCAAGAGCTGCTGCTACATTTCCTTTCATCATTACACTATCTTTACCAATAAATTTAATGCCATGAGCAATTCCTGCAACAGCAGCGCTTTTTCCAGCTTGTTTCCCACTATCTTTTCCTACTTGTATAAATCCATCTTTTATTTGCTTTTCGCTTTTACAAATCTCAACAGTTTGTTGTACAAGTGATACTCCGCCACCTACACACGCCCCTGCTAAAGCGCCATTCATCATAGAAGAGAATGTTCCTTCAGCAAATGTATATATTTTTTCTTTTAGTGCGTATGCTTGTGGTTGATTTGCAGCTTTTAAAGCTTCCTCATATGTAGTGCCACCACTTGTAATGTTGTTTGCTTCTAGTTTTCCGTTTATATGAGGAGCAGCTTGTTCGTAGTCTTTGGCGTAAATACCTTGGGAATTTGCACGTTTCTCAACTAATTCTTTTACTTTATCAGCTTTTTCACTGTTAACTAAACGATCCATGTCCCCATACTTTTCGCTCGATACCATTCTTGCTAGTGATGCAGCTTTAGCACTAGACTTTGCTTGTACTTCTTTAATTAATGTATCCCCATCTTTTATTACGATATCAGCCGCGGCATGTGGATTCCCTAAAGAGTCTGTTGTAAAAGCACGCAAACTTTCACCTTTTAAGGCAGCGTCTTTATTAAATTTGGTTGCTTCAATAATTTCAAAAAGCCGTCCTTGTGTGATATTGGGTGAACAGTTCATATATTGTTTTGCTACTTTTGTTAGTGTGTCCATTCCTGCAAATGTTTCAATAGTAGCATTACCATATCGTTCAATTTGCTCGGCTACAATTTGAGTTGCGAGAATGTCTAGATTATTTTTCATATGGCAATCACCTAGTACATGTGTTGAATTGCTTTTTCTGTGTTTTTAAGGACGTCTTCTAAGATTTTGGATCGTTCACCGTTCTCATCAATAACGGGTGTATCTAATAACTTTTTCAAAATAATTGCAAGTTCAGCAGTATAACGGATTGCAAGTTGTTCATCATCGGAGAAGTTACGATAGTCGATACCCTTTTCATCGATGATAGAACTCATTGTTGCAATATAATCAGCAAAAAGTGTAGTTGTTTCAGTTGTTAAGTTTGATAGTTTAATAGTGTACGATTTTATCTCTTTTAAGATAGAAGTGGCACTTTGTAATTTTTGCATTTCTACTTTAACTTCTTCTCTTTTAGTTTTCATTTCTTCTAGTTTCTTTTTAGTGGATGCAGCAAAAATGATACTTCCTAATGCTAGGGCAGGGGCAAGAGCAATACCACCTAGTACAGCCATTCCACCAGCCATACCTAATCCGCCAGCAGCCAGTGATCCACCACCTAAAAATGCTAATGTTGCATTTGTGGCAGCTACTCCGCTTAAAGAAGCGATTGCAGTTCCTGTTGAAGCAGCACCAAATGTTGTGGCAGCTCCTAGTGCTCCCATTGCGGCAAGTCCACCGCCAGCAATTGCAGAAACACCAGATTTTAACAAATCAGATGCAGCGATGACTTGTTTTTCTATTTCTTGCATGAAGTGTTTAGAATCAGATACATCTTTAAGGGAATCAATAGTTGTTTTATCTGTAAAATCAACATTTTTTAATTTCTTGAATTCTGAAATGAATTCTTTCATTGTTCCACTAAGAATGTTCAGTTTTAATTCTCCATACTTTTCAAATTGAGTATTTGTCTCTTGACGTACTTGATCAAATATATTAAATACTGTTTTGTATTGATTCTCCATCGATTCAGCGATATTCTTTGTTTCTTTCATATTTTTGTATGATTCATGTCCTTTTTTTCCAGCGACTGCAGTGGCAACTGCAGCACCAGCAGCAACAGCTAATGGGATAAATGGTAATGGCATTCAAATCGTTCCCTTCATGAGAAATTTTTCCTATAAGATAAATATAATTAAAATATTACGATATTATCAAGGGATATTACAGATTTTTTGGAAAAAATCTGTAATATTAGGTTGATTTAACATAGAATTCTATATGTATGTTCGAAATCTAAAACGATTGAATTGGGTGGGAATAATGTATCAATCTGTAAGTTATAACAAATATGAACTTCCAAAAATATTTATAAGAAATGGACGAGAATGCTTTTTTGATCCAATTAGAAAGAAATTAATTTTAATTTCTCCAGAAGAAATAGTAAGGCAACAGGTTATTCAGTTTTTAATTAAAGATATGCAAGTTCCGACTGAGTATATTGAGGTGGAAGTACCGATGTCTTATTTTAAGAAAGGTTTAAAAGGAAGAGCGGATATTATTGTTTATGGTGAAAGGGATAATCAACTTATCCCTTTATTAATTATAGAATGCAAAGCAAATCATGTCCCCTTAACGGAAAGTGTTTTTAATCAAGTTATTCGTTATGATGAAATGATCTTTGCAGACATGATTATGGTTACTAATGGTATCGACACTATTTTTCAAGCATATTGTACAAGTACCAAATTATATAAAACTTTAGCTGTTCTCCCATCTTATAAAGATTTAGTTGAGAGACAAAATCTTCAAATTGTTCAGGAGGAAATGGATGGATTATGGGATCGCCCTGTCTTTTATGGTAATTATCCTTCACAAATAATAGAAGAATTTAAAAATGGGGGATGGATTGGAGAAGATACCTCTAGTCAGTCACATAATTTTATTGTTAACTTGATGGGCTTACTACAAGATCAAAGATATTCTTTACGCTCTCAATCTTTTAATGGTATTAATTTAATTGAAGATGGTGGATTGCGTTACATGTCTTATGGAAATGCAGCGGGTGGAACTTATCCAGGATATTATCGATACTTTATTGTTGAAGATAAAGAAGGGAACCACCAAATTGTTAGTATGTCTATATTTGCTACAGCAAAAACTATAAATGACCCAGTTTATGGAACACGGAAAGGGATAACTTATTTGGTTGTTGCAATTGATGATTTTGATAAGAGTCATAATTCCTTGCAATTAAGCATTGATAAATATGTGTCTGTAGGCAAAATGGAATGTGAAATATGGCACGATGGTACTTTGACGGCTGGAAAAAAAGGGGCTGTTAAAAGAGATAAAGTAATTCAGTTTATAAAACAGAAAGCACCTGAGCTAGTAAATGAAGACAATCAAATTATTTTGGGAGTTTTAAATCATTCTAGAGAATTTAAATGGAAGCATCGAGATGTGAAGTTGTTTGTTGCTAATTTAATTAAGTACGCGATATTAAGAGATGATTTTCGAAAAGGTTATTTAGAATAAGAAATACTTATACAGGGAAGGTACTAGGACTCAGTAGGTTTCTGGTATCTTTTTTTATAAGGAATAAAATCAAGTTATTTTATATTTATTTTAAAAGTTATTAAATAACTTGTTGACAAGTGAAATTATAACTGGTAAATTTAAGTTAAGAAACAGAAGTTATTAAATAACTAAGGAGTGAATAATGTGGAAACTAATTACGAAAGAAGTATTTATGCAGGCTTAGAAAGTATTCGAGGCTATGAAAGAGCGGAAAACTACAAAGGGATGATTTTATTAGCTGGTGTAATAGGTAAAACATTAGAAAAATACAATAAACCACTTTCCTTGTTACCTAGTGTGTTGGAATCGCACTCGAGTCCAGTGACAGCAATTCAAACATTTTTCTCACAACATCAAGAGGAGGAAGTTGGAAAATCAGCAGCGCGTTTGGCTGAAAAATTAGATAAAAATGCACTTCGTATGTTTTTTCAAGTAGTTAGTAATGATGTGACAGGTACTATTGAGGAAGTTCATGCTATTACTTGTAAGTTAGATAATTTATCATCGAAAAAAACTAATCAACAAATTCCTTCTTCAATGAAATTGATCTTTGAAAAAGAAATGATAATAGAGACATTAAAGGATATATATATTCAAGGAAATAATGATGATCCATTTTGGTCACTCGTTATTGCAAAGAAGTATCCGAAATTAACTGTTTATGCAGATACAATGTCTTTAGATGTATTTGATATGATGCAATTAGGTGCGTATGCCTATGAAATATCCAATATTGTAATCAAACAGGGGGATGTATTAAAGAAACCGACTTTCATATTAGAGGAGGGAAATCTTCAACAGTTTGATTGTGTAATTTCTATCCCAGCAATGGGATCTATTAGTCCAAATGTTGGGGAACATGATGAATTTGGTAGATTTTTATTTGGACGATCTTCTAAACGGGATGCTACTTTAGACTACGTCTCCCATGCCCTTGCATCAACAAAGACAAATGGTCGAGCTGTAATTTTAACTTTAGGTGGTTCGTTATTTAGAGGGGGTGTAGAGGAGAAAGTTAGAACAGCAATAGCAAAAAGTCGACAAGTAGAGGGAGTAATCAAATTTGCAAGTTCAATTCTACTGAATACTGCGGTAGCACCTTATGCACTATTTTTAAATCGGAATCAATCGCTAGATGTATCACCTAGTATTAGAATGGTTGATGCGAGTGAAATTATAGGAGTGCAAGGGCGAGCTAAAGTATTAGAAAATGAACATATTGAACGTATTTTATCATTGTATCGAAGTAGCGAAAGTGTAAATGGAGTAGCGAGCACTGTATCAATAGATGATGTCATTCAAAATAATGGGGAGCTCATTCCAGAACGGTATACGATGTCCGAGCGAATTAGTTTACCTGTTATTGGTGAAAGAACTATAAATAAAACAGAAATGATGAATAGAGAGAAAACGGTTGAGCTAGGTGAGATTGCTGAATTAACAAATGGAATCAATATTAAATCAAGTGACGGTCAACATTCTATTCAGATTATCAAAGCTAGTGATATTCAAGGTGGAAAGATAAGTGTAGATGAATTAGAGTCTGTATCAGTTGCAGACCTTTCAGTGATACAAAAGGCAAAGGTTCAAGCAGGAGACATTGTATTACTTAGTCGCGGAACATCTATAAAATTTGCAGTAGTACCAAAAGGTATCGGGAATGCATATGCTTCTATGAACTTAATGATTATTCGTCCAAAAGAAGGGGTAGATCCTTATTTCATTCAAACGTTTCTAGAGAGTCCTTTTGGAATATGGCAAATGGAGCAGATTCAAACAGGTACAACGATTCAATTAATTAAATTAGGCGATATGAAAAGTATTCGTGTACCAAGCTTAACGCAAGAAGTACAAATTCAGGTAGGTAAGCAGTATCAATTAATAAACCAAACATACGAACAAGAATTGGATAAGGCGTATAAAGCAAAGGTGGAATCAACACTAGGTTTATATGAACAAATAGGACTAATGAATTGGACAAAATAATATCAATAAGTGAAAAAGTATCTGTGCCACTTATCCGAAGTTAGATGATGAAAATATAGTTACGGTGTTTAATTCTACTCAAATACCGTAACTATATTTAAAAAAATGTAAAAACCATACTGTATATGTATAATAAGAGTATACAATATTTAGAAGTTGGTGATGTAGATGAGTAAAAGTAACTTTTCATTTTTTCGAGAAAAATGGGATGTGTTAGCTAATCTTGGTGAAACTGCCGAGAGGAATATGTACTATGATCCTCATACAACATTGATGAAACTTCGTTTGTTCGGGGAAACATTGGCTAAAGTTATTCTAGCCATGGAGAATATTAAAGAAGCATATAATACGAGTCAGGTTGATCGTATACAAACATTACGTCGAGAAGGTTTATTAGAAAAAGAGCTTTATGATATGTTTGACGCACTTCGTAAAAAAGGAAATAACGCAGCGCATGAAGCTGGATATGGAACGGTTAAAGAAGCTCAAGCGTTATTGCTTATGTCATTCCGTTTAGGTATTTGGTTTATGGAAGTGTACGGTGATTGGGACTTTGAAGCGCCAGAGTATGTTGAACCTGAAAAGGAAGAAAAAGTAGATGCCTCGGCATTGCAAAAGGAATATGATGAGAAAGTAAAACAGTTAGAAGCAGAATTAGAAAAGGTTCGTAAAGAATCACAGTATGATACATCAGAGGACAAGCAAAGACGTAGTCGTATTTCAAAAGAATATGTGAATCGTTTACTTTTATCCGAAGAAGAGACGAGAACAATTATTGATGAAAAGTTACGTCAAGCTGGTTGGGAAGCTGATAGTGTTAATCTCACTTTCCAAAATGGCACACGTCCAGAAAAGGGACGAAATATGGCGATCGCTGAGTGGACTGTTAAAGGTGGTCGAGCAGATTACGCCTTATTTATTGGTAAACAACTTGTTGGTTTTATTGAGGCTAAAGCAAAACATAAAAAAATTGCTTCTGTATTAGATAGCCAGACGAAGTTCTATGCCCGTAATGTTTATCAGCATGAAGATGAAATCTTAATGCCAACAACGGGTGAGTACAAAGCTCCATTTTTATACGCAACAAATGGACGTCCGTATTTAAAACAATTAAAAGATGAATCTGGTATTTGGTTCTGGGATTCTCGTAAACGATTAGAGCATTCACGTCCATTAGAAGGATGGCACTCTCCTATGGATTTACAGATGCTGTTAGAACAAGATGACCAGGATGCTGATAAGAAACTAGAAGAAGAAAGTATTGAAAAATTTAGTTTACGTCCTTACCAACAAAATGCCGTGCTGTCTGTAGAAAGTGGTTTAAAGGAAAGCAAGCGGAGAATGCTAGTTGCGATGGCAACGGGGACGGGAAAAACTCGTACAGCGATTGCATTAATGTATCGCCTTATAAAAACGAAAAAGTGTCGTCGAATTCTATTTTTAGTTGACCGTAAATCATTGGGGACACAAACAGAAGACTCTTTGAAAGATACAAAATTTGAGGGGCTTGCATTTACGGATATATATGATGTGAAAACATTAGAACATATATCACCTGAGATAGAAACGAAAGTACATATTGCAACGGTACAAGGTATGGTACAGCGTCTGTTTTATAGTGACAATGCAAACTTACCAACAGTTGGGCAATATGATTTTATTATTGTTGATGAAGCGCACCGCGGCTATACAAGTGATCGCGAGATGTCGGAAGAGGAAATGGAATTCCGTGATCAAAATGATTATATAAGTCAATATCGTCGTGTGATCGATTATTTTGACGCAGCATGCTTAGGATTGACGGCAACACCAGCCCTTCATACGACAGATATTTTTGGTATGCCGATTTATAAGTATTCGTATAGTGAAGCAGTATTAGATGGATACTTAGTGGACCATGAGCCACCGTATGTGTTTAAAACCGAGCTAATGGAAGCAGGGATTAAGTTCGAGAAGGGTGATGAAGTACAAGTGTACGATGTCGACCAACAAGAACTAAAGTTAGAAGAGATGGAAGATACGGTTCAATTTGAAGTAGAACAGTTCAACCGAAAGGTAATCACCGAGCCTTTCAATCGTGCTGTTTTAAACAAGTTAACTGATTATGTTGATCCAACTAGTAAAGAGAAAACGTTAATTTTCGCAGTAAATGATGCACATGCTGATACGATTGTACGTCTATTAAAAGAGGCTTACAAAGAGCATGGTGATGAAGTGGAAGATGATGCTATTATGAAAATTACAGGTTATATTCATAAACCACTTGAAGCGATTAAACGTTTTAAAAACGAGCGTTTACCGAATGTTGTTGTTACAGTAGACTTGTTAACGACGGGGATTGATGTACCAACTATTACAAACTTAGTGTTTTTACGCCGTGTACAATCTCGTATTCTGTATGATCAAATGTTAGGACGAGCAACTCGTTTATGTACGGATATCGGAAAAACACATTTCAACATTTATGATGCAGTTGGTATTTATGATAATTTAAAATCATACACAGACATGAAACCTGTTGTGAAACAACAACATTATTCAATTGATGATTTGTATCAGTCATTAGCAAACGCTAATGATGAAAAAGAAGCGGATTTTTATCGTGATCAACTTATCGCAAAAATACAACGCAAGAAACAAAGCCTTCCAGAAGAAGCGAAGCAGAAATTTACAGAGCTGACGCATGGGAAAAGCATTGATGATTGGGCACATGAATTAAAATCTGTAACACCAGAAGCAGCAAGAGAACAAGAGCTTTTATTTGAATATGTTTCACAATATCGTACCCAAGGTGAAAAAATATATATTTCTAACCATGATGATCGTGTGACGAAAGTAGAGCGTGGATATGGAGAAGGGAATAATCGCCCTGAAGATTATCTTGAAGGGTTTGAGCGCTTCGTAAAAGAAAACATCAACTTAATCCCTGCATTGCAAATTGTGTGTACACGTCCAAAAGAACTAACACGTCAAGATTTGCGGGAGTTAATTACGATCCTTGAAACGAAAGGGTTCAAGCAATCTCACTTACAAACAGCGTGGAAACAGACGAAAAATGAAGATATTGCAGCAGATATTATTACATTTATTCGTCAAGCAGCTCTTGGTGATGCGTTAGTAGACCATGAAGCACGCATTAAACGTGCGATGCAAAAGGTATATAGCTTACATGATTGGACACCGCGCCAAGAAAAATGGTTAGAACGGATTGAAAAACAGTTACTACAAGTACCAGTGTTAGCACCGAATCCAGAAGATGCGTTTTCAGAAGAACCATTTCGCAGTCGGGGTGGTTACAACATGTTAAAACGCGAATTTGGAGAAGAGATTGACAAGATTGTGTATACTATAAATGATTACTTATATATTAGCTAACAATGTGCCTCTATTATGAGGCACACTTTTCATGTAAAGGCAGGGAAAATAAATGAACAACCAAGAAATTGTACAAAAACTATGGAACCTTTGTAATGTACTTCGTGATGATGGTATTACATATCAACAATACCTAACAGAGTTAACATACATTTTATTTTTGAAGATGATGAATGAGAAGGGGAATTCATCTTCTGAAGATAGAGTGAATATAGAGCATGTAATTCCAGAAGAGTATCGCTGGGAGAGCTTAGTCTCTCGTGAGGGAATAGAATTAAAAGAACATTATCAACGTCTTCTTTTAGAACTTGGAAGTTCGGATAATAGCATTTTAAAACAAATTTATGCTGATGCAAGTACAAGCATCTCTGAACCGAAGAACTTAGAGAAAATTATTAAATCCATTGATAATTTAGATTGGTATAATGCGGAAAAAGAAGGGCTTGGTGATTTATACGAGGGCTTGCTAGAAAAAAACGCAAGTGAAACAAAGTCAGGAGCAGGGCAATACTTTACACCGCGTGTATTAATTGATGTAATGGTTAAGCTTGTTGACCCTAAAGTTGGAGAAAAATGCAGTGACCCAGCAGCGGGAACATTTGGGTTTATGATTGCAGCTGATCAATACTTGAAAAATCAAACTGATGATTACTTTGATATTGATCCAGAACAAGCTGAGTTTCAAAAAACAGAAGCATTTACAGGGATGGAACTTGTAAAAGATACACATCGTTTAGCTTTAATGAATGCATTACTTCATGGGATTGAAGGAAGATTAGAGCATGGAGATACTTTATCGAGTAATGGGAAATGGTTAACGAGTCTAGATGTCATTTTAACGAATCCTCCGTTTGGTACGAAAAAAGGTGGAGAACGTGCAACTCGTGATGATTTAACATTTGAAACATCAAATAAACAGTTAAATTTCTTGCAACTTATTTATAATGCATTAAAAGACGATGGAAATGCGCGTGCAGCAGTTATTTTACCAGATAACGTACTATTCGAAAGTGGAATTGGTGCACAAATTCGTCGAGATTTAATGGACAAATGTAATCTACACACAATTTTACGTTTGCCAACAGGGATTTTCTACGCGCAAGGTGTAAAAACAAACGTACTATTCTTTACAAGAGAAAAAACAGATCGAGATAGTACAAAAGAAGTATGGGTATACGATCTTCGTACAAATATGCCGTCATTCGGAAAACGTACTCCATTAACAGAAAAACATTTTGATGATTTTATAAAAGCATATCATGCTGAAAATCGTTCAAACGTGGAAGATGAAAGATGGAACGTATTTACACGAGAAGAGATTGCGAAGAAAGATGATAGCTTAGATATTGGCTTAATTGCTGATGAATCATTGTCTGCATACGAAAACTTACCAGATCCAGTTGAATCGGCAGAAGAGGCGATTGGTAAGTTAAAGCAAGCTATTACATTATTAAATGAAGTTGTAGATGAATTGAAAGCGGTGGAAGAAGCTGAGGTGGCTAAGTAATGGGTAAGAAAAAGACCGTCGATGAATTAATAGTACCAGAGGCGGAACAAAGATTTCGTGTGCCTGAAAATTGGATATGGACATGGACTGGTGCTATAGCTGAAGTAATAAGTGGAGGCACACCAAAGTCTAAAGTCGAAGAATACTATAAAGATGGAACCATATCATGGATAACACCAGCTGATTTATCGGGATATCAAGATATGTACATTAGTAAGGGGAAGCGTAACATAACAGAACTAGGTCTGAATAAAAGTTCTGCCAAAATGTTGCCAATAAATACTGTGTTATTATCCTCACGAGCCCCGATAGGATATGTTGCAATAGCTGCTAAAGATTTGTGCACAAATCAAGGTTTTAAAAGTTTTGCTCCAAGTAATGCGTATTATCCTAAATATTTATATTGGTATTTAAAATTTTCTAAATACTATATGGAATCTATGGCTAGTGGGAGCACATTTAAAGAACTTTCAAGTAATAAGTCTAAAGAAATACCAATTCCTCTGCCGCCTATTAATGAACAGAAACGTGTTTCTGAGAAGGTGGAACGTCTTTTAAATAAAGTTGAAGAAGCAAAAACGTTGATTGAAGAAGCAAAAGAAACATTTGAGCTTCGTCGCGCAGCTATTTTAGATAAGGCATTTAGTGGGGATTTAACGGGGAAGTGGAGAAAAGAAAACTCTTTTCAGCAGAATGAAGAATGTATTTCTGATAATGAATTAAGAGATTCCGAAGTATTCTATCCTATTCCAAAGACATGGAAATGGACTAAACTAAAAGATGTAGCTACTTTTAAGAATGGTTATGCATTTAAAAGTAAGGATTTTGTAGAACAAGGAATTCAACTCATCAGGATGGGGAATCTTTATAAAAATGAATTAAGGTTAGACAGGAACCCTGTCTATATACCTTTAGATTTTGATGAAAAAATAATTGAGAAGTATACAGTTGAAAAGGGAGATATTTTATTATCATTGACAGGTACGAAATATAAGAGGGATTATGGATATGCGGTTAGGGTGGATGGAAGAGATAAGAACTTGCTTCTTAATCAGCGGATTCTATCCCTAAAGCCGCATATGATGGATGAATATATTTATTATTACCTTCAATCTTCTGTATTTAGAAACGCATTCTTTAGCTTTGAAACAGGAGGAGTTAATCAAGGGAATGTAGGATCAAAAGCTGTAGAATCTATTTTAATTCCAATTCCACCAGCAGATGAAGCAAAGGAGATTGAAAAGAAGTTAGCTAGATTGTTGAATAATGAAAAAGAAGCTTTGGTGGTGCTTGCTATTGAAGAAAAACTAGAAGTTTTGAAACAATCTGCTCTCTCCAAAGCCTTTCGAGGCGAACTTGGTACAAACGATCCAACCGAAGAAAATACTATTGAACTACTCAAAGAAGTATTAAAAGAAAAGATCAAATAAATTAGTAAAAGGGCATCTAACTCAAGATGTCCTTTTTGTTATACCTGTAACTTTACCAGCATACAGTAATAGTAACTTATAATTATAATTTTATTCTCATAACATTACAAAGATAAGGAAGATGCATAATGACACGTTGGTATAACGTGAATGAAGCATTGGAGATATTGAAAAGTTACGATATTACGAGTTCGAGGCAGATGATCACAAGGTGGTTACGGGAGGGGAAGATTGTGGGTGAGGTGAGTGTGAATCGTAGGGAAGGTTGGCGGATTCATGAGAAAGATTTAGAGGATTTTATTGAAAGAATGAAGCCAGGTTTGAGAAAACTATTTTTTCGTAATGAAGAATTGCAGAGTGAATTACACGATTTGAGGGAGAAAGTTAGTACATTGGAACAGAAAGAAAAGGTTTTTCCTATAGCAAATAATGTACATATTTCTGAAGATTGCAGGGAGCAACTTCAATTATCTCACAAGCAAAGTGAACTACTTTTGGAGCATGTTGGATCTTTGATAAAGGAGAATCAGAAGTTACAAGAGAAAAATGAAGCCTTACAGAAAGAAAAGTATATATTAATTGAAGAGAAGATGCGATTGATTGATGAAAATAAAGAATTATCTTTACAAAAGCAAAAAGATAAGAAAATAGATGGTGATAAAGAGAATGTTAATAACAATATGTCACAGAAAAATCATATAGAAAATACGAAAGTGGAAAAAGTAACATTTGATGTATTTCAAGAGGTACTGGATAAATATTTAAAAGAAGAAATAACTCAACAACAGGAGCAAGTATTATATAATTATTTGTTAAAGCAGATTTTTGAGGAAGATGGTAAATTGAAAGAATCGCTTAGGGGAACGGAATCGAAGTATTACTGTCATAGTGGGAATAAGCCCTATGATACATGGAAACCTTTTGTGAAAGCTCAAGTGAAACATCTTGTGGAGAATAGGGAAAGTATCTTAAAGAAATTTGAAAAACCAAGAGAAGAAGCAGAAAAAGAGCAGGTTGAAGAACAGTAGTTAGTTCTTCAACCTGCTCTTTTACAATGATATTTGCTGTATTAAAAAATTTTTTTGGTGGTAACAGTTCGTTGTATAGAGGCAATGCATAGTACGTTTTTTTTTATTTGTTCATATAAATCTCCTTTTTGAAAACCAAATACACATTTTGAAGAAATCCCAAATAATAAATGATCTTCACCAAGCATTTTAATAAAAGAAGGCTTAGTATTCTGACTTAAGAATACAGGTTTAGGGTTGTCCATTCCAAAAGGTTCTAGTGTGTATAAATCATGAAAGAGCTGTTCAGAAAATTTGTCTATTGGTAATTTCGATAAGTAATAGGTGGGTGGTATTAGGCATGTTTGTGCTTTTGCAGCTTTTTGAATTGCTGAACGGAATAAAAGAAGGTGCTGTTCTTTCATTGGTATTGATAATCCCGCGGCAGCTCGGTGCCCTCCATATTTCTTCAAGTAATCTCTGCAATCTTGAATCACCTTTACAATGGAGAAGTCTGTTTTGTTAACGCTTCGGGCAGACCCTGTCCCTGTGTTAGAGATAACGATGGAAGGCTTTTTATATTTTTCGGAAATACGAGATGAAATCAATCCGATTATGCCAGGGTGGAAATCTCCCCAAACAACAATTACGTTGTCCTTATGTAACTGATCCTGGAAAATGGTTTCTTCTGCGATTAGGAACTGCTCTTTTGTCATTTGTTTACGTTGATTGTTGATACATAATAGTTCAGTCCACTTGGCTTGATTTGTTTCATTGTTTCTAAGCATTTCACCTGTAATATTTGGATCTGCAATCCGTCCTGTTGCATTAAAAAGTGGACCGATTTGGAATCCAATCGTACTACTATCTACTGTTTTTATTTTTAAAAGTTTGAATAGTGTTTTGAGAGCAGGGCTTGGATTACTATTCATTTGTTTTAATCCGTATGAACAGATAATACGGTTTTCGTCTTTTAATGGCATCAAGTCGGCAATAGTTCCGATTGTTGCTAGTTCAATTAATTCACTACAATACTTTAAAAAGGGTTGTTTGATTGTTTCAAATAGAGCTTGTACAACTTTGAGTGCCACGCCAGCTCCAGCAAGAAATGGAAAGGGATATGTGTCATCATTTCTTTTTGGATTAATGAATGCATAGCAATCAGGATAACCTTGTAAAATGTCATGGTGATCGGTAACAATGACATCTACTCCTTTTTGTTTAGCAACTTGCATAGCTTCGTGGGCGGATGAACCATTATCGACTGTAATAATAAGAGAAATGTTTGAAGGTAATTCATTCATCACTTTTGCGGATAATCCATAACCTTCTGAACGGATTGGAAGTCGTACTGTTACATTGGCATTCAACTTCTTTAAGCCTTTATATAATAAAGTTGAAGACGTAATACCATCCGCATCATAATCACCAAAGATCATGATGTTTTCTTTGTTTTGAATCGCTTTGAAAATTCGATATACCGCCTTTTTCATATCTTGTAAAAGAAACGGAGAATGGCAATGTTCCCAATTTGGAACAAGAAATCGTTCAATTGTTTCAAATTGCTCATAACCATGAAGATGTAAATGATACAAAAATATTGGATGGATGTTTAAATGTTTTGCCATTGTTAATAGAGCTTCCTTATTAGGAGGAGTATGCGGCATTTGAATATGTGGAATCCATTTGCCGCTTGTTGATGATAAATGATGTGTATTCATGATGAAGCCTCCATATTTATATAATAGGTTGTAAAACAATTTCTAGTTCTTCTTCGCTATGTAGAATCACTTTTTCAATAATCGTTTGTATGAGCGGTTTTAACTCTTCAACAGGAACGATTGATAATGCATCATAGATGTTTTTTAATTTACTTTTCATCCATTCTTCTATTTGAGGTAAATTGATGTTTTCATTTAATTCAGTAGTAGGTTGTAATGCGAGTTCTAAAGTTTCTAGTCTTCTCTTTTCTTCTTGTAAGTCCTCTAACTCGATTAACCCTGCAGTAAAAGCTTCAATTTTTCGTTTATACCTCTTTTTGACGGTTGCCAGTTTCATCTGATTTGTTACGTCTGTTTGTCTTTTCTGTAAAGATAATGAAGGATGTAATGAAAAGCTAAACGATTCACATAGATTGGATAGCCCTTTTTTGAAAAGTTCCTCTAACTGATGAGCTTTATATTGCTTGCTCGTACATGTTCCTTTATTTTTATTAGCTGAGCATCTGTACACTCTGTAACGATTTTTCGTTGAGCCTGACCAACCGATGCTCATTCCAGATCCGCACTTTCCACACTTCAGTAATCCTCCTAGAAGGTGTGGGCTTGTTTGAGCGCGTGGAGCAAGGGTAGAAGTTTGCATCCGTTTTTGAGCTTCATTCCATAATTCATCTGTAACAATGGCTGGAGCAGCATTCTCTTGGATAACCCACTCGTCTTCTTTTTTGAATTGTTCTTTTTTCTTTGATCGATCTTTTCGATTCCAAACTACAGTCCCTTTGTATACAGGATTAGATAGTAGTAATTTGACGGAACGAATAGACCACTGTTTATTTTGCCGAGAAGGGATGCCTAGTAAATTTAGTTTTTTTGCAATCGCATAGAAACCGTGACCTTCTTGTGTGTACCAAATGAATATATCTCGAACAATTTTTGCTTCATTTTCATAAGTAACGAGTTCTTTATTTTCTAATCGATAACCAAAAGGGTGTTGTGTAAGCCATTTTCCTTTAGAAGCAGCATGATACATATTTTCAAAGACACGTTCACGAATGCGTTCTCTTTCAAATTCGGCGACTGCTCCTAATACTTGAAGAGTTAACCGCCCCGATGGTGTATTTGTATCGAATGACTCACTAATAGAAACGAATGAAACATCGTGTTCTTGAAATAAATCAATTAATGTGAGCAAGTCTAATAATTTTCTACTCATTCGATCTAGTTTTGTTACAATGATTTTTTTGATTTCACCAGCTTTTACATCTTCAATAAGTCTCTTTAAATGTGGGCGGTCGGTGCTTTTAGCTGAGTAGCCATCTTCAACATAAACGACGACATCTTCACCCCAACCCATCGCGCGGCAATAGGCTTCTAAACGTTCTTGTTGTTCTTCTAATGAAACGCCTTCTTTTGCTTGGTCATCCGTGGAAACTCGGCAGTATAACGCAATAAATTGAGAAGACTGTTCGTTCATAAAAAAACACCTCCTTGTCCATATGTATATGAAAGAAAAAGTTCAACATGATAGAACAAGTTATAGGGTTGTCCTCATCTTCTCCCCGCATAGGTATGTTCTTATAGGGGGGATTTGCAAATGACAGATGGAAACGTCACAATCTCGATTCGAGTCAAAAATGAACAGATGCATATTCACAATTCATTAGAACTTCTGAGTGAATCGGATTTATTTAAGTTGTCCGAGAAGTTTTTTCAATTTGAAAAGCAATTGAAAAATTTAGCAGCCGTTCACCTCCTCAAATGTAATGAAAGTAAATGTAATATAGAGCAAGTTCAAATTGAAATGAAGCAGCAAAAGGAGAGTGCATCCTTCATTGGATAGACTCTCCTTTTTTTCTTGTTTGTATTCATATTTATGAACATTTTATTTTTATTTATGAATAAGTTTCCAATAGGTGTCTATACTATGCATAGAAATTATTTCAAGTTTTGTTGGAAGATATTGAGTCCTTTTTCTAATGTTTCAAGCAAAAAAGCAGCAGCTTCTGGGTTTTGTTGATGCAAATTCAATAAAGGTTCTTGCATGGCATTTACTTGTAAAACAAAATTTTGTTCAGTTTCATTTAATGAATGGATTGAGCTAAATAACCCTAATTCTTCTTGAAGTTTTGGAAGAAGTCGAAGAGGAATGTTATCTGTTTTACCAGTCTCTAAATGACTTAAATATCCTGCTGAGACATCAAGTGTAGCTGCGAAGTTATTTAAACTAATGCCTTTTTTTTCGCGTAACATACGAATGGTTGCTCCTACATTTTCTAACAAATTTGTTCAGCTCCTTATAAAAAGATATAAACGGAAAGGAAATGATTGAAATGTCAAAGATGAAAGAAATGAAAAAGTTAACACTGGGTTCCGTACAATATGTTCATGATCCTGAAGCAGCGCAAAAATGGTTTGATTTATATGTCGAGTGCGTAAAAGAAAAGGTACTAAAAGAAACTTCTAAAAATGCTGGACAAGCGTATATTGAAAATAAAGAAGGAGGTGAGTTTCAGTATTGAAACGAACAGTTGCTTATTATAGAAGTTCAACAACGCTCCAAGAGAATTCGATTGTAATGCAACGCTCAAAAGTGGTTCATTACAGTGTCCAAAAGAAATTACCAATTCATGAAGAATATACAGATGAATATGTATCATCTCGAAAGGTTACATTGTTAGATCGTCCTAATATGGCGCGGTTAATACAAGATATTAAAGAGGGAACGATTGAACGAATTCTTGTATATAAGAGAGATCGATTAGCTAGAAATTTAAATGAACACTTGGAACTATATAAGTTGTTCAAAGAGTATAATATTGAAGTTTGTTTTGCATCTGAAAATGAAATTGCTATGACGTATACTGCAATCGGTGAATATCTTGAGTGTATTTTAGGTGCCATGAATGAGCATGAAGGAAAACAAATTGCTGAACGGATTATGGAAACTAGAATTGCGAATTTTATATCAGGTAAATCATCAGGTAATGTGCCTTTTGGTTATGAAACGAAAAAACGTGAGGACAATAGTACATTTATTGAACGTATAGAACCAGAGCTAAAGATTGTAAGAGAAATATATGATGCAATTTTGAGTGATAAATATAAAACATTACAGGAACTGTATCGTGATTTTAATGCACAAGGAAAGCTGAAGAGGAAAACAAGTTGGCATCAACAACTTATCCTTGAAACAGTGTCTAATCCGTTGTACATGGGAACGCAAAAAATGAATTCAAATAATCAGTCGATACCTAGGTATTTAACTGAATTGTCGATTGTTAATGAAGAAGAGTGGAACGAAGCCAACGATAAAATTTTAGGTATGCTAGTTAAACGAAAGCCTAATGTAGCTAAATTTCGGTTTCCGTTAAAAGAAATCCTGCAATGTTATGAATGCCGAAAAGATTTGACTACGAATGAAAGAATGCGAAATAGGAAAAAGTATAAAGTTTATGAATGTAAAGAGCATAATGTATTTGTAGTAGCTGATAGCATCGAAAAAGATATTATAAGACATGGAAAAGAGTTTTTTACAAAGATGCTTCGAAGCGATTTTGAAAAATTATATAAACGTAGTCAACAGAAAAGTGTTGAACAGCTACAAAAATGGATAAAAGAACAGGAAAGAATAGTAAGTAATCAAGAAATACAGCTTGCGAAAAAAATTGATCGATGGTTAAAAAACGAAAGCGTCCATCATAAAAAAGAAATGGATTTGACTTACGATGAGTTGAAAGAAGAGAAAAATCGATTAGTGAAGTTACAAAAAAGATTATATGAAATCAAGCATATTAAAGAACAAGCGCAGCAATGGTGTAATGATTTGAAATATGAAAATATCATTTTGGAATTAAGCGAAGAAAAACGAAAAGAATTTTATCGTGACATAATTGAAGTGATTTATATCAGTGATTATGAGTATCATATTATTTTTAAACATCCTTTTATGATGGTACAGGAGGTTTATTGTGAGCCAGAAAATAGCTTATCAACGTCTTGAAGACATATTGAAAAAGGGAAGTAGAATAGCGCTTTACGCACGATATTCCACGGGTAAACAAGATGAGAATGCGCAAATCCACTCTGTAAGAAATTTTTTATCGGATTATGGCTGTGAATTATTAGACGATAATATATACATTGATCCGAAGACGTCTGCTGTTAAGGTGCCGATGGATCAAAGGAAGGATTTACAGAGATTAATAAAAGATTCTAAGGAAAATAAGTTTGATTGTATTGTTTCTTATAAAAATGACAGAATTGCGAGGAATACGCAAGAACATAATGAGCTTCGAACAGAAATGCAAAGGCTCGGAATGCCAGTTGTTTTAAGTAGTACGAGAGAAATATATACAGTAGGAGAAATTGTTCCTCTGACAATAAAGGATGCGTTGACTCAAATTGAACCTCTACTAATTGCAGAACGAACAAGAGATACATTTAGCAGTAAAATAGAAAATGGTGAATGGACTGGTGGACAGGCACCGTATGGATATATTTACGATAAAGAAACAGAACTTTTTGAAATTACAGATAAAAAAGTGGAAGTTGTACAGGAGATTTTTCGGTTATTTAAATTAGGATATGGGCTCCAGCAAATTGCAAATAAACTCATTGCAGATAGGCGGGATATAGGGCAGAAGTGGTACAAAGACAAAATTAAATATATTATTACGAATCCTTTCTATGCAGGACATATGACGATGAATCGTTATGTAAAAGGTAAGCTCCAGTTGAAAATGGAGACATGGACGTGGTCTAAAAAACAAGAAAGTATTCCAGCAATCATGTCGCGAGACGAATGGGAATATTGTTTTTATTTATATGTTGAGAGACGAAAAAGTCAAACGGTACGAAAAAGTAGCACTCCTTTCTGGTTACGAGATATATTGCATTGTAACGAGTGTCAACTGCCATTCAAAACAAAAAATCAAAAAACGAAAAGTAAACGTAAAAATGGCGAAAAAGTGGAGTATGGAAAGATTCTATACGAATGTAGAAATTGTGGTTTGAAGTTAGAAACAGAAAAAATACATGATAAGTTCAAAGAAGATGTGGGGAGAGTTTTAAAAAAATTATTAGAAAAACATCGAGAAAACTTGATACAACAAACGCAGTTGCAAATTGAAAAAGAACATGAAGAAATTACTAATGTTCAAAAAGAATTAGCGAATAAACGAATCAAACTCATTGAAAATATTGATGTGTTAGATAAAAAGATTAGTCAATTATACAAGGACATAACAACGGGAAAGGGTCTTAAAGCGAATCATACAGAAGATGTATTAGGTAAAGAGGATGAACAAGATGATTGGAATAGTAAGCTTGTAGAAATATTGCTTACAGGAAGATCACAAAAGCATAATGACTTGGAGGAAATAAAGCAGCAACAGCAACTGTTAGAGGATAAACAAGAAAGTTTAAACATTGTAATGAATGCACTGAAAAATCAATATCAAGATGAGTTACTCAACTTTTCATTTGACCCAGAAAACGAAAAATCCATGCGAAATTTTTTACTACAATTTGTTAAGGCGGTATATGTATCGAGGGATATGCGCTTAGATTACAAAATATATGAAAACTTAATCAGTGAATGAACCACCTACCATGAATAGGTGGTTTATTTGTTTTGTGTAGGGAGTTTCTGTATCCCAAAAATAAATTTTCCACTTCGCTCAAGATTTGTGAGAAAATAAATGAGAAGCATATATTGTGCTGGCAGATGACGATACATTTATTTTATTTTTCATTACAATCCTTCTTAGGATTGTAATGAAAAATGAACAAAAATAGATGATCTAATGTGTTGATACATCAAGTGTGTACAAGCTATCGGCTCGGTAAGAAGATAAAGATGACCGAAAAGTTGTAGTATCAATACATGGACAAGCTTTTATTAATTTGTACAGGCTGAGAACGGCTACTTTGATTGAAAGTCAATAAAGAGTTGCAATCAAAGTATGCGTTTCTTCGCTAAAACTCGTTCTTATATTTTCTATGAAACTACTTGAAGCGATAAAATAAATCTCGGTTTTAGTGCAATACTAGATACATGTAGTAGCTGAAATTCTCGGTAATAACAAATGCCAGCGATCGCTGTTATTTGTTATTACCGAGAAAAAGGGGACAAGGAGTGCTTGTCCCTAGTGGTTTCAAGGGTTCTTGTCCATTTCGCATAGTTACTACATTTTCAAATTTTAGCGCTCTCGGTTTTTAGGAAAAACATAAATAATCCTCTCGGTTTTAGAGCTTGTTCGGTCTTGTCCTATTTTCAAAGATTTGTAGAAAAGAATCGATTTTTATTAGGTATATTTAATTATAACAATTGAATATGCCTTTTATTATTTACTGGGATAGAGTTACTTTTATAGCATTACTATTGTAAATTTACTTAGGTAATATTATTAAGGTTCTAAGAAAGATGGCGTATTATATAACCTTAAAACCAAGCTTGATATAGCTTGGTTTTAAGATTGAATTTAGTTTTCATCCTCTGTAAAATGATCTTTGATGTCCTGCATAGCAGTAGGGAGGTCTTTTTCACCCTTTGCTACATCAATAAAATTATCAAAACCTACAGAAGCACCTTCAGAAAATTTATCCCATTCCATGTTTTTCACCTCTAATACTTTATATTGAATTACTACTTACAGTCCTCAATTTGTTTTGCAAGTTCATTTCCAGCAATAGCACCTGCAGCTGTTCCTGTAATTGAACCAACACCAAAACCAATTGCTGCACCTACAGGTCCGCCACATACTAACCCTAATCCTGTTAATAAAGATGCCCCAGAGGCTCCTCCAACAACTCCACCAGTTAAATTACTTACAATCCTAGAAAGCACGACTTGTCCTCCTTTTAAAATGTAATTTTAGTTTTCTTTTTTTTGTGTAGTACCCTTCTTAAAGTAATTTTTTCCAATTTTTAGAATTATAAACATTAAGTAAGATAAACTTGTCTCATGTTTTCTATTCTTGTCTCATATATTTACTGTATAGGAGAAGAGGAGGGAAAACGTAATGAGTCAAGATCGTGCACTTGCATATGCTATCGATGAAATTACAGAGATTGCGACGGGATTTGGGCTGGATTTTTATCCCATGAGATATGAAGTTTGTCCTGCTGAAATTATTTATACATTCGGGGCATATGGAATGCCTACTCGTTTTTCACATTGGAGCTTTGGAAAACAATTTTTTAAAATGAAGCTTCATTATGATCTAGGACTAAGCAAAATTTATGAGTTGGTAATTAACTCGAATCCATGTTATGCGTTCTTATTAGATACAAATAGCCTTATTCAAAATAAGTTGATTGTTGCACATGTGCTGGCACATTGTGATTTCTTCAAAAATAATATTAGATTTTCAAATACTAAACGAGACATGGTCGAAAGTATGGCTGCGACCGCAGAACGAATAAAAGCGTATGAGCACGAATACGGAAGACAGGAAGTCGAAAAGTTTTTAGATGCGGTACTGGCGATTCAAGAACACATTGATCCTTCATTGGTCAGAAATAAACTAGCGTGGACAATAGATGATATGTATGTGGAAGAAAAAGAAGAAACAAGAAAAACGGTTTATGATGATTTATGGGGTTTAGATGATGCGAAGAAAAAGAGAGAATCTCCACTTATCCGTAAAAAAAAGAAATTTCCACCACAACCAGAAAAAGATTTATTGTTGTTTATCGAAGAATATAGTCGTGAGTTGGAAGAATGGCAACGGGATATTTTAACGATGTTGCGCGAAGAAATGCTTTACTTTTGGGCGCAAATGGAAACGAAAATTATGAATGAAGGCTGGGCAAGTCTATGGCATCAAAGGATTTTACGAGAAATGGATTTAACTTCAAGTGAAGCAATTGAGTTTGCGAAATTAAATGCGGGTGTAGTTCAGCCTTCAAAAACAAGTATTAATCCGTACTACCTCGGAATCAAAATGTTTGAGCATATTGAAGAGCGATATGACAATCCAACTGAGGAAATGAAAAGAAGAGGGATAAAGCCTGGATCAGGTAAGCAGAAGATTTTTGAAGTGCGTGAGATGGACAGTGATACATCCTTCATTCGTAATTATTTAACGAAAGAATTAGTTATGCGAGAAGATATGTACTTGTTCCAAAGACAGGGAAAAGAATACAAAGTTGTAGATAAAGAATGGGAACATGTACGAGATCAACTCGTAAATATGAGGACAAACGGTGGTTTTCCATATTTGATGGTTGAAGATGGCGATTACTTAAAAACTGGTGAACTATACTTAAAGCATTACTATGAAGGAATTGAGCTTGATTTGAAATATTTAGAGAAAGTATTGCCTTATATGTATCAACTATGGGGAAGAACTGTGCATATGGAATCAGTGGTGGAGAATAAGGGAGTTGTGTTTTCTTATGATGGGAAGATGGTGCATAGGAAGTATGTGTGAGTGTGAAAGCAAGCTTAATGCTTGCTTTTTATTTTAATTATTTAAAATAGTGGTTCACTGATGTAAAATTATGTATTGGGATTTGTTTGTAAATATAATAGCGATCTTGGAGGGGAAGATGGAAATCTTAAAAGAAGAATATGCATCAGGGGATCTACTAGACTTAATTATTGGAAATTTGCAGAGAGAAAAGGGAAGTGAGCTGAATGCTTTCTTAACCAATGTAACATTCAATAAGAAGTTGACAGGTGTTCAATCGAATATTCATTGTTATATGATTGGTTTTAATGGGAATGATCAACCTAGAGTAAAAGATTTGGCAAGAGCAGTTGCAGCAAGATTAATTGATTATGCAATTCCTAGAAGTGAAATTATGGAGGCTCAAGAAAAAGATCAGAAATCGAATACTACTGTAAACACAGTTGAGTTGAAGATGAAAGCGAAGCAGCTTTTTACCAGTCTGAAGAAGTCTGGTGAAGGTGGTGAAATGCTGTTATATATGTTAGTTCAAGCCTTCTTAGGACTGCCACAGCTTTTATGTAAAATGCCTTTGAAAACAAGTTCTGAAATGCATTACCACGGAGCCGATGGTATTCATATAGGGTATGACAGAAATACTAAAAAGCTTGCCTTGTACTGGGGAGAATCTAAGTTGTATAAATCATTTGATAGTGCACTAAAGAATTGTTTAGATAGTTTAAAGCCATTTTTATTTGATGATGGTGGTACACAAGCTTCACAAAATAGAGATTTACAATTGATAACAGATAATCTAGATTTATGTAACGAGGAATTAGAAGATGCAATATTAGATTTTCTTAATCCAAATAGTCCTTCCTTTAAAAAAATGCAATATAGAGGTGTTTGTCTGATTGGGTTTGATAATGGTGCTTATCCACTAGTGCCAAACTCTAAGGATGAAGATAGTGTTTTAAATGAAATTAAAGATGAGTTAGGAAGATGGGAGAAGAAATTAGAAAAACAAATAAAAAACAGAACGCCTCTAGATTCTTTTATTTTAGAAGTGTTTTTAGTTCCATTCCCATGTGTAAAAACATTTAGAGATAGTTTCTTAGGAGAGCTTGCTAATGTCTAAAAAAAGGTTAGTTCATAAATTATATAATTTAGATGGATTTCAAGAAAGTCTTTTGCCTGTGGTAGTGCAATCTGTTACATTACAATTTATAAATATCAATACGGAAAATAATGAGTTTATGAAAAAGGTAATTGACTGGGAATATATGCTTTTATGTGGGAGTATTCTTGCTAAATCAGATAATGGTGAACATTTAGATGTAGCTTATAGAATTGCTCAATATTGTTTAAATTCTTTGGAGACAAACGAGCATCAAAAATTAGCTGCAACAATCATTTTAGATTCTATGACAAATGCTTCAACTATCCAGTTAGCTATGGAGAAAGAATTAATACCTGCTACTTACAAAGAGAATGTACCATTAACTTTTCAACTAGAGATGATTAAGAGGGGGATACAATACTCTGTACTTGATCAAGGAACAAATAATTTATTATATGTTAATCGATTTCAATTGGATGCCTATAAAGGAGCTATGGAAAATGATTGGACAAGTATTTCCGCCCCCACCTCTGCAGGTAAGTCATTTATAATTTTACAAATGCTAATTCAGTATTTAAAAAAGCAAAACAATCAAGTAATAGTATATATTGTGCCGACAAGAGCTTTAATACAACAAGTGGAATACGATTTACATAAAGCTTTATCTGTAAATAAATTAGGAAAGGTTTATGTTACTTCAGTTCCAATCTTTCCAAAAGATATGGAAAATGAAAGTGTAGTCTTTGTATTAACTCAAGAAAGGCTACAATGGATGCTGTTGGATAATCATGAGATAAAGCCTAGCATGATTATTGTAGATGAGGCACAAAAGATTGGAGACGGTTCTAGGGGTATATTATTACAACAGGTTATAGAAGAAATTATTCGTCGAACTAGTGAAGCGAAATTTATTTTTTCTAGTCCGATGACATCTAATCCAGAAATATTTTTAAATAAAGCAACGAGCGGTTCTTTAACAAAATCAATTGTTACTGAACAAGTTACTGTAAATCAAAATCTTCTATGGGTTTCTCAAGTTCCTAGGAAACCCACACAATGGAACATAGAACTATGCTTAAAAGATAGTAGGATATATTTAGGAAAGTTTGCAATGAGAAATCGTCCAACTCAAGTTAGCAAGAGGTTACCATTTATTGCTTTTGAATTAGGAAATAAGGAAGGTGGAAATTTAATTTATGCTAATGCACCTGCGGAGGCAGAGAAATGTGCCAAAATTTTATGGGATTTACAGGGAGATGAGGCAGATACAACTGATAAAGAAATACATGATTTGATTAAGCTGATAAAAAAGGTAATTAATAAAGATTATGTATTAGCAGAAATATTAACAAGAGGTATAGCCTTTCATTATGGAAATTTGCCTTTAATTATAAAAAATGAGATAGAACGGTTATTTAAAAATGGGAAAATTAAATATTTAGTATGTACATCCACTCTTATTGAAGGAATGAACTTGCCTGCAAAATCTATATTTATTAGAGGACCTAAAAAAGGGATAGGTACACCAATGAATGAAATTGACTTTTGGAACTTAGCTGGACGAGCTGGCAGACAAGGGAAGGAATTTCAAGGTAATGTTATATGTGTAGATGTAACCGATTCAAAGCTTTGGAATGGAGAACCACCAAGTATCAAGAAAAAATATGTGATAGAGCCAAGTGTTGATATGGTTGTCCAAAATATCGATCAACTTATAGACTTCATAGAGGCTGGGACACCGAGAAAAGAGGCAAGTAGTAATCCAGAATTAGAGTATGGATTTGGTTATTTTTTGGGAGAACATATTAGAAATGATGGGCTGAATAATTCTCCTTTTTTAGACTCATACGAGAAAGAAACCGTAAAGATTGTTGAAAAAACAATCACAGAATCTTTACAAGACATAGAGATTCCTAAAGAGATAATACTGAAAAATTCCGCTGTCAGTCCAATTGCTCAGCAAAAATTATTACAGTTTTTCAAAGAGTGTGATGAAGAAATCGAACAATATGTTCCTTTGCTACCTGAGAGTGATGAGGCATTGGATCAATATTGTAGAATAGTTGAGAAGATAAGTGGATTTTTGTCGGGAGATCCAGCAGCAATAACATATCCGCATGCATTACTAGTTGTGGAATGGATGAGAGGTTATAGTCTATCTAGGATAATTAATCGAAACTGGAAGTATTGGAAAGAGAAAAATAAAAATCTCCAAACTGTTATCAGAGATACTATGAGGGATATCGAAGAGTATGCAAGATTTAAATTTGTTAAATATTCTTCATGTTATATTGATATTTTAAAATATTTCTTAGAGTGTAATGGTTACGAGGAAATAGTAAAAGATATTCCAGAGCTAAGCTTGTGGTTAGAATTTGGTGTATCTCAGGAGACTCAAATTTCTTTGATGAGCTTAGGATTAACTAGAACATCAGCGATTGCTGTTTCAGAATACATTGTAGCTACAGATTTAACCCCTAAACAGTGTATAGGGTGGTTAAAAGAGCATAATTTAGAGTCACTCGATTTATCACCTATTGTAGTAATGGAAATTTATAATGTTTTAAGTGTACATACAAAAGTTGATTTATTGAACAATTAGAGTTGGGATGGTAATGAGATATAAAAATAAATTTATTTAATGGGGGCTTAGCATAGGTGTTAAGAAGGTTCAATGACTATATAATTCGAAAATTATTAAATTTTTATAGAGGATGAATCATGGAGACAAAAAATAATTATGAATTAATTTATGGGGATTTAGACATTACAGAGGTAGATCAAAAAGTATATATTAGCTTAAAAAAGTATGAAGAATATTTTAAAATTGTTAAGCTATTAGCGTTTTTTATATTTGGAATTTTGATGGTTTGGTTTTTCAAAATGGAAATTAAATTAGAAACAGATGACGTTGGTAGTTTATGGAGTAAAGTTTATTTGACCATAATACCTGGTGTGCTAATTATGCGTATGATTTTAGTTTATATGGTAAGGTATGGGATATATTTATTGGTTAAGAAGGCATATATAAAAGAATTATCAATTACGGATGACAATTTAAATAACGAGCATATCTTTTTTAAGTTAATAAAAAGAATATGGTTATTGCTTAAATCTATTTTATTTCCAGATTTTGTAGCAGCAAAATTTTTTAAAGATAGAATTAGAGGATTTGTAAAAGCATATGCTCCACATAAACATAAAGAAGTAGAAAAATCTCAGGGAAGAGTTGATTCTGAATTAAATACTACATGTAGGGATACAAATTCTTTTGATGATAGAGACTTATGTATTCAGTGTAATGATTCCATAAAATTTATGACCAAGTTTCATGTGAAATTTTCTAATTGGTGCAATTTGATGCTAGCTATGTTCCTGACTATTTTAATAATAGTGGGTGTCATTAATGAAAATTCACCATTTCGTACATGGTATATATTGCTTATATCTATATGGTTACTATTAAGATTAATTTCTAGAACATGGGAGATTGCTAGAGCATTTTACACTGATGTTGTGCGAGTAGATGTAAGAATTTTTAATCATAATGGTGAGAAGGTTTATCTTCACTCTTGGAAAAATTCATATATTAGAAAACCATTAAGAATTTCTTTAGTAATACATAGTCTCTTAGAATTAATAGTAATGTTTACATGTGCGTATATATTAACCGCTGTTATTTTTGGAAATCAAATTGGTTTTCAAGATCAAACAAAAGCCCAATCTCCTGATTACAAGGCAGTTTCAGAAATTGAAAATAATCAAAGTGTCTATAATATATATGCGAAAAAAGAATCTAATTCAAGTAAAGTAAATGATTATATAATTGAAAGAAAGGTATATGAATTCTTTATATATGCAATATCAATATGTTTCTTTAACATTTCGTATATAAATTATGGGTTTTACTTATGGAATATCTTACATGTTTGGCAAATTCTAATGAGTATAGTGTTGATTATATTATGTATTGCTGCATATTTAGGAAACAGTGATGATATGTACCCTAGAGAGAGCAAGTTTTTTGCTCAAACGCTTGGTAAAGTTAATGAACAGAAGCTTACGAAGAGAATAGTCAATAGGCTTTTTAAAAAGTCTTAAGCGAGGTTATGTTGTTTTAATAAGATAGGATATTTATGGTAGAAGGCATTTATAATCAAATTTCATGTCATTTTTATAATTTTATCAATTGATAAATGGAGAATACAAACATGGTGAAAAGCAAAAGTGATTTCTCTCAGTATGATAACATTTTCCATTATTTTCGTGGAGGCAGCAGAGAGCAGAAAAATGATTTGCAAATCGAAAATAATGTAACCAAGGCGTTAATTAATGTTTTACAACATTCAAGTTTTGTATTAACAAAAAATCTAATAAGTTTTTTGGGCTTTCAGGTACAAGGAAGTGAATATGACTATAGAGTACAAATTTCGTCTCAATTATCTGAAGTGACAAAAATAGGTGTTATTCTAGGGATTGCTGAAAGCAATCATGTAATAAAAAATAATCAAATTATGAATATCAAGTCAGGTGTGCCAGATGCAGCAATTTTATCAAAGGAAATCAGTTTACTCATTGAAGTGAAAACAGGAGCAAATTCATATCTATCTTATAATCAATTGAATAGGCATAAGGGTAAATTTTCTAGTGAGCAATTAATCAATGAAGCGGTAAAAATTATAACTTGGGATGAATTACGAGTATTTTTTAGAAAACAGCAGAACTATTTTGAAGGAGAATCAATTACTTGCTTTTTATTAAAACAGTTCGAAGAATTTTGTGAGATAAATGGTGTAGGAAAGAAGACAAAAGAGCACTATTTTTTACATTTTAATCCTCGTACGAGAGCATTGGCTCGTGAAATTGATGAATTTATTTGGAAAGGTTCAGGTTTTGACACTATAGATCCAAATAGTACAAAGGGAATCGGCTATAAAAGAAAAGGAAGAAGAGGCGGTTTTGGTAAATTGTGTATAGGACGAAAGTGTTTAATTTTACGCTATGGTAGTGATGGGGATCCAATTGGAGAGCAATTTCAAAAAGAAATAGACTCATGTCTAGGACGTACATATCTAAGAAGTAATACTGATGATAAAAAGTATCCACATGAGGCATTTGTTAATTTAGATTGGGTAGAGAATGTTGAGCAAATCAAACCATATATTATCAAAGCTTATGAACTTAAACCGTAGTTGCTTATTATGTAAAAATATTTTTTAAATAAGAGCTATGGTAAGGCGTGATTAAAGCACCTTAGCAATACGAAGGCTGGGCATCATACTGGCATCAACGCATACTTCGCGAAATGGACTTAACATCGGATGAAGCAATTGAATTTGCGAAATTAAATGCGGGCGTCGTTCAGCCATCCAAAACAAGCATTAATCCATACTACCTCGGTATTAAAATGTTTGAAGATATTGAGGAGCGCTACAACAACCCGACAGAAGAAATGAAGCGACGAGGTGTCAAACCAGGATCTGGTCGTGACAAAATCTTTGAAGTACGCGAAATCGAATGGGACGTATCGTTTTTAAGAAACTACTTAAATAAAGATCTCGTAATGAGAGAAGATATGTACTTATTCCAGCGTCAAGGAAAAGAATATAAAGTAATAGATAAAGAGTGGGAACATGTGCGTGATCAACTCGTAAATATGCGGACAAATGGTGGCTTCCCGTACTTGGTAGTAGAAGACGGGGACTACTTAAAGAACGGAGAATTGTACATTAAACATAGTTACGAAGGAATTGAGCTCGATTTAAAATACTTAGAAAAGGTATTGCCATATCTTCATCAGCTATGGGGAAGAACGGTGCATATGGAGTCGATCGTGGAGAGTAAGGGCGTTGTGTTTTCTTATGATGGGAAGATGGTGCATCGGAAGTATGTGTGACGGAAAGAACGGACATAGAATGCTATGTCTGTTCTTTTTTATTTGGAAAAAGGTAAAATATGCTATTCTTAAACAAAAGGGAGTTACATAGAGAAATGGAGCGATTCAAATGAGCAGAATAGGGGTATGCAAGGTGGATATTACGCCGCCTATAGGTATTGATTTTGTCGGATATCATAGAGAGACAGGAATAAATAATATTGAAGAACGTATTTATGGGACGGTTTTTGTATTTGAAAAAGGTGAAATGAAAACTGTGTTTATAAGTATTGATAATATTGGGATGTTAGTAGAAGATACGAATATGATTCGTGAGCAAGTAGCGAGTGAACTTCATGTGCCGTTTGAGCGAATAACGGTTGTTTATACTCATACGCATTCCGGTCCAGAGACGGTCGGTGATAATCCGCTCGTACAGTCGTATAAAACGATTTTAGTAAATAATGTAGTGCACGGTGCGGTTACTGCGAATAACAACTTGAAGCTATGTGAAGTTGGCTGGGGTGTTACGACAGGTGATATTGGGGTAAACAGAAGAGAGAGAACATCTGATGGAAGAGCAAAGATGGGAACAAATATAGATGGTGTTGTAGATAAACGTATTGGCATGTTAGCAATAAGAAATGCTGAAACGAAGGAGCTATCTGGTATTGTAGTATTTTGTATTGCGCATCCGAATGTTTTAAAAGGTGATAGTGATGTATTATCAGCAGATTATCCTGGAATGACGAGAGAGATTCTTGAGAAAATCGTAAACTGTCCTGTTATGATTGTGCAAGGAGCTGCTGGTAATGTGAATGCGAAGTATAGAGGTTCAAAGGAAGCGTTAAAACAAATGGCTTACACGCTTAGTGGACATGTATTAACGATGTTGCCAACAGTTACATACAGCCCAATTGTAAATTTAAGAACAGTTTCGAGTACGATGCAAATGAAGTTGAAAGATATTCCTGGAATAAATGAGATACGAAGCATGGCTCAATTAGCAGAGAAACAGTGGGGCGTGAATACGGATGAATGGCTTACTATCGTTTTAGAAAAATATAAGCAAGGTATTCGGCAGTTACGTATTGATTTAGAAGTGCAACTGTTTCAAATTAATGATGGTATATTCTCTGGTATACCGATGGAACCTTTTTCAGAGACTGCGTTAGAAATGAAAGAGAGTCTTCAAAATGAACTAGCTTTCTTTGGTGGATATACGAACGGATATATTGGTTACTTACCAACGAAAGAAGAATTCGCATATGGTGGATATGAAGTGGAATTAAGCCCTGTAGTGTATGGACCGGTTACGAATTTATTGATGCCACTGGAGGAAAATACTGCGGAGCTGATTGTGAAGAAGGTTACGGGTTTATGTAATAAAGTAAACCTTTAATGAGACAGATTTTTGAACGCAGAGTAAAGAATATGACTAATTGTGTGATTTTGTTAAGTCAATGTAATTAATAATGATTATCATTATTAATTACATTGACTTCTAAAAAAAGAAAAACTAGAATTTATAAAGGGATCTTCAATTGTTCGCTATCATTTGTATAGGAGGTAAGTTATGTTGGATAGCTTTATTTCTATAAGATGTAGGTTGGCTCTTTATAGTTTTGGTGTTCTTTTTATCTTTTTTTGTACAGTATTTTTAGTGAATCAAAAGGTGTATGCAGAAGATGTACCGTGGACATCAGTTTCCAATGAGGGAGAACGTGTACTTTTTCAAGAACAATCTTTGTATAGTAATGATCGAAGGGGAGAAGATCTTGTTTCACCTTCATTTGAAGGGCGTAAACATGGTGGGGAAGATTGGGGATACTTATTAAGAGACAGTAATTTTAATTATTCATCTAATATCCTTACACATTCTATAATAGGAAGAGATGATCGAATTAGAGTTACTGATACAACTTTGTATCCTTATAGGGCTATAGTACACTTAGTAATTCAATTTAATGGACAAGAGGTTTATGGGTGTACAGGAGCGCTAATTAGTAAAGATACAGTATTTACAGCTGGGCACTGTGTTTACAATAAAAAGCTTGGTGGATGGGCAAAAAATGTTATTGTGACTCCTGGTAGAAATGGAAACCAAGCACCGTATTTGCCTTATAGTTGGACAAAGCTTTATTCAGTAAGTGGATGGACTGATGATGGAGATTCGGAATTTGATTATGGAGCCATTAAATTAAATGGATCTCCTGGAGATTATACAGGTTGGTTAGGATATAGAACTACTAATGTAGAGTCTCCAAAGGGGTTACTTGCAGTAGTTCCAGGGTATCCGTGTGATAAAGTAGGAAATGAAAAATATACTATGTGGACAGATTATGGACCAATTGAAGGCACTAGTCCTAGAATTTTAACATATAAGATGGACACTTATGGATGTCAAAGTGGAGCACCTGTATATCATGACTATTCTCGTACGGGTGTAACAATAATAGCTACCCATACAGTAGGAAGGAATTCTTGGAATTCTGGAAACCGGGTGACAGATGATGTTTTTAATAATCTTAAAAAATGGTCTGAATAAATATAATAAGTTTATATGGATTTTATGTTGTATATTGGTCATTATCATAATGTCTAGTTCTATAGCAAATAATGAAAAGAAGTTTAGTAAGATTGTTAATTCTGTAACTTTTCACGTGAAAAATAAAGAAAAACAGCCAATAAAAGATTTTGAAATTATACTTATGAAAGATGAATCACCTGAGCCGAGTAAAGAAATTGGGATTTCAATAGGGAAAACGGATGAAGAAGGGAAAGTTATTTGGAAGAATGTGAGGAAGGGAAATTATATCGTATTTTTACCAAATAGTGAGACGCAAATAGTTAGGGTTAATGATAGAGATGAAACGAGAGTAATAAATATATTATTGTAGAAAACGAATCCATTTTGAAAAAGAATAATCAAAATGGATTCGTTTTTATATGGAGTTTTTGTTTACCAGACAGGTCGTATATTTGATGATAATTTTCCTGTATTTTCTTTCGTAACGAATGTTGTTAAATCTTCTTTGAGCATTTGCATTCGTTCAGCACCTATGTTTTCAATCCATTGTTGCTCTATTTCAGCTACTATTTTTTCTTTTGCTTTCAATACTGACAAACCACGTTCGGTTAAAACAATGATTTTCCCTCTTTTATCAGTAGGATGTGTTTTGCGTGTAACGTAGCCACTCTTCTCAAGAGAATCCACCATTTTACTTACAGCTTGTTTTGAAACCCCTAAATATTCAGCTAGTTCTATACCCGTTGCTCCATTAGGTAGAATGCGTTTGAACATAAAACCATGTGCTGGCCTAATATCTTCAAATCCCAATTCATTTAATTTGTCATGTAGTTCAGTAATTAATGTGCTAAATGATAATGATAAAAGCGATGTAAGATCTAACTCGTTAAATGTTTGATCCATGTATATAACCTCCGTATTTGTAGTCAATTAAGTTGACTATATATGATACTTATTGTACTATGCATAATATAGTCAATCAAATTGACTATATTATGTTGTAGAACAAATAATGATTTATATAATATAGAATCAATGGAGGTTTCACATGGTTAATATCGTAAAAATTAGAGGGAGTGTATTTGCACCGTATGCATTGCTGAAGCCTATTAAGGATGCTGCAACAGGAAGAGTGTTTGAATACGCTGGAGATGCACGTGAATTTACACCGTACGCTGTAAATACAAAGCGTTCAAGATTGGAACAAGAAGTGATTGTTGATTTTTATAAAAGAGAAATTTTCACATATGCAGATGCTTGCATCGTTACTGTAAAAATTACAAATCCAGATGGCTCAATTGAGTATCAAAAGGGAGAAACAAGTACAGAAAACATCGCATGTACTAATATTGTATGGAGTGAAGATGAAGTTTCATTTGAAATGAGAGCAAGTGCAAGTAATCCGTTAAATGCGGCGGCACCCGCAGCTGATTATTTGTTGGCTATACGAGTTAATAAAAGTGGTACTTTGCATGTTGAAGGTGTACATGATGGTTTCCCTTGCTATGAATTTTATAAACAAGTAGATTTTGGTTCGTTTGAATCAATATATACACATGATTTCAGAGAAACAAATGATACTCCAGCAGCACTAGCTGGAGAAATGGAATATAACTTTAAAACGAAAATATAGCACCATTTTTATGAAGGAAGTAGCCAACATAAAAGAGAAAGGCTTTAATTATGTAGCTGAAATGGTGGATTTTTTATTAAATAATGCAGTATATAAAATTAGAATTATAGAGGTGTTTTTTATGACTAATATCGTAAAAATTAGAGCCAGTGTATTTATTCCAATGTCTTGGACTGAAGCTAAGAAGGATATGGAAACAGGACAAGTAATCCAATTTGAAGGTGATTCACGTGAATTTACACCACATGCGGTAAATACGATGCGCTCTAGAGTGGAGCAAGAGGTAGTAGTGGATTTTTATAAAGAAGAAGTGTTTTCATATGCGAATACGGGTATTACGACAGAGAAGATTACGAATCCAGATGGTTCGGTGAATAAAAGAACTGGAAAAGCGAGTACGGAAAATATTGTGTGTACTGATATCGTATGGAATTCCGGTGGTGTACAATTTAAAATAAGTGCGAGTGCAAGTAATCCATTAAATGTATATGCACCTCCTGTAGATTATGTATTACATGTCTGTGTGAAAAAGGATGGTACTATCGATGTTCAAGGAGAGCATGATGGATTCCCTTGTTTTGAATTTTATAAGCAAGTAGATTTCGGTACATTTGAAGAAATATATACACATGATTTTAGAAAAACGGGCGATACAGCGGCAGCGTTAGGTGGAGAAATGGATTATAGTTTTAACAAGAGTTTATAAGAAGTAAGATAATAATGCAGTGTAGTTGAGAAATGCAAAAGCTAATACAATCAGTAGCTTTTGCATTTTTACTATACCTTAGAAGGTTTCAAAAAATAAAACGCTTTACAATATACCCTTAAGGGTATATGATATTATACAAAGTTACAAAGTAATGTATAATATAGTTATAATTACGGAGGTGGTCTATAGTGGAATACAATCAAGATATGAAAAATAGATTAAAACGTATTGAAGGCCAAGTTCGTGGTGTGCTTCGTATGATGGAAGAAGGAAAAGATTGCCGAGAGGTTATTACACAGTTAACGGCATCTCGTTCTGCACTTGATCGTACAATTGGACTTGTTGTTGGAACAAATTTAGAGCAATGTTTACGTGAGCAGTTTGAAAAAGGTAATGGTTCAAATGAAGAGTTAATTAAAGAAGCTGTTCAATTACTTGTAAAAAGCCGATAATCTGTCAAACGTAAGAGTTGACAGATTTTCAAAAACATTTTAATATACCCCTACAGGTATATGTATATAAATTGTGGAGGAATCGACTATGAGTATAAAAGTGGATATGAGTTTAGATTGTAAAGGTTTGGCTTGTCCGATGCCGATTGTGAAAACAAAGAAGGCGATGGAAGGATTGACGTCAGGACAAGTGATTGAGATTGAGGCAACAGATAAAGGGTCTACAGTAGACATACAAAGCTGGGCGAATAAAGTAGGGCATCAATATATCGGGACGAAACAAGAGGGCGATGTTTTGAGGCATTACGTTAGAAAAGCACATGAACATGAATTGAATGAAGTAGCGAAGTATCCTCTTACAATTACGAATACGGAGTTGGAAGAGATATTATTAAGTGATGAAGAGTGTATTGTATTAGATGTTCGAGAAGCAGCGGAATTCGCTTTTGGTCATATACCATCGGCTGTTTCCGTGCCGTTAGGAGAGTTAGACAGTGCAGCTTTAGATCAGACGAAGCAAATTTATGTTGTTTGCCGAACTGGTAACCGTAGTGATGTAGCTTGCCACATGTTGAAAGAGAAAGGTTATGTAAATGTGAAGAATGTCATTCCAGGCATGTTAGAGTGGCAAGGGAATATAAAGAATTAAAATTTTTTAAATAAAAATATACCTATGGGGGTAATTGGATGAATGTTAAACCGTTACAAGCGAAAGATGTTGCAGAGAAAGTTTTATTCGGAGAGTTGTTTATTTTAGATGTTCGTAATGAGGCGGATTATGAAGATTGGAAAATTGAAGGAAAAGAAGTTACTTCAATGAATGTGCCGTACTTTGATTTATTAGAGGGTGTAGATCATATTGCAAGTGAATTGCCTAAAGATAAAGATGTTTTAGTAGTATGTGCAAAAGAAGGGTCTTCTATATTTGTGGCAGAGCAGTTAACAGAGGCTGGGTTAGAAAATATTTATTATTTAGCTAGTGGTATGAAGGCTTGGAGTGAATATGTAAAGCCTATAAAAGTTGGAGATTTAAAAAATGGCGGAAGTATGTATCAGTTTAACCGCCTTGGAAAAGGTTGTTTATCTTATATGGTCGTTTCAAACGGTGAAGCAGCAGTTATTGATGCAGTAAGAACAGTTGAAGCGTATGAAGAATTTGCGAAAGAGCATGGTGTTACGATTACGAATGTAATGGATACGCATTTACATGCAGACCATATTTCTGGAGGACGTAAGCTAGCGGAAAAAGTCGGTGGTACGTATTGGTTACCGCCAAAAGATGCGGAGGAAGTTGTTTTCTCATACGAACCGCTTGTTGAAGGAACTGTTATTACGGTGGGGGGTACTAAAATTAGAATTGACGCATTATACTCACCGGGGCATACGATTGGAAGTACATCATTTATTGTAGATGATTCCTATTTATTATCAGGCGATATTTTATTTGTGGATTCAATCGGGCGTCCAGATCTTGCTGGGAAGGCTGAAGATTGGGTAAGTGATTTACGTAATACTTTATATAGCCGATATAAAGAGCTATCTCAAAATTTAGTTGTGTTACCAGCTCATTATTCAAAAGTAAGTGAAATGACCGAAAGTGGTATTGTTAGCGCAAAATTAAAAGATTTGTTTGCGAATAATGCAGGGTTAAATATTGAGGATGAGGTAGAGTTCCGTAAAACTGTAACAGAAAACTTACCACCTCAGCCAAATGCATATGAAGAAATCCGTCAAACCAATATGGGTAAAATTCACCCAAGTGTGGATAAAGAGCGTGAAATGGAGATTGGTCCAAATCGTTGTGCAGTGCACGAATAATGAAATAAATAAAAAATGGAGGAATAGATGATGAATGTAAAACAAGTATTAGATGCAACAGGTTTAGCATGTCCAATGCCGATTGTAAGAACGAAGAAAGCGATGGATACTTTACAAACGGGAGAAGTGTTAGAAGTACATGTAACGGATAAAGGGTCTATTAAGGATATTCCAGCATGGGCAAATAAAAGTGGTCATGACATTGTAAAGCATGTAGAAGAAGATGATGTGCTGAAGTTTTGGATTAAGAAGGCGTAGTAGTTTTATAAATATAGAGAGGTTGGTTATATGAATACAATACTAAGTACGCTTTTCATTGTATTTGCTGTAGCATTTGTTATTTCACGTTTTTTACCAGTTAAAGGTGTTCAAAATATAAGTGGAAAACAATTAAAGAATATAGCGGGAAAAAAGGGGAAACAACTTATCGATGTTCGTACAGTAAGTGAATATAGAGGAAATCATATGAAAGGATTTCAAAATATCCCTTTAAATGAGTTAGCTAGTAGAGCAAGTCAGTTAGATAAAAATAAGGAAGTAATCGTTATTTGTCAGAGCGGGATGAGAAGTAAGCAAGCAGCAAAAGTATTAAAGAAATTAGGGTTTCAGCACGTTATCAATGTTTCAGGCGGGATGAATGGTTTGTGAGGAGGAAATGTAAAGTGAAAGAAATGACAGTAAAAGAAGTGGAAGAAAAATTGTTACGTAAAGAAGAAGTAAATATCGTGGACGTACGTGAAGTAGAAGAAGTAGCTGAAGGGAAAATTCCAGAAGCGTGTAATATTCCACTAGGACTATTGGAGTTTCGTATGCATGAGTTGGATAAAAAGAAAGAGTATATCATCGTTTGTCGTTCTGGCGGAAGAAGTGCACGAGCAGTTCAATTTTTAGAGAGCTACGGTTTTCAAGCAATCAATATGGTAGGTGGTATGTTAGCGTGGGAAGGGAAAGTAGAATAGGGTGAAACGATTTTTTATAACAATAAAAATACCCCTATAGGTAATTGGAGGGAAAACAACATGGAACAACAGAAGAAAACAACAATCGTTTTATTTAGCGGAGATTACGATAAAGCGATGGCTGCTTATATTATTGCAAATGGTGCAGCGGCGTATGATCAAGAGGTAACTATATTTCATACTTTTTGGGGATTAAATGCTTTAAGGAAAGATGAGCATGTGAAGGTAAAGAAAACTTTCATCGAAAAAGTATTTGGAAAGATGATGCCGCGTGGTGCTGACAAAATGGGATTATCGAAAATGAATTTTGCCGGTATGGGGCCAAAGATGATGAAAGGTATTATGAAAAAACATAATGCGATGCCTTTACCAGATTTAATAGATTTGGCGAAAGAACAAGGGATTAAACTTGTAGCTTGTCAAATGACAGTAGATTTATTAGGGTTAAAAGAGGAAGAGATTATGGAAGGGGTAGAGTTTGCAGGAGTAGGAGCTTATTTAGCAGATGCTTCGGATGGAAATGTGAACTTATTCATTTAAATCACCTTCTTTTTAGAAGGCGGGGGATATAAGGTGAGTTTAGTCGTATTACTCTTTATAATTGGGTTTATAGGATCGTTTATATCAGGAATGGTTGGAATTGGCGGTGCGATTATTAATTATCCGATGATCTTATACATTCCGGTATTGCTAGGATTTACTGGCTATACTGCACATGAAGTAAGTGGTATTACAGCGGTGCAAGTATTCTTTGCAACTTTTGCAGGGGCATGGGCCTATCGGAAAAGTAATGATATGGATAAAAAGTTAGTTATGTATATGGGAGCTAGTATATTAATAGGAAGTTTCATAGGCAGTTTTGGTGCTAACGTATTAAAGGAACATACGGTCAATGTTGTTTATGCAGCGTTAGCCACAATGGCTGCTATTATGATGTTCGTACCGAAACGAAATAATGGTGATGAAGTAAAATATAATAAATGGTTAGCAAGTTTGTTAGCATTTATTGTAGGAGGCGCATCAGGCATTATAGGTGCTGGAGGTTCGTTCCTTTTAGTTCCGATTATGCTAGTTATTTTAAAATTGCCGATACGTACAACGATAGCAACCTCTATTGCTATTACGTTTATTTCTTCAGTAGGAATTACGACTGGAAAAGTGATAACTGGGCAAGTAGTTGTAGTTCCAGCCCTTATTGTTGCGATTGCAAGTATCTTTGCTGCGCCGCTTGGAGCGCGAGTTGGGAAGAGGATCAATCAAAAAGCACTGCAATATATGTTATCGATTTTGATTGTAGGAACTGCTATTAAGATGTGGGTTGATATGATATCGAAATAAAAGGATGGCGCTGCTTGCAGCCCATCCTTTTATTTACGCCCAAATCACTTTCATTAAGTTTTTATATTCGTCATTTGCTAATTTATATAGCATTCTCGTATGTTCAAAGACAAGTGCTGGATTAAAGTTTGGTTCTGAGAATGCAAGAGATGTTGAAATGTCAATTGCATTTTGCTTGTTTAATGTGAATTTTGCAAAGCGATAAGATGTGTTTAATTCATTAATAACGTGCAAAATATCATTTGTTGCTGTTGCATCAGGTACGTGAGCAACATTGAAGCAGTATATATCTACAGTAGGATGTTCGTTTTGGAAAGCAGCGATAAGTTGAATTTTTGCGCCAGCTTCTGTCTCTAACCCTACTGAAAAATGAACAGAACCATCATTTTCATCTATATTTTCTTCCATGTATATATCGTTTGACTTTAAGTAGTCTTTAAAATCTGAGATGTTATGTTTTACTGCAGCTTTCATATGTATGAGCCCCCTGATAATTGGAATAGATTGCTACTATTTATTATAATTTAAAAATATTAAAAAAGATAGTTAGAAAGTTCTGATTTTTGATTGTGACGGAATAAAAAGAAGCAGTACTCTACCTCCATAGAGAACTGCTTCTTTATTATTCATTGTCGTTAGACGATGTTTCTGTATCTTCATTGCTATTTTTATTTTTCACTTCATTGTTACTTGATTCGCGTTCACTTGAATTTTCAGACTTAGATTCTTTTGTTTTCTCTGTACTTGTTTTTTTCGAATCAGAGTCTGTTTTTGTATATGCAGGTAATCCAAGGTGCGTACGAAGATCGTTTGTAACTTTTGCTAATTCTTTTTTATCTGGATTGTAGTAATACGTTCGGCCGCCACCAGCAGATTTGCTACAAGTATCATCACCTTTTGCCATGTAGCAGTCTTCACCTTGAATTTGTAATTTTTCAATTTCTGAATCCGATCCGTACTTATAGAATGAAAGCATATCATCGAATGTTAAGTTTGTAACGAATTGTCCGTTAATATCATCAATGATGTTACCAACTTTTGTTACAGATCCAACGCTTGTTAGTTTCTTTAAAATTGCTTCAATAACGAGCTGTTGACGTTGCCCACGCATTGCATCACTATCGATGTGGCGTGTTCTAGCAAGAGCAAGAGCTTCTTCACTATTTAGCTTTTGAACACCTTTCTTCAGGTGAATTGCATCAGCATTATCATTACTATCTTGTTCCGTAAATTCAACGGGTACATCAACTTCAATGCCGCCTAAATCGTCGACAATTTTCATAAATGATTTAAAGTTAAACTTTACAAAGTAATCAACAGGAACATTTAGTAATTTTTCAACTGCATCAATACTTGCTTGTGGTCCACCATCTTTTCCATTTTTAGTAGAACCGTATGCATGAGCGTGTGTAATTTTATCTTTTTTCTTTTCCACTGGAATATACGTATATGTATCTCGTGGAATACTTAATAGTTTTACAGTTTTGCTATCTTTATTAAACGTTGCAAGTAATAGTGCGTCCGTTCTTATAGCATCACCATATTCTTTCCCACGGACATCGCTTTCATCGACACCCATTACTAAGACAGAGACATTGTTTGTAATAGGTTTTACAACTTTATCACGTAAATCAGATTTATCACCGCGTGCTAAATCGTGTGCGGCATTTCGAACAGCAGAAGATGCTTTATTTACTAAAAACCAAGTATAACCGCCACCTACTATTAAAAAGAATAGAATAACGCTTATAATAATTTTTGTTTTTTTCTTACTTTTTTTCGGTTTACTGCGTGTATTTTCTTGCAAAGATGGGTTTTGCTCCATTTCCTGTACTCCTTCATTTGGATTGAAATACGACACTCATATCCACTTATTATAATGAAATTTGACGAAAAAAAACATTACAAAACATTTACATTTCGTAAAAATTCAATTTATTTATAAAAAGTCAGATTTTTTATATTTTATTTTTGAGATGTAGAATAAGTATAAGTTGTTTTAGTGGAAATGAAAATATGTATTGTGAGAAAGTAATAGAGAAGTAAGATTTGTTGAAATATAGCCATGAAGAAATGAGTAGGTTTAATTATTTCTTCTATATAATAAAGAAGAAATTTACGGATAAAGGAGAGGGCATAATGAATCATACATCATTCCGAGCAATTGTTGTGAACGAAACAGAAAGTAAGCAGTTTGTAAGAAACGTTGTCGAGAGAGAAGTAAGTAGTTTACCTGAGGGAGACGTATTAATAAAGGTTCATTATTCTTCACTAAATTATAAAGATGCTCTTTCAGCTACAGGTAATAAAGGTGTTACGAGAACATATCCTCATACGCCAGGAATTGATGCAGCAGGAGAAGTTGTGAGTAGTGAAGATGAAACCATTAAAGTAGGAGATCGAGTCATTGTAACGGGATATGATTTAGGGATGAATACTTCTGGTGGTTTTGGAGAATATATTCGCGTGCCGGCATCTTGGATTGTACCTTTACCAGAGGGAATGTCATTAAAGGAAAGTATGATGTACGGGACGGCAGGTTTTACAGCCGCTTTATCAGTATATAAGCTTATTAGAGCAGGAGTAACGCCTAGTATGGGCGATGTTTTAGTAACGGGTGCTACAGGCGGTGTAGGAAGTGTAGCTGTAAGTATTTTAAGTAAGTTAGGGTTTAGCGTAGTAGGAGCGACAGGGAAAATGGAAGAGGAACAGATGCTACTACGTCTAGGAGCGAAAAAAGTGATGCATCGCGCGGAATTGAATGATGAATCAGGAAGACCAATGTTAAAAGGAATATACGCCGGGGTTATCGATACTGTAGGTGGACATATGTTAGAAACAGCTTTAAAAACGGTAAAGTATGGCGGGTGCGTAACGACATGCGGTAATGTGGCAGGCCAGCAATTACAAACAACGGTATATCCGTTTATTTTACGAGGTATCAGCCTGTTAGGGATAGATTCAGTGCAATGCCCAGTGGATGTGAGAAGAGATGTGTGGACGCTCCTAGCCAATGAATGGGGAAATAAAGAGTTACGATCTTATACAGAAGAATGTACATTAGAAGAATTAGATGAGAAATTTACACTTATATTGCAAGGAAAGTTAAGAGGAAGAACGGTTGTAAATATGAAATAAAAAAAGAGACGCTCACGTGAGCGTCTCTTTCTTATTATAATGATTGTTTTAAATTGACTTTACCTTGTTCACCTAAAACACCATCAGCGATATTTACAGCGTGATCGCCAATACGCTCTAAGTTACTTACCATATCAACGAAGATGATACTTGCATCACCTGAACAGCTACGTTCGTTTAGACGTAATACGTGACGTTTACGAAGAACACGTTCCATTTGATCGATTTTACGTTCTTTTGCAATAACAGTTTGAGCTAGTTCAGTATCGAAGTTTGTTAAAGCTTCAACTGCGTCTTGTAATGTTGAAATCGTTAACTCAAGCATTTCATTTAGTTCAGTTAGTGCCTCGTCTGATAGGGAAACACGGTTTGAGATTTGGAAATCTACAAGTTCTACAAGGTTTTCTACATGATCACCGACACGTTCAATATCTCCAACAACACCTGCTAGAACTGAATGCTTCTCAGAGTCTGTCGGTGAAAGTGGTTTTTCTGAGAGTAAAACTAAATACTCGGTAATCTTTTTATCTAAATTGTTAATAGCTCCTTCTAATTGAGTAGCCATGTCAGCGTGTTTTTTGTCTTGTGTGTTTAAAAATTGGTTTGCTTCTTTTAATCCATGTAATGAAAACTCAGCCATACGAATAATTTCTTTTTGTGCTTCTGTTAAAGCAATAGCTGGAGATTGTTCAATAAAGATTGGATTTAAATGTTGCGGTTTGAAATCAATAGCAGCATCTTCACCACGAATAATTTTCGTTACAATCCATGCTAATACAGCGATGAATGGGAACTGAATGATTGTATTCGTTACGTTAAATGTTCCGTGTGCAAATGCAATTGTCATTTCTGGATTTAAGTTTAATGACGTTTGGAAATATTGAATTAAATTTGTAAAAGGTATTAATAAAATCGTAAAGATGAGTGTACCGACAATATTAAAGATAACGTGAACCAATGCTGCACGTCTTGCAGCAATTGAAGTACCGATTGCTGCTAATACTGCTGTAATTGTTGTACCGATATTATCACCGAATAATACAGGAAGGGCAGCTTGTAAATCGATTGCACCTTGACCGAATAGTTCTTGTAAAATACCGATTGTTGCACTTGAACTTTGTACAATTAAAGTGAAGACTGTACCAACAACAATACCTAAAATTGGATTATCACTCATGCTAACTGTTAATTCTTGGAATGACTCTAAAGAACGAAGAGGCTTCATACCGGTGCTCATTAGTTCTAAACCGAAGAATAACATACCAAAACCGAATATAACTTGACCTAAAGAATGTACTTTTTTATTTTTAAAGAAGAATAGTAAGATAGCTCCAACTGCCATAATTGGAAGAGCATATTCTCCGATTTTAATTCCGATAATAAATGCAGTAACTGTCGTACCGATGTTCGCACCCATAATAACACCGATTGCTTGTCTTAATGTCATAAATCCAGCACTTACGAGTCCGACTGTTAAAGCGGTTGTTCCTGAACTTGATTGGATTAATACAGTAACTAACATACCTGCTAGTACACCCATTAGTGGGTTTGTTGTAAAGCGATCTAGAATATCGCGAAGACGATCTCCAGCAGCTTGTTGCAGTCCATCGCCCATGTATTTAATCCCGAATAAGAAAATACCTAATCCACCAATGAACTGGAAGATCATATCTTGAACATTATATTCCACGCATTCCACTCCTTAAATTTCATGTACGATGTAATTATTAACTGAACCTTGAGGCACTGTAAACGGTTTATCCGTAAAATTTACACTAAATTTACAAAGGGAAGAAAAGTTTACAATTCCTTAAAGAAATGGCTGTATTTTATTGGTTTTTATCTTGTATAAATCTTAATTTTGTAAAGAAATCACACTTTTTAGAATAGTATTGTTCGGTTGAATATGAAGGAAAGCGTCTGCGAGTTCATCGTATATTTTTTGATGAAAGTTAAAAAAATATGTAGGAAAATGCATGTAGTTTTATAACATCAAAAATACGAAAAAAGCCACTGAAATTATCCAGCAGCTTTTTCTCTGTTTTTATTTCTATGCTTTTGTTTTTTTACACTTGTGATGTAAATGAACAGGAAAGCAATAAGTAGTAGAGAGGAATAACGATATACAGTTGCGTAGTTTGTAAAATGTGCAATGAATCCAAAAATAATTGCGCCAGCACCAATTCCTAGGTCAAATGCTGAGAAGAATGTAGCTGTTGCAACTCCTCGGCGGTGAGGTGCTACTCGGTCGATCATCCACGCTTGTAGAGCAGGTTGAATCGCTCCAAATCCACTTCCGTAGCATGCTGCCGCAATAATTAAACTTGGAATTGTAGTTGTATACGACAATAAAATAATACCTATAAACGTAATAATAACTCCTGGAATAATAACGAATGTATGACCTTTCGCATCATATAATTTTCCAGAAAACGGCCGAGTGACGGCGATTGCAAGTGCATTAAATAAGAAGAAGAGGCTTATATCAGCAATTCCGACTTCCGTAGCAAATAATGTAATAAAGCTCCCAATTCCTCCGTACATTAATGTAATACATAATATTAATAATGAAGGAAGTAAAGCTTTACGTTCAATAAATCCATCAAGGAAGGTACCAGATGTTTGCTGTGGTGATTGCGGCGATTTTTTGATTTGAAGTAGTTTCGTTAATATTAATGAAACAATTGTACAGGAAAGTGCACATAAAAAAAGAATCGTGAAGTTATATGTTTGCATAAGCCAAAGTCCGATAAGTGGACCGAGCGCCATTGCAATCGTTCCAGAAAGACCGAAATATCCCATGCCTTCACCACGGCGAGCTTGCGGAATTAAATCTGAAACGACAGTTCCATATGTAGTCGTTGTAATACCAAAACCAGCTCCGTGTAAAATTCGAACTGCAAGCAATAGGAAAACAGTTGAAGCGAAAAGGTAACTACCCATAGCGAGTAAACAAATAGCAGTACCGATCATTAAAATGATTTTTTTGCTAAATTTTTGCAAGGCATTTCCAGTTAGCGGTCTAACAAAAAGTGCCGCAACAGTAAACATGCCGACAACGAATCCGATATTGGAACTTGTACCTCCAATTTCTTTCACATAAACGGGTAAAGTAGGAATTAACATTTGAAATCCTAAAAACATACATAAGTTTGCTAGAATTAGCGCGACAAATTCTTTCGTCCATAACGGTTCTCGTTTTACGAGTATTGCTTCTCCCATGTATTCATCCCCTATATAAAAAATTTCTCTTTTCTTTCGAGTATATGTATTGGCCAATGTAACAGTCAAGGAAGGTGCCTTGAAAACGTACAACAATTTTCGAGGTAAAAAACTGACAAATTTGTGTAAAAGCTACACAACTATGAAAAAAAGTTGTAAAGTATAGATGTATAGACTTGTAGTTGTTATGAATGATAGAAATTATTTTTTCTTTAAAGAAAGCGGATTCAAAAAGTAGTGAATGAGAAGGGGATATATACTTTTTCACTACATATATTTGAAAAGGTTTACAAAACAATGAAGAAAGAGGCGTGTACATATGAGACGATTAGGTATTTCTATTTATCCAGAGCATTCAACAGTAGAGAAAGATAAGGAATATTTAACATTAGCAAGTAAATACGGATTTACACGTGTATTCACATGCTTATTGTCTGTAGATGGAGAAAAAGAGAAAATTATAGAAGAGTTTAAAGAAACGATCTCTCATGCAAATGCATTAGGGTTCCAAGTATTAGTTGATATTAGTCCAGCTGTTTTTGAACAACTAGGTATTTCGTATAATGATTTATCATTCTTCCATGAACTAGGTGCGTACGGTATTCGTTTAGATGTTGGTTTCTCAGGATTAGAAGAATCAATTATGACTTACAATCCGTATGGCTTAAAAATTGAGATTAATATGAGTAACGGTACGAAGTATGTAGATAATATTATGAGCCATAGACCAAATCGTGAAAATTTAATTGGTTGCCATAATTTTTATCCACATCGTTATTCTGGATTATCATACGATCATTTCATTACATGCTCGAAACAATTTAAAGATTACGGTATGAGAACGGCTGCTTTTATTTCATCATTTGATGCAACATATGGACCTTGGCCCGTAACAGAAGGATTATGTACGTTAGAACAGCATCGTGAACTACCAATGACAACACAGGCGAAGCATTTATTTGCGACAGAATTAATTGATGATGTTATTATTGCGAACGCTTATGCATCAGAAGAAGAATTACAAGCACTAGGTGCATTAAATAAAGAGAAACAAACATTTGATATAGAGTTATATGATACAACGACAGAATTAGAAAGAATTATCGTATTAGACGAACCTCATTTTTATCGCGGGGATGTATCTGAATATATGATTCGTTCGACACAAAGCCGTGTGAAATATAAAAAAGAAGAGTTTAAACCTCATAATACACGTGAAATTAAGCGCGGCGATCTTTTAATTGATAATGAGCAATATGGCCAATATAAAGGTGAATTGCAAATTGCATTAAAAGATATGGTGAATACAGGAAAAACAAATGTAGTTGGTCGAATTGTAGAAGAAGAGATTTTCTTACTAGACTATTTACAAGCATGGGATAAATTCGGATTTACATTAAAGAAATAGATAAATTAAAAAAGGAAAAAACTACTGACCTCAGCAGCTTTTTCCTTTTTATATATAAATTGCGAGAGGAAGAGCTATGACAAAGGTGCATCAGCGATTAGTTTCTATTTTAGAGGAGTTTTTAGAAGAGAAATCGATGTTAAATCGAGCTTTTTTAGCGAGCCGTTTACATGTATCAACGAAGACGATTCAAAAAGATATAAAATTATTAAATGATATATTGGAAGAAAACGGAGCGAAAATTGAATCGCAAAGAGGGACTGGATACGAACTAGAAATTATACAAGCGAAGAAGTTTGAAGAGTTTTGCGTGAGTCTATTTCAAAAACAGACAGAAAAAATCCCGACTTCTTATGAAGAAAGGATAGCTTACATTCTGCAACGTATTTTAACGACAGATGGGTATGTGAAGCTTTCACAGCTAGCAGAGGAGATTTATGTAAGTAAATCGACTGTAAATTTAATTATGAAAGATGTGACAGATATATGTGGTCGCTATCAATTACAAATTGAAAAGAGACCTTATTATGGTATACGTATTGTCGGAGAGGAGTTTCATATTCGTTCTTGTTTATCACAATACGGTTTACCGCGTTATGATCATACTCCGTTTCACGAGCAATTTGAGCAGAATGATACATACTTATCGTTACCTCATATACCGCTTATCCGTTCGGTTATATTAAAGTATATCGAAGGAGGAACGATATATTTATCAGATATAGAAATTGATAATTTAGTCATTCATATTGCAATTGCATTAAAGCGTTGTGAAGATCAACATTATATGAAAGGACTACATGCAGAGCAAGCTGAACTTATAATAAAGAAAGAATATACAATTGCGAAAGAGATTTTAGGGGATTTAGAGAAAGAGTTGCATCTTTCATTTCCCGAAGAAGAAGTTTTATATGTGACGATGCATTTATTAAGTACTGCTGTTACAGCGAAAGATCGTTATGAAAATGTGGAAGAACTATTAGGAAAAGATCTATATGCATTCATGCAACATATTCTTTTTAAAGTAGCGGAAGAACGGAATCTTATTTTTTATTATGATGAAGAATTATTATTTGGGTTTGGTGTTCATTTAAAAACGTTATTAAATCGTTTGAAGTATAAGTTAAATACGAGAAATCCTCTTTTGGCAGAAGTGAAAAAGAATTATCCGTATGCTTTTGAAATTGCGGTTCTCGTTGGAGATATAATTGGTGAATATACGGGAGAATCGATTCCGGAAAGTGAAATTGGTTATATTGCGATTCACTTCGGCGGAGCGATGAGTCGTTTACAGGAACAGAATCAAAAGAAAAGATGTTTATTAGTTTGTGCAACTGGTCAAGGAAGTGCCCAACTATTGAAATATAAAATTCTATCACAGTTCCGAGATAAATTAGAGATTGTAGGGATTACAGGTTATTATCAATTGAAAGTAGAAGATCTCTACAAAGAAAAGATAGATTGTATTATTAGTACGATGCATATACCAAGTGGTTTACCTGTGCCTGTTATAAAAGTAAATTCAATATTTGATGATAAAGAGATTCAGTCAATTGGTCAGCAGTTATTTGCGCATGTGAATACTAGTGTGCAACAATATATGAAGGAAGATTTAATCTTTTTAAATCACAGTGCTTCTACAAAGGAAGAGGTTATCCAATTTTTATGTGAGAAAGCTGCTGAGAAAAATTATGTACCAGAAAGCTTTTATGACTCTGTTATGGAAAGAGAGAATACATCCCCTACAGCAGTTGGGAATTTAGTTGCGATTCCACATCCGATGCAGTTATTAAGTGAGAAAACATTTTTGATGTTTTGTACACTTGATAAAGCGGTTGAATGGGGAGATAAGAAAGTACAAGTTATTATTTTATTTAGTGTAAAGCGCAATAATAATGAAGATTTACAAAAGCTTTATGATTTTTTATATGATATTATGTCTAATCAAAATACGATAGAGAAATTAGCTCAGGCTGAAGTGGTTGAAGATTTTCAAGAGATATTATTATCGTTATAAGAGAAGTATATAAAAACTTCCGTTACACAACGGAAGTTTTTTATGTTTAATTGTATGCGTTTTCATAATAAGATAACAATATAGAAAAAAGATAGCTTGGGGGAATTTAAAATGACTGATATGCAAACACCATTTGCGTTAATTTTACATGGTGGCAACGCGAGAAGCGCGTCACTTGAAGCAATTGCTTTTGCAAGACAAGGAGATTTTGAGAATGCGAGTGAAAAGATGACACTTGCTAGGGAAGAAATTTCAGCAGCTCATCGTATTCAAACAGACTTAATTCAAGAGGAAGCAAGAGGAAATCATGCAGAAATCAGTTTACTGTTAGTGCATGCACAAGATCATTTAATGAATGCAATTACAGTGAAAGAACTTGCTGAAGAATTTATCACTCTTCATAAACGAATAGAAGAGAAAGTGACAGTATAAGATGTACATTTTATTATGTTGTGCAGCAGGCATGTCAACGAGTATGGTTGTAAGAAAAATGCAAGAAGAGGCAATGAAACAAGGGAAGGATTATAAAATTAAAGCAGTTGATTCAGAACTTGTGAAACTGGAAATAAAAAATGCTGATGTTGTTTTAATTGGTCCGCAAGTGAAATATTTATTTCCAGCCGTAGAGTTTCTTGCAAATTCATACAATATACCAGTTGCGATTATAGACCAACGAGATTATGGCATGTGTGATGGTTTGAAAGTACTGAAACAAGCAGAACAATTAGTTTTAGCATAATTATATTTTTTAAATATAAACATTATAATGTTATAACTTTATTTCATCCTTTCATAGAAAAGAGAAAGAGGAGGGGTTTTGATGAATGGTTTTATGAGTTTTATGGAACAAAAGATTATGCCAACAACACAAAAGATTGCCGGACAGCGACATTTATTAGCAATTCGAAACGGGGTTATTTCTACATTACCTTTAACGATTGTCGGATCATTTTTCGTTATCTTTTTAAACTTACCAATTGATGCATATATGGAGTGGATTGCACCGTTTCGCCATATTTTAGATATTCCATTCCGATTTACAGTAGGACTAATGGCGTTATACGCAGCATTTGGGGTAGGGGCTTCACTCGCGAACTTTTATCAGCTCAATCAGTTAAGTGCAGGGTTATTATCTGTACTCGCCTTTTTACTAGCATCAGTTGAACCAATTCAAATTACGAAAGCCGTACCAGGTGTTATTGATGCAGGTAGATACATTTCAGTAGGAACATTAAGTGCAACATCTTTATTCGGCGCAATTGTTACAGCTTTAATTGCAGTAGAAATTTATCACTTTATGATTAAACATAATATCTCAATTAAATTACCAGATAGTGTACCACCAGCAGTTTCAAATTCGTTTGCAGCATTAATTCCAACGTTAGCAGTTATTCTTTTATTCTGGGGCATTCGTTACGGTTTGAAATTTGATGTAAATACAACAATCACATATTTAATCGCACCACTAAAATCAGTATTAGTAGGAAATAATTTATTCGGCGGTTTATTAACAGTATTCTTAATCGTATTCTTCTGGTCATTCGGTATACATGGCCCTGCGATTTTAGGACCGATCATTCGTCCAATGTGGGATTCAGCAATTCTTGAAAATATGGAAGTATTCACAGCTACAGGAAATGCACATCAATTACCAAACCTATTTACAGAGCAATTTATTCAATGGTTCGTATGGATCGGTGGATCAGGATCGACGTTAGCTTTAGTTATTATGTTTATGTTCTCTAAATCTAAGTTCTTAAAAGAGTTAGGTAGATTATCATTCGTGCCAGGCTTATTCAATATTAATGAACCAATTATTTTCGGGGCACCAATTGTAATGAACCCAATCCTAATTATTCCGTTCGTAATTACACCGTTAGTGACAACGACAGTATCATATTTCGCAGTTGTTTCAGGTATGATTCCGATGATGATGGCGAAATTGCCATTTACGATGTTAGCGCCAATTGCAGCGGTTATTAGTACGGACTGGACAATTATGGCTGGTGTACTTGTACTTGTTAACTTTGTTATCTCATTCGTTATTTACTATCCGTTCTTCAAAATGTATGAGAAACAACAATTAGCAGGAGAGGAGAAAGAAAAATGCTCGGAGCAATTATCATCTTAATTACATTTGTAGCGGGGCAGTGTATTGCACATTATTCAAAATGGGTACAAAGTAAATCGTTATTAATTTTACTATTAGTATCAATTGTATTTATCGGTAGTTCAATGGGTGCCTATGTAATGCTAAGCTTACAATCACCGTACGTAATTATTGTACCAACGATTTTATGTGCAACATGTTTATCTGCAAAATATAGATTTACGAGCATGGCATTAATACAACGTGTGAAGGAGATGCAAAAGCATGGAGCGTAAATTAGGAATTTCACTTTATCCAGAGCATTCAACGAAGGAAAAAGATATGGCATACATTTCGGCAGCGGCACGCCACGGTTTTTCAAGAATATTCACATGCCTATTGTCTGTGAATCGTCCGAAAGAAGAGATTGTAGCTGAATTTAAAGAAATTATTCATCATGCAAAAGATAACAATATGGAAGTTATTTTAGATGTAGCTCCGGCTGTCTTTGATCAGCTTGGTATTAGTTATAGTGATCTATCATTTTTCGCAGAGTTAGGTGCAGACGGTATTCGATTAGATTTAGGGTTTGACGGATTAACTGAAGCGAAAATGACAAATAACCCGTACGGCTTAAAAATTGAGCTAAACGTAAGTAACGATATTGCGTACTTAGAAAATATTCTTTCGCATCAGGCAAATAAGTCAGCTTTAATTGGTTGTCATAACTTCTATCCGCAAAAATTTACTGGACTTCCATACGAATATTTCATTCGCTGTAGTGAACGTTTTAAAAAACACGGTATTCGCACGGCAGCGTTTATTACGTCACATGCAGCTAACATCGGTCCATGGGATATTAACGACGGATTATGTACATTAGAAGAGCATCGTAATTTACCAATTGAAGTACAAGCGAAGCATTTATGGGCGACAGGGCTAATCGATGATGTCATTATCGGAAATGCTTATGCGAGTGAGGAAGAGTTGGAGAAAATAGGAAATTTAAATCGCTACATGTTACAGTTAAAGGTACACTTTGTAGACGAGGCGACTGAAGTAGAGAAGAGAGCCACGCTGCAAGAATTACACGTAAGACGCGGCGATATAACAGAATATATGGTACGTTCTACAGAAGTACGTAAGAAATACAAGGACTATGACTTCCCGGTGCGCGAAAGTGTACGACAGGAAAGAGGGCAAGTTGTAATTGGAAACAATTCATTTGGTAAGTATAAAGGTGAACTACAAATCATTCTAAAAGAAATGCCGATAGATGAACGGAAAAATATTGTCGGTACAATTGCAGAAGAAGAGTTATTCTTACTAGATTATGTAGGAGCTTGGACGCAGTTTACTTGTGTGGAATAGGGGAGAGAAGGAGAGGATGCTGTGGCATCCTCTTTTTTCTGTTGAAATGGTAGTCTATCGTATATAGAATTGGACGGGAGTGAAGGAGAAAGAATGTAAGAATCATAAAAAAAGAGTCAGCCTCAATGAGACTGACTCTTTTTTTACTAACTAGTTTAATACTTTAACTGTAACTGTTTTACGTCCCCAGCTACTTGATGAACCTTTATCTGGCATTAAAACGTCGATTTTATTACCTTTAATAGCTCCACCAGTATCACCAGCGATTGCTACTCCGTAACCTTCAACCCATACTTTTGAACCTAATGGAATGACACTTGGATCAACCGCGATTAGTTTCATGTTTGGATTAGCTGTTAAGTTGTGACCTAAAGCTGATTTTACTTGGTCGCCTGCTTTATAACCATTTTCAAGTGGATCTGCTGTATAAGCTGTTGCTACAACGCGTAACTCACGAGAAGATGATGGTGCACTTGTTTCAGTTTCTTTTGCGACAGGTTGTTGTGTAGCTGGTTTTTGAGCTTTAGCCGCTGCTTCAGCTTCTGCCTGAGCTTTAGCTGCTTCACGAGCCTTAGCTGCCTCCTGAGCTTTAACTGCTGCTTGAGCTTCAGCTTCTGCCTGAGCTTTAGCTGCTTCCTGAGCTTTAACTGCTGCTTGAGCTTCAGCTTCTGCCTGAGCTTTAGCTGCTTCACGAGCTTTAGCTGCTTCTTGAGCCTTAGCTTCTGCTTGAGCTTCAGCTGCTTCTTGAGCTTTAGCTTCTGCCTGAGCTTTAGCTGCTTCACGAGCTTTAGCTGCCTCTTGAGCTTTAGCCGCTGCTTGAGCTTCAGCTGCTTCGCGAGCTTTAGTTGCTTCCTCCGCTTTAGCTTTTGCTTGAGTTTCAGCTACTTCACGAGCTTTAGTTGTTGCCACGGCTTTAGCTGTATCTTGAACTGTAGTTGTTTTTTCAGCTTTAACTACTGGTTGAATTTTAACTGGAGCTTTACCTGTTAAGTAAGGAACGTGAACATAAGCTGTTTTTCCGTTATATTCAAATTGGATCCAACCATTTTCAACTTGGTGTGTTGTTTCGATTACGTCATCTTGTTTCAATTTACCAAGAATCTCTGAGTCTGTGTTTGCACCAGCACGTACGTTTAATACGTTAGCTGTTACGTAGTAAGTGTCTTTTGTGTAGTCAGCGCTAATGAAAGCTTCTTTACCGCTATTCAATTTCACTTTTGACCATCCGTTTTCTGTATGTAAAACGTTAACTTTATATCCATCTAATAATTTTCCTACAACTTTTGATTCAGTAGTTGGGTTTTCTCGTACATTTAGTACATCAGTCGTTACGATTGTTTCTGCTTTAGCAGATGTTGTGAAAATCCCAAGACCAAAAACCGCTGCTGTTGCTATACCCATAAATTTTTTCATAATAGCCTCCATTGCATTTGTTTTCGTTGACCTCATTATAGCAACCATTATTTTCTTATTTGCGAAAAACATAGAATTACAAAGCTTTCGTAACGGCTCATTAATATTCTGTAATAATTCCAGTAATATCCTAAAAGCGCTTTCTTATAGTTTTCAGGGGAGGTTTGAGCATGTGATACATAAAATAAAGAGTATTTCAATTTCTAATAGATTAATAATGTTTCCTAAGTATTACATAATTGTTTCGTAGACATTACAAAAAAGGCGTATTTTGTTGTTGGAGCAGGTAACTAGTTATGTAAAAATAACTATTTCAGTTGTAGAGAAATAGAAATAAGGTGAAATTTAATAAAAAATCGCTATAATTGTTACAAAATAAGTCGAGGTATGGAAAAAATTACGCCTTGATTTTGGTCTAGCACATAGTATTTTTGCAATAATAGGATTCTATCATAGCTTTAGTAGGTTAAAATAATGAAAAGTGTTGATAACGTGAAATATATATAATAGAAGAAACACGATTTAATAGATAAAGTGAAACTTTAATCAGTGGGGGGCTTCCACTGATTATTAGTTGAACCAATCGGACTTTTATGGGCAGCCCGACCCCCACCTAACTTCTTTGCTTTCACTGAATTTTGAGGTGGGGGTCTTACTGCCCATTAAAGCGGGATAAATAAAAAACGTAGGAGTGTAAACTCCTACGTTTTTGTTTATTCATATCGTAAACATTCAATTGGATCCAGTTTTGCAGCTTTGTTAGCTGGCAGTAAACCGAATATAATACCGATTAACATGGAAATACCTACTGCAAGAAGTCCAAGTTCTTTTGAGACAACGAGTGGCCATCCAGCAAAGATGGAGACGATCCAAGCGAAGAAGATGCCGAGCATGAATCCGATAAAACCACCGAGTCCTGTTAAAATACAAGATTCAATTAAGAATTGTGTCAATACTTTACCACGCGTTGCACCAAGAGCTTTACGAATACCAATCTCACGTGTACGCTCTGTTACAGATACAAGCATAATGTTCATTACACCGATACCACCAACAAGTAAGGAGATAGCGGCAATACCACCGAATACCATTTTCATCATACCGATTGATTCATCTAATTGCTTCGTAAATTCACCTAAGTCTTGTGCTTCGAATTTGTGCTCAAACTTAGGAGCTTTCATTTCGTTTAAAACAGAAACGGCTTGTTTTTCTACATTTTTACGTTCTGTCGGAGAGGTCATTGTTAATCTTACAGAGTCATACTCAGTTACTCCTGAAATGACAGGAGCGTTTTCAAGTGATGTATAACCTTCAGGCATCGCCATTCCAAATTCGTTTTTTGTTTCGTATACACCGACTATTTTATACGGCTTTCCTTTTATATCTGTGTATAAATTTGATTCCCAACCATTAAACAATTTATTGAAAGCTTCTTCATTTAATATAACAGCAGGGATTGCTTGGTTTAATTCGCTGTCGTTTAATTCACGACCGTGAACTAATTTTATTTTTGAATCTGTCATAAAGGCGCCTGTTCCACCTTTTAAATCAAGATTTACATCTTTTGAACCGGCAGATGCTTTCACTTTCATACTTACATCTGGATACACATCTTTAACTCCTGACACAGTTTGCAGACGGTTTAGCATATCAGGTGTGATTTTTGCACTATCTGTTCCGTAATCGGGATTTTTGTAGTAAATGGTTACTTCATTATCTTTTCCTTGGCCTAATTCTTCTTTAAACTTTGCATTTGTGCCATCACCCATTGAAATGATAGTAATAATGGCACTAATACCGATAATAATTCCTAGCATCGTTAAGATAGAACGCATTTTATGGGCAAAGATAGAGGAAAGGGCCATGCGTATATTTTCACTCGTGTTCAAAATTAACCTCTCCAATCTTGGACGATATTTCCGTCACGAATTACAATTTGACGTGCTGCAGCTTCCCCGATTTCACGATCGTGGGTAATCATAATGATTGTTGAGCCTTGTTTGTTTAATTCGTAAAAGAGATCCATAATTTGTGTACTCGTTTTCGTATCAAGTGCGCCTGTCGGTTCATCGGCTAAAATGAACTTTGGATTATTTACGATTGCACGTGCAACAGCGACACGCTGTTTTTGTCCACCTGATAATTCGTTCGGTAAGTGAGTAGCACGATCAGCTAAACCTACTTTTGTTAAAGCAGCTAATGAGCGCTCACGTCTTTCTTTTTTATCAACTCCAGCGTAAATAAGAGGTAGCTCTACATTTTGAAGTGCTGTAAGTCTCGGTAATAACATGAAGTTTTGGAATACGAATCCGATCTCCTTATTACGAACGCGTGCAAGTTCTGTTTCAGACATGTTTGAAATATTTTGCCCAGCTAGTTCGTACGTACCTGTCGTCGGTTTATCTAAACAACCGATAATGTTCATTAATGTTGATTTACCAGAACCAGATGGTCCCATAATAGAGGTGAATTCTCCTTGGTTCAGTGTTACGTCAATACCGTGTAATATTTGAACGGATTCTGCACCGTTTTGGAAGGATTTTGTGATGCCTTTTAAGTTAATCACTGGGCGACAACCTCCATACCATCTTTTAAGTCTTTTTCCGGTTTAGAGATAATTTCCTCTCCTTTTTTCACTCCAGAAACTTTTGCTTCACTATCAGTTTCGAATTCAACAGTAACTGCTTGTTCTTTCGCTTTACCGTCTTTTACGACGAAGACAACATTTTTGTCACCTTTTTTCACGATGCTGCTTTTTGGAACAATTGTGCCAGTTGCTTCGCCAGATTTACTTGTTACGTAAACGTGGAAGCCGTTTTGTAATTCTTCACTATTATCTAATGTGACAGTGAATTGATAGTTAGAAACTGTCTTGTTTTCATCCATACTCTTTAATGGTGTAGAACCAATTTCTGTTACTTTTCCTGTCCAAGTCTTACCAGCGACCGTTTTTGATGAAACAGTTACTTCTTGCCCAACTTTCATACTAGCAAGCTCATATTCAGAAAGTTGACCTTTTACTTTAAATGGGCCAGCGTGACGAAGTGTAATGCCGCTCATACCTGTTTTTTCATCAGCGATTTTTACGATATCATCAATTACGCCATCGGCAGGGCTCGTTACAGAAAGTGTGTTTACTTTCTCTTTTGCTGCTTTAATCATCTCATCAGCTTTTTCAACTTCAAATTTCTTCATTTCAAGTTGTGATTCTAATTGCTGTACTTCAATTTCTGATGCTTTTAATGCTTCAGCAGGAAGGCCTGCATTTTTATCTTTTTGTAATTTTTGTTTCGCAGCATCAATTTGCTTTTGGAACAATGTTACTTCTTTTTGTGCCATTTTCTTTTGCATTTCTGCTTCTGTTACACCTTGTTTCGCAGTAGGGTCATTATATTTAAAAAGGAGTTGCCCTTTTTTCACTTCATCACCTTTTTTTACAGCTAATTCATACGTACCTTTTGTTGGATCAAATGAAATTGTTTCAATTCCGTTTGGAATGACTTCACCGCCAAATTTTTGCGCGTTTTCAATCTGTTTTTCTGTTACTTTATATCCGCTATATGCCATTGCTACTTCTGAACCGCCGCCAGCAAATGCAAAGTATGATCCAGCTGCAATTCCGATTGCTACTACACTAGTAATTAACACTTTATTTTTCTTCTTCATCTATTTATCACCTTTTCGTTCGTTTTAGTATCTACATTAAGTATAGAAGAGGTAAAGAATCTGACAAATCGTTTTAGCTTACAATAACCTTACAGTTTTGTAAGGTATGAATATGTAAATGTAAGGTAGAGCTTGTCCCAGCGTAAGCAAATGAATTGACTCGTTGTTTCTTTCTTACAATAATATTGTATGAAGGAGAGGAGGAAGGAAGATGGAAGTTTATTTTAGTGCGCATCCATTAAAACCGTTTATTCCCTACTCAAGGCAACATGCCATTATATTATTTATTCTGTTGGTGGGAATCGTTTTTTTATATCAATACCAAGATGTATTACGTCAAAATGAGTGGAATATAACGGTTCGATATGCGATTGCATTTCTATTTATAGGGAGTGAAATTGGACTTCATATGTGGGAGTGGAAAACAGGGATTTTTGAGCTAGCCACTTCATTACCGTTTGAGTTATGTACAATTAGTTTATTGTTAGCGTCAATTATGATCATAACGAAAAGTTACCGTATATATGAGATTGTATTTTTTACAGGAATTATTGGTGCATCACAAGCCATTTTAACGCCAAACTTGCAGTATGCTTTTCCGCATTTTCGGTTCATTGAATATTTTATCGCGCATATATTGCTCATTTGGGCGCCACTCTTTATGACTTGGGTGGAAGGATATCGTCCGACAGTACAATCTATTAAACGCACAATGATATTTTTAAACATATTGATTCCGATTGTTTCGTTTGTAAATTACAAAACAGGTGGTAATTATATGTTTTTAGCTCATAAGCCAGAAACAGCTTCATTACTTGATATGTTAGGACCACATCCTTACTATATTATTTCATTAGAACTCGCAGCGCTTATTGGATGTTTTATTTTATATATGCCATTTGCGAAAAGAGAAAAACAGTTACACAAAGAATCGTTAGGGTCATAACCTAGCGATTTTTCACATGCTAAATATTTACAATTCAGAAAATTAAGAATAAAATTAAAGGGTAAATTATAGAGAGAGAAGGGCGAAAATGGTCAAAAAAGTATTTTTGAACGGGATGGGAGTGACGATTCAATTTCTTATTTCGATTTTGGGTATTATTTGTTTAGGGACATTGCCGAAACTATTTTATGGATTTGAGCTGCATGCATCACAATACATAAAGAGTTTACAAGAAGTGTTTGTGAATTTAATGGACATCACCAATTTTAAATATGTGGGAGATAAATTTTTATTTCCGCAGCTGTTCGTCCATTATAAAGAAACGATTATTATTTTTTTAGCTGCTTTTTTTATTTCATTATTTGTAGCATTTTGTATTGTTTATGTCATTATGAGTAGTTCACCGCGTATACAACATCGAATTAAATCATTTCTTATCTTGCTAGAATCCATTCCAGATATCCTTCTTATTTTAGTATCACAAATTTTAGTTGTATGGTTTTTTAAACAAACAGGTTTTTTACCTTTTCAAATTGCTTCAATTGGAGGCGAGTCGATTAGGGGGTTGCCAATATTGTGTTTGAGCATCCCGACTACGATTATGTTTGTAAAAATGGTCGTGCTTCGTTTTGAAAATGAACTAGAAAAAGATTATGTACTATTTGCTAAGGCGAAAGGGCTGGGGCGCTTTCATATTTTAAATCGTCATATTTTACGAAATGTGTTGCTTAGTACATTATTCTTTGCGAAAACGAATATCTTTTTTATGTTATCTAATTTATATATTATAGAATGGATTTTTAATACGGGTGGTATTTTTATGTTTTTGAAATCGTATGAGGGTATTAGAGTTGAAGTTTTTATCGTGAGTGTACTGCTTATTTATATTCCGATTTTTATTTTATTTAAATTGTTTCATTATCTTATTCCGGCTGCGATGAAGGAGAGATTATAATATGTGGACGTATATAAAACGTGATAAAAGATTTTGGATAAGCATTGGGTTTCTTCTCCTATTAGTTCTTTTGAGCATCGGAAATACGATATGGAATGATGGACATATTAGACAAGTTACATTGCAATATGATGCGGATGAAAATCCGCAAGTACCACCGTTTTCACCTTCATTACAATTTTTACTCGGGACAGACCGGAAAGGGTACGACCTGTTACATTTAGTCATTGAAGGCGCAAAGTGGACGATTGGTATATCTATTTTAATTGCGGCACTTCGAATGGTAATAGGTGTGTTTTTCGGTGTCGTCCTCGGAACGTACATAAAAAGAGGTTTTTCAAAAATTGAGGCTTTCTTTGATAGTTTTACAGTTATTCCGACAGTTATGATTGCGTATTTTTTTCTTCAATTTGCAAGTACATTTGGAAGTGGGGAGGAAACAACAACCTTTTTTGAAAGGGCTTCGTTTCAAGTTGTCTTACTTGTAATGCTTGTAATGCCAGTTATTGCACTGTATGTTGCGAAGGAAGTTCGTAAGTTACGAACGGAAGAATTTGTTGATGCTGCGCGCATATTAGGTGGATCGAGAAGACATATTGTTATAAAGCATCTTTTCCCGCATCTTTATATGACGTTTATACTTGTATTTTTTCAGCAGTTTACGCAGACTCTTACTATTTTACTGCACTTAGGGTTACTAGAAATATTCTTTGGCGGAACGGTTAAGTTTTTTGGACCGATAGAAGAAATAGAATCTTACACACATGAATGGTCAGGGCTAATTGGAGTCTATTTTAGATCATTAACAGTGAATCCGTGGATTCCTCTCGTTCCGATTACATTTTTTGGACTTACTATTTTTTCAGGAAATATGATTGTAAAAAGTATCGAAGAGGCGATGATGAAAGTAAGGTTAGGAGGAGAGCTAAAGAAGGATGTTGTAGAAGAGGAACAATCTGCTGTGCAGTCAAAAGAAGAGTTATTTACTTTTAAACATACGATGTGAAAATAAAAAGAAGCAAGCATGTATTTCATGCTTGCTTCTTTTCTTTATTTTGTAGAAACTTCACCTTCAGCTTCTGATTGGGGAATATAGTAACCGATTATACCACCGATGATTGCTGGAATAATCCAGCCAATTCCTAAGTTATAAAAAGGAATGGTGTGTACGATATTCGCAATAAAACTTGGTATCATTTCCACATTATCAAGTGCGTGAATACAGCTAATAATGAATGCTGCGATCATTGCTCCGATGTAGACAGAAGGTTTACGTTTCGTATATTTATCAATAAATGATACGAAAATTAAAATGATTGTAATTGGATATAAAATAATTAATATAGGTAATGTAATTTTGATTAATAAACTTAAACCTAAGTTTGAAATCACGAAGCTAAAGATACAAACGTATAGTACAAGCTTTTTGTAAGAAACATTTGTTAGTACTGTTGCGAAATAGTTTGCAAATGCACTTACAACACCGATTGCTGTCGTTAAACAAGCGAAGATAATGGCGATACTTAATAAAACATTACCGCTTGTCCCAAAGAAGTGATACATAACAGTAGCTAATAGTTGACCACCGTTTTCGAATTGCCCTAAGTTTCCGTTTGAAGCTCCGATATAACCGAGTAAGAAATAAACAATTGTTAAGAATAGAGCAGCGATGCTTCCGCAAATGATTGTATATTTTGCGATAGATTTCTTCTCTTGTATACCGTTTTGACGAATTGCATTTACAACGATTGTTGATAGTACGAGAGCACCGATTGCATCTAACGTTAAAAACCCTTCAAGAAATCCTTTGAAAAATGGAATTTCTTTATAGTCACCAACAGGTTCTGCAAACGTTCCTGGTGAAAGAATTGCTTTTGTTGCCATAATTGCAATAATTCCAAGTAAAATGGGCGTTAATATTTTTCCGATATGATCTACTAATTTTGATGGATTTAATGATAAGAAGTAGACGACTGTAAAGAAAATCGCACTAAAAACTAACATAGAGTACCATTGGTCTGGGAAAAGTGGTGCAATCCCAATTTCGTAAGATACAGATCCAGTTCGTGGAATAACAAATAGTGGGCCGATTGAAAGATAAATAATGATAGCGAATACTGCTGCGAATTTTGGATGAACACGGCTTGCTAACGTGTTAAAACTACCACCGGCAAGGGCAACAGCAACGATAGCTAGTAAAGATAAACCGACGTCTGTAATAATAAATCCTGTAATGGAGATCCACATGTTCTCTCCAGAAGAAAGTCCAAGGAGTGGCGGGAAAATCATATTACCAGCACCGAAGAAAACTGCGAATAGTAATAAACTAATCGAAAGTATTTGCGCTGGTTTTAAAGTTGTACGCATATAAAGAAAATCCTCCTACTGAGTGTTTTTGTCGAAAATTCAAACAATTTGTCGAGTAACTGTTATTATTTTAAAGGTCTGATGACTAGAAAGCAATAGGGAATTTTGAAAAAATTAAAAAATAATGCATTAAATCGAATAAATATACTATTTATATGTTTAATAGGAAGGATTTAACTTATAACGTAAAAAAACACATATCCCTAGGATACGTGTTTTAAAAAAATATTTTTTTATCACGTTCTTCTTTTAAAATTTCAACCGCTTCTCTGAAACGTTGTGAATGGACGATTTCTCGTTCACGTAAGAAGCGTAGGCTGTCATTTATATCTGGATCATCTGATAAGTTAATAAGCCATTGATATGTTGCGCGTGCTTTTTCTTCAGCCGCAATATCCTCGTATAGGTCGGCAATTGGATCACCTTTAGCTTGTATATAGGTTGCAGTAAATGGAACACCAGCAGCGTTATGGTAGTGGAGTGCACTATCATGATCAGCGTAATGAGGGTCAAGACCAGCAGCTTTCATTTGTTCAGGAGTCGCATCTTTCGTCAGCTTATAAACCATTGTAGCAATCATTTCAAGGTGAGCAAATTCTTCTGTACCAATATCGGTAAGGAGACCAATGACTTTATCAGGAATTGTATAACGTTGATTTAAGTAACGGAGTGCAGCAGCTAATTCCCCATCTGCACCGCCATATTGCTCAATTAATAATTTTGCAAGTGCTGGATTACAAGTTCCTACTTTAACTGGGTATTGTAATTTTTTTTCATAAATCCACATAGTTTCTCTCCTTTATATTTGCCATGGCCAAGGACCTTTGCTCCATTCCCAAGGGGCATTAGAATAGCTGTTTCCAAACTGTTGGAGTGGCCCGTATTTTTCTTCCATCTTTTGTTTTAATACTCTTCGTTTATAGGAAAATTCATTAAATTGATTAATAGCAGCAGTGTCATCTGGATGTGTATCTAAATAAAGAGTGAGTTCGACTAGTACAAAGTCTAGTTCTTGAAGCTCCAGTAACAGCTGATAATATTCTTCTGGTAGCGATTGAGTCACGTCAGTAGTCACCGCCCTTTTTTATAAGGATTTTCATAATAGTCATAAAAAACAGGCCATAAAGTTCCTTTTTGGAGTGCTTCTTTTGGCGTAAATTGCGGTAAGTTTGGTGGTTGAAAGCCTAAAAATAAATTAGGAGGAGTAGAATAATATTTTTTTCCGATAGGAGGACAAGGATCGAGAGGACTATGATAGGGCACAAATGATCTCATATATTTATTCACGAATAAACCTCCTTACATGTTCATTACTACGTATTGTATTCAGACATAATGAGCATTTATGACACATATAAAAAAGTAATAGGTACGGGGGGAATGAATGTGGAGACTGTGAAACAATTCATTGTATTGGAAGTGAAAAACTTAAAGGAAACGTTGTATTTTTACGAAGGGATTTTAGGAATCAAACCTAGTTTAGAAAGACCGCAATTAGATATAACAGGGGTTTGGTATGATTCTGATTCAAAGAGAATTAGTTTTGTCATGAATCGCGTGTTAGGTGGACGGGAAAAAAGTGTTACAGATTCATGTGAGGATTTAACGTTTACGATTTCTAACATAGAGAAATTGAAAAAGAAGCTAGCGTTTTATGAAATTTTATATACAGAAAATGAATGTGCGAGGAGTATTGTAGTACAAGACCCAGATGGATATAAACTTCAAGTAGTAGAGAAGGGTGAATAAACGGAGGGGATTTAGTGGAGAGAAATTATGAAGAAAGTGCATTGTTTGAGCATCAATTTTGGCTAAAGGTACTTACTGATCATGCGCAGTTTTTACTTGATGCGTTAGCGCCGAAGGAAACAGAGGATATAAAGAAAGCTACTTACTTTGTTGAAACATTTACGAATCTGTTAAATAAAGTTCGGAATGTAAATCTGATGGCATTCTCAAAAGAGGCTGAACAAGCAGCTAAGGAAATACGAATGTTTAAATTAAATATTATACAGAAACAGTTGGAAGGAAAAATTACAATTCATTTTACGCCAACTTTTATCAATCATATGGTAAATGAAGTAGAGGAGTATATAACGGTTTTAGAGTTTTTAAAGAAAGGGGAAGTTCCGCCTGTTTTTCATGAACTGCACTATCATCTCGTTTGGTTAACGGATGCGGCTGGTCATGCGGGTTCTATTTCTGGTGGGCTAGATCTTGTTGAAAAAAGATTAAAAGAGAAAAGTGAAGAATTTACGAAGCATTTTGAACAATTTTACTTAAAGGCGGTTGAGATGACTGGATATTTACGAACGGAGCTTCATCATTTTCCAGCATTAAAGAAGTTTACAAAAGATGTTTCACTTGAATTGAAATTATTTTCACATTTTTTACATGAAGTTGAAGAATTGGAGTTATCAAATGAAGTATTAAGTACATTATCAGCTAGAATGGCAGACCATATGGCAAGAGAGGAATGTTATTACTTATTAAAATTGGCTCAATCGTCTGGACTTGAAATGCCAAAATGTAATCCGCTTTAAAGAAAAAGAGGTCAATTTTATTTGGCCTCTTTTTCTGTTTTATTGTCTCTTTTTATTTTTGCTTGTTCAATACTTGCCTGTAATGTCTCCATAATATTGATGATGTTTGGAGCAGGAGAGATTGTTTCCGTTTTTTCCTGTTGTTCAATTTTATTTTCGATTAATTCGGTAAGAGCTTCTTTATACTCATCTGTATACATTTCTTGTTCAAAAGGATTTGTAAGATGATGGATTAAATTCATTGCTGCGGTGAGTTCTTGTTTTTGAATCGGATAATTTTCGTTACTTGGTAAGTTAGGTGTATTTGTTATATCGCGAATTTCATTAGGGTAGTGAATAGTTTGCAACATAAGTCCATCTTCAAAGTTACGGATAATAGCTAAATGTTGTTTTTTTCTAATAGCAATATGAATAAGCCCAAGTTTATTTGTACGTTCAAGAGCTTCTTTTAATAACAAATATGATTTTTCATGTCCTGGGGTAGGGCCTATAAAATAAGAGCGGTCATAAAGAACAGAATCGATTTCGTCATTTTGGACAAAAGATATAATACGAATGGATCGTGGTTCGTGAGCTTTTTGCAACGCAGCTAATTCTTTTTCATCCATAATAATGTATTTATGAGGTGCATATTCATAGGCTTTTACAATATCTTTATCATCAATGTCTTCATCCGTACAATCAGGAGCGAATTTTTTATATTTAATAGGTGTTAAGCATTCTTTATGGAGACTTAAAAATTTTATATCGTTTTCTTCTACGGCGCTATATAGTTTAATTCCTATATTTAATAGTCCAAGTGAAAGCGCACCTTTCCATACTGTATGCAAATGAAGCCTCTCCTTTCATTCAAAAATGATTATGTATATTATGAGATAGTAAGAAATTTCCTATACGTTTTTTGTTTTTTACGGAAGGGCTTGGGATATAAAATATATTGACAAGCCCTCCAAAATATTTTAATGTGATTGTATAAAATTGTGTATATAAAGGGGAGTAACTTATTACAGTAAAGTCGTCATTACAGGGAGAAACCCTCGGCTTTATTGGCAACGTTTCGTTGTTAGTGAGACCTTTACCAGCAATGGTAAAGGCCCCTTATTGTCTTTTTTAGGACCCTTACCATATTTGGTAGGGGCCTTTTTGTATACAAAGAGAGGAGAAATAAAAATGAAAAAACTGATTAGTAGATTAAGAGTTGTATTTCATGTTCGCCGATTTGTTCCATTCCTATTTGACTTTTTTACTTCAAAAGAGGTTTCAATAAAGAAGAAAATCTTATCCATTGCTTTTTTAGTTGGTTATGTAGCGATGCCGCTTGATTTAATTCCAGACTTCTTACCGTTCATCGGTATTTTAGATGATATTGGGATTGTGTTATTTATTTTGAACCGAATTGTAAAAATGGCCCCAGTTCAATTACAAGAAAAGCATAACGTAAATGTAGGATAGGAGTTAAAATATGGAGCAAATTATTTTAGATATAATCGAGTTTTTAAAGCAGTTTTCTTATTTTGGAGTTGTATTGGCTTTAACGTTTGAATTTATTCCAGCAGAAGTCGTTTTGCCTATGGTTGGATATTGGGTGTACGAGGGTGATATGAATTTTTGGCTAGCTGTATTAGCTGGAACGCTTGGCGGAACGACAGGACCGTTAACATTATATGCACTCGGTTATTACGGTGGTCGTCCTCTATTAATAAAGTACGGGAAATACTTCTTTATTAAAGAAGAACAAATTCAAAAAGCAGATGATTTCTTTGAGAAATATGGACCAGTTGTAGCATTTGTTGGACGCTTTGTACCGGGAGTTCGAACGCTTATTTCTGTTCCTTGTGGTATGGCGAAAATGAACATATGGAAATTTAGTATTTATACATTTGTAGCAATGTTCCCGCTAACGACTTTATATGTCTATTTTGGAATGAAATTAGGTCCGCATTGGGAAAAGGCTGCGGATGTTGTTGGACAATATATGCTACCTATATTAGGAGGCGTTATTCTTATCGTGGCTAGTATCTTTGTCTATAAATATATGAAAAAAAGAAACAAAACGGAATCTATCTAGTCATATGAATATTTTTTGAAAATAGATGAATAGTACAGGCAAAAGACTCTAAAGGACATACACATATAGGGAATAAAAAAGAGAGAGGGGAAACAACTATGTCTTGTGAGTGCTCAGGGGCAGCGTTAACTTGCTGTCCAGATAAAAATTATGTGCAAGATAAAGTGTGTAGTCCGTGGTCAGGAACCGTAGTAGCGACTGCTATTACGAATGTGCTGTATAACAATAATATTAATCAAAATGTAATTGGAACAGGATTTGTTCGATATGATGTAGGACCAGCAGCAATAACATTAACAGTTCTTGACTCAGCTGGTAATACACTTGATACTCAAACATTAAATCCAGGAACTAGTATTGCTTTTACGTATCGTCGTTTTGAAACAATTGAGGTAACTTTACCAGCCGCAACAGCTGGAACATATCAAGGTGAATTTTGTATCACGACGCGTTATCCACTTTCATAGAAGAATAGGAGAGGGCTAAAATGGGGAATTCTAGTTTATCTTGTTGCTCCAATAATACGCTTGTACAAGATCAAGTATGTATAGATTGGTCCGCTACTGGTGCGGTAACGGAAACGGTGTATACGAATAATATTACGCAAGATTTATATGCATCAGGTTATGTGAAATATGATGTAGGTACAGCTCCAATTACGGTGAATTTTTTAGTAGGAGCGACAGTGGTGAATACAATTACTGTACAACCACAAAGTAGTGGATCCTTTACAGTAAGGTACTTTACTACAATTCAAATCGTAACGACAGGAACGGGAGTAAGCCAAGGACAATTATGTTTAACGGTACGTTATCCAATTTCATAAGAAAAAGCATACCAAAATGGTATGCTTTTTCTTATAGTTTGTAAGTTGAGGTCATAAATCATTTTAAAAGCAAAATGAGAATTGACAACAATATTTTCCTTCTATATACCGAATTGGATTATTTGGGAGATTAATAATTGCCACAGATTGTAATGATTGACCTGTATATGACATTGTGTTGCCAGGATAGACAGTGAAAGTATTTGTCACCTGTCCAATAATTTGAACCGTAACCGCTTCAGTACTACTAGTGCTATTATACACAGAAATATTACCCGATATTTTAAGTACACCATCTCCTTCCCATAAGATTAATGTAGAACCTTCAGAAGGCGATGGAATTTCTTTTGTTATAAAAAAATTACCAGCGAATTCATTGTTGACTAATTCACAAGATGGTGGGTCAGGGGGAGTAGGTGGATCATAGGGAGGGCAAATGATAGATAAAGGGGCATAACAGCCGATATTTTTTTTACAAGCCATTAATAGCTCCTCCCTTCATAGTTTCTTTTTATTACTATTAAATGTGGCAAAACGATAGTTGTGTTAATAAAGGGGCAAAAATTTCAGGAAAGTTTGTTTAATAGGCGTCCAACTCATAATCATGAATAAGAGTCTGTTAGACAAAAGATGGTTGTATAAGATAATACAAATAATGTTGGATGTTACAGTAAATTGACTGTATATTTACAAAAATTAAATAAATTTTATTTGTAATTTATATGAAGTTAATATGTGTTCAGTACAATAATCATTGTAATTAATTGATTATATGAGGAGGATTCATGTGGAAAGAACAGCTTTACGAAAAGTAAAAGGACTTATTGGATTATTAATGGTTTTTGTATTAGCGTTCGTATCATTTCCGTGGAGTACATCAGTTAAAGCGGAAGAGAAAAAGCAAGAAAAGGCACCGAGTGAGAAGAAGATAGTTTTTCCAGTTGTAAGTGATGTACATATTAAGAATAGTGGAACGGATGATACGTTTCGCTGGAAACGAGCAATCGAGCAACTGAATACACTTGCACCTAAACAAGATGCGTTTGTAATTGTGGGAGATTTTACTGATTCAGGATCGGTACAACAATATGATCGTTTCATGCAAGTGTATAATGAAAATGCAAATAAAGATGCCGTGCGAATGAATTCTCTTGGTAACCATGATTATTGGAACGGTTTATCTGTAGAGGGCGCACAGAAGCGTTTCTTAGAAAAAACAGGAATGGAATCGATTTACTATCACAAAGTGGTGAAAGGTTACCATTTCCTTGTTATGTCTCCGGAAGATGGGACAACTCATGGATATTATTCAGACAAGCAAATTAATTGGTTAAAAGAAGAAATGGCAAAGGCACAAAAAGATGATCCAGAAAAACCAATTTTCGTATTTTTACACCAACATATTAAAGATACAGTATATGGTAGCCAAGAGTGGGGAACAAAAGATAGTGCAAAAATTAACGAGGTGTTGAAAGCATATCCACAGGTTATTACGTTTTCAGGTCATTCACATTATCCGTTAGATGATCCAAGATCGATTCATCAAAAAGACTTTACATCAGTTGGTACATCTTCAGTAAGTTATATGGAAGTTGAAGGTGGTAAAGTACAAGGGAATATCCCACCAGGAGCTAGTACATTAAGCCAAGGGTTATTAGTAGAAGTAGACGATAAAGAGGTAACGATTAATCGCCGTGATTTCCATACAAATTCTTGGACAGGCGAGCCTTGGAAAATTAAATTACCAGCAAAGAAAGAAACATTTACACATGTAGAAGATCGTGATAAAGAAAAGCCTTACTTTGCAAAGGATGCAAAGATTGCGGTATCAAATGTAACAGAAAATGCAGCAACAGTAACATTCCCACAAGCACTGGATAACCTTCTTGTTCATTCTTATCGCGTACAAGCTAGAGATAAGCAAACGGGAGAAATAAAGAACAAATTGTTGGCATTCTCAGAGTTTTATCGTGATCCAGTGCCGAAAGAGCTCACATTTACACTGGCAGGGTTAGATGGTGGGAAAACATATACACTTGAAGTAGTTGCGATTGATTCATTTGGCAATGAAAGTGTACAACCATTAACGGCGGAAATTACTACGAAAAAAGATAATATTGACCCGAATGTGAAAGTTCCAAAGGCTGATGTTTTCGATGTGAACTTTGCAGATGGTACATTTAAAGACAATTCACCGTTTGGTACAAAAGGTGATGTGAAGGGCAATGTGACTATTGAATATGATAAAGCATTGAAAAAGAATGTTATGAAATTAAACGGAAAAGCAAACACATTTGGATACCTTCCATTTTCAGCAGCACAAAAAGAAAAAGTTGTAAATACGTTTACGTTAGAAACAGTATTTGCAATGAATGAAATTCGCGGACAAGGTATTTTGCAAAATACAGAGAGTGGCGGAATTGGTTTTGAATCTACAGGAAGTGGATATGTTGAATTATGGGCTCACATTGGCGGCAGTTATAAACGTGTTGGCGTTCAATTAGAAGCAAACAAAACATATCACTTAACAGGAACGTATAACGGAAGTGAAGTAGCTATTTATGTAGATGGTAAAAAAGTAAATAGCCAACCGGCTACAGGAAAAGTGTATCATCCAAATGTACCATTTGCACTTGGAGCGGATCCTGATAGCAATGGGAATGGTGGTATTCCGTTAAATGGACAAATCGCGCTTGCGAAATTATATAGTAAAGCGTTAAGTTCTTCAGAAGTATTAGCAGCGTACAATGAGTTTTCTAACCGTACGAAGTTAGAGCAAGTAAATGCGTTATTTGAAGAACTTGGAAAAGTAAAAGAAGTGTTAGCTGGTACGTATGAGTTTGGGGATAAGCCAGGTCAATATTCAAAGGAAGCATTTCAAGAATTAGAGAAAAGCTATAATAATGCAAAACAAGTGTTTGAAAATGTAGCGAGTACGGGAGAACAAATTGTTCAAGCATATAATGAATTAAAAACTGCAAATCAAACATTTATACAATCTAAAGTAGTAGAACAACCGAAAACATTGAAAGAAAAATTACAAATGAATATTGAATCTGCAAAAGCAGTAGTGAAAAAAGCGCAAGCTGCAAATGTAACGGACGGTTCAGTGAAATCATTGAGTCAAAAAATTACAGTGGCAGAATCTGTGTTAAAAGATGCGAAAGTAAAGGATGCACAGGTAGAAACGATGAATCGTACATTAGAGTATGCGATTTCACTCGTTGAAAAAAGCATAAACAAATAAGAGAGAAGAGAAAGAAGCTTATCATGATAGGCTTCTTTTTTGTTATACTAAAAGTAGCATAGAATGAAGGAGCGAATAATTTGGAAGAGAAAAAGTTAAAAAGAATTCTTGAATATGTATGGATCGCGGTTGTGCTCCTTGTAGGATATTATTTCTTAAAAGAAAAAAGTATATGGGTTTTATTTTTAATGACGTTTTTATTAGCGGGTTTAGGCACGTTATTTATTAATTTCTTCTTTGATAGTTTAAATGCATGGAAGAAGAAAAAGAAGGGAACGAAGTAAAGGAGGGAATATATGCAAAAGTGGAAGCTCATATATCAGGTGATTATTTTCTTAGTGCTTGTAGGTATTGGAATTATTAAATACGCAACGCTAATAGGGAATTGGGCATCGTTTACAGCTTGCATCGGCATATTTTTCATTTTACAATCGTTAACGAAAAAATATAATAGCACAGAAAGATAGCTCGCCGTTTTATTGGCGAGCTATTTTGTTATGCTTTTTTCTGTTCATCGTTTGCTTTTTCAGTAGCTAAATGACTATGTTTTCTAGAGTAGAAGAAATAGAAGCATAAACCGACTATAAGCCAAGCTATAAAGCTAATCCATGTCGTTTTAGATAAATTAGCCATTAAATATAAACAGCAAAGAATAGCGACAACTGGTAATACAGGTACGAAAGGTGTACGGAATCCGCGTTTCAAGTCAGGGTGTGTTTTTCGTAAAATAAGTACTGCACAGCAAACGAATGTGAAGGCTGTTAATGTACCGATATTTACTAAATTCGCTAATACGTGCAGATCTAAAAGTCCTGCTAATAAAGCGGCAACAACACCAGTAATCCACGTATTTAATAAAGGGATTTTCACTCTTTTATTTACACGTGCTAACGCTTTTGGAAGTAGGCCATCGCGGCTCATCGCATATGAAACGCGAACTTGTCCATACATAACGACTAAGAGAACGGTTGTCATTCCAGTCATCGCTCCAACAGCGAGTAGTCCTGCAATCGTATCTTCCCCAACGAAATGCAAGGCAAACGCAACTGGATCAGAAACATCTAATTGTGTATACGGAACCATACCTGTTAAAACGAAAGATACAATCATGTATAAAACAGTACAAATAAGAAGGGAACCGATAATGCCAATTGGTAAATCACGCTGTGGTTTTTTCGTTTCTTCCGCAGCGGTTGCGATTGCATCAAAGCCTAAGAAGGCGAAGAATACAGTAGCAGCTCCAGTAATAATACCGTCGTATCCGAATGGGATGAACGGTGTCCAATTTTCAGGTTTTACATATTTTGCACCTGCTACGATAAAGGCGATAATAACTGCTAACTTGATCAGAACCATAATATTATTAATGCGTGCGCTTTCACGTATACCAAAACTTAAAAGACCGGTAATGATGAGTAAAATACAAACAGCTGGTAAATCAATGAGACCACCTTTTCCTACGCCAGGTGCCGAGGCGATTATGGCGGGCAGATGGATGTTAAATCCTTGTAGTAAAGACTGTAAATAACCAGACCAACCGACAGCTACTGCTGCGACTGCCAGTAAATATTCGAGCATTAAACACCATCCGACGATGAAGGCGACGACTTCCCCGACTGTCATGTATGCGTAAGTATACACACTTCCTGAGACAGGAATAGAAGAAGCAAATTCGGCATAACAAAAGGCTACACAAGCACAAGTAAATGCAGCAATAAGAAATGATAACATAATACCAGGACCAGAATGTTTCGCTGCAACAATACCTGTTAATACAAAAATCCCTGTGCCAATTACGGCGCCAATTCCTAAAAACGTTAAATCAAGTGCGGTTAATGTTCTTTGTAGTTGTCGTGGTGATTCAGTAGTAATCGCCTTTTTTCGTAATAATGATTTCACTTTGGACTCTCCCCCCGTTTTTCATTTCCATAACTGCGAATGTAGTATGAGCCCACTAGAAAAGAGTATGTAAGGAAATCGAGGTACAGTTATGGTGCGTAGTTTTTTAAAATTGCTGGATTAATCTTAATATAATTCAGAATATTTTGTCAAATAAAAATATGACAAATAAAATGCGGATGAATAGGAGAAACTACTTGCAGGGATGGACGAGGGTTAACGACCCACTGATTAAAGTTAAAGTAGGAGAAGATGCTATGTTATTTTATTTTGAACTTGTCGTCATTTTACTTTGTACGAAATTAGCTGGTGATATTAGCGTAAGGCTTGGCCAGCCTTCTGTACTTGGTAAATTAATTATCGGTATTATTATCGGTCCAGCTGTACTTGGTATTATAAATAGTTCTGAACTGATTGATGAGCTGAGTGAGATTGGTGTTTTACTCCTTATGTTTATGGCTGGACTTGAAACAGATTTAGAAGAACTAAATCGGAATTTGAAATCATCATTTGCAGTAGCAGCTGGTGGAATTATTTTTCCTTTCATCGGTGGTTATGTAACAGGATTGCTGTTTGGACTAATACAATCTCATGCAATTTTTTTAGGGTTATTACTTTGCGCAACGTCAGTTAGTATTACAGTGCAAACGCTAAGAGATTTAGGAAAAATGAATACGAGAGAAAGTACAACGATTTTAGGTGCTGCCGTATTTGACGATGTGATCGTCGTTATTTTATTAGCGTTTGTTATGAGTTTTTTAGGAACGCAAGATGTGAATATAACACTTGTTATCGTAAAGAAAATTATTTTCTTCGTCAGCATCGTTTTTATCGCATGGAAAGTTGTTCCGTGGATTATGAAAATGCTTGTACCACTTCGTGTAACAGAAGCTCTAATTAGTGCAGCTCTTATTATTTGTTTCTCTTTTTCGTATTATAGTGAAATGATGGGGATTGCAGGTATTATTGGCGCATTTGCAGCCGGAATTGCCATTTCTCAAACAGAGTATAAGCACGAAGTAGAACATAAAATTGAACCGATTGCGTATGCGATATTTGTGCCAGTGTTCTTCGTAAGTATTGGAATGGAAATTACATTTCAAGGTATTGGAAGCCAGCTCTGGTTCATTATCATTATGACGCTTATTGCGATTTTCACAAAGTTAATTGGATCAGGTTTAGGAGCAAGGCTAACAGGATTCAACCTTCAATCTTCTATTAGTATCGGAGCTGGGATGGTATCACGTGGTGAAGTAGCGCTTATCATCGCAGCGAATGGACTTACGGCAAATTTATTAGCGAAAGAAAATTTCACAGCGATTGTTATTGTCGTTATATTGACGACGATTATTACGCCGCCGCTTTTGAAGAAGTATTTCGTATAGTGAGGAAGGGCTTATCTGACGTGGATAAGCTCTTTTTTTATCCCATTAAAGTCCGATTGGTGAGAGCTGATAATCAGTGGGGGATGAAGAAAACCCCCACTGATTAAAGTTTCACTTTATTGGAAAAAGCAATAGTCATATAGCGTGAATGGGTTGTAATTATGGTAAAATCTACGTATATGATAAGTCGAGGGGAGAAAATGTGTGAAGATTACGAAGGAGAAGGTTATCGGTGTAATCGTACTTATTGCCGTATGTATACCATTTACTGCATGGAAAGAATCAAAAGTGAAAGATTTTCCGGTTTCTATTTTCTCGGAAGAAGCAGATGGTGAGTACGACCAGAAGCTGAAATATACTGCTTTTTTACCTGATGTTGCGATTTGGATGAAAGGTTGGGAAAAGAAGTGGACAGAAGGGGAAAGAACTGTTTATCAAAAAGGGAATCGCATTGTAAATGTGTTTCATCCTCCTGGCGATAATGGTTTTTACCTTCTTGAAGCAAGAGAAAATAAGTAAACGCAACCGTAAGAAGTGGAGGTTAAATAGTGAAAGCTTCAACGTTACTATTTAAAATTGAAAGTAATATGGATCAATTTTCACCAGCTGAAAAGAAGGTTGCCATGTACATAACGGAGAATGCAGAGATTGTTCCGAACTTAACGACGAAAGAAGTGTCAACGAATGCAGGCGCAAGTGAGGCGAGTGTTGTTCGCTTTTGTAAGTCGATTGGAATCGGAAGTTTTAAAGCATTTAAAATCGCGCTCGTTCGCGAATTAACGATTGCTGATTATAATATTAATGATTTTTCAGTGATGAATACGGAAGATGGACCGTACGACTTGTTTAATAAAGTTACGTATGTGAATAAAGCTGCAATTGAGGCGAGCGTGACGGCGATAGATAAAAAAGAACTTGAAAAAGCTGCAGATCGTATTGTAAATGCCGATAAAATTATCTTTTACGGAGTAGGCGGATCAGCTACTCCGGCGATGGACGGAGCTTATAAATTTACAAGGCTCGGATTTACAGCGATGATGCTATCTGATTTTCATATGATGTTGCCACTTGTGACGAATTTAAAAGAAGGCGATATATTTGTGGCAATTTCAACATCTGGTCGTACGAAAGATGTACTTGAAATGGCGCAATATGCGAAGAGACAAGGTGCAACAGTTATTGCGATTACGAAGCTTGATCAATCATCACCGTTATATAAAGAGGCAGACATTCGTCTTTGTATGCCAGATGTAGAACAAGATCATCGTATTGCAAGTATTGCTTCAAGAATGACGCAATTGAACATGATAGATGCTCTATATGTGATTACCTTTAATCGTATTGGTAATAAAGTGCTGGATCAATTTATGGAAACAAGAGAAGAAGCTTTGCGATTACGGAAGCTAAAATGAGAAGATGGGGAAACCCATCTTTTTTTGCATACGGACGGACATAAATTCGTCATGAAAAGAAATTAAATTTCATAAAATAATAAAGTAATATTGATTTTAAATTTCTTAAAGTTATAATTAAAGTATGAAATTAAATTTCAAAGTAGGTGGGAATATGTTAGAAAATTTATCGACAGAACACCGTAATGAAAAGACGATGAATTTAGATGAGATGAGCATAAAAGAAATTCTGCAAAGTATGAATGAAGAAGATCGTACTGTTGCGTTAGCAGTTGAAAATGAAATAGAGCAGATTGAAAAAGTTGTGCAGACTGTTATTAAATCTTTCGAAGAAGAGGGTCGATTAATTTACATTGGGGCTGGTACAAGTGGCCGTTTAGGTATTTTGGACGCAGTGGAATGTCCGCCGACATTTGGCACAGACGATAAAATGGTGCAAGGATTTATAGCAGGTGGATTGAAAGCGTTTACTAAAGCGGTAGAAGGTGCAGAAGACCGTGAAGAGTTAGCGGACGAAGATTTAAAAAGTATAGGATTAAATGAGAAAGATACAGTGATTGGAATTGCAGCAAGTGGTCGAACTCCTTATGTTATTGGTGGCTTGAAGTACGCGAATCGTGTAGGAGCGAGTACAGCGAGTATCTCCTGTAATAAAAATGCTGAAATAAGTAAATATGCAAAAATAAATGTGGAAGTAGGAACAGGCGCAGAAATTTTAACAGGCTCAACGCGTTTGAAAGCTGGTACAGCGCAAAAATTAGTACTCAATATGATTTCAACAGCATCTATGATTGGTGTAGGGAAAGTATATAAAAACTTAATGGTAGATGTGCAATCTACAAATGAAAAATTAGTAGAACGATCAAAACGAATTATTGTGGAAGCAACAGGTGTTAGTTATGAAGTAGCAGCGGAGTATTATGAAAAAGCAGAACGTAACGTGAAAGCTGCGATTGTTATGGTGTTGTTGCAGTGTGAGTATGGGGAAGCACTGCAGAAATTAAAAGAAGCGAAAGGGTTTGTGAAAAAGGCACTATAAAATAATAGGGAGGGGGATTCTATTATGAAGAAAGAAGAGAGAATGGCCAGAGAAATTTCAGAGCAACTTGGGGGAGTAAAGAATATTCGTGGCATTGCTCATTGTATGACGAGACTACGGTTAACGCTTCATGATGAAAGTAAAGTGAACATGGACCTTTTGAAAAAAGTTGAAGGGGTTATGGGCGTTATTGAAGATGAGACGCTTCAAGTTGTTGTTGGTCCGGGAACAGTAAATAAAGTAGCAGCTGAGATGGAAGGTTTAACAGGACTCCGAATTGGTGAAGTGGCAGATCATCACCTTGAAGATCTTGGGCAAGAGATGAAGTCAGAGATTAAGAAGAAAAATAATACACCGGTGAAAAACTTTTTAAGAAAAATAGGAAGTATTTTCATTCCATTAATTCCGGGTCTTGTTGCATCAGGTATTATAAACGGGGTCGCTAACTTTGCGAAAAATGCAGGTGCTGATCCGAATGCAACGTGGCTACAAATGTTGCTACTCATTGGCGGCGGTATCTTTACATTCTTAGGCATTTTAGTCGGCTGGAATACAGCGAAAGAATTTGGCGGGACACCGGTTCTTGGAGCAATTGCTGGTATTTTAATTTTCAACCCGGCGATGGCGACTGTAAAATTATTTGGTGAAGCGCTCGTACCCGGACGGGGCGGATTGTTTGCCGTTATTTTTGCAGCGTGGCTTATGGTTGTAGTAGAAAGACAAGTTCGAAAAGCTGTGCCAAATGCAGTTGATATTATCGTGACACCGCTTATTACTGTGTTAGTCGTAAGTATCGTAACGATGTTAGCCATTCAGCCGGTAGCAGGTTTCTTATCTGAAGGAATTACAAGCGGCATTAATGGTATTTTAAATATTGGCGGCGCGTTTGCGGGAGCAGTACTTGCAGGAACATTTTTACCGCTCGTTATGGTCGGATTACATCACGGTTTAACACCGATTCATATGGAGTTTATTAATCAAACGCACGTAACACCTTTATTACCAGTACTCGCAATGGCTGGAGCTGGTCAAGTAGGTGCAGCAATTGCGATTTTTGTAAAAACAAAAAATAAACGACTTCGTAACGTAATTAAAGGGGCATTACCAGTTGGATTTTTAGGAATTGGCGAACCGTTATTATACGGGGTTACATTACCACTTGGAAAACCGTTTCTTACAGCTTGTTTAGGGGCAGCTGTCGGTGGTGCATTCCAAGCAGTTATGAAAACAGCTGCACTCGGAATTGGTGTATCAGGATTATCATTAATTCCGTTAATTGCTGATAATAAATATTTACTATATTTCCTTGGATTAGTAGTGGCATATACTTTCGGATTCATCTTTACGTACTTCTTCGGATTTAAAGAAGAAATGGCAGAAAACATATAGAGAAAGGGATTCCTTTCTCTTTTTCTATTCATGGAAAGGGAGATTCATATGCTAGGAGTATCAATTTATCTTTCAAAAGAGCGAGTAAAGAAACAAGAAGAATGGCTAAAAGTAGCGAAGGAAAACGGGTTTTCATCTATTTTTACATCACTTCATATACCAGAAGATGACCCTGGTACATATAAAGAGCTAATTCAAATACTTGGGAAGCAGGCTCTTGAAAATGAAATGGAGTTAATGGTCGATGTTTCTCCAAAATCGTTACACCATTTAGAAATGACATACGAAAATGTGGAAGAGTTAGTAGAGTGGGGCATTACTGGTTTACGAATGGACTATGGCATCACGCCGAAAGAAATCGCGCGCGTATCCCATAAAATGAAAGTAGCCTTAAATGCGAGTACGATTACAGATTCATTGTGGAAAGAGTTAATCACTGAAAAAATACGGGTAGAGAATGTAGAAGCGTGGCATAATTTTTACCCGCGCCCAGAAACAGGACTAGCAAAGTCCTTCTTACAAAAACAAAATGAATACTTACATGAGTGCGGAATAAAAACGATGGCATTTATTCCAGGGGATGGGGAGAAACGAGGCCCGTTATATGAAGGCTTACCAACGTTAGAAAAGCACCGCAATATGCGCCCGCTTGAAGCGTACTTAGAACTTGTACAAGCTTGTGGTGTCGATAAAGTGTTAATTGGGGATATAAGCGGAAGTGTAGAAAGTGTACAAGAGATAGCGAGTGCGAGTAGAGGGATTATTCCGTTGCGGTACAAATCGTTTATAACTGATAAAGAAGTATTAAAAATGGTAGAGCAAGTGCATACGAATCGATTAGATCCAGCTCGTGATGTCATTCGCTCAGTAGAATCGCGAGAAGAGCATAAAGTGATTTTACAGCCTATGCATACAATTGCAAGAAAGAAAGGCAGCATTACAATTGATAATGAATTGTACGGTAGATATGCTGGAGAGATGCAAGTTGCTATACATGATTTGCCTGCAGATGAGAAAGTGAACGTTGTTGGCATGGTTGTAGAAGAGGATATATCTTTATTGCCGTATGTTGGTGCTGGAAAAATGTTTCAACTTTTTTGTGTAATAGAATAAAAGCTTGAATTAGCGCTATTTTGTAAGAAAACATTATCCGTAAAAGGGATAATGTTTTTTGTTTTCTTTAAAAAAGTATTTGACGAATGAAATGAAATACCGTATTGTTTTGACTTGTAAATAAAAGTTCACCATAACAAAACAAAAAGGAGAGAAAAAAATGAATCAATATATTGGGAATTTAATTATTCGTATCGTGTTAGGAGTAACGTTCTTTGCACATGGTTTAGCGAAGTTTCAATCAGGTATCGATAACGTAGCAGGATGGTTTACAAGCATTGGCTTACCAGGCGGTCTTGCATATGGCGTAGCAACAGTTGAATTAGTTGGTGGTATATTATTAATTATCGGTTTAGGCGTACGATATGTAGGATTGCTATTCGCTCTTATTTTAGCTGGAGCTATCGTAAAGGTAAATGGAGCAGCAGGTTTATTAGGAGATGGAAAGAATCCAGGATATGAATTAGATCTTGCATTATTATCAATGGGTGCGTATTTATTCGTTGTAAAAGCAGAAGGATATATAGATCGTTTCTTAAAAGAGAAAGTAATGAAAACGAAGTAAACTTATTTATAAATTGTTGACTTGAATCATTATTGTAACTATAATGATTACAACGCGTAGAGTAAGAATACAACAATTTAAATATTTTTTTACACGCAGTGTAACAGTTGTAGTTACACTGTGTGTAAAAAATAAATAAAACGGGAGGAAGTAACATGCCTAAAGCAAATTTAGAAATTATTCGAAGTACATATGAAGGATCAGCTTCTTCGAATGCAAAACATTTAGCAGAAGCTCTCTCTGAAAAAGTAGAATGGACGGAGGCAGAAGGGTTCCCGTACGGGGGAACTTATATCGGTGTAGAAGCAATAATGGAAAATGTATTTAGCCGATTAGGATCAGAATGGAATGATTATAAAGCGAGTGTAAATATGTACCATGAAGTAAGCGGAAAAGATGTGATTATTGCTGAAGGTATGTATTCAGGAGTTTATAAAGACACGGGAAAATCATTTGAGGCAGAATTTGTTCATGTATGGCAACTTGAGAACGGTAAAATTGTGAAGTTTAAGCAGTATGTAGATAGTCATCTTGTTAGGGAAGCGATGAAGAGTTAATGCTTTTTAAATGGATCGTAAGTATATGCATTACAATTATAGTAATTTTCTCGTCTATAGTTGGCGGAAAGAAATTGCTTGCATATGTGGAAAAAGAAAATAAAAATATTCAAACCCAGCAAGCGGCAAACGAAAAAGAGAAGAAAGTTGCAGAAGAATCTCCACAAGTTAGTGAAGGTGAAATTATTTCTACTATGCACAAAATGGTACACCAAAAGGTAAAATCCTCTGAAAAATGGGGATTTGTAGAAATGACAAACAAGGAAATTTCTAATGTGAAAAGAGATATTGAAAATAGTAAAGGTTTTCAATATAAAATGAAGTTATTTTCTATTATAAATAGATGGGAAAAAGGAGATTTTTCTCAAACTGTTGAGGAGCACAACTTTTTATGGAGCCTTCAAGGTGGAGATACTGGCAAGGCAACAGAACGTTTATCACCAGAAGAGGAAAAGCAGTATATAAAAGAAATGAAGAATAAATAAAAACATCGCCAACTCAGATGACGATGTTTTTTCATTACGAATGTTTTCGTATTAAAGCTCCAGTTGGCTGAACAGTAACTGTTTTGAAATGAGAAAATAAATAACATCCTGTTACAACGATCATTGTCCCTACAATTTGTATCCATGTTAGTTCTTCACCGAGGAACAGGAATGCTAAAATAGCGGTAAAAATTGGATTAAAGTTTAGAAAAATACCAGATGTAGTTGCTCCTAATTTTTGTACGCCAACATTCCAAAATACCATACAAAGAACTGTGGAAATGAGTCCTGTATATAAAAGTGATGTTATAAAAGAAGTGTTGATATTTGTAACAGTGAAGCTTCCAGTGTTAAATGGCAGTAATAAAATAACGCCGAAAATACCAGAGTATAATGTGGCCATGAGTGGTGTCGTTGTTTTTGTTGCCCATTTACTACAAACAGAATAGATTCCCCAAATGCAAACAGCCGCAATCATCCATAAGTCACCACTATTAAAATGTAGTGAAAATAAAAGTGCAAGGTTACCTTTTAATAGGACGAGGATCACCCCGAAGAATGAAAGAATCATAGATAAAATTTGAAGTGTATTTACTTTTTCTTTTAGAAATAAGACAGAAAATAATGCGATTGAAATTGCGTTTAATGTAGAAATAAGCCCTACATTTGTTGCGGATGTTTTTTCTAATGCTAAAAATTGAAAGATGTTAAAAAGAGCGACCCCTGAAATCCCCATGAGTATTAACGGAAGTATCGCCGCGCGTGGTGGAATGATTTTCTTTTCTTTAAACCATACCATCGGTAATAAACAAACAATCGCAATCATCCATCTTAAACTTGTAAGTGTCATTGGAGATGCGTGATCAACGAGTGATTTTCCAACGACAAAGTTTCCTCCCCATAATAAGCTCGTTAGTAATAGTAAAAAGACATAAAAATAAGGCATATTAAAATCCCCTTTGTTGTAATCAATGTGAATTTTAAATAATTTTAGCATTTTTCTTCTGTATGTAATATATTCTTTTGTATAATGAACAAAAGTCGATAAAATATTTTGTTTTAAATAGTGTTTTAGAAATGATGTTCAGTTTTATATAAGTTGTAAGGTGTTTTTTCGAATAATCATCGGTAAGAAAAAAGGGGGAATTGTAATGGAGTCGTCAGTTATTAAAGTGTTGGATGATTTGGACGTACAAATTTTAGATATATTGCAGAAGGAGTCACAAGTAAGTAATGCAGAGCTTGCACGACGCGTTAATTTATCACCAGCTGCAATGCATGCAAGAATTAAAAGGTTAGATGGAGAAGGATTCATTGATAAGCAAGTAGCTATTTTAAACCAAGAAAAGCTTGGTTTTGATTTGTTATGCTTCATTTTTATGAGTACGAATATTCATCAATCGGATAAACTTGAAGTGCTGGAAAAAGAATTAGAAGCGATGCCTGAAGTGTTAGAATGTCACTGCTTAACAGGAGAGTATGATTATTTATTAAAGGTTGCAAATCGTGATCGTAAAGAATTAGAGCAGTTTATTAGAAAGCTAAATAAGCTTGGTATTACAAAGATACAGACGAGTTTAGCACTTCGTGAAATTAAATATTCGACCGTATTACCGATACGAAATGAGGGACCGAGCATCGATTAGATCGCTTGGTTTTTTGTTTGTATAAAGTGATTGACGAGACGAAAAGAGAGATGTATTATTATATAAAAATATGTATTAAAATTCACTTTAAGTTATAAATATTAATATCGGGGACAAGGGGATAGAATATGAAAATCTGTAATGCGGTTACGAGTGATGTGAAAGAAATTTATAATCTCATTGAGATTTACGCAAAAGAGGGAGTGGTTTTACCGCGTTCTCTTTTATCTCTCTATCAATATTTACAATGTTTATATGTTATGAAAGAAGAGGGGGAAATCATCGGAGTTGCTGGTTTACATGTATTAGGAGAGGACCTTGCAGAAGTACGATCGTTAGTCGTTTCGCATACATATGCAGGAAAAGGGATTGGACGTATGTTAGTAAACCATGTAATAAATGAGGCGGCGAAAATAAAAGTGAGTAGAGTTATTTCTTTAACATATGAAACGGAATTTTTTCAAAAGTGCGGGTTTGATTTTGTGAATAGAGATGCTTTCCCAGAGAAAGTATGGATTGATTGTAGGCATTGTCCAAAGGTTGATTATTGTGATGAGGTGGCGATGATTCGGTATGTTGGGTGAATTTTTCAGACAGAAAAAATCCCACTATTATTTACGTAATAGTGGGCATCTGTGTTTTAGGGGAAATTAAGAACTTGAATTCGTTTTTCTTACTGCAAACTTAAAAATGGGGTTTTTAAGTTCATAGTTATAAGTAGAACCATCGACAAGCCCTACAACTTTATCGCTATCGTAAAGATCGAGCATAAATTGTGCCATTTGTTTTGCAGTGTGGAATTTCGGTACAACATTATCGTATTGGAATTCATCAATATCAAATGAACGCTTTGCAAATTCTGTTTCAGTTGCAGCTGGAGCTAAAACTTTTGCTTGCAGTTTTGCGCCTTGTTCCCTCAATTCGTGAGACAACCCTTCTGTAAATGCACTTACGTAGAATTTCGTAGCACAGTACGTAACAGCGTTAGCAACAATCGTGTATCCACCGCCCGATGAAACGTTAATAAGCTGTGTTCCATCAACCATGGAATAATCTCGAACGAAAAGAGAAGAAAGTATCGTTAGTGCTTCTATATTGACATGCAACATCTTCTCTATTTTATTTAAATTTTGTTTGGCAATTGAAGCGAAATTACCAAAACCTGCGTTGTTAATCCACGTTTCAATTTGAAAAGTTTGTAGGCTTTCATAAAGCTTATAAACATTTTCTGTGATGGACAAATCCGTTCTTCGAATGACAACATCCAATTCTGGATTCATTTCGTTAATTTTTAATTTTAATCTGTCTAATTCTTCTTGTCTTCTAGCTACAAGTATTAAGTTCTTTCCGCGAGATGCAAAGGCTAAAGCTGCTTCATAACCGATTCCAGAACTTGCACCAGTAATAACAGTGTATTTCATATAAAATCCCCCTAAGTTCAAATGAATTTATTATAGTTAGATTTTATTTGTTAGAGTATACTCTAAGTCAAATGTTTTTTTATAAATTTGATAAGGTCGTAAAATATATGAGGGTAAGTATGTGGAGGGAGTTAGAGTATGTACACAATTAGCGAGGTGGCTAAATTAATAGGAGTAAGCACTCATACATTACGTTATTATGAAAAGGAAAATATATTAATTGCAAATCGTAATACAAATGGAAATAGAGTGTATGATGAATCACATATAACATGGTTGCAGTTTGTAATGAAATTAAAACAAACGCAAATGCCAATAGCGAAAATAAGGGAATACGCCAGGTTATATTTAGAAGGAGAGCATACAACTGAAGCCCGTTTACAGCTCCTAGAAGATCATAGGAAATCTATTCAAGATCAAAGAGAAAACTTAGTAATTACAGAGAAGATGCTTGAGAATAAAATTATTGCATACAAGGCCTCTTTGGAAAATAAATAGAAAACAAAATCCGCTCCTTAGTTATAGGATAAACATGGATTTGATCTCATAGTGTGTTGGCAAATAAAAAAGAGCAGCTAGCAAAAGCTAACTGCTCTATTCAAGGGATCTCTCCAAGGGGGAGTGGAGAAAATATTATGTTACTAGCAGTATTGACAGATTATTAGGAAATATACAAATCTGATGAAAGAAATTTTAAATAAACTTTCGGCATTGACAGTTTTTAAAATATTCATGTACAATATATATGAATGACATTCAGTCATTTCCTGTGAAAGCGTGTAGTTAGTTTGGAAACGGAACAAATATAAATGGTAAATGAGGATGATAGTTGTTTATATAATAGTAGTGATGAAGGAGTATATTTTTTTAAAACAAAAATGACTGATAGTCAGTCATAAGAGGTGAGAGGTATGAAGAATAGAGCTTGGTTATATGTCATATTAACATGCATCTTTGAAATTTTTTGGGTGTTTGGTTTTAATACGGCCGATACTTGGTGGCATTGGATTATTATTTTAGGCGTTATCGCTGTTGATTTTCACTTCCTTTCTAAAGCGTGTGAACATCTTGCAACAGGGACTGTATATGCCATTTTTGCCGGAGCTGGTACGGTAGGTACTTTCTTAATGGATGTATTCCTTTTCGGCGGAAGTTTTAGTGTAGGGAAATTATTCTTTATCGTGATGGTTGTAGCCGGCGTTATCGGTTTAAAACTAGCTGATAATAAAGAAGAAACTATGGAAGGAGCTGCTTAAGGATGGGTTGGTTTTTCGTATTTTGTGCTGCAATTAGTGAAATAGTCGGTGTGATCGGTCTTAAAATGTATAGTAAAGATAAAACGTTAGCAAATGGTGCACTTTATATAGGTGGGTTTGCTACATCCTTTGCATTCTTGTATACATCTTTCTTATTTTTACAAGTAAGTGTCGCGTATGCGGTTTGGATTGGTATTGGAACAGCAGGTGCCGTTTTATTAAACATGTTCCTGTTTGGTGAGTCGAAAAGTAAAGCACGTATCATTAGTGTAGCTCTTATTGTATGCGGCGTGACAGGGTTAAAGGCTCTTTCTTAAAGGTATTTGGTGTTTTTATCTCCTAATTTTTGGTTAGGAGATTTTATTATGAAAAAAATGATTTCCTCGCAAAGTTCACTATCATTGACAGTACAATCGATTATCTTATAAAATGAGTGACAGTCATTCAATACGCGTGTGAAAGGGTTTAGATGATGAATAAAAAAGAGAAAATTGTCTATGCAGCTATTGAAGTGTTTCAGGAAAAGGGCGTTGAAAAAACGAAGATTTCTGATATCGTGAAATTGGCTGGCATTGCACAAGGAACTTTCTATTTATATTTTCCTTCTAAGTTATCTGTTATGCCTGCAATAGCAGAAGTGATGGTTGAGAAGATGATCCTTGCAGTGAAAGAAAAAGTGCAAAATGATGCGCCTTTTTCAAATAAAGTTACGCAAGTAATAGATGCGGTGTTTCACTTCATAGCGGAATATCGTGAAATACAAGCTTTAATGTATGCAGGTCTTGCATCTACGGAACATATAAAAGAATGGGAAGCTGTGTATGAGCCTCTTTATATGTGGCTAAGTGAATTTTTAAGTGGGGCGAAAGAAGCTGGTGAAATTCGTGATTCGGTTCACGCAGAGCGAACAGCGAAGTTATTTATCGCTCTAGTTGAATCAGCAGCAGAACAAGTGTATTTATATGATCATAAAGATGATGAGCAAGTTGAGCTACAAAAGGCAGAAGTACTAGATTTTTTAACACATGCATTACATATAAAGAAATAGTGAGATGAACCTGTCTGAGAAGGTAGGTTCATTTTTGAGGAAAACTGAATGATAGTCATTCACCTAATGCGTATGTATGTGTGGAAGGATACAGTGAAATTCTAACGAGTAGGGGCATCTCTACTCATGATTAGCCCACAAATAGCAGGATAAAGAAAAAGCTTCTTGGGCATTATTTTTTTGAGGGGAGCTTACGGGAAGAGGTGTTGAAAGTGAAGAAACCGATAAAAGAACAAAAGGTGGTATTGGTCATTCTTTTGAGTAATATATTTATCGCTTTTTTAGGGATTGGATTAATCATTCCGGTTATGCCGTCCTTTATGAATGATATGGGTTTAACAGGTAAGACGATGGGATATCTCGTTGCAGTGTTTGCAATGGCTCAGCTTATTGCTTCACCTATTACAGGCCGATGGGTCGATCTTTACGGTAGGAAGAAAATGATCATCATTGGATTATTTATTTTTGGTGTTTCAGAGCTTCTTTTTGGATTAGGAACAGATGTATGGATGCTATATGCAGCGAGGGTGTTAGGCGGAATTAGTGCTGCGTTTATTATGCCTGGTGTTACTGCATATGTTGCGGATATTACATCTATGCAGGAACGTCCAAAGGCGATGGGATATTTATCTGCTGCTATTAGTACCGGCTTTATTATAGGTCCTGGAATCGGCGGATTTATTGCAGAATACGGTATACGTGTGCCGTTTTTCGTTGCAGCAGCAATTGCTTTTATAGCATGTGTAATTTCGATCTTTATTTTAAAAGAACCGTTAACGAAAGAAGAGCTTGCAGAGATTTCTTCTAATACGAAAGAATCAAGCTTTATTGGTGATTTAAAGAAATCATTACATCCAATGTATGCAATCGCATTTATTATCGTATTTGTACTTGCATTCGGTTTATCAGCGTATGAAACTGTGTTTAGTCTGTTTTCTGATCATAAGTTTGGATTTACACCGAAAGATATTGCGGCAATTATTACAATTAGTTCAATCTTTGGGGTAGTTGTGCAAGTGTTTATGTTTGGTAAATTGGTTGATATATTCGGTGAAAAAGTGTTAATTCAAATATGTTTAATTGTAGGTGCAGTATTAGCGTTCGTTTCAACGGTAGTCTTTAATTATTGGATTGTACTTCTCGTTACGTGTTTCATTTTCCTTGCATTTGATTTACTTCGTCCAGCTTTAACGACGTTTTTATCAAAAGCAGCTGGAAAAGAGCAAGGGTTCGTTGCTGGTATGAATTCGACTTATACGAGCTTAGGAAATATCGCAGGACCAGCGATGGGCGGAATATTATTTGATATGAATATTCATTATCCATATGCCTTTTCAGGAGTTGTTTTAATAGTTGGTCTTGCTATTACATTTATGTGGAGAGAGAAACAGTTGGCTGAAAGTTTTGCGAAGTAATAAACCCCCTTACGACGGTAAGGGGTTTTTGTTTTATAAGCTTAATCCAAACCGTTTTAATTCAATAAATATCCCCTCTAATTGCTTTCCTTTATCCGTTAATGTGTACTCTACACGAGGCGGAACTTCTGGATATACTTTTCTCGTTATAATGCCTTGAGACTCTAATTCTTTTAGTCGAAGCGATAATGTTTTTGGACTAATACCATCCATTGATTTTTGTAAATCACTAAAGCGTAATGTTCCTTCGATAAGAAGATCACGAATGATTAAAAATGTCCATTTCGTACGAATTACATCAAGCGTTTTAGCGATAGGACAAGGTATGCCAGGTAAACCTTTCGTTAATTCAACTGAATCTATATTGTTCATGGAACTAGCCTCCATAAAATTTTTTTGGCTGAATTTTCTTTATAGTATCACATAACTATACTTTTGGTAACTATATGAAAAAAATATCACTACTTCCATAAAGGAAGTTAGTGCATATACAATAGCAATACGAAATACAAAGGGTTTAGATGAGGAGGAGGTGATTTTCATGGGGATAAAAAAGTTGTTTAGATTCCTTAGTTTGTTTGTTGTTTGTATTGTACTTGTAGCATGCGGCGTGGAAGAAAAAACGGAAGTCCAGTTATTAAAAGAAATGCCAAAGCCAAAAGCGATGACAATTGATCCCTCATTAAGTCAAAAGGAGGCGACCGAAATGGTTCATGCAGCGCAGCGTTTTTATGCATTTTGGGATACAGGTAAAGAGGAGCTTATTCCGCAGACTGTTACTGAAAATTTTTTCGATCATACATTGCCGAAAGGGCGACCACAAGGCACGGAAGGATTAAAATTTGCGGCGCAAAATTTTCGTAAAATCGTTCCTAATATACATTGCGAGATTGAAGATTTATTAGTCGTTGGTGATAAAGTAACAGCTCGTCTTTCTTTTACAGGAACGCATAACGATAAAAAAATCGATTTTTTTGCAATTGATATTTTACATGTAAAAGACGGAAAGATTACAGAAGACTGGCATTTAGAAGATAATCTTACGCTGAAACAACAACTTGGGTTAATAGCTGAGGAGTAAATTATATAGGGGAGAGAAAAGTGATGAAAAATATATTTATTATAAATGGACATGAAAAATACGGTACGAAAGAAGGACGATTAAATAAAACGTTAGTTGATTATATGGTAACGGTATTAAGTGAGAAGCATCATGTGAAAACAACAACGATTCAAGATGGCTATAGTATTAAAGAAGAACAAGAGAAGTTTTTATGGGCTGATGTGGTGATTTATCAAACGCCAATTTATTGGTTTAGTGTACCGGGCTTATTTAAAACGTATATGGATGAAGTGTATGAATACGGTTTGTTCTTTAAAGGTGCAGATGAATATGGAACAGGTGGTTTATTAACAGAGAAAGAGTATATGTTCTCTACAACTTGGAATGCACCTGAAAATTCTTTTGGAGATAAGACGAAGTTCTTTGAAGGGGAAAGTCTAGAATCAACGCTTAGTCATTTACACCGCGTGCAGAAGTTTCTTGGTATGAGCCCGTTAAAGAGCTTTGCTTGTTATGATGTGGTGAAGAATCCGGATATTGAGCAGTATTTATTGAACTTGAAAGATCATTTAGATGGAGTAATTAAATAATAGTTTATACTTGTATGTGAAGAAGGTACTACTAAGGATGTAGTACCTTCTCCTTTTATAAAAACTCATACTTTAATACGTAGATGGCTGTATCCATAACTTCGCAAAATTTGCCCAGCCGAATGAATCAATTGTTACATTTTTTAAAGCAGAAGGATATGTTTTTCTTTTTAAAACGTGATAGTTAAATAAAATGATTTGTTCTGTTTGTAAAAATTCTTCGATCTCATACATGAGCTCATAGCGCTTCTCTTTATTTTCTTCTAATAAAAAGGTATCAAGTAAGCAGTTAATTTGTTTTTCATAGTGCGGGTCCATGAACCGATTTACGAAGCAACTTTTATTTTTAAATACATTTAAGAATGCAAGTTCATGATCGGCAGCAAATACTTCTCCCATGAAAATAATATCGGCATGTTGATCGATAGAACGGTTCATATAATCTGAAACGAGAAAGGGGTGAAGCTCTACTTGTATACCTAAACTTTCACATCGTTCTTTTAGGAAATATGCATCATTTGCACTATCTTTAAATGCGAAGAAATAAATGTGTATCGTTTCTCCATTATAGGTGCTCTTCTTTAAATACTCTTTCGCTTTTTTTAAAGAGTAGGACCTTGTAGGACTTTTGCGGCTTCTTTCAGGGAAAAAGCTTGATGCAGCAATTGTCCGTCTTCCTTCTATGCTACGAAGTATCGTTTCAACGTCATATAGTTCTCTCCAAGCCTTTCGAAAGTAAATGTCGTGATGAGGACCAGATTTTGTAAAGTTGAAGCTAGCATAAATACAACCTATTTCTTCTATTTGTATATTATGCCTTTCATTTTTCTCTTCATTTGGTAGTTCATAATCAGCATCGATTTGTACATGATCAGGAATACCCCAAAATTCAATACGGTCTAATAAAGCGCGCTCTTTAAAATAATGAGTGAACGCTTCGAGCACGATATTATCTTCAGAGTAATGAGCAAGTTTGAAAGGTCCAGTACCTATGTAATGATGAGTTTGGATACTCACATCACGCGGTAAAATTGCTAGTTGTATGGAACTTACATAGTGTAAGAAAAATAAATTTGGTTTTGCTAAATGAAATCGAATTTGCAGTGGTGATGGCGTTTCAATTTGAACAATTTCTTCTGTTAACCATTCAAAAGGAGAGTGAACTTCTTTTAGTCTTTCAAATGAAAATTGTACATCTTTAGAAGTTAAAACTGTTTCGTTATGAAAATGAATGTCCTTTCGTAAATAAAAAGTCCACGTCAGCCCGTCTTCACTTAATTCCCACGTATGCGCAATGTGTGGTTCCATTTTTTCCGTAACATCGTTATAAACGACTAACGTGTCAAAAATTTGACCCGTAAGATGGCTCTCTGTAGTTACAGCTACAAAAGCCGGATCTAATGGGAATAGCTTTCTCGATATAGGGATCTTTAATATGTCGTACATATCATTTGAAGGTTCGTATCCAAAATGATGATGTAGTTTATTTTCTATCTTTTTTTGAAGTGCAAGGGGTAGGGGTTCTTTTAAAAGAAGAAAGATATCTTTTAATTTTTCTTGCGCTAACAGTTCATCTGTATAGGACTCAATCGCTTCTACGAAATTATGTATAAATAGAATTTCCGTTTTATTCCCGCGGCCTCGCCCTGGAGTCCAGTGAATTAATTGCTCCTCGCTCATTTTCTTTAATAAAATCTTTACGTTTTTCGTACTGCAATATAAAACATCCGCTAATTCTTGTAAGCTATTTCGCATATGTTGTTGATCTTGTGCATGTAGTCTTAGTCTAATGTAATAGTCCATAATTTTCATATATACACTTCCTTCTATTATAAAAGGGGAAACTCTTTAGAATATTCTAACCTTTTTCTTCCTTTTTTTCAAAGTAAAATAAGTAAGCATAAGGAGGGGGAAACAATGGGATTTTGGAGTATGCATCGAAATATAAAAATTAGAATTATAACTTCGTTTTTAACACGTACTGTGTCCACGATGATTTTTCCATTTATGGCGATTTATTTTTCAATAAAGTTAGGTAGTGCGATTGCTGGTGCTTTACTACTCATTAATGTCATAGCTTCATTAGTAATTGGTTTATACGGTGGATATGTTGGAGACCGGCTTGGGCGTAAAAAGGTGATGATTATCGGTCAAAGTATACAAGTCATTTCCATTGCTTGTATGGGAGTTGCGAATTCGGATTATGTAGATTCACCGTGGTTAACATTTGTATTTATGCTAGTGAATAGTTTAGGATCTGGACTTATGAATCCTGCGACAGAGGCGATGTTAATTGATGTGAGTACACCTGAAAATCGAAAAGTGATGTACAGTATTAATTATTGGGCTATTAATTTATCCATTGCGATTGGAGCGATATTTGGAGGGCTACTATTTGAAAACTATAGATTACAATTGTTTATCGTATTAACAGTAGTTGCAATTATTACTTTATATGTGATGGCTGTATATATGGAAGAGGTGTATGTAGCTAGAAAAACAGTAGAAAAGAAAAATGTATTAAAAGATATGGCAGATAGTTATAAAGTCGTAATGAAAGATAGAGCGTTTTTAATTTTTTGTGCAGCAAGTATATGTACGTTATCTTTAGAGTTTCAGATTAATAATTATTTAGGAGTACGTTTGCAGAAGGAATTTGAAACGGTGCACTTTTTATTCGGGAATGGTGTTACGTTTGATTTAACAGGTATTCGCATGCTGAGCTGGATTTCTGCAGAGAACACCATTTTAGTTGTGTTATGTTCAGCACTTCTTATTAAAATGCTGAAAAGCTTCAACGATTTGAAAATCTTATATGTAGGTTTATTCATTTATACGATTGGCTTTACAATACTTGGAACGAGCAATAGCTTATGGATTTTATTAATTGCAGGGCTTTTCCAAACTGTGGGAGAGATGATGTATGTGCCAGTACGTCAATCTATTATGGCAGATATGGTGCCAAATGAGGCGAGAGGTTCATATATGGCGATTAACGGAATGGTCTTTCAAATGGCAAAAATGAACGGGGCATTAGGTGTTATGCTAGGTTCATTTCTTGCATCTTGGGGCATGAGTGCTCTGTACTTTATCGTTGGTATGAGCAGTATTTTATTATTTATGAAAGCGATTGGGAGAGAGAAGTATGAGGAGGAGGTTTCTCAAATTGGATAAAACGATATGAAAAGCGATGCTAGAAATCGCTTTTCATATGGCTTTTAAAACGGATCAACTTCAGCTAAATCAGGATTGCTATTTGGATTTGTTAATAAGACTTTCAGCTCACCTACTTCAGAGAGCGCAACGAGGATATAACCACTAATAAGGACGACGAGTCCGATGACCCTTAATGTTTGCAGTGTAATGTCACGGCTATTGTTTTCGGAATTGTCTTGGGGCGTTGAAGGTGGATTGTTATTCATGATTAAGGCTCCCATCTTTTTTTATTTATATATGTGTAAAATTATTATTTAACTTATGGATAGGAATCGTATAGTCATTTTCACTATATGAGAAATGCCTATGAAAAGTGATTAGAAATTTGGGGACGAAGAAGGGGGGAATCCATAGGTCATTAAAAATGACATTCCTTTTTATTTTTCATACAAATAAAAAGGTTAACCAAAGTAGCTAAACAGCTATTTTGGCTAACCTATAATAACTATCCTAGTATACGCAATGATTCTTCAATAAACGCTGGGATATCTTCAGGTTGTCTACTTGTTACTAGCTGATTTTGGCATACGACAACCTCTTTGTCATGAAAATTTCCGCCGGCATTTTTCAAGTCGACCTCAATGGATTTATATCCAGTCACATCGCGTCCTTCAAGTGTTTGTGCAGTGATGAGTAATTGAGGTCCGTGACAAATAGCAAAAACAGGTTTTTTCGTATCCATAAATGATTTGCTAAAGCGAACGAAACGTTCATCTGCACGAAGTATATCTGGGGAAAATCCGCCTGGTATGAAGAGGGCATCAAAGTTCTCTGGAGAAACATCATCGATACCTTTATCAATTACAACTTCACTTTTTCCTTGTTTACCGTGTACCGTTTTACCTTTTTTTGCTTCAATAGTTGTTAATTCATATCCCTTTTGTTTAAAAGCTTCTGCTGGCTCTGTGTATTCTGTGTCCTCGAAATAATCTGTTATTAAAGTAGCAATTTTTTTACTCATTCTAATCCGCTCCTTATATTATATTATCGGTTCCAGAATCGTCTTTGAGCAATGCGTCGTATTGTCTATTTATTTAATCCCCCCAGTTCATTTCCCTTGTTAATTTAATACATACCCTCTTTATTAGGACGTAAACATGTATTATCATTTTTTTATGTGAAAATCATAAAAATATCGATTGTGCCGGTGATTCTTGTTTGAGAAGGAAAAATAAAAAGCTAAGGAGAGAATTTATTCTCTCCTTAGCTTTTAAGATAATTCTTTTCGTTAAAACGAGGGAACGCGTTGCTTCGTTTTTGGTACAATAATAAATTTGATCCAAAGTAACCCGATAATCATAATGATAAGGCTATGTAAAAATTGACCTGTAGCAATGAGTATAACAATTGAAAATACAATGAGTTGAATACTTAGCAATATAAAGATTAAGTGAAGAAATTGATTCATTCGTTTCTCAGTATGAATTGGATATAATGCTGCAATAATATTTCCCGAAAAATATTTCCATAGGGAACGAAGCTGCATAGAAATCATATATAGGACGATATATGCGATAGCGCCTTTTACGTAAATGTTTGGTATAAAATATAAGGCGAAGGCACCGATCAATCCTAAACGAATATATATACCGAAATAATCATTCCCGCGTAAAAAAGCTAGTGTATGTAAATAGAAGAAAGTTGCTCGTTTTTTATGTAATAAAGGTTCAATCCAAGTTGTAAGCCATTTTCTTTTATTTACTTGCTTATTTAGTTGCGGAACATCGGTGAAGATGCTAGCAAATTGATAAAAACGAACGTTCATTTTTTCTTCTTGTTCAATTATGTAATCCCACGGTATTCGTTTTGTAGGCTGCTTTTTCGTATATAGAAGCAGGAAAGCAAGCAGTAAAAGTAATCCGCCTAATATGAGAATGTTTGCTGAGTAAAACAGCATGTAAATGATGAGTGCGTTACAAGTAATACGAATAATGAACCATATGCCGTTTTCATGACTATCACGCCACATCCAATGTATGTACATGTTCCAAGCTTTCGTAATCATTAAAACGATAAAGATTGTACATAAGAAAGGTACAGTTACTTGCAATGATTGTAGCGCAAGTGGAACGAGAATAAGGAACGTAAATAATAATGGGAAAAGCTGAATGATATAATTGTATAGAAGAGATTTTTTGAAATAAGATGTTAATTTCTCTTCTAGTGCTAGTAAATAGACAGCATCAGGTTTTTGAATAAATGTACGGATCGGGCATCTCGTTATAATGAATGTAAGTACAATCGTGATGAGTAGTAAAGATATTCCTTTAGAAGGAGATGCTTTTAGAAACTGAGCATAGTAGTATGCACCAACGCATGAAATAAAGATAAAGCTATATAGTAAACCGTTAATCATACGTGCAAAGTATGTAATGATATTTTGCATATGTTGTTGGAAGCGGCTGCTCCATAGTGATTCAATTGACATGTTTTTCACCTCTTTGTTCTATTATATATGTTTTACAAAAGAAAAAACGAGCAAATTGCGTTATGCAACTTGCCCGTTTTTCTTTTCGTTATTTTTTTTCTGATCACGATTCATTAATGGATAGAAAGCAAAGCCGATTACGAATAAACCAATTCCGAGAAGGAATGTTTTTATATCGGCTGCTCCTGTTTTAATAACCCATAGTGCGTAGCAAAGTGCAATCACTGCGACTATGCCATCTGTAATTCTTGCCCGCATTTCATTTTTATACGTTTCACCAGTTGCGACTAGTTTTAACTGGAAGATTGGTGAAACGAGATATGGAATGAGGTAGGCCAGTGTTGATACGGTAATAACGAATGTATAAGCTTCCGCAATTGTTCCTGATAATGTTGAGAATAAGAACACTTGCGACATAATGTTTGTTAATCGTAATGAATAAATTGGACTTCCTTTTTTGTTTGTTTTTGTGAAGAAGGAAGGGAAGAAACCTTCTTTTGCTGCTTGATACGGTACTTCTGAGCTTAATAAAATCCAGCCTAAGATGGAACCGAATAGGGAAGTAAGAGCAAGTAATGCCATCAATTTCCCGCCGCCATGACCCATTGCAGCATTTAGTGCGTCTGCTAATGGACGTTCAGAAGTTTGTAATTTATCAATGTGAAGTACACCCATTGTTAAAATTGTAATTCCTAAGTAAATCGCAACTGTAATAAGTAATCCCGCAACTGTTGCGCGTTTTACCGTTTTTGGAGAAACGGCACGGTTTGATAAAAGAACCGCTGATTCAATTCCGATAAATGCCCAAAGCGTCGTAAGAGCAGCTAAGTTTACTTGTGAAAGAAGGCCATGTGATACACCTGATTTATCGATCATCGGTGTGTACCATTGTCCAAACTTAGAAGCTTCGAATGCAAATAACGTAACGACGATGAATAATAGGAATCCAGTTACTTTCGTTGTTGTTGCTAAGAAGTTTAGCTTTCCAGCTCCGCTTACACCGTTTGTTAATATAATATGAGTTCCCCAAAGTAAGATGGAACAAATCGTAAATGTAATTAGTTTTCCGACTTCTACATTAAAAGAACCGATTGAAAATAGTAGTCGTGTATCTTTCATAATCGGGAAGAAGAGAGATAAATATCCCGCAAATGATGTAATGATGGCAACGTTACTTGCCCAGTTTGCAACCCAATATCCCCATACCATACTGAAACCAGCCATTTTTTTCTTTTTTGGTGTTGAGAATAAAGCATATGCATGACTTTGTGGTCCTGTCGTTAAATCAGGACGACGAATTGCTAAATTACCGAAAACAAGAGCTAGCATTAAAACACCAAACCCTGTTGTTAACCAAGCTAAAGTGACACCGAGAGGGCTTGCTGTTTGTGCCAACGTACTTGGCACCATGAAAATACCAGCGCCAACCATGTTACCGACAACGAAAGCTGTTAGTACCCAAAAGCCCCATTTTTTTTGTTGCATAGAAAATACCTCCAAAGTTAGTATAACCAAGTCAAGCGAGGAGATATGTATGTCTTCCTGAGTCAGGAAGAGAAGTCCCAAACAAAACAAAAAAAGCACGTAATTTGCCGTTACATGCTTTCTATCTTATAAGAAACCCACGACATACCTCTCGATAGCTCTCCACAAACGAAACGTTTGTGACAGTTCTGCACTTATTCAATGCAGACCCAGCAAGCGTGCATGGTGGACACGGGCTTACTTCGGCAATCATTCCTTTCTCATTCGTTCATCAATGCCACTACATCTCCTGAAATGATACTCTTAATGACTGCAACCTCTACCTCACCGAGATACGAATGAGGATTTAAATATTAATTTAACGTATTTAAGAGTAACAAATGAATTTTTATACGTCAATGGATATAGTAATAATCAGATTATAGAGAAGAGTTTGTTATTAAAAGTAAGAGGGATTATTATGCAATATTGAATTTTCATAATATAATAAATGTTATTGGCGCTAGATGATTGAAAAGGGGATGAAGTATATGTCTGTATGTCATAAACATTCAGTAATAGGTGTGTTAGATTCGGGAGTTGGGGGATTAACAGTTGCGAGCGAAATTATAAGACAATTGCCTAAAGAGAGCATTTATTATATTGGTGATAATGAGCGTTGTCCGTATGGGCCAAGAAGTGTAGAAGAGGTACAATCTTTCGTATTTGAAATGGTTGAGTTCCTCAAACAGTTTCCGTTAAAAGCTCTAGTTGTAGCATGTAATACTGCTGCAGCTGCTGCATTGACTGCGCTACAAAAAGCACTTTCTATTCCAGTTATTGGCGTTATACATCCAGGAGCAAGAGCGGCAATTAAAGTGACGAAGAAAGGGAAAATCGGGGTAATTGGAACTGTAGGTACGATAAAATCTAATATGTACGAAAAAGCATTGCATGAGCTTGATACATATTTGAAAGTGCATAGTCATGCGTGCCCGACTTTAGCTACAGTTGTAGAAAATCAATTAGAAGATACAGCATATGTAACCGAGCAAGTGAAACAAGCTTTACTGCCATTAACGAAAGAAGATATAGATACGCTAATTCTCGGATGTACGCATTATCCACTTTTAGAGTCCTATATTAAAAAGGAACTAGGAGAGAATGTAACGATTATTAGTTCTGCAGAAGAAACAGCAATAGAGTTAAGCACAATTTTGCAGCACAAAGGAATTCTGTCTGACAATTTGAATCCGGTGCATCGATTTTTTACAACAGGCTCTGTTTCATCATTTGAACATATTGCGGAGAGATGGCTAGGATATCAAATTTCTGTAAAATGTGTGAATTTACCTATGGAAAAACAACTCGTGAACTAAACTATATAAAAAGAAGCTGATCTAATTTAAGATCAGCTTCTACATATAAGATTAAACTAAGTTTAATACAGTTACTTTTTCACGTGTCATAGACTCAAGGCTCTTACGAATACCTTGTGCGCCCATACCTGAACCTTTTACACCGATGAATGGGAAGTGGTCAGGGCCGCGCTCTGTGCGTCCATTAATTTGAACAGAACCAGTTTCGATTTTGTTAGCAATTGCAAATGCTTTGTTAATGTCTTTAGTGAAGACACTTGCTTGCAGACCGAACTCTGATTTGTTAGCAATTTCAATTGCTTGCTCATCTGAAGAAACACGGATGATTGGAAGGATTGGGCCGAATGGCTCTTCCCAAGCAACTTTCATGTCTTCTGTTACATGGTCGATTAATGTTGGGTAAATTAAGTTACGCTCACGTTTGTTACCGATAACGATCGTTGCCCCCTTTTCTACAGCATCGTCAACTAAACCTTGAACGAAATCAGCAGATTTGTCGTCGATTAATGGAACGATTGTACTGTCTTGTTCTGGAGATCCAACTGATAGTTTAGCTACTTGCTCTTGTAATAAGCTAACAAGCTCGTCCGCTACGTTTTCGTGTACAAGTACACGCTTAATAGCTGTACAACGTTGACCAGAGTAAGAAAATGCACCGCTTACGATATGGTTTGCAGCATCTTGTAAGTCAGCATCTTCACGAACGATACCAGGGTCTTTACCACCAAGTTCTAATACAAGTGTAATCATTGCAGCTTTTTTCGCTAAATGTTTACCTGTGTTTGTACCACCTGTGAACGATACCATATTGATGCCTTCGTGTTCTACTAAGTAGTCACCAATTACAGAACCGCGTCCTGTCGCTACGTTCACAAGACCTTTTGGAAGACCAGCTTTATGAAGTGCTTCCACCATTTTAATACCGCTAATTGCACCTTGAGTTGCTGGTTTGAAAATAACAGCGTTACCCATAATTAATGCTGGCGCGAGTTTTGCAGCAGATAAGTTTACTGGGTAGTTAAACGGCGCGATTGCTAATACAACACCAAGTGGTGCGCGTTGGATAATCGCAAGTTTAGATTTTGTACCGCCCGGGAAGCTATCGCCCATCATGCTTTCTCCGTGCATATGTAAAGCTTCTTCGATTGTGTAACGAATGAAGTCAGCTGTACGAACAACTTCTTTCTTCGCATCTTTATATCCTTTACCGACTTCTTTCATAATGATATCGGCAATTTCATCTTGCATATTTACGAGCTCATCAGCCCATTTATATAAATATTTTGCGCGATCTTGCAGAGAAGCTTCCGCCCATGATTTTTGAGCTTCTTTTGCAGATGCAATTGCTTCATCTACTTCTCCGCGAGTAATTGCTTGTACTTGTCCAATTACTTCGTGTAAGTATGGAGATGGAATTTCGATTGTTTCTCCTGAAGAGCTTTCTCTCCATTCTCCGTTTAAATAAAATTTGTACGTATTGCTAGTTGTCATGATTAGTCCTCCTAAAATAGCAACTTGTAAGAGTGAGTATAAGGTGATTGTAGGGGGTTTGATAACATTTTTCAAATGAAATGTTTGTGAAAACGATTTCTTATTTCTTTTTTATTTTGTATGCCCTTTCTTGCAGAATATTCCCTTATTTCAAAATGATGTAGCGTATATTTTCGTTCGGTCTGTAAAAAAATAATTGACAGAATACTCAATAAAGTTGTAAGATTATAAATGGAAAATAAATGAAGGGGGTGTGCGTAATGATTGTAATCGTAAATGTAATGGGCTTAGCTCTATTAAATGGCAGAAAACATTCATATCATTACGCAACCCGTACGGATATATAGGGCATCTTTGTCTTATAAAAAGCGTACGTTGCGTATATCGTAACGTACGCTTTTTATGCATTGTTGTGCATATCGTCAAGCGGCGGTATGCTTTTTTTTGTTTATTTTCCATGTTACTAAATAAAATTTTGGAAGGTGGAAAAATGTGATGAGATTGTATGGGTTACGAAATGTAAATGTGATGGGTCTGGATAGTGGATAAAGAAACGAGAGGTAAACGAGAATGAGAAGGGAGAGGTTATATTGTTTTCAGTATTACTAAAGTTAAGATGGTTTTTTAAAGAACATTGGAAGAGATATAGTATCGCCATTGGTGCACTTTTAATTGTAAATATAGTTGAAGTTATTCCTCCGAAAGTACTCGGGGTTACGATTGATAATATAAAAACAGGAACGTTATCAAACGAAGCTATTATACAGTCTATTCTTATTTTAATAGGGGTCACGATTGTTGGATATGGTCTCACTTTCGTTTGGCAACATCAATTGTTTGGCGGTGCATTCGTACTTGAGAAAACGATGCGCTCTAAATTCATGGGGCATTTACTTAAAATGACGCCGACTTTTTACCAAAAAAATCGTACTGGCGATTTAATGGCGAGAGCGACAAATGATTTAAAAGCAATCGCTATGACAGCTGGTTTCGGTATATTAACGCTCGTAGATTCGAGTTTATATATGCTTACAATTGTCTTTATGATGGGATTTACAATTAGTTGGGAGCTTACATTTGCGGCACTTATACCGCTTCCGATTATGGCGTATGCGATGAATATATATGGAAAGAAATTGCATGAAAGATTTACAGTTGCGCAAGATGCGTTCGGTGATATGAACGATAAAGTACTTGAGTCAATAGCTGGTGTGCGCGTGATTCGTGCATACGTACAAGAAAATGCAGATCAAGAAAGATTTCATCATTTAGGAGATGACGTCTACGAAAAGAATATGAAGGTAGCAAGAATCGATGCACTATTCCAACCAACTGTGAAAATGCTTGTTGGTCTTAGTTATTTAATTGGTTTAGTGTACGGTGCATATCTTGTATTTCAATCAAAGGTGACGCTTGGGGAACTCGTTTCATTTAACGTGTATTTAGGGATGATGATTTGGCCGATGTTCGCAATTGGCGAATTAATCAATGTTATGCAAAGAGGAAATGCTTCATTAGACCGTGTAAATGAAACGTTAGCGTATGAACCAGATGTAAAGGATCCGAAACATCCAAAGGTTGTACAAGAGCCGGATTATATTCAGTTTGATGATGTTACCTTTTCATATCCTTCATCAACTGAAACAAATTTAAAGAAGGTTTCGTTTACATTAAAACAAGGAGAAACGCTTGGTGTTGTCGGGAAAACAGGAAGCGGAAAGACGACGCTTGTCCGTCAGCTTCTTCGTCAATATCCGCTTGGAGATGGGGATATTGCAGTCTCTGATGTGAGGTTAGATAAAATGACGAATGAAAATGTACTCGGCTGGATTGGATATGTACCGCAGGAACATATTTTGTTCTCAAAAACAGCGAGAGAAAATATTTTATTCGGAAATAGGGAAGCGACGGAAGAAGAACTCGAGAAAGCGATTGAAATCGCGGCGTTTAAAAAGGATTTAGAGTTTTTACCAGAAGGGTTAGAAACGCTCGTTGGAGAGAAAGGTGTTTCTTTATCAGGAGGACAAAAACAAAGGATCTCGATTGCGCGAGCTGTTATTCAAAATCCAGAAATTTTAATCTTGGACGATTCTTTATCAGCTGTTGATGCTCGTACGGAAGCTGCGATCATTGACAATATAAGAACAGAAAGAAGCGGAAAGACGACGATTATTACGACGCATCGTTTATCTGCCGTACAACATGCGGATTGGATTCTCGTTATGGATGACGGGCAAGTAATAGAAGAAGGTACGCATGATCAGCTTGTTAAGAGTGGAGGCTGGTATGCGGAGCAGTTTGAAAGACAACAAGGGGAAAAAGAAAGTGCGGATAGTGGGGTGAAAATATGAGCGTTTCAAAACGATTGTTTCAATATGCGATGAAGGTAAAAGGGACGATTTTTGCAGCGATGCTAATGTTATTTATTTTCGTCATCGCAGAGCTTGCGGGTCCTTTCGTCGCGAAAACGATGATTGACGATCATATCGTTGGAATAGAGAAGCCTTGGTATGAAACAGAAAAGAGTGAAGAGGCTGTTTCGTATAATGGCGCCTTTTATAAGCGAAGCGATCGCTTCCAGGAAGGTGAGAAAAAAGGAAAAGAAGTACGTGTGATGCAAGTCGGTTTTCAATATTACTTTGTACCGAATAAAGTAAATCTGGAAGGGTCACGGACTGTAAAAGGTGATATGATTACCGTTCAAAACGGTAAGGCGGTGCAAGTGTATAAAGCGAAAGCATTGACGAAAGAAGAAGTGTTTGCGTTTTATAAACCAGAAATAAACCGTCTATTATTACTTGGTGGTGGATACTTCGCTTTATTAGTAGTCGTATCCTTGTTTGCATACGGAAAGCAGTTTTTCTTACAGAAGGCGGCGAACAAAATTATTCAAATTATGAGGGAAGATGTCTTTTCTCATATTCAAACGTTGCCGATTCGTTATTTTGATCATTTACCAGCAGGGAAAATTGTATCGCGTGTAACGAATGATACGGAAGCCATTCGTGATTTATATGTAACGGTACTTGCGACATTCGTCTCTAGTATCATTTATATTATCGGGATATTTGCGGCTTTATTTTTACTCGATGTAAAATTAGCAACGATATGTTTACTTATTATCCCGATATTAATCGTTTGGGCAATTCTTTATAGAAAGTATGCGTCTGTATACAATCATAAAATGCGTTCACGTTTATCTGATATTAACGGAACAGTGAATGAATCCATTCAAGGGATGCCAATTATTCAAGCGTTCCGTCAAGAGCGCGAAACGAAAAAAGAGTTTGATGAATTAAATGGAGATTATTTTAAGTATCAAAATAAAATTTTGAATTTAAATGCAGCAACTTCGCATAACTTAGTAGGTGTATTAAGAAATATCGCTTTCACAGGTGTAATCTGGTATTTCGGTGGTGCTTCATTAAGTGCTTCAGGCATCATTTCTCTAGGGATACTGTATGCGTTCGTTGATTATTTAACACGATTGTTCTCACCGATTACAAATATGGTGAATCAGCTTGCTAACTTGGAACAATCGCGTGTTGCATCAGAGCGTGTTTTTGAATTGTTAGAGGAAAAAGGAGAAACAGTAGAAGAAGAACGTATGCCTCGCTTACAAGGAAATGTGAAGTTTGATAATGTGTCGTTTTCTTATAATGGAAAAGATGAAGTGTTAAAAAATATTTCTTTTGAAGCGAAACAAGGCGAGACAGTCGCGCTTGTCGGTCATACTGGATCAGGAAAAAGTTCCATTATGAATGTACTTTTTCAGTTTTACGAGTTTGAAAAAGGAAAGCTTACGATTGATGGTCATGATGTAAAAGAGATGCCGAAACAAGCAACTCGTGAACATATGGGAATTGTACTGCAAGATCCGTTTTTATTTAGCGGAACAGTAGCATCTAATGTAAGTTTAGAAAATGAAAACATTTCAAAAGAGCGCATTGTAAAAGCGTTGCGTGATGTTGGTGCGGAAAGATTTGCGAACAATATAAATGAAGAAATTACGGAGAAAGGAAGTACCCTTTCAACCGGAGAACGTCAGCTTATATCGTTTGCTAGAGCACTTGCATTTGATCCAGCCATTTTAATTTTAGATGAAGCGACGTCTAGTATTGATACAGAGACGGAAGCTATGATTCAACAAGCATTAGAAGTTGTGAAAAAAGGAAGAACGACATTTATTATCGCTCACCGACTTTCAACGATTAAAAGCGCAGATCAAATTATCGTGCTTGATAGAGGGACGATTTTAGAAAAAGGCTCTCATGATGAACTAATGAAAAAGCGCGGGCGTTATTACGATATGTACAAAACGCAAATGGAAGGGAACCAGAGCGCTTAATATGTATGGCGGAGAACTTGTGATTTTCACAAGTTCTTTTTTTAATGAATCAGGGCAGTTAAATAAGAAGTATTATTTTACCTTTCGTACAATAAATGCTATATTAAAAAATGTTACTTATTTTTTGTATGTGGTGTTATTTTTCCCTTTTGTTTGATTATGAAGAAAAAGGATAAACTAAATAAGAACATTTTCATTGAAAAATTGTTCAAGATTGCATACAATCAATATAGTTTTTAAATTCCTATCAGAATACTTGGAGGATTATCATCATGAAAAAATTATTTTCAGTACTTGCAGTAACTACATTAGCAATCGGGATTGTAGCGGGCTGCGGTAAAGAAGAAAAAAAAGATACAGCTAGTCAAGACGCGTTACAAAAGATTAAACAAAGCGGTGAACTTGTAATTGGTACAGAAGGTACATATCCACCATTTACGTTCCACGATTCAAGTAATAAATTAACTGGATTTGACGTTGAATTAGCAGAAGAAGTTGCAAAACGTTTAGGCGTAAAACCTGTATTTAAAGAAACGCAATGGGATAGCTTACTTGCTGGTTTAGATGCAAAGCGTTTCGATATGGTTGCAAACGAAGTTGGTATTCGTGAAGACCGTCAAAAGAAATATGACTTCTCTAAACCGTATGTTTCATCTTCAGCGGCATTAGTTATTGCAAAAGATAAAGATAAACCTGCTACATTTGCTGATGTAAAAGGATTAAAAGGAGCACAATCTTTAACAAGTAACTATGCAGATATTGCTAAGAAAAATGGTGCGGAAATCGTTGGTGTAGAAGGATTTAGCCAAGCGGCAGAATTATTAGCTTCAGGACGCGTGGATTTTACAATTAATGATAAATTATCAGTGTTAAACTATTTAGAAACGAAAAAAGATGCAAAAATTAAAATTGTAGATACAGAAAAAGAAGCTTCAGAAAGTGGATTTTTATTCCGTAAAGGTAGCACTAAGCTTGTACAAGAAGTAGATAAAGCGTTAGAAGATATGAAAAAAGATGGTACGTATGACAAAATAGCGAAAAAATGGTTCGGTGAAAATGTATCTAAGTAGTGCATTAGTTTCAGATCGATTGTCTACTTGGATGGATATTATGCAGTCTTCCTTCATGCCTATGCTGAAGGAAGCTGTTTTTACGACAATTCCATTAACGCTAATTACATTTATTATCGGCCTTATACTTGCGACGTTAACGGCGCTTGCACGTATTTCAGGTAGTCGTATTTTACAATGGATTGCTCGTATCTATGTATCTATCATTCGCGGAACGCCACTTCTTGTACAGTTATTTATTATTTTCTATGGTCTTCCAACTCTTAATATTGAAGTTGAGCCATATACAGCAGCAGTTGTTGGATTTTCATTAAATGTTGGTGCGTATGCATCTGAAATTATTCGTGCTTCGATCCTTTCCATTCCGAAAGGGCAGTGGGAAGCAGCTTACACAATTGGGATGACGTACCCACAAGCGTTAAAACGTGTTATTTTACCGCAAGCGACGCGCGTATCAATCCCGCCGCTTTCGAATACATTTATTAGCTTAGTGAAGGATACTTCATTAGCATCGTTAATTTTAGTAACAGAAATGTTCCGAAAAGCGCAGGAAATTGCGGCAATGAACTATGAGTTTTTAATTGTTTATTTCGAAGCAGGTCTTATTTATTGGGTTATTTGTTTCTTATTATCAATCGTACAACAGATGTTAGAAAAGCGTTCAGAACGCTACACATTAAAATAATCCTTTTACAAAAGGAGTTTTTGTTTTTATGATTTCAATTCAGCACTTACAAAAAAGTTTCGGAGATAATACCGTACTAAAGCATATAGATTTAACAGTTGAGAAGGGCGAAGTTGTTGTTATTATCGGACCGTCTGGATCTGGTAAAACGACATTCTTACGTTGTCTTAACGTGTTAGAAACGCCAAACGCTGGTCATATTCGTATCGGTAATAAAGAACTCGACTTCTCTCAAAAAGTAACGAAGAAAGATATTGTCAATCTTCGTACGCAAACAGGTATGGTATTCCAGCACCATAATCTATTCCCGCATTTAACAGCACTTCAAAATGTAATGGAAGGGCTCGTTACAGTGAAAAAGATGGGGAAAGAAGAAGCGAAGAAAAAAGCAAACTATTTCCTTGAAAAAGTTGGTCTTGCGGATAAAGTAGACTTATATCCGTTCCAACTATCAGGCGGACAACAACAGCGCGTTGGAATTGCTCGCGCGCTTGCGATGGAGCCGGAAGTGTTACTATTTGATGAGCCGACGTCAGCACTTGATCCTGAACTCGTTCAAGAAGTTCTGAAAGTAATGAAAGAACTTGCTAAAGAAGGCATGACGATGGTCATTGTAACGCACGAAATGCGCTTTGCGCATCAAATTGCAAACCGCGTTATTTTCATGGATGGCGGTGTCGTTGTCGAACAAGGTACACCAGAAGATGTATTTACAAATCCAAAAGAAGAACGTACGAAGAAGTTTTTACAAATGTTGCAATAAATGAAGGAAGGTCTCAAGGCATATGCCTTGAGACCTTTTTGCCATATATATTTATTTGTGGAATCCGCCAAGGCTTTGCTCAGCCATTGCAACTAGACGTTTTGTGATTTCGCCACCAACAGAACCGTTAGCACGAGCTGTAGAATCTGCTCCTAATTGTACACCAAATTCTTGAGCGATTTCGTACTTCATTTGGTCGATTGCAGCTGTTGCTCCTGGTACTACTAATTGATTTGAAGAATTTTGGTTTGCCATAGGAATATATCCTCCTTAGAGTTATAAAAATTTTTTGGTTGGACTAGCTGGAGTTGAACCAGATTGTCGCCCCATTTGGCGCTAATCCATCGGTAATTAAGTTTGTACTCATAGTATGGATGTTACCTAGAAAGATATACGAAATAATAATTTGTAAATTTTGTAAAAAAATCTTAGTGATTTCGTAAATTATGAAATAAGAGTAATCGTTTTATTTTTTAGAAAGAAGGTAAAACTAAGAGCGATATAAAATATATTTTTCTTTTTGTATCCTGCTATTTTGAGGAGAATGTAAGTAAGAATGGGGCAAGCTGCTCCTATACGTAGCTAGATACAATTATATGGAGGAATCGTGATGGGAATTTGTCCGCTTTGTAACGCATTAGAATCACAAACATATTCTTGTCAAAATTGCCAAAGTATACTCCAAGATTATGGGAAGGCTGTAGATTACATAGACGATTATAGTGCGTATATGGACCAAGAATTATTGAGTGCAGTAGATGGATTAACACATAATAATTCAAATGAATATTGCAATCATATTTTTTATTGCGGAGTATGTAATGTGGAAACAGAGGTTGTCGTAAAACTTGTGTAAATAGAAAACTTCCACCTTATGAATGGGGTGGAAGTTTTTGTTTTTGTATTTGTGAGTGAATCATAGGGGACGGGATATGCTCGTTGTTTGAGGAAGTCTCTGATTTTATTTGAGACATTTTTTCTTTTGTATCGCGCAAAGAATGTTCAGTTAAGTAGATGGCATATTCGTAAAATAATTGGCGCGTTAGTTCACTCTGTTCTTTTAACTTGGCATCTTGGAATACAGTTCGCCCTGGTTTAGAGTTTGCTTCAAAGAGCCACGGGTTTTCCTGCGTGTCTAAACCGATATCAAAACCGATTTCTCCAATATTTCCAGTTACTTGTTCATCGAGCGCGTAACTAATTTGTAAGGCGGTATGTTTTAACTTATTTTCAATTTGAATTTGTTTCGTTGAATCTGGAAAAAGTTCTTGTAGCAATTTCGTATCGCCACCGCTATTTACATGCGTTGTTAAGCTACCTTTGCCAGCAATTTTTGCGACGATTGCACTGACCATCCATTGGCCGAAATGATTTTTATTTGTATGAATGCGGAAATCAACAGGTTGCCCATCGAAGCGTAGCAAGGAGATACCTTGTTGTACGATAAACTTTTTTAAATCATGTCCTTTTAACACATGGTTCAGAAGTGTTTCTAATGATTGGTACTTTCTTAGTTTATTTTCTTCATTTTCGCGATAACGACAGTAGTAGCAATTCTCTGTTTGGGAATAAAATATTTGATGAATGTTTCTACCGAAGCTACCATGAACCGGTTTCATGTAAATGGATTTATACGTTCCGAGAAATCGTTCCACTTGTTCGAAGTGCTGAAATGTTTCTGTGTTTGGTAATAACGGCATAATGGATTCATCTTTCATAAGAAGTTGATGCACTTCCCATTTATTAAAAAAACCTGGATTAAACCATGGAATCGCATAGTCATGCTCTAACTTTCTTTTTGCTCTTACAATCGGTTTATAACTTTCGGCTTTCCGATTTGGTAATCGATCGTAAATGACATTCGGTAAAGGGACTTTTTTCTTTATCCACTTTTCCTCTTGAAAGAAATACCCTTCAATTGTTTCGTCTTCCCAGTCTATATGTTGCACACCAAAAACGAATACAAATGGTCGTAAGGTGAATGGTGGCGTTAGTAACTCGCCAAGAGAAATTGAACGGTTCCCTAAAGGATTAGAAGCGCCATCGTTAAAACCAGTTGTGAAAATCCCGATTAATGGTCCGAAAATAATCGTTTGGTTTTGTGTGAATGCATGGATAGTAGTGGAATGAGGAAGTAAAAGTTTCTCTGCAATTTGTTTTCCAATAATGATTTCGCGAGTAAAGGAATAATGAATTTTTACCTCTTCACTTGCAACATGGCGTAGGCCGAAGGAAAGGGATGTAATTGGTGGTGTGATGGAAAAAATATAAGGTAAAGTAATACTATTTGGATGCTCATCTGAAATATTTAATGTATATATGTGCTCTTTCAAAATAGACTTACCCCCTTTCTTTATGGTGTAAAGCGACTAAATTGTAATGGTCCGTGATATATTTTTTCGGCTAATGAATCACTATGGCGAATGTAATGTTCGTACGGGGGAATCGTGTTGACATACATAAGCCAAATTGCCCCTTTTTGATCCATAATAGTGGAAAGCTCTAGCTCGAATAACGAAGAATAAGATTGATCTAGTGTTTGAAATACTTCATTTATAATGTCTTGTAAAGCGTCCTGTAATAATTGTACACCGGTACTAGATAGTACGTATTTAATTTTTGAAAATGCATGCAGAGAGGAATCATCGGTTACCGAAAGTAAAAGTTGATTCGGAAATGAACTTTTTTGTATAAACTGACCGATAACGTTCCACTTCTGTTCTTTATTTTTTTGTAAAATGGTCCGAATATGGAGCGGGTATGTTAATTGATTTGGTGGTTGCAGCATTATATGGGTGATGTAACGTGCTGATCGTATATTAGATTTGTACCAAGAAATAAATTCATCGGTCCGTTTAATGGGAGTAGAAATATGATAGGCATCATTTATCGTATCAATATGAAATGTTTTATTTTTATAAACGATCCGGTACAGACTTTCATTGGAATGTGCGTTAGTAGGACGTATAATAATATCTTTTGTTTTTAATAACAGTTTGAAAACGTTGTGTATCGTTGCTATTTCAAATTTTGGTATATAAGGTGATAATTTTTTATTCGTGAGAAATACATCATGTAGTTCGCTTAAGTCAATGAGTGTGTTATTTAAAAAGGTAGTGGAAGGACGGTTGTGTAGTGAGTGAATAATTGATTTTGCCTTGTCGAAGTCCGTTTCCTCGTTAAAAGAAGAACGATCATATATATAAGAAGGAATAGGGAATGTTTGCTCTTTCCATTTTCCTGTATCTGTATCATAAATCAGACCAGAAATAAGATCTGTTTTAGGATCAATACAAAATGGCGTAAACTGTGCAACGACATTATGATAAAGCCGAGCGCGTTTAGCGATTTCGGTGTAATACGCTTGCTCATAATGAGGCTGAGAAGTTAAAATACCGAGAACCAACGAAATCACTCCTTTACTAACAAAATGTTGACATAATAGGCGAAGCTATATATTGCAAATACGTTTTTATACCATTATACTTTTGTCCGTATGATGATATGCTATAGTTTTGGAGAAGCGAAAGGTTGATTGTAATGAATATATGGTTAAGTATGTTAACGACGACAGGGCTCGGAGCAATTATTGGAGGGTTCACAAATCATTTAGCAATAAAAATGTTATTTCGTCCTCATCGCCCTATGTATATTGGGAAGTTTCAAGTGCCATTTACACCAGGATTAATTCCGAAGCGCCGTGATGAGCTTGCTGTTCAATTAGGGAAAATGGTTGTAGAGCATTTGTTAACGCCGGAAGGAATCGGAAAGAAGTTAACGAATGAAGAGTTTCAAAAAGGTTTAATCCACTGGGCACAAGTAGAAGTGGATAAAGTAATGACGAATGAACAATCACTGCGAAATATGTTAGAAAAATGGAACGTAGCGCATGTAGAAAAAGAAGTAACTGAGAAAATCGAACAGGTAATTACAGAAAAGATTCAGGCATTTTTAGAAGAGTACTATACATATACATGGGAACAAGCTTTACCTCATTCTGTTCACGAGAAAATAGAGAGTGCGATTCCAAATGTTTCGGCATTTATTTTAGGGCGAGCAACTCAGTTTTTTGAGAGTGAAGAAGGGAAAACACGTCTTTCAAAAATGATTGATGATTTCTTTGCTTCTCGCGGGACATTGCTTAATTTAGTCGGAATGTTTTTAGGGAATGTAAGTGTAGTGGATCGTGTGCAGCCAGAAGTCATTAAGTTTTTAGGGCAAGATGGCACAAAGCAGCTTTTAACTGATGTACTGCAAAAAGAGTGGGAAAAGTTAAAAGGAAGAGATGTAAAAGAAGTAGAAACGTTTGTAGAAAAAGAAATGATTGTAAGCTCCATATTGTCTGCAGTTAAAGTGGAGGAAACAGTGAGTAAGTTTTTAAATCAATCTGTGCAGCAAGTATGTGAACCGGTTCGAGAAACAATGATAGAAAAGGTAGTCCCGAGTGCAGTAACGAAAGTCTTGAAGTGGGGAGCAAAAAACGTAGAAAGTATACTAAATAAGCTCCACTTGGCGGAAATTGTCCAGCAAGAGGTATCTACATTTTCAACGGAGAGACTAGAAGATTTAGTGCTGTCCATTACAAAAAATGAACTAAAAATGATTACGTATTTAGGTGCCTTATTAGGCGGTATGATTGGAATTGTGCAAGGATTATTACTGTTGTTTCTTAAATAATAAGATATGTACATACAAATAAAAGTGAAATTTCTTCACATCTCTTGCATAGTTTGATATGGTAAGAAGAGGTGCGTATGTAAATGCACGTAAAAGGCAGTGCGTATGATAAGCGCTAGCCTTCTAAAGGAGGAAAAATAAAATGACAAAAAACATTCATGATGTAGCATATGAATTACAAAAAGCAATCGCTGAAAACGATGACTTCAAAACGTTAAAAGAGAGCTACGCAGCAGTTCAAGCTGATGCTGCTTCAAAGAACTTATTCGATGAGTTCCGTACAATGCAACTTAGCCTACAACAAAAAATGATGCAAGGCCAAGAAATCACTGAAGAAGACAACCAACAAGCACAAGAAGTTGTAGCTCGCATTCAACAAGATGCTAAAATCACAAAGTTAATGGAAACTGAGCAACGCCTAAACGTTGTAATCGGCGACGTTAACAAAATTATCATGAAGCCACTTGAAGAGTTATATAGCGCGCAACAACAAGCGTAATGAGAGAAGACGCCCCTTGGATGGGCGTCTTTTTTGTTTGTTATTTGTGGAAATACTCCGTCTCAATCTCCTTCTTCTTCAAAAACTTTTCAATTTCTTTTTGCTTCCTACCATTCACTTTCTCAAAGCGTTTTGTAAAAGAAAAATCAGTCTTGAACAAGTTGCCATCTTCAGCAAGTTTGTCTAATTCTTGCTCTAGTTCTACTGAAAGTGCCGTAGACGATGAAATATATTCATGAATTTCCTTCGAAGGCTGTTTGTAATCAGCAGGAATCGTATTGTTACTAATAAAATGATGGAAGTTCGCATCGTTTTGTTGAGCTAAATCTATTAGTTTTTGTAATTTCTCTCGGTCGGATTCAGTAACCTTCTCGTCAGACATGGCTGACGAAAGTGGAACGATGTTTTCGTATAACTCCCAGCTATAATCTATATAATTTTTTATATTTCGTTTCATCTCGTCTTCATTAATCGTTTCATTCTTTTTTGAAGAAGTGAATATCGTTTCTGGAATTTTAACCGTAACATCTTTAATAGATTGTACATCGTCTAATTTATTATATCGTGTATCATTTGCTTCATTAGATTGTGTATCGTGTGAACAAGCTGGTAGCAATAAAATTGTAAGTGACATGAGTGGGTATAACATATACTTTTTCATCTTAATCTCCTTTTGCATTAGTGTCTTTGTAAAATAGCTATATTCCATTTCAAATACTTTACTAAAAGTGCATATAGATGTTTGATCATTTGATAACTTATGACGGATATGAGTAAACCGAAGCAAAAAGCGATAAACACATTATAAACATCGGAGTAACTAATTTGATGAAACCCTTTAAAAAATCCTAACCCTATTAATAAAATAGGTGAAATGATTAATACTGGAGTAGCAATGATAAGTGCTAGAATAATCGGTAATAAAAAGAGTAGTACGAAAAAGGCGATAAAGATAAAGGCAAAGTTTAAAACACTTAAGCTCATAACAGAAAATAGTGCAGTTATCATATTTTTGAAGCTGCGTTTCTTGTCAGCATTGCTTATTGCATAGGAAACATTCAGTTCTTTCGCGATCGTTTTAGGGTTTCCTAGTTTTCTAGCAATTTCTTCTTCACATTTTCCGTCTTGTTTACCACTAATAAAATGAGTTTCGTACTCTAAAATAATATCTTTCTTTTCTTCATTAGGCATATTTCGCAGGGAAGAACTAAGTTGTTCTAAAAATTCACTTTTGTTCATAATAATCACTTTCCTTTATAGAATGATGAATGAAAGCTGAGAATCGTATCTTTTGAAAAGGGGGCTGCGAATTACAATTAATGGGTATTCCATTATTTACAAATATATCATTTAGTATTATTCTTTGCAAGGTACTGATATTTTTTTAATACTGTGATGAGGTGGAGGTTTTTTCAGCTTTTTTCGAGGAGATATAAAAATATTATTTTAGGATAAGTAAAGGATTGTAAGCGCATTCTCTAGTTGTTGTCAAAATAATGTCAAATTCATATTGTTGGAAAAATAATGAATTTGTAATATAATGATAAATGATAATTCACCACGTTAATTAACTAGGTGAAATTAAAAATCTTTATTACACAAATTATGAAACAAAGGAATGATTAGTTTGAGTACAGGTGTAAAAGCAAACGACGTGAAGACAAAAACAAAAGGAGCAGATCTTGTTGTTGATTGTTTAATTAAACAAGGTGTTACACATGTTTTCGGTATTCCAGGAGCAAAGATTGACTCTGTATTTGATGTACTGCAAGAAAGAGGACCAGAGTTAATTGTTTGTCGTCATGAACAAAATGCAGCATTTATGGCAGCTGCGATTGGTAGATTAACAGGAAAACCGGGCGTATGTCTTGTAACTTCAGGACCAGGGACATCAAATTTAGCGACAGGTCTTGTTACTGCGAATGCGGAGAGTGATCCCGTTGTTGCTTTAGCTGGTGCTGTTCCACGTACAGATCGATTAAAACGTACGCACCAATCTATGGATAATGCTGCACTATTCGAACCAATCACAAAATATAGCGTAGAAGTAGAGCATCCTGATAATGTGCCAGAAGCATTATCAAATGCATTCCGAAGCGCGACTTCCACAAATCCAGGAGCTACTCTAGTAAGTCTGCCGCAAGACGTTATGACCGCGGAAACGACTGTAGAGTCTATCGGTGCGCTTTCTAAGCCACAGCTTGGAATCGCTCCCACACATGATATTACATACGTAGTAGAAAAAATAAAAGCAGCGAAATTACCGGTTATTTTACTCGGTATGAGAGCAAGCACAAATGAAGTGACGAAAGCCGTTCGTGAATTAATTGCGGATACAGAACTTCCTGTCGTTGAAACATATCAAGCAGCTGGTGCGATTTCACGTGAGTTAGAAGATCATTTCTTCGGCCGCGTTGGACTATTCCGTAACCAACCAGGTGATATTTTACTAGAAGAAGCAGACCTTGTTATTTCTATCGGTTATGACCCAATTGAGTATGATCCGAAATTCTGGAATAAACTTGGAGACAGAACGATTATTCATCTTGATGACCATCAAGCAGATATCGACCATGATTACCAACCAGAGCGTGAATTAATTGGTGATATCGCTTTAACTGTAAATAGCATCGCGGAGAAATTACCGAGACTTGTATTAAGTACGAAATCAGAAGCGGTGTTAGAACAATTACGCGAGAAATTATCAGAACAAGCAGAAATTCCAAATCGTCCTTCAGAAGGTGTTACGCATCCACTTCAAGTCATTCGTACACTTCGTTCTTTAATTAGTGACGACACAACCGTTACATGTGACATCGGTTCCCATTCTATTTGGATGGCGAGATGTTTCCGTTCTTATGAACCACGTAGATTATTATTTAGTAACGGTATGCAGACGTTAGGTGTTGCACTTCCTTGGGCAATTGCTGCTACTTTAGTAGAACCAGGTAAAAAAGTAGTTTCCGTATCAGGTGACGGTGGTTTCTTATTCTCAGCGATGGAGTTAGAAACGGCGGTACGTTTAAATTCTCCAATCGTCCATCTTGTTTGGAGAGACGGCACATATGATATGGTTGCATTCCAACAAATGATGAAATACGGCAGAACATCCGCTACAGAGTTTGGCGATGTTGATCTTGTGAAATATGCGGAAAGTTTCGGGGCGTTAGGTCTTCGTGTTAACACGCCTGATGAATTAGAAGGTGTATTAAAAGAAGCACTAGCAGCAGACGGCCCTGTCATTATTGATATTCCAATCGATTACCGTGATAACATTAAATTAAGCGAAAAATTATTACCAAACCAATTAAACTAATGGAGGCAGATTTGAGATGACGGTTGCGCAATTAATTGATATTGATGCAAAAAGAACGAAAATGAGTAACGAAGTATATCAAACATCTACAATGCTTGCGCTATTAGATGGTATATATGATGGTGTGATTAGCTTTGAGGAACTAAAAGAACATGGTGATTTCGGTATCGGCACATTTGATCAATTAGATGGTGAAATGATTGCGTTTGATAACGAATTTTATCATTTACGTTCAGACGGTTCAGCAGAAAAAGTAGAGCCAGAAGAAACAACACCGTTTGCGACTGTAACGTTTTTTGAAAAAGAAATGAGTTATACGATAGAGCGTCCGATGAATCGAGAAGAAGTGGAAGCATTATTACATGAATTAATGCCGAGTAAAAACTTATTTTATGGTATTCGAATGGATGGTATGTTCCGCGAAGTAAGAACGAGAACTGTTCCAAAACAAGAAAAACCGTATACACCGCTCGTTGAAGTGACGAAATCACAACCAATCTTCTCATTTGAAAATACAGAAGGTACGCTTGCTGGATTTTGGACGCCAGATTATGCGCAAGGTATTGGTGTAGCTGGATTCCATTTACATTACATTGATGATGAAAGAAGCGGAGGCGGACATGTTTTCGACTATGTTGTTGAAAACTGTACAATCCAAATTTGTCAAAAAGCTCATATGCATTTAGCACTTCCAGAAACAGCTGACTTTATGGCGGCTGAATTATCAAGAGAAAACTTAGAGGATAATATTGCGACTGCGGAAGGTGCGGAGTAAAAAGAGAAGCCGATTCGGCTTCTCTTTTATTTTGGGTTACTCCCGATATGTGGAACAATGCTCATCAGAAATAGAATAGTTCTCTTTATCAGTTAAGGCTGATACTTCTACTAATTGATGCCCAAGTCCATCCCATACGGTAACAGTATATAAGGAGGGCCATTTAATATTCCCACGAGCTAGTCGGAAAGAATAATAATCGTTGTCTGTTGTTACTAAAATTTTGTTATAAATAATATTTTTCGTTTTTCTATTTTGCAAAATAAGAACAAAGTCTAGTTTATCTTCTTCTTTTGGAATTTGTAGTATTCTTGCTACAAACATTCCATTTGGATTTTTCTTCGTTTTATATACTTTTTCTAATTCTATTTTTAGTTCAGGTTTACCCCTCATAGTCTCTCCCTTTACATATGTTTATTTCTTTGAAACAAACGGATGTCCCTCATAATAAAAACGCCACGGATAATGTACAGCTTCTTCTGCATAGTCGATATTAATACGAGGACCTGCTGTTATTTTATATTGTGATGATATGTGTTCTTCTTCTCGGACGAGTTCAATATGTAATGTGTCACTTTGTAATGAGACGCCTCGTTCTTCTAAAGTAATTCCGAGTGCACGGCATAGTTTGCCAGGTCCGTTCGTTAAATTTTTATACTGCGCCTTTGTAATGTCGGTTTTGTTGTAGCGCGCTAGTTTTATTTCTTCAATCCCGTCTACCGGTTCCAGGGCTCGAATGAGCACTCCTTGTGGGGTACCAACTGGCGCTGTAATGACGTTAAAACAATGATACATACCATAAATCAAATATACGTAAGCATGTCCCGGTGCACCAAACATGACTTCTGTACGGTCCGTTCGTCTACCTCCGTAACTATGTGCTGCTTTATCATCGGGACCTTTGTATGCTTCTACTTCAACAATGATTCCACTTCGCTTTATTCCGTCTACAATATGAACAAGTTTCTGTCCGAGTAATTTTTTTGCGACTTCTAACGTATCGCCTTCATAAAAGGAAGGAGGTGCCTGCATTGTACTATCTCCTTTACTGAGTGTATATGTATATAGTAAACCAAATTTTCAGTAGAAATTCTAACTCGTTCTATTTGCTACATTTATTTCATAAATTATGGATAGAGTACAACAGCGAAGAGGGGGAGTGCGACATGATTTATCGCTTACTAGCTCTTAACATAGATGGGACACTACTATACAACAACGGAAAAATTGCAAAAGGATTACGTGAAACAATTGAATTTGTGAAAAGAAAAGACGTATATGTTACATTATTTACGAGCCGTAATTTTCAATCTGCTCATAAAGTAGCAAAGGCGTTAAAATTAGATTCTATATTAGTGACACATGGTGGTGCTTTCGTTTCAGCAACGTTAGATAAGCCGTACGTTCAAAGAAGGTTATCGGAAGAGAAGACGTTTAACATTGTGCAAGTATTGGAGCACTTTGATTGTAACGTCCGTATCTCTCATGAACGGTTTTCAATTGGAAATCGTGAGAGAAATACACCAAATTTAATTGCGCGTACTGTGTTATCAAGTGCTGATCCGTTATTTTATCCAGTTCAATTTGTAGATTCGTTAGGTGATGCGCTTCGTGATCATCCAGTAGCGGCGCCAAAAATTGATGTTCTTTTCCAAACGAAAGGTGAAAAAGAAAGAGGGCTAAATACATTAAGAAAAGCGTTTCAAGATATAGAGTACATTGAGTGTGATTCAAAACGAATAGAAATTTTGCCGCAAAATGTATCAAAATTACGCGGATTACAATTGCTTGGAGAGCATTTGAATATTTCGCTAAACGAAATGGTTGCCATTGGAGATAGCTTGGAAGATTTAGAGATCATTGAAAATGTGGGTCTCGGGGTAGCGATGGGGAACGCGCCTGTAGAGGTAAAACAAGCAGCCGACTGGATTACACGTTCAAATAGTGAGAACGGCGTAGAGTATATGATTAAAGAACATTTCCGCAAACAATTCCCGCTTCCGTTTTTGAAGAATCATAAAAATACACCGAAACGATGAAAGAAAAACGTAGCTTTTGAGCTACGTTTTTTTTGTTGAACGTATTAAAAGGAATGAAAACGTTTTAGATTATGAATTGTTTATGAAATCTATACAATTCACTTGAATACTCTGAGAAACTATTGTAGAGTGAATGATGTTGCCAAAATAGTTACACCATATGAAATATTCTCCAGGTTAATTTTGTTGAGCTCCATATGTAAAAAATACTTCCGCATGATAGTTTCGTTTACGTATTATTTCAAAAATGAATTGTAGTAATTTTATTAAGCAGTTGTAGAGTTTCTTGTTTTTATTTAAATGGATGATTTTAGGTAATTGTGAGTAAGGCTGGGTACATATGAAAGATGCTTTTTGTTTGGTTTTAGGAAGTTTAAAAGGGGGAATGAATTTCTTGAGGAAATCATTTAATCAAAAAATAAAAAAATTAAGTAGTAGTTTTATAGTTGTATTACTAGTATGTATGAATTTTTTAATCCATTTACCGTATAAAGCAGAAGCAGCTACAACAGAATTAAAAGGTTTAGGTGATGTATCTTATTACAATGCAATCATTTTTGGAGATCATAGTGCAACGAGTGCGGATATTGAGGGTGCGATGGCTGTTCAAAAAAATATGAATGCATCAAGTTATACAGTCGTAGCGGCTGCAACGGGAGCGAATAATTTAGCTGGAGCGACATGGGTAGATGAAGGATATCCGTCATTATTACTAGGTGGTCAATTTACGAAGGCGGGGACAGGACAAGTAATTATCCAAGATGGAACAGTGGCTATGACAAAAGATGGTGACCCAGAAGGTGCAATGAAATCATCATATGACCGTATCTCTTATAAAGAGCAAGCAGAGATTGATGCTAAATTTAAAGAGTTTAGAAAAGACATTAATAGTGTAATTGAGGATGCGGGTCAATTACATACTGATAAACCAAAACCGGGTATGACCTTTGGAATCGGTGAAGATGTAAAGAATTCTAATATTTACGTTTCTTCAGGATTAAAAGGGCAAGAACCATTCAATGTAAAGGATGTTTATCTTCCAAATGTAAATAACAAAGATTTTATTGTTATTCATTCAGATGCAGAAGAAGTTAATTTTGGTGGCGGTGCAATCCTGTATGATACAACAGATAAGGGCGGGTTCACATTAGTTAATACATCTCAAGCATATGACCCTAATTCCTTTTTTACTGAGTTAGCTAGTAAAGTCATTTGGGTGTTCCCTAATGCTAAAAAGATAACAACTAAAGGATATGGTGTAGTAGGAAGTGTATTTGCGCCTAATGCAGTTGTAGAGACAAAGGGTGGATCTATTAACGGACAAGCCTTTGTTGGTGGATTACACCAAAGAGATGGATTTGAGGTTCATAATTTTAAATTTAACTGGCCAAAGTGGAAAAAGCCGGCAGCTGAAAAAGGAAATTTACAGATTAAAAAAGTTGATGAAAACGATGAAAACATTGTTTTAAAAGACGCAAAATTTGATGTTATAGACAAAGATAATAATGTTGTGGCTACTGTTACAACAAACGAAAAAGGTATTGCGGAAGTTAAAGATTTACCATTTGGTGATTATTTTGTAAAAGAAATTAGTGCACCAGAAGGATATATAAAAGTTGATACACCAGTAAAAGTAACAATTGATAATACAAACATAATTGAATTTGTTATGAAGAATACGAAAAAAGTAGAAAATGGTCAATTTAAATTATTGAAAAAAGATAGTGAATCTGGTCAACTTCTGCCAGGTGCAAAATTTGATGTTATCGATAAAGATGGGAAAGTTGTGGAAACAATTGTTACAGATGATAAAGGTGAAGCCTTATCGAAACAACTTCCAGTTGGAAGCTATACATTAAAAGAAGTAGAAGCACCGAAAGGATATGAATTATCATCTAGTTCAGTTTCTGTTGATGTAGAGGTTAATAAAGTAGTAACTGTAGATGTGGTGAATAAAAAGATCCCCGAAAAAGTAACAGGTCAATTTGAAATCGTGAAAGTAGATGCGGAAGATAAAACGAAAGTATTATCAGATGCAGAATTTGAAGTGTATAAAGATGGTAAAAAAGTAGATACGTTACGAACAGATAAAACTGGTAAAGTAGTTTCTCAGAAATTAGAACCAGGAAAGTACACATTAAAAGAAACGAAAGCACCACAAGGATATAAATTGCTAAAAGAAGAAATTGAAGTCGTTGTGGAAGCAAACAAAGTAGTACAAGTACAAGTAGAAAACGCAAAAGAACTAGGAAGCTTACAAGTAACCAAAAAGGATGCAGAGAGTGGAAAAGTTCTAGAAGGCGCAGAATTTAGACTAAAGAACGAAAACGGTCAAGTAGTTGGAGAAACGAAAACAACGAATAAAGACGGCGTTGTGAAATTCGAAAACTTAGTGCCAGGAAAGTATACGTTAGAAGAAACGAAAGCACCGGAAGGCTACAAAGCAGTAGAAGTAACAGTAGAAGTAAACGTAGTAGCGAATGAAGTAGTAAAACAAGAAGTTATGAACGAAAAGTTAACAGGTCAATTTGAAATCGTAAAAGTGGATGCAGAAGATAAAGCGAAAGTATTATCAGATGCAGAATTTGAAGTGTACAAAGATGGTAAAAAAGTAGAGACGTTACGAACAGATAAAACTGGTAAAGTAATCTCTCAGAAATTAGAACCAGGAACATACACATTAAAAGAAACGAAAGCACCACAAGGGTATAAATTGCTGAAAGAAGAAATTGAAGTCGTTGTGGAAGCAAACAAAGTAGTGCAAGTACAAGTAGAAAATGCAAAAGAACTAGGAAGCTTACAAGTAATCAAAAAGGATGCAGAGAGCGGAAAAGTTCTAGAGGGTGCAGAATTTAAGCTGAAAAATGAAACTGGTCAAGTAGTTGGAGAAACGAAAACAACGAATAAAGACGGTGTTGTGAAATTCGAAAACTTAGTGCCAGGAAAGTATACGTTAGAAGAAACGAAAGCGCCAGAAGGTTATAAAGCAGTCGAAGTAACAGTCGAAGTAAACGTAGTAGCAAATGAAGTAGTAAAACAAGAAGTTATGAATGAAAAAGTAACAGGTCAATTTGAGATTATAAAAGTAGATGCGAATGATAAAGCGAAAGTATTATCAGATGCAGAATTTACAGTATATAAAGATGGTAAAAAGGTAGCGGAACTGAAAACAGATGAGAGTGGAAAAGTGATGTCACCAAAATTACCATTAGGTGAATATACAGTGAAAGAAACGAAAGCACCAGAAGGTTACAAGCTTTCAAATAAAGAATGGAAAGTAACAATACAAAACGAGAAAGAAGTAGTAAAAGTAGAGGCGGAAAACGAAAGAATCTTAGGTTCTCTACAAATTATTAAGACGGATGATAAAGATCAAGCGAAACGTTTATCGGGCGCAGAATTCACATTGAAAGATGCGCAAGGGAATGTTGTAAAAGAAGGAATTACAACAGATAAGTCTGGAATTGTTAAAGTAGATGGACTAGTGCCTGGTGAATATACGTTAGAAGAAACAAAAGCGCCAGAAGGTTATGAGTTAACAAAACAAGTAATTCATGTAACAGTTGACGGTGAAAAAATTGTTGATGTAAAAGTAACGAATAGTAAGAGTCTTGGTCAATTCGAAATCGTAAAAGTAGATGCAGAAGATAAAGCGAAAGTATTATCAGACGCAGAATTCGAAGTGTATAAAGATGGTAAAAAAGTAGAGACATTACGAACAGATAAAACAGGTAAAGTAATCTCTCAGAAATTAGAACCAGGAACATACACATTAAAAGAAACGAAAGCACCACAAGGGTATAAATTGCTGAAAGAAGAAATTGAAGTCGTTGTGGAAGCAAACAAAGTAGTGCAAGTACAAGTAGAAAATGCAAAAGAACTAGGAAGCTTACAAGTAATCAAAAAGGATGCAGAGAGCGGAAAAGTTCTAGAGGGTGCAGAATTTAAGCTGAAAAATGAAACTGGTCAAGTAGTTGGAGAAACGAAAACAACGAATAAAGACGGTGTTGTGAAATTCGAAAACTTAGTGCCAGGAAAGTATACGTTAGAAGAAACGAAAGCACCGGAAGGTTATAAAGCGTTAGAAGTGACGGTAGAAGTAAATGTTGTTGCAAATACAGTAATAAAGCAAGAAGTATTAAATGAAAAAGTGAAAGAAAAAATTAAAGGTCAAGTAGAAATTACAAAGGTAGATGCTACTGATACAAATAAAAAATTAGCAGGCGCAGTGTTTGAAATTTTGAAAGATGGAACAAAAATAGACACATTAACAACAGATAAAAATGGTAAAGCAACTTCGAAAGAACTAGAGCCAGGAGATTATATTTTAAAAGAAGTTCAAGCGCCAGAAGGTTATGAGTTATCTGATAAGGGAATTGAATTTACGATTTCTAATCAAAAAATTGAAGTAGTAAAACTTCAAATTACAAATGAAAAAGAAACAAGCAAAGGTCCAGAGAATCCAGGTGGAGAAACAGAAACACCAGGTGGAGAAACAGAAACACCAGGTGGAGAAACAGAAACACCAGGCGAAGAAACAGAGAAACCAGGTGAAGAAACAGAAAAGCCAGGTGAGGAAACAGAAAAGCCAGGCGAAGAGACAGGAAAACCGGGTGAAGAAACAGAGAAACCAGGTGAAGAGACAGGAAAACCGGGTGAAGAAACAGAGAAGCCAGGTGAAGAGACAGGAACATCAGGTGAAGAAACAGAGAAGCCAGGTGGAGAGACAGGAACACCAAGTGAAGGAATGGAAAACGTAGATAAAGAAAAACCTACCTTACCAGAAAAAGGACAAGGTGCGTCTCATGCACAACTTCCAGCTACAGGACATGATATGAATTATCTACCATTCATTGGTTTTGCTCTTGTTTTATTAGGAATACGTCTTAGATTTATGATTAAAAATAGTTAATAGTTTTATAAAAGGCATAAGAGAAATGTTATCTCTTATGCCTTTTAGTTTTGTTGTTTAAGCTTCAATAACCTTAAGCATTCGATTTAAAAATGCGGCTGCTTCAGCACGTGTTGCTGTGCCTTTTGGTACGAATTCATTTCGTTCGTTACCTTTTACGATTCCGTATGCGTAAACATTTTGTAATGCCTTTTTATCGTATGCTAAATCTTGGTCAGTGAATGGTAATTTCACTTCTTTTCTATAAATCCAGTTATATTCTAATGCACGGTCAATCATAATAACAGCTTCATCACGCTTTATTGTAGCGGTTGGATCAAATTTATTATTCCCACGGCCACTAATGATACCTGCGCTAGCAGCACGATTAATTCCATCTACTAAAGATGGGTGTGCTTCGTTTAAGTCTGTAAATTTAGCGTTTCCAGCAGGTAAATTTAAAGCTCGCGACATTAAATTTGCAAACTCAGCTCGTGTCACGAGGCGGTTTGGCCAGTAAGAACCATTGCCGTCACCGAACATGATTTTTCTAGCAGCTAATTGACGAATGTCTTGCTCATACCAACCACCTGTAATGTCGTCTTTTTCATGAGGGACTTCTGGCGGCGGCATAACATCTTTACGATGTTCATTATAGTAAGCGTTCGTGCCCTTTAAGAAAGCATCCCATTGTCCGCGCTGAATCATAAATGCAGGGCAGTTTTTTCCGCTCCAAAATTGATGCTTTTGAACGTGATCTAGAGATATGTTTAATTCATTCATTAAAAAAGCAGCTAACTTGCGCGCATTTTCTACCGCTTTCGTATAATTTCCATCACTATTCACAGCAATTTCAATTCCGATAGATTCATAGTTTCCAGTTTTATTTCCGGCATGCCACCCAACTTCATTTAGCGGAAGATGTTGATAAATTTCTTTGTCATCTACTGTAAAATGCCAAGACGCTGAACGATCAGTATTTCCGCGAGCTTGATTATCTAAGTACTTCGCATGGTTTAAAGCGTTCGCACCTTTACTTGTATTAGCAGTTTCATGAATTGTAATGTATTTCGGTTCCATTGCGTAGCCAGGACGAATATTTTCATTCCCTTTTGGAACAATCATTTCTTTAAATGTAACACCATAAACGTTATTTGTAGGTAAATGAGATGGTGTTTTGAAGAAAGTTGCGCTTCTCTTTTCGACAGCACTTGTTTTTTCAAATAATGATGCTTTCGTACCGTCGAATGTAGCTGAAGGAGCATAAATCCATTTCTCAGTTCCGTTCATTTGAATGTTAAACCAATTCCCAGCTTGTTCAGTAGGAGTTACTGTTTGTGGCTGTAATTTCGTTTCTTCTTTAAACGATTGGAAAGGGAAGGAATATACTGATGCTTCTTCTGTTACAATTAGTTTTTGATTCGAGAGTTTATGAATCTCTTGTACTTCTAAACTATTATTTCCCTTATTAACCCAGCCAGCACCAGATGTAGTTTGAACGTAATAGGCATTATTTTTTTTCTTTGTTGCCTTTACTACTGGTTCAGTAATTTCAATATTTGTTTTCGTTTTTAAGTCATTTGAATCGTATAGTGGAAGTTTTGTTGATAAGTGGAGAAGATATTCACCTGAGATTTCAAGGTCGTTTTCTTCGTCATGTCTATGCTGTTTTGCATGTTCTTCAATGCTTTTTAAAGCTTGCTCATCCGTAGACAATTCCGCAGTTTTCTCTATGCTTTCCGCGAATGAATGGATAGGTGCTACAAACGTTTGTAATGCTAAAGATAGTGCTAAAATATTGTAAAGCTTTTTTTTCATAGTTGTTTTAACACGTGATAGTCTTTATGTCGTGTTAAGAGTCCTCCTTTATATGTATTTAAATTAGTAGCAAGTACTAATACGTTCTAGATTGTAACAAGAGTATATTCTAATGTCTATACAACTAGAGAAAGTTCATTAAAAATCAATATTCAGTTTGTTTTAAATAGGATATGAAAATAAGGTAAAACCTTCTGTATTGACCTGCAAACGCCCTTCAAGTAAACTAAAGAGAGTTTGCAAATGAAAAGGTGATAATGTTGTTAATTTCAATTAAAACGTTACAAGATGATCGTTTTTTACGTCCGCTACAAAATATTGGCGGCTTATTTTTTGAAGATAGTACGATTGGATTTGAACAAGAGGAAGCAAATCTTATCGTTGATATACACATTGAAGAGAATGTGAAAGCATCAGCTCGTTTAACAGATGTTGCGACTGGAAATGTGTATGAAGAAACATTCGCAAAAGATTTATCTGCTTTTACAGATGAAAAAGAGCGTATGAAGCAAGTGAAGCACGTTGTTTCTTATGTATATCTTTCTGTTCTTCAGCAGTTAACTGGTATTGAACAAAGCTGGGGTATTTTAACTGGAGTTCGTCCAACGAAACTTCTTCATAAAATGCTTCAAAATGGTATGTCAAAAGAAGAAGCACACCAAGAACTTCGTGAAAGTTATTTAATTCATGAAGAGAAAATTGAACTTCTTCAACGTATCGTTGATTGTCAATTAGCGGTAGTTCCGGATTTATATCGTTTGAAAGAGGAAGTAAGTATTTATATCGGTATTCCATTCTGCCCAACAAAATGTGCATATTGTACATTCCCGGCGTATGCAATTAACGGACGCCAAGGTTCTGTTGATTCATTCTTAGGTGGTTTACATTATGAAGTTCGTGAAATTGGTAAGTTTTTAAAAGAAAAAGGTGTAAAAGTTACAACGATTTATTACGGCGGCGGTACACCGACAAGTATTACAGCAGAAGAGATGGATATGCTGTATGAAGAAATGTATGAAGCGTTCCCAGATGTGAAAAATGTGCGTGAAGTAACAGTTGAGGCAGGTCGCCCAGATACAATTACGCCAGCGAAGCTAGAAGTGTTAAATAAATGGAACATTGACCGTATTAGTATTAATCCGCAGTCATACCACCAAGAAACATTAAAAGCAATTGGACGTCATCATACTGTAGAAGAAACAATTGAGAAGTATCATTTAGCTCGTGAAATGGGAATGAACAATATTAATATGGATTTAATTATTGGTCTTCCTGGTGAAGGGTTAGATATTTTCAAGCACACGTTAGATGAAACAGAAAAGTTAATGCCAGAGTCATTAACAGTTCATACGTTATCATTTAAACGTGCTTCTGAAATGACGCAAAACAAACGTAAATATAAAGTAGCAGGTCGCGAAGAAATTACAGCGATGATGCACGAAGCAGAAGAGTGGACGCAAAAGCATAATTACGTACCATATTACCTATATCGTCAAAAGAATATTTTAGGTAATTTAGAGAACGTTGGTTATGCAATGCCGACGCAAGAAAGTATTTACAACATTGTCATTATGGAAGAAGTACAATCAATTATCGGACTTGGTTGTGGTGCATCAAGTAAATTTGTTCACCCGAAAACGGGAGCAATTACGCACTTTGCGAATCCGAAAGATCCAAAATCATATAACGATGGCTTCGTAAAATATACAGAAGATAAACTGAAAATTTTAGAAGAGCTATTTGCATAAAAAGAAAGAGGTTATTCCGAGTCGGAATAACCTCTTTTTTTATTGTCAGTTTTTGTCGGTAAGTCGATATATTTGAAAAATCGCTGATATAATTCAAGTTGCGTCGATATATCCGGAAAATCGCCGATATAATTTCACTTACCGCCAAAAGCGGAACTGTTTGTAAAACTATGTCGATAATAATTAGAAAAATTAGTCAAATCATTAAAGGACAATGTCTACTTATGGACGAAATGATAGATTTATGAAAGAGAAAAGGGGGAAATTGTTGGCATGTACATGACGATAGGGAGAATTTTCGATTTATCTGTTGGTAAGTATCCGAATAAAGAGGCATTAGTGGAACCAGAAAAAAATATTCGCTGGACGTATAAACAGTGGGATGAGCAAATAAATAAAACGGCGCATGCTCTATTAGAAGAAGGGGTAAGAAAGGGCGATACGGTATCTGTTTACTTATATAATTGCCGTGAATTTGTAAACGTTTACTTAGCCTGTGCAAAAATTGGAGCGATCTTTAACCCGATCAATTTCCGCTTAAAAGCAAAAGAAGTATCTTATATTCTCCAGGACGCATCCTCGAAAGTAGTTGTTTTTGAAAAAGCAGTTGAGCCAACCGTGGCTATCATTGAACGAGATTTTCCGAATTCGTCTTTTTGGTATGTAGAAGACGATACACCTTCTTATGCTAGCTCCTACCATGAAAAAGTAAATGAAGCATCTTCCAAAAAAGTAGATATTGAAATTGGTGAAATGGATTATTGTTCTATGCTGTATACGAGCGGTACGACAGGTCATCCGAAAGGTGTATTACATCGTCATCGCGAAATGGCTGAGCATAGTATGATTTGTACGTATTTCCTAAAATATAATCGAGATAGTATTGGGCTTGTTGTAGCACCGTTATATCATTGCGGGGAGTTGAATGCTGGAATTATACCGCGCATTCAAGTTGGTGGAAAGAATGTTATTTTACATCATTTTGACACAGAAACAGTATTACATACAATTCAAGAAGAGAAGATTACGACGTTTTTTGCAGCGCCGACGATGTGGAATATGCTGTTGCAAAAAGATTTAGCGAAGTACGATTTAACTTCGATGAAGATTGGTATATATGGCGGGGCTGCGATGGCTCCAGCGTTAGTGAAGGAATGTAAAGAACGTCTTTATATTGATCTTGTACAAATTTATGGAATGACAGAAATGGGACCTGTTGTTGCGTTTCTCGTAGAAGAGGATCAAATTACGAAAGCAGGTTCAGCAGGAACACCGTGCTTTAGTCATGAAATTCGAATTGTGAAACCGAATGAAGATGTACCAGCAGAACCAGATGATGTATTGCCTCCTTATGAAGTAGGGGAGATTATTTTACGTGGTCCAACTATGATGGCTGGTTATCATAACCGAGAAGAGGCAAATGCAAAATCGATGTATAAAGGGTGGTATCACTCTGGTGATTTAGGTTACTTCGATAAAGACGGCTATTTATTCGTCGCAGATCGCGTGGATGATATGGTGATTAGTGGCGGCGTTAATATTTATCCACGTGAAATTGAAGATTTCCTTCATAGTCATCCTGGTATATTAGATGTTGCCGTGCTTGGTGAGCCGGATGAATTATGGGGAGAACGTGTTGTGGCAGTTGTTGTGAAGAAAGATGAAACAATTACAGAAGCTGATTTAGAAACGTATTGTAAAGAAAGTGATGAATTAGCAGATTATAAACGTCCACGTCATTATTTATTTGTGGATGAACTTCCTCGTAATGCAAGTGGGAAATTACAAAAATTTGTCCTGAGAGAGTCGTTGAAAGGCGCCAAAAAGTAAGCGGTAGAGCGGTTGTCTATACAGATAAAGCTACCTTTTCTAATACGAAAAGGTAGCTTTATTTTTTTTAAAACGATTAAAAAAATGGTATCTATCTTCTAGTTAAATTCTCTTTTATTATTATGTTAAAATACTTTTTATAGCATTGCGCTTTGATAAAAAATGCCGTATATTCCGTTTTAAATAAGGATTTAGTACAGTGTTTAGGTGAGTTTTATAGATGTTGAAATAATAATTTTAGTAAGAGTGGAATAAAGCTATGAGAGGAGAATTATCGCTGAAAGATAAAGAAAGTCAGTCGTCAGATGACCTCATGAATAAAATGGTCATTTAGTATATTTTGGCAGCATGAATATAGTAACAAATTAATATGTAAATGAACAGTCTTGTAATGTATTTTTATTGGGACTAGTATTTATTGTTGGCTGCCCGAAAAAAGTAAAAATAACGCAATATAAGTTAATGAATTGTGCTGTTTATTACTTTATGTGTAGAACTAACGATGGTTTGATGCTGCAAATAATCTTTAGTCCGTACCCCCTTAGTTTAAGGGGTATTTTGGGTGGAATGGGTCTCATGGCAAAAAAGATTAACAATTAATATTGGAGGTTTTATGAGTAAATATTTAAAAAGAATATCTGTGATTTGTTTTATTTTTACGGTTCTTATTGGACAAATTTTTATGCCTATTATAGGGCATGCTCAAGAATTAAATACGACAGGATTTGTGGATAGTTTTTCATTTGAAAAGACGAAATTAAATTATGGAGAAAAGAATACGATACATGTAAACTTTAGTGAAAAGCCTGGAAAGAAGATGAAATCTGGGGATACATTAACGTTAGCACTTCCACCAGAATTAAAAGGTTATAGTGGCACAATTCCATTAAAGGATGATTCAGGGCGTATTTTTGGTACGTGCCAGATTAATGCAAGTAATGTAGTTTGTACATTTAATGATACGGTAGAAAAGCTTGAAAATATTAGAGGGAACTTTAATTTCACTGTTCAAGGTACGAATGTTGAAGCCGGAAAGACGAAAGATGTACAAACGAATTTAGGGACAGATTTAGAAAAACAAATGGTAAGTATTACGCATCCAAAAGGAGAAGGTACAGAACCGGGGATCTTTTTCTATAAGTCTGGTGATATTCAGCCAGACAAAAGTAATGAAGTGCGTTGGTTTTTAAATATAAATTTAAAGAAACAATATTTACATGACAACATCGTTTTAAAAGATACGTTACAAGAAGGACAAACACTAAATAAAGATAGCTTTACCATCACTATCAATAATAAAGAATATTTGTCTCTTAAACAATTTCAAGACCGAGGTTATGGATACATTAAGCTTATTAGTGATAACTCATTTGAAGTTGTAATTTATAGGCATATGGCGAACGCTACGTCGTTTACCGTTTTCTATACATCAACGATTACTGATAGCGGGAAAAAGTTGAAATATCTACAGAATGACTACAAGCTTGATTATCAAATTTTATATGAGAAACCTAGTACTGAATCTAATAGTGTAAAGGTTGAAAATATATCATTTGGCGGCGGGGCTGAAGGGGTTTTACCTGCGAAAGGAACGCTGCAAATTGTAAAACATATTGAAGGAGACGAGAAAAAGTTTATTCCAGGTGTTTCTTTTAAATTGTTTACAGAGTCAGGACAGCAAATTGGTGATTCCTATACAACAAATCAAGACGGAATAGTTGAAGCACCAAACCTTACTCCAGGTAATTATTACGTACAAGAAATATCTGCTCCGAACTATGTAGAGTTTGATTCACAAGCGAAAATTCCTTTCACAATTAAGACGGATGCTACAAATGGAATAAAACTTATGGTTCCAAATAAGTTAAAAACTACATCTGTTGCAGGAACGAAAACGTGGGAAGGCGATAAAGTAAACGATCGCCCAAAAACGATTAAAGTAGATTTACTGCAAAATGGTAAAGTCATTGCAACGAAAGAAGTTACGGCAGAAAATGATTGGAAATATGAGTTTGGAAAGTTACCAGCAGTTGATAGTGAAGGAAAAGCTCATACATATGAAGTGAAAGAACAACCAGTATCAGGATATCAGTCGAAAGTGAACGGATATGATATAACAAATATAAAGATACAGGAAGCAATAGAAGTAGAAGAGCAAAATAAAGAAGAAACAACAGAAGAACTAGAAGACTTAGAAAAACCGGAAGAACCAAAGGTAACAGAAGAACCGAATGTATTAGAAAAACCAGAGGTAAAAGAGAAGC